>Ga0268266_10000770_pt1 | contig 42875 bp, 36 predicted proteins | sample KBSS13metaG_FD_190356 | JGI IMG/M metagenome (GOLD analysis project Ga0268266, IMG submission 190356) | Switchgrass rhizosphere microbial communities from Kellogg Biological Station, Michigan, USA - KBS S1-3 metaG (SPAdes) (version 2) | ecosystem: Host-associated > Plants > Roots > Rhizosphere...
CCTGATGGGCATCACCGTTCTGGCCCTGATGTGGGGCCGGATGGCGAAGGTCAGCATCGGCAAGACCGATCAGCTTCACAAGGATAAGCTGATGTGCGCCCGCTACTGGATGGAGCGCATGGTGCCGGAATGCCCCATGCTGCTGGAGCGCATCCAGGCCGGCAGCGGCGTGATCATGGAACTGGAGTGATGTCCAGTCCGGGGCCGTGGGGGCGGCCCGCAACGCCACGCAAGACTTCGCGCCTCGGGCTTTATCTCTGGCTGGGGGTGATGGGCGGCGCGGCGCTGCTGATCTTTGTGTTGAACCGCTATTTCCCCAGCAGCGACTCGCCATGGGGCGATCCGGCGATCGTGCAGACTTTGGGCTTTCTCTTCCTGGTCTCCAGCAGCCTCTTGTTCGTGCGCGAGTTCAACCTGAAGCGGACGGCGCGCAATATCCTGCTCTGGCTGGCGGTGGGCGGGGTGCTGCTGATTGGCTTTTCTTTCCAGAGCGAGCTGGAGGGCCTGTGGCTGCGGCTGCGCGGCGCCCTGATCCCCAGCTATGCGGTGCAGACCGGCACGCATGAGATGACCATCTCGGAAGGCGAGGACGGCCATTACCACGTCTATGCCACCGTGAATGGCGTGGAGATACCGTTCCTGATTGATACCGGCGCCAGCGATATCGTGCTCGACCCGTCCGACGCCAAAAGGCTGGGCTTCGATCTGGGCTCGCTGGCCTTCGACCGGCCTTTCGGTTCGGCCAATGGCGTCGGCCATGGCGCGTCTGCCCAGGTAGATACTCTATCGGTGGGCGCCTTCCATCTGTCCCATGTTCCGGTTTCCATCAATGGCGCGGAGATGGGCTCTTCGCTGCTCGGCATGGCCTTCCTCAAGCGGCTGAAGTCCTACAGCTTCAGCGGCGGAAAACTGATCCTCAGGTGGTGAAATGCAAAATTGGTGGCAGAAGCTGACGATCGAGTGGCCCTGCGCGCTGGGCGACTGGCTGTGGGCCATGCTGGTGGTCGAACCGGCCCAGCTGATCGATAAGCTCACGCGGCGGCGTGTGCTGCACATCATCGCTTTCATCCTGCTGGTGATCTTTTTCCAGCAGGTGGTGGCGATGGATCTGACCTTCCTGTTCGGCGTGGATCTGGGCCTGCTGATGGAAGTATCGGCGGCCGTCTTCATCCTGGTAGCCCGCCAGCAGATAAAGACAACCGCGCTGGTCATTCGCCGCAGCCTGGTGTCGGCCAAACCGACCTTGCACCATGCCTGCCGCGCGGGGCGCGCCGCGTTCGCCGGGCCCTGCGCAGTTTATGGCCACCGAAATCTTCGGACGAAGACGGGCTTGTAGGCGTGCTGGCGTGATGAGGCGCGGCCGTTCGCTATCTAACTGGCCAGCCAAGCATCGAGTCTTTGCATAAGGGCCGCAGGATCGCCTGTCAGATGAAGGACCTTGGTACGGCCGGTCTCGCCCGAGCGGATCGCAATATCAGCCTTGCGCAGCGACAATGTCTTGGCCAGCAGGGCAATTAGCGCCGCATTGGCCGCGCCGTCCACGGGCGGGGCAGCCAGCCGCAGTTTGAGCAGGGGCCGACGCTCCGCATCCTGCGTGATGCCGTCCACTCCGGTGCGCGATGCGCGAGGGGTGAGCCGCAGCGCCAGCCGCACACCGCCTTCCACCGCGGCATAAGGCTTCATTGCGGCGGAGCCCGCAGCCGGTCTGCGGCCCTGGGCACGGCAGCCGAAACAATTTCGCGGAACAGATTTTCCTCGCCCGCCGCGAAGCCGCGCTTGGGCAGGCGCATGTAAAGCTGATTGAATTTCATCAGATAGGCGGCGGGACCTTCAGCAACCAGATCGGCGTCGGCCCAGCGGGCGCTGTAGCTGAAACCGTCCTTCTGCAGAGTGATGGTCTCGGGCGCGATGACGGCGCGGATCTGGCGTGGCTTGGGCCGCCGCCGCCAGGCCAGCACCGCCAGCACCAGAGCCATCGCGTAAATGATCGCCAGCCCCACGACCACGATGATCACATAGCGGCCCGCATTCTGCCCCAGATCGCTGAGCGAATCCGCCAGCGGCGCGCCGTTCATCAGGGTATTGATCACAACGGCACCCAGCAGGCAGACCGCCAGAAACAGAGCCCGCCGCAGCAGATGGCTGCGCAGCATGAAAAGCTGCAAGGCTAGCGTGTCGCTGAGCCGATGGTCGGTGACGAATTCGATTCTTTCCATGGCCCTTGATCCCGCTTCACAGAACCATATCGGCGGCCCCTTTCGGAACCAAGTCAGGCCGCCAGCTTGGCCAGTTGGCCCAGCAGCGCCTTGGCGCCCTTCAGCCGGTCGTCCGGCGTCGGCCAGTCGCGCGCCACCACTACCTTCTGGTCGGGCCGCACCTTGATGGTGCCGGAATGCTGGTTGATGAACTGGACCAGCTTCAAGGGATTGGCGAAGGCATTGCCGCGGAAGCTGATGGTGCCGCCCTTGGGGCCCGCATCCACCTTCTCCACCCCGGCCTGCTTGGCCAACTGCTTGATGGTAACGATCTCGAGCAGGTGGCGCACCTCGTCCGGCAGCGGCCCGAAGCGGTCGATCAGTTCGGCGGCAAAGCGGTCGATGTCGCCCGGCGTCTCGATCCCGGCCAGCCGACGGTACAGCGACATGCGGACATTGAGGTCGGCGACGTAAGTCTCGGGGATCAGCACCGAGGCGCCCAGGTTGATGGTGGGCGACCACTGGTCGGTGACCTCCGCCTCCCCGCCCTGGCGCAGCCCCGACACCGCCTCTTCCAGCATCTCCTGATACAGCTCGATGCCGACCTCGCGGACATGACCGGATTGTTCCTCGCCCAGAAGGTTGCCGGCGCCGCGGATGTCCATGTCATGGCTGGCGACCGAGAAACCGGCGCCCAGCTGGTCCAGCGACTGCAGCACTTCCAGCCGCCGCGTCGCGGTCTCGGTCAGTTTCTTGTCGGCGGGGGTGGTGAGATAGGCATAGGCACGGCTCTTGGAGCGGCCGATGCGGCCGCGCAACTGATAGAGCTGCGACAGGCCGAACATGTCGGCACGCTGCACAATCAAGGTGTTGGCGGTCGGAATATCCAGGCCCGACTCCACGATATTGGTGGAGACCAGCACGTCTATCTTGCGCTCATAGAAAGCGGTCATCACCTCTTCCAGCACCGTGGCCGACATCTGGCCATGGGCCACGGCCGGCTTGATCTCGGGCACCACGCTTTTGAGGAAGGCTTCGGCTTCGCGCAGATCGGCGATGCGCGGGGCGACGAAGAAGCTCTGGCCACCGCGATAATGTTCGCGCAGCAGCGCCTCGCGCACCACCAGCGGGTCGAAGGGCGTCACGAAGGTACGCACCGCCAGCCGGTCGATCGGCGGGGTGGTGATCAGCGAAAGATCGCGCACGCCCGACAGCGCCAGTTGCAGGGTGCGGGGAATGGGTGTCGCCGTCAGGGTCAGCACATGCACATCGGCCTTCAGATTCTTCAGCCGCTCTTTGTGCACCACGCCGAAATGCTGCTCCTCATCCACGATCACCAGGCCCAGCCGCTTGAAGCTGATGCTTTCAGCCAAGAGGGCATGGGTGCCGATGACAATGTCGACCGTGCCGTCCGCCAGCGCCGCCTTGGTTTCTTTGGCGTCCTTGGGGTCCACGAAGCGAGAGAGCTGGCGCACCTTGAGCGGAAAGCCGGCAAAGCGCTCCGCGAAGCCACGATAATGCTGGCGCGCCAACAGAGTGGTGGGCACCACCACAGCCACCTGTTCGCCGCCCATGGCCGCGACAAAGGCGGCGCGCATGGCGACTTCCGTCTTGCCGAAACCGACATCGCCGCACACCAGCCGGTCCATCGGCCGGCCGGCCGCCAGGTCGCCGATCACCTCGCCGATGGCTTTGTCCTGGTCTTCCGTCTCCTGATAAGGGAAGCGGGCGGCGAATTCGTCATAAAGCCCGCTGGGCGGCTCGACCGGCGGCAACGATTTCAATTGGCGCGCGGCGGCGATCTTGATCAGCTCAGCGGCGATGGCGCGCACGCGCTCCTTCATCTTCGCCTTGCGCTGCTGCCAGCCTGCCCCGCCCAGCCGGTCAAGCTGTGCGCCTTCGTCAGAGCCGTAACGGGTCAGAAGCTCGATATTCTCCACCGGCAGGAACAGCTTGCCGCCGTCATATTGCAGTTCCAGGCAGTCATGCGGCGCGCCCAGGGCATCGATGGCCTTCAGCCCCACATAGCGGCCGATGCCGTGCTCGATATGGGTGACCAGATCGCCCGGCGTCAGGGCCGAGGCTTCCTGGATGAAGTTCTGCGCCCGCCGCGCGCGGCTTTGCGCCCGCACCATGCGGTCACCCAGCACATCCTGCTCGGAGAGGACGGCGAAGCCGGGCCCTTCGAAGCCGCGCTCGATGCCGAGGCAGGCGATGGCGAAAGCCGATGCATCCAGCTTCAGCGCTTCCGGCCAGTCGGCCACCTTGCGGATTGGCGTGGCGCCATGGTCGGACAAGACGCCGCCCATGCGCTCCACCGAACCGTCGGTCCAGCTCGCCACCAGCACGCGCTTGCCCGCTGCCTGCAACGCCTTCAGATGATCGGCGGCGGCCTGGAAGACATTCAGATTGCCGCCCTGGCGCTCGGGCGCGAAGTCGCGGCCCTGCTTGCCGCCGGCATCCACACTGTTGGTGCTCTCAGGCGCCTGGAACGGGGAAAGATCGCGCACGATGTTCTTGGCCAGCGCCGTCTTCCAATCGGCATCGGTCAGATACAGCGCGGCGGGCTTCAGCGGCTTGTAGGGCGGCGCCTTGATGGCATGCTTATCGTCCTTCTGGTGCCGGAACTGCTCGCGGGTCTCGTAATAGTCGGCGACCAGCTCCAGCCGCGCCGTCTTGGCCTCTTCCACCTGATGGCCCAGCAGCACCAGCGATCGCGGCAGATAGTCGAACAAGGTATCCAGCCGCTCATAGAACAGCGGCAGCCAGTGCTCCATGCCTTGGGTCTTGCGGCCGGCGCTGACGCTTTCGTACAGCGGATCGTCCCCCGCCGCGCCGAAGGCGGCGACATAGCCGGCACGGAAGCGGCTGATCGCTTCGGCGTTGAGCGGCGCTTCGCTGGCGGGCAGCAGCGTGATCTTCTCCACGGCCGTCTTGTCGGAGAGCTGGGTCTCGGCATCGAAGCGGCGGATGGCATCCAGGGTCGAACCGAAGAAATCCAGCCGCAGCGGCTGCTCCTGCCCCGGCGGCCACAAATCCACGATGCCGCCACGCAGTGCGAAATCGCCCGGCTCGCGCACCGTGCCGGCGCGCACATAGCCATTGCCGGAAAGAAACGCGACCAGCGCCTCGCGGTCCACCTCGGCGCCGTTCTTTGCCGAAAAGGACGCCGCGGCGATGGCAGACTTGGGTGGCACCCGCTGCAGCAGGGCGTTGATGGTGGTGACGATGACGGCCGGGGTATTCGCATCACGCGCCAGCGCCGCCAGGGTCGCCAGCCGCCGGCTTTCGATATCGGGCTTGGGTGAGACGCGATCGTAGGGCAGGCAATCCCAGGCTGGGAACGGCAGCACCGTCAGGCCAGGCGCAAAAAAGGTTATGGCGCGCTCGGCCGCATCGGCTTGCACGTCGTCCGGCGCCACGAACAGCACCGGGCCCTTGCGGCGGCGCGCGGCCTCGGCCGCTACATAGGCGTCATAGCCCTGCGGGGTGCCGGTGACCGTGAGCCGGCCTTCCTGTCTGGCGATGTAGTCGAGGCGATCCAACTTCAGCTCTTCCAGCGTGGCGCGGCCTGGGCGCACAGGGCCTTCAGCCCGGCAAAGACCGGATTGTCATAACTGTCGGGCACGGGTTGGGCGCCGCGCAGCCAGGCATAGACTTCCTGGTCCGGGGCGGTGAGCAGCGCCTCGAACTGATCGAGCCCCGTCTCATCCAGCGCCGCCAGATGCAGGTCGGCATAGGCGCCGAAGATCAAATCCACCTCCTTGAAGCCGCGCCGCTGGGCCCGAAACAAAAGCCGTTTGCGGCGGTTCTCCGAAGAGCCACCCTGTTCCACGTCCGTCATGTGCGGGGATATAGCCACCTGGCGCTTTGAGAACAACGGTGATTGAGGGAAAGGTGGCAGAACCATAATGTTTCCCCGCCATGCGCCCCGCGATTCTTTTCCCGCTTTTCGCCGAAATCCGCACCCTTTCCGGGGTGGGGCCAAAGCTGGAAAAGCTGATAGCCAAGGTGGCGGGGCCCCGGCTGGCCGATCTGGTGTTCGACCTGCCGGTTGGCGTTGTCGACCGCAGCTATCGCCCCAAGCTGGCGGCCGCCGAAGCCGGCCGCATCGCCACCGTCGAGGTCACGGTGCTGGAGCACAAACCCAACCGGGTGAAGGCCCAGCCCTACAAGGTGCTGGTGTCGGACGAGACCTCGCTGATGGAGCTGGTCTTCTTCCGCGCCCATGCCGACTATCTGTCCGGCCTGCTACCGGTCGGGGCAAAGCGGGTGCTGTCGGGAAAGATAGAGCGCTTCAAGGACCGGCTGCAGATGGCCCACCCCGATTATGTGGTGGCGCCCGATGAGGCGGCGCGTTTTCCGCTGCACGAACCGGTCTATGGCCTGACCGAAGGCCTGACGCCTCGGCCAATGGCCAAGGCCGTGCGCAATGCGCTGGACAAGGTGCCGCCCATGCCGGAATGGCAGGATGCCGCCTTCCTGAAGCAGCGCGCATGGGCCGATTTCAATGCCGCGCTCGAGACGGCGCACAATCCCGTGCATGACAGTGACCTGGAGCCGACCAAGCCGGCGCGCCAGCGCCTGGCCTATGACGAGCTTCTGGCCAACCAGCTGGCGCTGCGCCTGATCCGCGCTCATATGCGCGAGACCAAAGGCCGTCCCATTGCCGGCACCGGCCAGCTCAAGGCCCGGGCGATCGCCGCCCTGCCCTTTGTTCTCACCGATCCCCAGCTTCAGGCGCTGGCGGAGATCGAGCAGGACATGGCGTCCGACAAGCGCATGCTGCGGCTCCTTCAAGGCGATGTGGGGTCTGGCAAAACTATCGTCGCGCTGCTGGCCATGCTTCGGTGCGTGGAAGCGGGCATGCAGGCCGCCCTAATGGCGCCCACCGAACTTCTGGTGCGCCAGCATCTTGCTTCGCTTGAACCTTATGCCGCCGCAGCAGGTGTGCGGCTTGCCTGCCTGACGGGGCGCGAAAAAGGCGCCGGCCGCACCGAGACTTTGGCGCGGCTGGCAGCCGGCGAGATCGACATCCTAGTCGGCACCCACGCGCTGTTTTCGGAAGACGTGACGTTCAACGACCTAGGCCTTGCAGTGGTGGACGAGCAGCACCGCTTCGGTGTGCATCAACGCATGCAACTGCAAAGCAAGGGCCGCCCGGCCGATGTGCTGGTGATGACGGCAACGCCGATCCCCCGCACCCTCGCCCTGACCGCCTATGGCGACATGGAGGTCTCACGCATTACCGGCCGCCCGCCAGGCCGCGGGGCCGTCGAGACACGGGTGATGAAAGCCGACCGCATGGACGAACTGATCGCGCATCTGCGCCTGGCGCTGGATGCGGGCGCGCGCGCCTATTGGGTCTGCCCGCTGGTGGAAGAATCCGAGAAGATCGATCTTGCCGCCGCCGAAGATCGCGCCGTCATGCTGCGTCAAGCTCTCGGCCTCAAGGTCGGGTTGATGCATGGCAAGATGAAAGCCGCCGACCGCGATGGCGCCATGACCGCCTTCAAGGCGGGCGCAACGCAGTTGCTGGTGGCGACAACCGTCATCGAGGTTGGTGTGGACGTGCCGGAAGCCACCATCATGGTGGTGGAACATGCCGAACGCTTTGGCCTGGCCCAATTGCACCAGTTGCGCGGCCGTGTCGGCCGTGGTTCCGGCAAATCCTCCTGTATCCTGCTCTGGCACGAGCCCCTGGGAGAAACCGCCAAGGCGCGGCTCAAGACCATGCGTGAGACCGATGACGGCTTCGTCATCGCCGAAGAAGATCTGCGGCTGCGCGGTCCCGGCGAAATGCTGGGGAAGCGGCAAAGTGGGCTGGAAGAATTCCGTCTTGCCGATCCTGTGGCTCATAGCGATCTGCTCGCCATCGCCCATGACGATGCAAACCTGGTCCTGACCCGCGATCCCGATCTCAAATCCCCGCGCGGGCAGGCCCTGCGCGTGTTGCTCTATCTTTTCGGGCGCGACGAGGCTGTGCGCTATCTGCGCACGGGCTAAGGAGCAGCCGCGACCCGTCCCGAAGGGACGGCCTCGCGGTGCGACCAATCATAAAAAAGAAGCCCGCCGAAGCGGGCTTCTTTCCAAGAGTTAGTTGTTGTGAACCGCGTCGCGCGCGGCCTCGGCCCGGTCAATCGCCGCATTGCGATTGGCCCTGGCCTGGTCCGCCTGGGCCAAAGACGTATCGGCCTGGGCCTGTGACGCATTGGCCTGGGCCTGTGCGGTGCTGGCGTCAGCCTTGGCGGCGTCAGCCTGTTGCTGCAAGGCGCTGGCATCGGCCTGCGACGCGTTGGCCTGGGCCTGGGCGCTATCCGCGCTGTCCTGGGCTACGCTGGCCTGCGCCTGCGCGTCTTCCTTCTGAATTTGGGCCTTGGCCGCATCGGCGCGGGACTGATGGAAATCCGCCTTCGCCTGCTCACGGGCGATGGGGTCCGCCAGCGCCGGGCTGGCAAGCAATGCCGCAACCGCGGCCATGGTGACAAATCTCATAAAACTCTCCTGTGTCTGATGAACCATTCTGGAAACAAGACAGGGTGAGAGAAGTTGCGCCGGTTCCGCGCGAAACCTAAAAGCCGATCGATGTCACGCGAAACAAGGCAGGAATTGGACAGTCGATTCGATGCGAGCGCGGAGCGTTCGCTACGCGCTACAACGCCTTGCCGGTCAACCGATAGGCAAACATGCCGATCCATTCATGCACGGCGTAATCGGCAAGGCCCAGATTGTCCGCCACGAACAGCCAGTCGCCCTTCGAGGTTGGCGACGTGAAGTAGTCAGTGGGCCAGGGCAGCATCGGCCAACCCTGTTTCCTGGCAATCGCCATGGCGCGCGGCATGTGGATCGCCGATGTCGCCAGCAGCCATACCTGACCGGGCTTGGGCTTCACGATCTGTTTGGTGAAGACGATATTCTCGTAGGTGTTGCGCGAACGCGCCTCCAGCACCAGGCGCTTCGTATCGAGTCCCATCTCCTCCAGGAGAGTACGCGCTGTTTCCGATTCAGAGAATCGCGCACCGCGCAGAGCACCCGAACCGCCGCTGAACACAATGCGGGCATCCGGATAATGCCGCGCGGCGACATAGCCCTCCACGATCCGATAGGCGCCGATATTGGTCTGCGGCGCACGACGTGTCCTGAATAGGCCCGTATCGAAGCCTGCGCCCAGCATCAGCACGCCATCGACATGCGCCGGCCATGGCGGACGCGGATACTGGTTCTCCAGCGTCTTTACCGCCATCATCGGCAAGGGCGAGACACCAGCCAGGACCAGGACCAGAATCGTCAGCACGCCGAAAATCCAGGCCGGCCGGCGCCAGCGCAGCACCAGGCACAGCGCCGTCGCCAGGATCAGAAGCGCCAGCACATGGCTGGGCGCCGCCAAGTGCCAGAACAGCTTGGAGAGAATGAAGAACATGCCCCATAGCGGCATAAAAAACCGCGACAGGCAATCGCGATCACATTACCAGAGCGATGGCGTCAGGATGCGCGCGTCGTCGAGTGCGCAGGCCGGCCAATCCAACGCCGGCAGCGGCGCGCGGGCAGACGCCAGAGTTTCTTCCAGTTCATGCCGGCTGGTGGCGCCAACCACCGCGATATCCACCTCGGGCCGCGAAAGGACAAAGCCCAGAGCGGCCGCCAGCGGTGTGGCATGGGCGGCGGCAATCTGTAGCCGGACGCGCTTCACCAGTGGCGCGGCATCGCGCAACTTTTCGGGCATCGTCTCCATGAAAAGCAGGCCCTGCAGAAACAGGGAGCGGGCATGGACTTCCACGCCCAAGTCTTTCAACCGCGCCAGCGACCCATCCTGCAACAGGCGCTGATCCAGCAGGCTGAAAGGAAGCTGTATGGCGTCGGGACGGAAACGCTCCGCCAGAGCGACAGGATCGTCGGCGACATAGGCGGAGATGCCGATGGCGCCCACGGTACCTTGCTCCTTCAAGTCCCGCAGCGCGTACCAGAGTGCATCGCCATCCGGCCCTAGCAGATCGGCCACGGCATGGACCAGCAGCACATCCACCCGGCCCAGGCTTTGAACCGACTGGCGGGCGCGGGCGATTACGCCCGCCACACCATTTTTGACGCTGACGGTCTTGCTGACGATGCGGAAGGCGCGCGTGTCGCATTGCGCCAGAACCTCTTCGGCCTGGCCGTAATTGGCGGCCGTGTCCAGGACGGCAACGCCCTCCCCGGCGGCCCGCGCCAGCATCGCCCGCACTTCGTCCAGCGGGACCTGGCCCGCGGTATTGGAGACGCCATAGGCCTGGCCGAACTGCACCGTGCCAAGTCCCAGCCGGCGCACGGGGTCAGCATTGGATCGCACCGCGGCGCTGGGCATCAGGCCGGCACCCAGCTCGCGCGCACATGGCGAAAGGGACGCAGTCCATCCGACGGGTCGGCGCGCCATTCGCGGTCGGACAGTTCGGCCGGCACCGGCTCCTTGAAGCCCTGGCCATCGGCGGTGAAGGCCTGGCGGATGCGGGCGATAACCGGCGCGATCTCGTTGGGCAGCCAGCAATGACCGGTGTGATATTCCTCGCCCGTACCATCCAGATCCAGATGCAGCTCGATAGTGCTGGCGTTCCAGTGATGCACCGCCCGTTCGATCACGGCGGGTGATCGCGAATGGTCGGACCAGCCGGTCTTGGTGGCGGTCTCGCGCCGGATGGTGGAGATGGCCGAAAGGTTCGACTGTTCGGGCGGTGAAGGATAGGCCGAGACACAGTGCAGCACCGTGACGTCGGTCGCGCCCGCGGCTTCCAAAGTCGCAACCGCCTCCTTGATCTCCGGCATGGTCGCCATGCCGGTGGAGATGATCACCGGCTTGCCCGTCTCGGCGCAGGCTTTCAGCAGATCGGTCCAGAGCAGCTCGTAAGACGCGATCTTGTAGAAGGCGACATAAGGCTGAAGCTGCGCCACCGCTTCAAGATAGAAGGGCGTGCAGGAGAAAGCGATGTTCTTTTCCCGGCAGCGGCGGGCGATCGGCTCCAAATGCTCCAGAGGCAACTCCCAGGCGACGCGCTTTCTGTGCTGCGGGCTTTTCGCCAGAATTTCCGGTGCGAACAGTTGCGCGACGCGGAACAGCTGGAACTTCACGGCATCGAAGCCGCACGCCGCGGCGCAGTCCACGAAGGCGAGCGCGCGGCTGAGGTCCTGCGCATGATTGCTGGAAACTTCGGCGATGAACTGAACCATTCAGGCCTCCACCTGGAACCGGACGCGGGCCACGGCGCCTTCCGCGGCCGTCACCGCCTCCTCGCGCGTGGGCGCGCAGGAAATGACATAGCCGACCCGGGAAGGATGATTTTCCGCCGCGGCGATAGTTTCGCCGGGCCGCGCCCAGACATCAACCTTGCGGATATGCGGCAGGCTTTGCGCCGCCGTGACGCCATCGATCTGGCGGATGGTGCCGGCCGACGGGAAGAAATAGCGCTGCGAGGTGGCAAGGCTGCGCGTCGGCACAAAACGGGCCGGATCGACCGGATTGCCCACCGCCATATCCACCAAAATGTCCACGATATCCACGCCGGTCGACCATGGCACCTTGTCGTAACAGAAATTGCCACCCGACAATCGCGCCGCGATCTCGATCACATAAGGCTTGCCGTCCGCGCCGAAGATCATGTCGCCTTTGGCCGGGCCCCAGTCGATCCCCAGCGCGCGCGCCGCTTTCTCGAATTCGGCTTCCACCAATTTCTTCTGAGCCGGGTTCAGGACCGTGGGAATGTCCCCGCCATCCTCGACCATGAAGGGCACCGCATCGTCGAGACGGGTGTAATTGCGGTCGGCAAAGCCGGTGCAATAGAAGCGGCCGTCATGGAACAGACCTTCGGTGCTGATCTGCAGACCCGGAATGAATTTCTCCGCGATGACTTCGCCGCCATAGGCGAAGCTCTTGGTGTAGGCAAAGGCCGCGCCGATATCCATGCCGGCGGTCAGGCGTTGCACGCCACGGGCGCCAGAATTGTCCACCGGCTTGACGACAACGGGAAAGCCGGCCCTGGCGATAAAGGCTTCCAAGTCCTTCAGCTGCGCGATGCGGGCAAAGGCGGGGACATTCACGCCCCCTTCCCGCAATTTTTCCTTCATGTGCAGCTTGTGGACGCAGAGGTCGGCCACGCTTTGCGGAATATGACGCGCGCCGGCGGCTTCGGCGGCGGCCGAGACCATATGGGGAATGTCGCTGGCAATGGTCATGACGCCATCGATCTTGCCGGGATGGCCGGCGATGAATTTCAGTATGGCGTCCTTGTCGCGGGTGCTGACGGCATGAAATTCGTCGGCCAAGCTGGCGCCTTCGGCTTTTGGATTCATATCGAGCACCAAGGTGCGAATGAATTTGGCCTTGGCCGCGGCGATGGCCGCTATCTGTTCCTTGCCGGCGCCCAAAATCAGCAACGTCTTCATGACATCAACATCCCGCCATTGATGTTGAGCGTCTGGCCGGTGACATAGGCGGCGCCGTCGGACACAAGATAGACCACGCCCGCGGCGATCTCCTCCGGCTCGGCGATGCGGCCCACCGGTATCTGCGCCGCTTTCTGTTTGCCGGCTTTCGATTTCAACTCTTTGCGGATCATGTCGGTGGCGACCAGGCCGGGCGCCACGGCATTGGCGGTGATGCCCCGCGGCGAATAAAGCCGCGCCAGGGAATGGGTGAGATTGATCAATCCCGCCTTGGCGGCAGCATAATGGACCTGGCGCATGCCGCCCCACTGCCCGCCGATGGAGGTGATGTTGACGATGCGGCCCCATTTGCGCTTCGCCATCGCCGGCAGCGTTTCCTGGGCCAGAATGAAAGCACCGCGAAGATTCACCGTCAGCATGCGGTCCCAGTCGGCATCGGTCAAAGTCTCGAACGGCTTTTCCTGCACCAGGGCGGCATTGTTCACCAGAATGTCGATGTCGCGGCGGAAAGCCTTGCGCGTCTCGGCGAGCGCGCGGCGAATGGAAGCGCGGCTGGCGATATCGATCCTGACAGCCCGGGCGTTGGGATGTCGGATAGCCTCGGCGCCGGAACGGCTCGTGTTATAGCCACAGGCGACCTGATAGCCGGCTTGCAACAGCGCCAGCGCGGTCGCCTTGCCGATCCCGCTCCCCGCGCCCGTCACCAAAGCCAATTTCGGTGCAGCAGCCATCTCAGAACGACGACTGGTTAGACATGGCGTCCAGCGTCTGCCCGCCCAGCAGCATGGGCAGCAGGTCTTCCTGCGGGTCCACATGGCAATGCAGCAGCACGGGGCCCGGCCAGTTGACCGCCTCGGCAATCTTCTCGCGCATACCCTTGATGGTGTTGACCGTCACCGAAACGATGCCATAGGCAGCGGCGATGGCGGCGAAATCGGGATTGTATTTATCGCCGGTGGAGGGATGGGACTTCCAGTTCTGGCGCTGGAATTGCGCCACGATGGAAAGGGCGTGATTGTCCAGCACCACGATCTTGATGTCCTGCCCCCGTTCCATAATGGTGGCGAGCTCCTGAATGTTCATCTGCAGGCTGCCATCGCCGACAAAGCAGATCACGGTGGCGTCCGGATTGGCGATCTTGGCGCCGACGGCCGCGGGCAAATCATAGCCCATGGTGCCATGACCCGATGATGTCAGCAGCGCCCGCTCCGGCGCATCGAAATGAAAGTGCCGCGGCACCCAGCATTGATGCTGGCCGACGCCGGTTGTGACGATCACCGGCCGGTCCGCGACAGCGGCATCCACCGCCTCAATCACCGCCTGCGGCTTGGGCAGCTTGCCGGGCCTGCCCGGCATCAGGCGATGCTCGGATTTCCAGGCGACGATCTGCTTCACCCAGGCGACATGATCGACAACCGCGTGTTTGGAGAGGGCGCGGTCCAGCGCCGCCAGCGCGGCCTTGGCATCGGCATGGATGGAAAGATCCAGCGGCACACGGCTGTGACCCAGTTCATGGACATCCAGGTCAATGCGTGCGATCCGGCCCTTCGCGACTGTCTGCTTAGGCAAGCTGCCGGTCTGGCGCAGATGGAAAGTGGTGCCGATACCGATCAGAAGATCGGCCCGATGCATGGCAAGGTTCGCGTACTGGCTGCCGGCATAGCCGCACATACCCAGAGATAGCGGCGCCGCCGATGGATAAGCTCCCATGCCAGGCATGCTCATGGTCACGGGAATGCGATATTTGTCCGCCAGCGCGCGCAGTTCCTTGAGTGCACCAGAGGCGATCACGCCGCCGCCGGCCAGAATTACCGGCCGCTCGGATTCACTGACCCATTGAGCCAGGGTCTCGATCTTGTCGGCGGGCACAAACGGCACCACGCTGGTGCGCTTGGTAATGGGGGCTGGATCGGCGCAGGCGCCGCGTTGCACATTCATCGGCAGGTCTACCACCACCGGGCCCTGACGGCCTTCGCGCGCCAGGAAGAAGGCCTCTTCCAGCACATTAGGAAGATCAGCCACATCCTTGACCAGGAAGGCAGCCTTGGTGATGGGCTTCATTAGCGCCACCGTATCCACTTCCTGAAAGCCGCGCTGCTTGATCGGCAGATCGCCGCGCATGTCGCCGGTGCCGACCTGGCCGGTGATCACCACCAGCGGAATATTGTCGTAATAGGCGTCCGCCACCGGGGTGACGGCATTGGTAACGCCGGGGCCGGAGGTGACCATGAACACCGCCGTCTGGCCGGTCAGCCTCGCATAGGCCAGCGCCGCATAGCCGGCGCCCTGCTCGGTGCGCGGACAGACGATCTCGATCGACGAACGCTTCTCGATCCGGTCCAGGATGGGCGCGATCGTGCCGCCCGGAAAAATGAAAACGTGTTTGACCTGATGGCGAAGGAAGGCATCCAGCACTAGGTCAGCGCCCTCGCGCGGCTGGGGGGCGGGTTTATGATCAGTTTCTACAAGCGACATTGGTCAGTTTGCCTTCCGTCCCAGGACCAGGAATTCCCGTCCGATACCTTGTGAAGCCCAGGTCGCCGCGAAGCGGCGCATCAGCGCCGGATCATGGGCGAACAGGGCGCTTTCGAACGCCTTGCGCTCCTTGTGGCAGGCCCGCCCGACCTCGTCGTTGCCGACATAGTTGCGGCCCGCGATCAGGAATTGCTCCAATGGATAGCTGGTTTCCACATGCACCACCTCGAAGCCGCGTGCCTTCATGAAATTGGCGCCCGAGGCGAGATCGAAATAATTGAGGTGATGTCTGGGATTGATCCACCAGGGCCTGAAGCCCAACTCTTTCCACAAGGTCATTTGCAGCGGATTGAAATCGTTGGGCGAGATCAGCAGCAGCAGGCCCCCGGGGACCAGCATGCTGCGGGCTTCATTGATCAGCCCGATCGGGTCTTTCACATGCTCCAGCACCATGCTGAGGGCGACGGCGTCGAAAGGCCCATGTTCTCGCGCCCTGTCGGCGGAAAAGAAATCGTTGACCACGGCCAGGTCGCGCAGCGCCGAATACCGAGCGGCCACAGGCGATGGCTCAAAGCCCAGCACGTCCCAGCCGCGCGCCTTGCCCGCCTCCAGGAAAAAGCCGGGGCCCGAGCCGATATCCAGAATGCGCCGTCCGGGCGCGTGGGTTTCGAGCAGTTCGTAGTAATGGCGATAGCGTAGCATCCACCAGTCGCGGTCTTCCTCCATGCGGCTGAAATAGTCGGCGCGTTCGCTCTGATAGAATTCCCGTTCGTAGAAGCTTTTCAACTCTTCGGTCGTGTACAGCGGATCGATGTGCCGAAAGCCGCAGGTCCGGCACGCGATGACATCGCGGTCGTCCACGGTTGCGATCACAGGGCCGTGATGGCTTGCAGCCTCCATCAGGCGCTCGGCGATGTTCATGCTGGTCCAGCCCCTCAGGGGCGGGGGTCCAACGGCCCACCCCTCTTCGAAGGCCTATTTTTGAATGTTTTCGTTCACGAGTGATTAACGTTAAGCGGCTTTGATAAAGCAGGATTTTTCCAAGCGGACCCTCTATGGCCCAGGCCCTGCCCCAGCCGACCTTGAACGCTCTTGCCGGGGTGGACGCCCGGCTGCAGGCCATCGACAAGCTGGAAGCTCTGGTCGGCGAGGTCGTGCGGGAAAAGGCCCGCCACCGCTCCAATGTCGCGCTCAAGCGGGCCGTGCGCACCTGGCGCAAGGGCGACATCGTCAAGGCCGGGCAATGGGCGCTGAAGGCGACCGAAGCCGATCCCGACAATTCCAAGGCCTTCCACGTCTTGGCCATGGCGCTGGAGCGGATGGGCCATCTGCACAAGGCGCTGGTGACATATGAACGCGCCTTCGAGCTCGACCCGGAAGATCCCGAGCTGCTGATCAATCTGGGCCTGACCGCCTGGAAGCTGAAGCTGACCGACGGCGCGACCCGGATGTTCCAGCTTTACATCGCCGCCTGCCCGGATTCGCCGCTGGGGTACAACAATCTCGGCAGCGTGCAGAGCGACATGGGCCAGACGGATGTGGCGATCGAGACCCTGCGCGCCGCCCTGCTTCGCATGCCGGACCAGGCCATCCTGTGGAATTCGCTGGCCACCGTGCTGGCAGAAAACAGCCGCGCCGACGAAAGCCTCATCTTTTACGAGGAAGCCGCGCGGCTGGAGCCGCGTTTCGCACGCGCCTATCACAATCTGGGCTACGCCTATCAGCACCTCAGTCAGTACGACAAAGGGATAATGGCTTACGACAAGGCCCTGGAGCTGGTCGTCGATCCGTCGGAGCGTATCGAGACTACCCATTCGCGCAGCATCTGCCTGATCGGCCTGGGCAGGATCGAGGAAGGCTTCCGCGAATACGAAATTCGCAACAACGAACGTTTCCGCTGCTATTTCCACCACATCATCGACGCCCCGCGCTGGCATGGCGAGAATGTGCGCGGCAAAAAGCTTCTTCTGGTGGGCGAGCAGGGTCTGGGCGACGAGATCATGTTCGCGAACATCCTGCCCGACGCGCAGGCGGCGGTCGGCAAGACCGGCAAGCTGCAGATCTGCGTCGATCCGCGCATGATCCCGCTTTATCAGCGCTCCTTCCCCCGGGCCGAAGTCGGCGCCTATGACGACCGCACCCTGATCGACATGGACGGCAACAAGGCGCTGCGGCTGGTGCCCTTCGCAGCCAAGCAAAACAAGCCTGACTGCTGGGCACCGATGGGCAGCGCCCTGCAATATTTCCGTAAATCCCTGGCCGATTTTCCGAAGAAGGCGTTCCTGGTGCCCGATCCGGTACGGGTCGCGGAGTACAGGCGCCAGATGGCGGCCCTGCCCGGCAAAAAGGTCGGCATCTGCTGGCGTTCGATGATGCTGGCAGCCAAACGGGCCAAATATTTCTCGCCCATCGACGCCTGGGGCGAGGTCCTGCAGACACCGGGCATCACCTTCGTCAATCTTCAATATGGCGACTGCGCCGCCGAACTGGCGCGCGCCCAGGAGAAGTTCGGCATCACCATTCACCAGGTCGAAGGGCTGGACCTGAAAGACGATATCGACGGCACCGCCGCACTGTGCCAGGCGCTGGATCTGGTACTGTCGGCTCCCACGGCTGCCGCGCATACCGCTTGCAGCGTCGGCGCAAAGGTCTGGTTCCTGTCCGCGGGCGTGGGTTGGCCGCAAATGGGTACGGCCGAATATCCCTGGTATCCCGATACCAAAGTCTTCTGGCCGGCCAAGCTGGGCGACTGGTCCGACGTGATGCCTCGCTATGCCGCCGCTTTGGCGGACTTCGCCGCCAGCTAATTGGCCGTGGCTACGCTCCACGCCTTTGCCCTGTTCCACCTGAACATGGCTTTTTCCTCCATCGAGGAAGAGCAGCGCGCCACCGTGGTGCGCGATTGCTATCGCCCGCTGCTGGCGCTGGCGCAGCACCATCTCATCGGCATCGAGGCCACCGCCTACACACTGGAAGCAATCCGCAAATGCGACCCAGCCTGGCTGGACGATCTGGCCGCCCTGATCCGGGCGGGAAGAGTGGAATTTATCGGCTCCGGGCAGGCCCAGGCTATCGGTCCGCTGCTGCCGGCGGATGTGGTGGCCGCGAACCTGCGGCTGGGCAATCAGGCCTATCGCGAGATGCTCGGTGTCACGCCGAAACTGGCGCTGGTGAATGAGCAGGCCTATGCCGGTGGCCTGGTCGCGCAATATCTGGACGCGGGCTACGAGGCGTTGCTGGCGGACTGGGACAATGTCGCCAACTTCCATCCTGGCTGGTCGCCGGAATTCCGCTATGGGCCACAGCGGGCGCTGGGCAGCGACGGGCGCGACATCGGCCTGATCTGGACCAACACCGTCGCCTTCCAGAAGCTGCAGCGGCTGGCCCATGACGACATCACGCTGGATGATTATCTGGGCTTTGTGGCCGGGCAGTGCGGCGAGAGCGATCGGACCCTTTGCCTTTATGCCAGCGACGCGGAGATTTTCGGCTTCCGGCCCGGGCGCTATCGCACCGAGGAAGCCAATCAGGGCGGGCGGGAATGGCAGCGCATGGACGAGGCTCTAGCCGGTGTCGCGGCGCTGAAAGACGTCAAGCTCGAGCTGCCGTCACAGACCTTGAAGGTCAGAACCCCCGCCGGCAAGCAGACGCTACGGCTGGAGAGCGCTGCTTATCCGGTGCCGGTCAAGAAGCAGCGCAAATACAATCTCACCCGCTGGGCGGTAACCGGCCGCGACGATATCGGCGTCAACGCCGCCTGCCAGCGTATTTATGCGGCTCTGAAGAACCGTGGCGGAGACGACGACTGGCGCGAACTCTGCCGGCTCTGGGCCAGCGATTTTCGCACCCATATCACCGAGCAGCGCTGGCAGCGTTTCACCCGCGATCTCGCGGCGATGGAAGAAAAACTTGGAACAGCCGCCGCACCATCCTTTCCCTCCGTCACCGGCGAACCGGTTGAAGACCGCACCATCACCATTGAAACACCCACCATCCGGGCCGAACTGGACCGGCGCCGTGGCCTCGCCATCCGCCACGCCGCCTTCGCGCCGGACTTTGCGCCCCTGATCGGCGGCATTGCGCACGGCCATTTCGACGACATCGCGCTGCAAGCCGACTGGTACACTGGCGACTGCGTGTTCGAGGCGCCGGGTGAGCCCAAGGTCACCGATCTGGAATGGGCGACGACCCGGATCGCGCATGACCCTGACGGCAAGGTGCGGGTACTGGGCGAGATCGCCACGCCCCAGGGCCCTATCCGCAAGCTGCTCACCTTCCATGCCACCAGCCCGCAGATCGATTTCGATCTGGAATTCGACTGGCAGGCTGTCGGCCGCGGCTCGCTGCGGCTGGCCCATGTCACGCTTCTGGGCGAAGCTTTCGACGACGACAGCCTCTCCTTCGCCGCCCACAATGGCGGCCGGACGCCTGACCGCTTCGCGCTCAAGGACCAGAGCGTGGAACACGGCGCGCCGGTCTCCTTCCTGGTCTCGGCTTCCTGCGGCCTCGGCATGACCGAAGGCTGGTTGGAGCTGGCGGACAAGAGTCACAGGATCGAAGTGCTGGTGGACCGTGAAGCCGCGCCCTTGATCGGCCTGATCAATCATCGCCGCAGCAGCGGTAAGCTGTTCTGCCAGGCGATGCTGTCGGCGCTGGAGTTGGATGACACCCGCAAACCCGCGCCCTATCGCGAAGGCCCGCGCCGCTTCCGTTTTTCGATTAAGGCGAGCCCCGTTTAGGCGGTGGCGCGTTCCAGCGCCGCCACGACCCTCGCCACGTCGGCTCCGGCCATGGCCGGAAACATCGGCAGGGTGAGAATCTGGCGGCTGGCGGCTTCGGCCAGTGGCGCAAGACCCTTCTTGTAACCCAGTTTGCGATAGTGGGAATGTAGATAGACCGGCGCATAATGGACATTGGCGCCGATCCCTTCAGCGCGCAGACGGGCGAAGACCCGGTCGCGGTCGATGTGATCGGCCAACCGCACCACATAGAGATGATGGGCGTTGGTGCGATCCCTGTGGGTCTTGAGCGGCAGCACTTCCGCCATCCCGGCCAGTGCTTCGTCGTACCAGCCGGCGATCTTCTGGCGCGCCGCCACCCAGCCGGGCAGCCGCTTAAGTTGGGCCGATCCCAGCGCGCATTGCACGTCCGGCAGGCGATAGTTGAATCCCAGTTCGGCCATGTCATAGGCGTGCGCGCCTTTGGCCTCGCGGGTGCGATGATCGCTGTCGATGCCGTGATTGCGGAAGCGCCGCATATGGGCGGCCTGGGCAGCGTTCTCGGTCAGCGCCATGCCGCCTTCGCAGGTGGTCAGGTGCTTCACGGGGTGGAAGGAAAAGCAGGAGATATCGGCCAGGGTGCCGGTCTTGCGGCCCTTGTAGGTGGCGCCGGGTGCATGGCAGGCATCGGCGATCAGGGCGATGCCGCGGTCCTTGGCCAGCGCGCGCAGCGCGTCATAGTCGGCAGGCTGGCCGGCATAGTCCACCGCAACAATCGCGCGGGTCTTGGGCGTGATTTTCTTTGCGACCGAAGCCGGATCGATCAGCAAGGTATCGGGCTCGATATCGGCAAACATCGGCACGCCATCTTCATACAGTGCGGCGTTGGCGCTGGCGGCAAAGGTGATGGCCGGCACGATCACTTCGTCGCCCGGTTTGATGCGCAGCGCCCGCATGGCGCAATGCAGCGCCGCTGTGCCGGAATTGACGGCCACGCCTTCGCCCGCGCCACACTGGGCGGCAAAGGCCTGCTCGAATTCGGAAACACGGGGACCGGTGGTCAACCAGCCCGAGCAGAGCGCTTCCACCACCGCCTTGACGTCGGCGTCGGCGATCTCTTGCCTGCCATAAGGCAGAAACGGGACCTCCAGAGATCCATCCCGGTCAGGCATGGGCCTTGACCAGCAGCGCCTGAAGACCCCGCGCGTCCAGCTTTTCAGGATTGGTGTCGCTAGAATAGCTGAAGCCATCCGCGACCGGTTTGCCGCCACGATGCAAATAGGCATCGCGCGCCGCATGGGCGAAGCTCTGCAGGATCACATAGCGGTCTTCCAGCTCGACGGTGCAATGGGCATCGTCGGCCGGGATCATGGTCTCGTGCAGTTTCTCGCCCGGCCGGATGCCGACGACATGCTGCTTGTGGCTGGGGCTGACCAGTGTGGCGAGTTGCGGAATGGTGCTGGACGGAATCTTGGGCACATAGATCTCGCCGCCCTTCATCATCTCCATGCTGGAGAGGACAAAATTCACGCCCTGTGTCAGCGTGATCCAGAAGCGGGTCATGCGCTCGTCGGTGATTGGCAGGCTGTCGGCGCCATCGGCGACCAGCTTTTCAAAGAAGGGCACCACGCTGCCGCGGGAGCCGAAGACATTGCCATAGCGCACCACCGAAAAGCGGGTGCCGTCGGCGCCGGCCAGATTGTTGGCGGCCACGAAAATCTTGTCGGAGGCCAGCTTGGAGGCGCCATAGAGATTGATCGGATTGGCGGCCTTGTCGGTGGACAGCGCCACCACCCGCTTGACCCCGGCGCGCAGAGAAGCGCTGACCACATTCTCCGCCCCGAAGACATTGGTGCGGATGCATTCGAAGGGATTGTATTCGGCGGTGGTGACCTGCTTCATGGCCGCGGCATGAACGACAAAGTCCACGCCGTTCAGCGCCAGTTCCAGCCGGTCGCGGTCGCGCACATCGCCGATGAAATAGCGGATGAAGGGATATTGCGCGTGTGGGAATTCCTGCTGCATCTCGAACTGCTTGAGTTCGTCGCGCGAAAAGACGATCAGCCGGCGCGGCTTGTAGCGGGCGATCACCGTCTTGATGAAATGCTTGCCGAAACTGCCCGTGCCGCCGGTGACCAGCACGGACTTCTCGTTCAGGTCCATCCAGGGCTGGGTGAAGTCGCGCAGGGGCGCGGCCGCACCAGCGGATGTGGAAACGTCAGGCGCAATGGCAAGCGCAGCCGGGCTCATACTTTTCCCCTCATTTGGAAGGAGGATCGACCCAAGGCTCTTAACGCCCCGTTATCCCTAACGAAATTTTCCGTTAACGGACTATGAACGCGGGGCGCGGTCGCGGATCACGCGAGCAACCCAGTAGCAGAACCCCAGCCCTTGGGCCCAGGCGGCCATCACAGACAACAGCGAGTCGGTGTGGGGACCCGGTATGAGCAGGAACGTCGCGTGGGCGTGTCGCAGCAAGGTCGGCAACAGCAGATACAGCGCCGCCAGGATGCCTAGGGCACCGAAGTCGCCCTTGGGGCCGCCGAACATCCTGCCCAGCAGGAAAATGCAGATATCGCGGGTCATGAAGCCCAGCATGGCCAGCACCGCCAGCGCCGCGGCGGGCGTGCCGGCCCACAAGATCGCCAGCGCAAGCCCCGCGATCAGGGTCGCCGCGTAGCTCAGCATCCAGCACTCGGCGGCCAGGAAAGCGCTGTACCACCGGCCGGTCCGGATCTGATCCCCAAGCCAGCGCAGGCGCACCGGGTCTTTGGCCTCCAGAAAGGCCATGCCATACACCGAACCCATCAGAATTAGCCCCGCCAAGGCGAGCGGAACACTGATAGGCGGGATATGATTTTCATCAATAAGCCGTGCCCCCGTCGCCCGAAGGCCGTGAGTCGCGGCCGAAGGGTTCCCAAGAATCTCCACTCCAAACACCGCGTAGAAACCGGCGGCATAAACCGCGACATAGGCCAGGTAGGCGAGCCAGACATAAGGCCCGTTGGCGAAGCGCAACTCCGACCGCATCGCCCGCCAGCAACCGATCAGCGCCCAGCCCAGGAACAGCAGCAGCGACACCAGATGAAAGCTGCCCAAGGTGAAGTCATGGCCCCACCACGCCAGGGTCGTGGTGCCGCTTTCCCGGAAGGCGCGAATCGAACTCCACAGCGAGTAATAGGCAAAGGCCGCGCCGATGCCGGCCACCTGACAGAGAAACATGTCCAGCCGCCAGTTGCCGGTCTGGCGATGGATCAGCACCAGGCTGGACAGCAACGCCACGGCCTGGGCGAACACACCCAGGCTGAGCAGGATCACGCCATAGAGCAGGGCTGCGCCCGCGCCATCGTCGTGCCAGACCGGCCAGAGAATGAAAGGCAGGCAGACCAGCGCGCCGAACCAGTTGGCGGCGGTGGCGCCGAACAGCTTGCCCCACACCATGGTCCAGGGCCCGATGGATGACAGCTTCTGGCTGTCCCAGGTGCGCTCGCGGATTTCCACCACCACCGACAGGGCGGCACTGCGCGTGCCCCATAGCACGGCGAAGAACCAATACAACCCCAGCGCCGCGCGGGGGGTGTTCATGAGCCCAGTCGTCGCCACCGAACCAGCGGCAAAAACCAGAAGCAGCAGCCCCGCGATCAGGGCCAGACGAAAGGGCGAAGCTTCCAGCCAGAGATTGCGCTGCAGTTCGGGGTTCATGGCCGCCCCCGCACACGCGCGAAATAGACCTTTTCCAGCGCCTGCGTGTCCTGGGCGAACTCCGAGACCGGATAGCCTGCGGCGATCAACGCGGCCAGCAGGGCGGCACGCGCATCGGCCTCGCCCGCCAAAGCCACGACCGCGCGATCCGGCCCTGTCTCCAGCACTTCGGCGCCATGCGCTTTCAGGAAATCGGCAAGGCCTTCCTTGGCCTGCGCGAGGGTCACACGCAGACGATTGCCGCCCTTGAGCGCGATGCTTTCGCCGCCAGCGATACGGCCATTGTCCACGATCACCATGCGGTCCGAATAGTCTTCCAGTTCCGCCAGGATGTGCGACGAGACCACCAGGGTCATGCCGTCATCGCGCAATTCCAGCAACAGGCGCGACAGGTCACGCCGGGCCTGGGGATCGAGACCCGCCGCAGGCTCGTCCAGCAGCAGCACCTTGGGCCGGTGCACAATGGCCTGGGCGATGGCAAGGCGCTGGCGAAGCCCGCGCGACAGCGCGCCAGCCGGCTGCTCCATGCGTTCGGCAATACCCACCCGCGATGCGGCTGCTTCCGCCGCGCCCTTGGCCTCACCGGGACCGATGCCATGGCTGCGCGCCGCATAGAACAAACAGCGCCGCACCGTGAGCGCATCATACAGGCCGAAGAAATCCGGCAGATATCCGAGCTGCTCGTGAATGGCGCGCGGTTGCTCGCGTGTATCCAGACCGCCGATGGTCACACGGCCGTCATAGGGCGTCTCCAGCGCCGCCATCAGCCTCAGGAGCGTGGTCTTGCCCGCCCCGTTGGGCCCGACCAGCGCGGTGATGGCGCTTGCCGCAATGGAAAGATTGACGCCGTGGAGCGCGCGGTGGCCCGGATAGTCGAACACAAGATCGCGGATCTCAATCATCCACCTACCTATAACCCTTTGTCAGATCAGTAACAATTTGCGGGGGCCCTTGAATTCGCGTCTTTTTCACGCCAGAAACGCATGCTTTCTATCGGAGATTCCATGCGTATCGCCATGATCGGCACGGGCTATGTCGGCCTGGTATCGGGTGCCTGCCTGTCGGAGTTCGGCCACGATGTGGTCTGCATCGACAAGGATGCATCCAAGGTCCAGACGCTGAAGTCCGGCGGCATTCCGATCTACGAGCCGGGGCTCGACGATGTCGTGACCGACAACGCCAAGGCAGGCCGCCTGTCCTTCACCACCGATCTGAAAGCCGCTGTCGCCGGCGCCGAAGCGGTGTTCATTGCCGTGGGCACGCCCAGCCGGCGCGGCGACGGTCATGCCGACCTGTCTTACGTCTTTGCCGCCGCCGAGGAGATTGCCGAGGCCCTGACCGGCTATGCCGTGGTGGTGACCAAGTCCACGGTGCCGGTCGGCACCAGCCGCAAGGTGGAAGAGCTGATCCGCAAGAAGCGGCCGGACGCCAAATTCGATATGGCGTCCAATCCGGAATTCCTGCGCGAGGGTTCGGCGCTGGAGGATTTCCGCCGCCCCGACCGCGTGGTGGTGGGCTGCGACACAGAGCGGGCCCGCGAGGTGATGCGGGAAGTCTATCGCCCGCTCTATCTCAACGAGACGCCAATCCTCTTCACCAGCCGCGAATCCAGCGAGCTGATCAAATATGCCGCCAACGCCTTCCTCGCCACCAAGATCACTTTCATCAACGAGATGGCCGACATCTGCGAGAAGGTGGGCGGCAATGTGCAGGACGTGGCGCGCGGCATCGGCCTGGATGGCCGCATCGGCAACAAGTTCCTTCATGCCGGTCCCGGCTATGGCGGCTCCTGCTTTCCCAAGGACACCCTGGCCCTGGTGCAGACCGCCCAGCAGCTCGGTGCGCCGACCCGGATCGTGGAAGCGGTGCTGGCCGTCAACGAAGCGCGCAAGCTGGCCATGGCCCGGAAGGTCGAGGCGGCCTTTGGCGGCCTGGCCGGCAAGACCATCGCGGTGCTGGGCCTGACCTTCAAGCCCAATACCGATGACATGCGCGATGCCCCCTCGCTGGTGATCGTCCCCTATTTGCAGGCGGCCGGCGCCACCATCCGGGCCTATGATCCGGAAGGCGCCAAGGAAGCGCGCAAATATCTGAACATCGAACTTTGCCACGACACGTATGACGCGCTGGAAGGCGCCGACGGCGTGGTGATCCTCACCGAATGGAATGAATTCCGCGCCCTGGACTTCGCCAAGGTGAAGGCGGCGCTGAAGCAGCCCCTGATGGTGGATCTGCGCAACATCTACCGGCCCAGCCAGATGCAGGAAGCCGGCTTCCGCTACATCAGCGTGGGCCGCGCTTGAGTCCCAGGACCATCCTGGTCACGGGTGCGGCCGGCTTTATAGGCGCCGCGGTAAGCGAAAAGCTGCTGGCCCGCGGCGATGCCGTAATCGGGGTGGACAATCTCAGCGATTATTACGATGTCGGCCTCAAACAGGCGCGGCTGAAGCGGCTGGAGGCAAAGCCGGGCTTCACCTTCCGCCGCATGGACATCGCCGACCGCGATGCGGTGGCCGGGCTGGCGAACCAGAACATCAGCCACATTCTCCATCTCGCAGCTCAGGCTGGTGTGCGCCATTCCCTCACCGATCCTTACGCCTATGTCACCGCCAATGTGATGGGCCCGGTGGTGCTGTGGGAGATGGCGCGCAACCTGAAGGGCCTGAAGCATTTCGTCTATGCCAGCTCCTCCTCGGTCTATGGCGCCAACGAGAAGATGCCTTTCGCCGTCGGCGATGCGGTGGAGCAGCCCAACTCGCTCTATGCCGCCACCAAGCGGATGGACGAGCTGATCGGATACACCTACGCCCATCTCTACGGCATTCCCGCCACCGGCCTGCGCTTCTTCACCGTCTATGGTCCCTGGGGCCGTCCCGACATGGCGCCCTTCATCTTCACCGAGGCCATCGCCCGGCAGAAGCCGCTTTATCTGAACAACAATGGCGAGATGTGGCGGGACTTCACCTACATCGACGACATCGTCGACGGCGTGCTGCGGGCGCTGGACCGCCCGGCCACCGGCGCGCCGCCGCACAAGCTCTACAATCTCGGCAATCACCGGTCAGAGAAGCTCACCGACTTCCTGGCCGAGATCGAGCGCGCGCTGCAGAAGAAAGCCATCATCGAGCCGCGCCCGATGCCCGCCGGCGATGTGCTCAAGACCTATGCCGATATCGAAGCCTCGACCCGTGACCTGGGCTTTGAGCCATCCACGCCGATCAAGGTCGGCATTCCCAAATTCGTCGACTGGTATCGCGAATTTTACGGCGTCTGATTACGGACGCGCTCGGCCAGCCGCTTGAGCGGCGCCGCGCAAACCAGAGTGAAGATCAGGCTCAGCCCCGTCACCAAACCAACCATCAGCACAGCCCCGGCGGCCAGCGCAGCCCCGCCGATCCTGTGACCGATGGTGCGGGCCGACATCAGGCGGCCGCGCTCAACAGGCGCGCGGCTTCAGCCCAGTCCCGCACCAGCCGCTCCGCGCCCGCGGCGAGCAGGCGCTCACCCAGGCCGTCTGTGGCATGGCCGCCGCCCAGAAAACCCCAGACGGTCATGCCAGCCGCTTTCGCGCCGACCACGCCATTCACGCTGTCTTCCAGCACCAGGCAGTCGGATGGCGCGATATCGAGCGCCGCGGCAGCATGCAGAAACAGATCCGGCGCCGGCTTGGCTTTGGCGACATGGCCTGCGGAATAGACATGCGGCGCGAAATGCTCCCACAGCCCAACCTGCCGGAGCTTGCGCTCTAGTCCGTCGCGTGTGCTGGAGCTGGCCACGGCCTTGGGCAGGGTCACATCCGCCACCGCTTCGCCCGCACCGGGAATTGCCGTCAGCTTTTCGATCATGGTCTGTCGCAAACGGCTGGCGAGGTCCTGGCGGATATCGTCGGCGATACGGCGGCCGATCTGCTTCTCGGCTTCCTCGTCCATCACGTCGTGGAACGCCTCATAGGACAGGCCCATGAAGCGGTTGATATAATCGGCACGATCGAATGTCAGCCCCTGCTCACGCAGCACGGCCAGCTCGACTTCCAGCGCCAGCACTTCGCTGTCGACCAGCACGCCGTCGCAGTCGAAAATAACTGCCTTGAAGGTCAGGATCAGGCCGCCTTGCGAGTCTTGAGGAAGCCGTCCATGCGCTCCAGCGCGCGCAGGATGTTCTCCGCCGAGTTGGCATAGGAGACGCGCAAGTACCCCTCGCCCAGAATGCCGAAGTCCGGGCCGCCGATCAGGGCGACGCCCGTCTCATCCAGCAACGCGTTGGCCAGCCGCTTGGCCTGCCAGCCGGTCTGCTTGACGTTGGGGAAGGCATAGAAGGCGCCCTTGGGCGTGATGCAGGAAACGCCCGGCAGCTTGTTGAGACCTTCCACCACCAGCTTGCGGCGCTTGTCGAACTGGGCGCGCATATGCGCCACCGCATCCTGAGGGCCCGTCAGGGCGGCGATGCCGGCATACTGGGTCGGCGCGTTGACACAGGAATGCAGGTTCACCGCCAGCTTGCGCGCATAGTCGTAAAGCTTGCCCGGGAAGATGGCATAGCCCAGGCGCCAGCCGGTCATGGCATAGGTCTTGGACCAGCCGTTCAGCAGGATCAGCCGGTCGCGGAGGGAGGGATAGTTCAGCAGGGTGACATGCTCCTGCCCGTCATAGATGAGCTGGTCATAGATCTCATCGCTCATCACCGCGACCTCGGGCCACTTTTCCATGCCGGCGACGAATTTATCGACCTCGGCCTTGGGGGTGACGCCGCCGGTGGGATTGGCGGGCGAATTGATGATGATCAGCCGCGTCTTCTCATTGATCAGGCCTAAGGTCTCCTCGGCGGAGAAGGCAAAACCGTTCTCCTCGCGGATCGGGATCGGCACCGGCGTGGCGCCGGTATATTCGATCATCGAGCGATAAATGGGAAAGCCCGGATCCGGATACATGATCTCGACACCAGGCTGCCCGAACATCAGGATGGACATGAACATGGTGGGCTTGCCGCCCGGCATGATCATGACCTCGTCGGGCGAGACCTTGGCGCCGTAGCGCTTGTGGAGGTCCGCCGCCACCGCTTCGCGCAGAGGGAGGATGCCATTGGCGGGCGTATAGCCGTGATGGCCATCGCGCAGCGCCTTGATCGCGGCTTCCACGATATGGTCGGGGGTGCGGAAGTCCGGCTGGCCGATGCCCAGATTGATGATGTCGCGCCCCTGCGCCGCCAGCTGGGTGGCCCGCGCCAGAACGGCGAAGGCGTTCTCTTCGCCGATGCGGTCAAAGTTGGCGACGGTCTTCATGGGGCTTGGGCCTTTTTGTGAGGCAGCCGATATAAGGCCTCAGGGCCCCGGATTCCAGTGGACTCAAAGCCGCCCCCGAGCCGGTCTCGAATCGGCACCAGGATCAGCAGGAATCAGCCCAGATAGCCGTGTTCGCGCAGATAACGCACGATCGCCTGGGCCTGAGCCTCCGGCGTGGCTTCCACCGTCCGGATAATGATCTCGGCCTTTTCCGGCGCCTCATAGGGGCTGTCGATGCCGGTGAAGTTCTTGATCTTGCCGGCCTTGGCCTTCTCATAAAGGCCCTTGGGATCGCGCTGCATGCAGACGTCCAGCGGCGTGTCGACAAACACCTCCAGGAACTCGCCTTCGCCCAAAAGCTCGCGCGCCATCCGCCGCTCGGAGCGGAAGGGCGAGATGAAGGCGGTCAGCACGATCAGGCCGGCGTCCACGAACAGCCGGGCGGTCTCGCCCACGCGGCGGATGTTCTCCACCCGATCGGCGTCGGTGAAGCCCAGATCCTTGTTGAGGCCGTGGCGGATATTGTCGCCATCCAGCAGGTAAGTGTGCTTGCCTTCCGCGGCCAGGCTTTTTTCCACCAGATTGGCGATGGTGGATTTGCCTGACCCCGAAAGACCGGTGAACCACAGCACCACCGGCTTCTGGCCCTTCATGGCGGCGCGGGCCTCTTTGTTCACGTCCAGCGCCTGCCAGTGGACGTTGGTGGCGCGCATCAGCGAGAAATCAATCATCCCCGCGCCGACCGTGGCGTTGGTGAAGCGGTCGATCAGGATGAAGCCGCCCGTGTCACGATTGTCGCTATAAGGATCGAAGGCCAGCGGTTGGCCCAGCGCGAAATTGCAGAATCCGACCTCGTTGAGATGCAAGGTCTTGCCGGCCAGATGGTCCAGGGTGTTGACGTCGATCTTGTGCTTGAGGGCCGAAATCTGGGCCGGCACCGTGGCCGTACCCAGCTTGAGCAGATACTGGCGGCCCGGCAGCAATTCCTCGTCCGCCATCCAGAGCAGATGGGCCGCGAACTGGTCGGAGACTTCGGGCCGCGCATGGGGATCGGCCAGCACATCGCCGCGTGAAATATCCACCTCGTCCGCCAGAGTGAGCGTGATGGCGTCGCCGGCCACCGCTTCGGAGAGATCACCGTCCATGGTGACGATCCGTTCGACCCTCGAAGTGCGGCCGGACTTGGCGACCGCGATGCTGTCGCCGGGCCGGATGCGGCCTCCCCCGATGGTGCCGGAAAAGCCGCGGAAATCCAGATTGGGCCGGTTGACCCATTGCACCGGCAAGCGGAACGGCGTGTCCGCCAGCGCGGTGTCCACGTCCACGATCTCCAGATGCGTCAGCAGCGCCGGGCCCTGATACCAGGGGGTCTCATTGGACTTCTCGATGACATTGACGCCGTAGCGGGCCGAAAGCGGAATGGCCACCTGGCTGACGAAATTCAGCCGCGCCGAGAAAGTGTGGAAATCCGAGACGATCTTGTCGAAGACTTCCTGGCTGTAATCCACCAGGTCGATCTTGTTCACCGCCAACACGACATGGCGGATGCCCAGCAGCGAGGCGATATAGGCGTGGCGCCGCGTCTGGGTCAGCACGCCCTTGCGCGCATCGATCAGGATGACGGCGAGATCGGAGTTGGAGGCGCCGGTCGCCATATTGCGGGTGTATTGCTCATGACCGGGCGTGTCGGCGACGATGAACTTGCGCTTGTCGGTGGCGAAGAAGCGATAGGCCACATCGATGGTTATGCCCTGCTCCCGCTCGGCTTCCAGCCCATCCACCAGCAGCGCAAAGTCGATGTCCTCGCCCGTGGTGCCGAACTTCTTGCTGTCCTTTTCAAGACTGGCCAGCGTGTCTTCGAACAAGAGCTTGGTGTCGTAGAGCAGCCGCCCGATCAGGGTGGACTTGCCATCATCGACGCTGCCGCAGGTGAGGAAGCGCAGCAGCGATTTCTTTTCCTGCGCGGCGAGAAATTTCTGGAGCTCAGAAGCGGGCGCGTTCACTAGAAATACCCCTCCTTCTTCTTCTTCTCCATCGAGGCCTTTTCGTCGCTGTCGATCAGCCGGCCCTGACGCTCACTGGTGCGGGCGGTGAACATCTCGGTGACGATATCCTCCAGACTGTCGGCATCGCTTTCGATGGCGCCGGTCAGCGGATAGCAGCCCAGAGTGCGGAAGCGGACCAGCCGGTCCTCCACCGTCTCACCGGGCCTGAGCTTCATGCGCTCGTCATCGCGCATGATCAGCGTGCCATCGCGCTCCACCACCGGGCGCTTCTTGGCGAAATAGAGCGGCACGATCGGAATATTCTCGGCCAGGATGTATTGCCAGATGTCCAGCTCGGTCCAGTTGGAGAGCGGAAAGACGCGGATGCTTTCGCCCTTGTTGATGCGGGTGTTGTAGACGCGCCAGAGTTCGGGCCGCTGGTTCTTGGGATCCCAGGCGTGGCTGGCACTGCGGAAGGAGAAGATGCGCTCCTTGGCGCGGCTCTTTTCCTCGTCGCGGCGCGCCCCGCCAAAGGCGGCGTCGAACTTGTATTTGTCCAAGGCCTGCTTCAGCGCTTCGGTCTTCATCACCTGGGTGTGCAGGGATGAACCGGAATCGAAGGGATTGATGCCGCGGTCTACGCCGTCCTGGTTGATATACTCGATGAAGTCCAGGCCGAGCCGCTTCACCGTCTCGTCGCGGAACTCAATCATCTCCTTGAACTTCCACGTCGTATTGACGTGCATCAGCGGGAATGGCGGCTTGGACGGATAGAAGGCCTTCATCGCCAGATGCAGCATCACCCCGGAGTCCTTGCCGACGGAATAGAGCATCACCGGGTTGGCGAACTCGGACGCCACTTCCCGCATGATGTGGATGCTCTCGGCTTCCAGGCGCCGCAGATGCGATATTACAGTCTTATTAGTGGACAAAGTTGGGTATCCCAATTCCGGACTGTGAAATAGTCGGTAGCCGGGCGGGATGCAAGGTGGGTCGGTTGCAGGACCGCTATTTCAGGATCGCTATTTCAGAACCCGGGGGCTGGTATTCGGGGGCACAGCCTGCTCTTCCACGGCAAACCGCACCCGGCCCACCGAGCGGCCGTCCCGGGTCAGGATATTGACCTGCCATTGCCCCGGCCGGGGCGCGGTCTTGTTGGTGAAGAAGCGGAAGCCGTCCTCGCGCCCCCCCTCGATCTCCACCGGAAGACGCTGCTGGCTCTGCCAGCCCTTGCCCGGCGCCAGCCATTGCCAGTCATGGATGATGCGGGTCTTCAGGCCCCGCGGCGCAAAGACGGAATTGTAGACATAGAGCTTGGCGCCCGGCTGGATGTGCAGGACCGAATGGGTGCCGAACAGCGCCTGCCATTCCGCCGGTTCCTGCTCCTGCTGCGCCACGAACTCCGGACCCACGCGCTTTACATCGTGGTAGACGCCGGCGTCGGTCAGAACCAGCGGCAGCGGCGGCAGGATGCGGAAGAAGTAGGCGAAGTTCAGCAAGAGCGTGATCGCCGCCATGCCGGCATAGATCTGCATGCGCGCGCCGCGATAGCGCTCATGTCCCAGTTGCGCCAGCGCCCGCATGAAAAAGAAGAACACCACAAGCGCCACGCCGCCGCTGGCCAGGAAGGCCAGGCGGCCGATGCGTCCCGACACCACCGGCACCAGCAGGATGGCGTAGGAGTAGATGGTGAAAAAGAACAGCAGCGCGGAAAACACCAGCCGGGTGTGGTAGCGGCGCATATATTCGTTGCCGATGAAGATGGCCGCCATGGCCAGCAGGAACGGCCAGGACGAGGTGATCGAGGCGCTGCGGATGTAGAAGACGCAGAAGCCCGACAACAGGCAGCCCAGCGCGAACTGGGTGATGGCGACCAGGATAGTGCGGGTCTTGTCGGAGGGTTTCCTGCCATCAGGGCGGGATTCCAGCACATGCAGGACGGCAATGGAGATCCCCGCCACCAGCAAATAGACGATGAACACCGCCTGGGTCAGGGCATGATCGATGCGGCCAAAAGTGGCGCTGTCGAAGGCAAAGCCGCCGGCCAGCGACAGAGCGGAGATCTGCCGCTCATGCCGGCGCGCCCAGCCGATGGCCGGGTCGAAGGCGGTGCTGCTGAATGCAAGCATGGCCGAGGTCTTATGGTGCGCTCCCCATGATAACAAGGCATGGATTGCGGCAATTCCGCGCTTTTCGGGCTATGGTGGCGCTCAACAATTGTCTCAAGGAATTACAGAGGGAGTTAGCGACGATGCGGTTGGTGCAGTTTCGCGAGCAGGATGGACGCCGGGGCCTGGCAGTGCTGGCCGAAGATGGCAGTGCCCGCCTGGTGGAGGGCGCCGCCACCGCCTATGACCTGGCCCAGCGCGCCGTCGCCGAAAAGCTGCCGCTGGAGGCGCTGGTAGCCCGGCTGGGGCTGGGCAGTGCGGTGGATATCCGCCAGGCGCTGGCCGAAAAGCGGGTGCTGGCGCCCCTGGATCATCCCGACCCGGCACATCTCATCGTCACCGGCACTGGCCTGACCCATCTGGGCTCGGCCGAAGGCCGCGACGCCATGCACAAGAAGCTCTCGGGCGGGACGGGTGAAGCCCCGCTCACCGACTCCATGCGGATGTTCAAACTGGGCCTGGAAGGCGGCAAGCCGGCCGCTGGACAGCAGGGAGTGCAGCCGGAATGGTTCTACAAGGGCGACGGCGACAGTGTTGTGGCGCCGGAAAGCCCCTTCGCCTCACCCGCCTTTGCCCAGGACGGCGGCGAGGAGCCCGAGATCGTGGGGCTCTATCTGATCGGGCCGGATGGCACGCCGCACCGGCTGGGCTTTGCCCTGGGCAATGAGTTTTCGGACCATGTCACTGAGAAATTCAACTATCTTTGGCTGGCCCATTCCAAGCTGCGGCAGTGTTCCTTCGGGCCCGAACTGCGGACCGGTCCCCTGCCCGCCGCCGTCACCGGCTCATCGCGCGTCCGCCGCGGCAACGACCTGGTCTTCGACAAGCCCTTCCTGTCGGGCGAAGACAATATGAGCCACACCATCGCCAATCTGGAAGCGCATCATTTCAAGTATGACGGCTTCCGCCGGCCCGGCGATGTGCATGTGCATTTCTTCGGCACCGCGACCCTGTCCTTCAGCGCCGGCGTCAAGACACAGGAAGGTGACGTGTTCGAGATCGAAGCGGACGCTTTTGTGTTTCCGCTGCGCAACGGTCTGAGCACGGCGCTGGAGGCGCCGTTCCTGGTAGCAGCGCTTTAGAACGGCGCGCGCAGCGCCACTTCCACCGCCGCGGCCGTGCCATGATGCGGCCGCGGCTGATCGTCCTGGATGCGGCCCGCCAGATCAAGCCTCAGGCTCTGCCAGGGCAGCGAGACCCGCGCCTCCGCCATGTTCAGCAGCACCGGCGCACTGGTGACGACATTGACGCTTGGCGCTTTGCTGGACGCGATGGTGGCGTGATGGACACTGAGTTCATAGAAGCGGCCATCGCTATCGCTCCAGCTACCTTGCAGTGACATCAAGGTGGAATCGGTATCCAGGCTGAAGCCCAGAGTGCGGCCGCGATAGCGCATGCCGTCGAGATACTGTCCGTTGGTGTAGGTAAAACCGTAGATATTGTTATCGAAGCTGAACGGCGTCTTGGTGGCGATGGTGTCGGTATATTCCAGGGTCAGCTTCAGTGGATTGTCGGCCATCGGCACAAAGATGCTGGCGCCCGCCAGATAGCTGCTTCCCGAGCTGGAAACCCAGGAATAGTCCTCGTTCATCATCTGAACATAGGCCTGCACCGGCACGTCCCAGAGCTTGCGGCTGTATTTGATGTCTATCGCGCCTTCGCCGTTCACATTGTCGGGATGGTTGGAAAAGTCGATGTTGCGGAAATAATCCCGCAGCGGCGCGCAAGGATGGCCCCGGCCGCAGAACTCTTCGGTCTTGGCCACGCCTATTTCCAGCCCTTCGAACGGACTGACCGTCAGGCGCGCGGCGCTGTAATCGACATTGGACTGGATCTGCGGCCCGTCCAGCCGGCCCAGAAAGAATTCGAACTGCCAGGGGCCCAGCCAGTTGAGCACCGGCCAGCTCGAAGGCGCGGTGTCGGCGCGGGCGAAGCCAACTTGCGGCATGGGACGGGCGTTGTTGGAAAGCTGCAGCGCCGTGATTTCGCCAGGCCCCCACCAGTGATCGAGATAGCCGGCATAAAGGCGCACATCCCACAGGTGCAGGGACAGATAGGTGCCGTCCGGCATGATCTTGTTCGGCTTGGAGCCAAAATTGTTTGTGATGGCGCCCAGAGAAACGCGTCCGGAAAAGACGTCGCCATTATGTTCGAAGGAAAGCTGGGCCTGACCATCGCCGCGGCCCATGCCGTCAAAGCCGTAGACCACGCTCGGCCGATTGGTGAAATCCAGATAGGCGGCACCAGCATTGCCCGGTGCCGAGCTTGCCTGGGCCTTGGCCAGCAGGCGCTCGGCGGCGGCGCGCACAGAAGCTGGCTCGCCCGCAAGATTGGCGTGATCCAAGTCGGCGATCAGGGATTGCCAGGGCAGCGGCCACTGGACCGTCAGGTCATGGATGACACCTGCGGCCTGAAGAAGCTCAAGATCGGCGCGCAGCTGGCCGTCACCGGCTTCCGCCCAAGGTGAGGCTGAAACAGAAAGAACGCTTGCAAACAGAAAGGCCAGCGCAGCAACCGCCGCTCGCCCGTGAAATACGGTCGGCATGAATCTCCAGTACGCCCCCCAATGGAACTTACGGAGTTCGCAGTTGCGAACAAGTAAAGTTATCCGGGGAAAATTAAAGAATTATCAATCACGTACTGGAAAACAGCCCACACCCTTGGCGGTCAGGCTGTCACAGAACTGGCGGGGACTCGCATCCGACGCCGAACCGGTGCGCAGCCTGTAAAAGCGGCCTTTGCCCGGAAGATCGGCGGCCACCACATTCGGCTGGTGCCCCGCGAGCAGGTTGCCAGCCTGGGCCTGGGCCTTGCTCCACCCTGCCTTGGCTTCGGCCTCGCTGCGGAAGGCACCGAGCTGGACCTGCCCTTTGGCGGACTGATCCGGTTCAGGCAATTTGGTGGACTGAACCGGTGTGGGCGGTTTGGCGGAGGGCTCCACCGCGGGCTGCTTGGCCGGTTCCGGCGGAGATTGTTTGGCGGTCTGCTCAGCGGCGGGCGGTGTTGCGGCCTGAACCGGCGGTGGGACGGGTTGAGCCGCTTCCGGCGGTTTGGCGGGCTGACCCGGTGCGGGCCGCTTGGCCGCCTGATCCAATGCAGGCCGAAGGGTGATGCCGGGAGAATCTGCGCCAGCTGGTTGCATGGTCTTGGCCAGTAGCGTTGGCGGCTGCGCCGCCGGAGGCTTGAGAAGAATCGGTGTCTGCGAACTTCCAACCACCGTGTCGGGAGGACCGCCTAGCGCGGCGAGACGCTCCGAAGCGAGGGCGTAGTTGGGGTCGACAATAATCGCCCTGGCGTAATAGTCGCGGGCGGTGACGGTATCTTTTTGTGCCTCCGCGATCTGTCCCAGTCCGTACCAGACATATTGCCCCTTGCTGCCGGCACCGAACGCGGCGTGATAGTCGCGCTTGGCCTCTGTGAGCTTGTTCTGCCGCCGGTAGACATTGGCGCGATTGTTGAGCGCAGTGGCCAGGCCCTCGCCATGCAGAGCGATCACGGCGCTGTAATCGGCGATTGCGTCGTTCAGCTTGCCTTCGCCATCGCGCAGGAAGCCCCGCTGCAGCAGCGCCTGCGCACGCTCTTCCGGCGGCAGCGCACGACTGTCCAGGGCGGCGGTGAAGTCGCGTGTGGCCGTCTCGCGCACGCCCAGCAATTCCTCCGCCAGGCCATGGTAAAGCGTCAGCCGCGCACGTTCGGCCGGCGAGATATCCGGTTCCTTTATCGCCCCTTCCGCCAGATTGGCGGCATGCATGGCATCGCCACGGTCGAGGGCCGTCTGCACTTCCGCGATCAAGGCCGGAGTTGCGGGCGAGGCCGCCGCCATCGCCGGCCAGACGAAGACCAGGAGTGCCGCACCAACAGCCTTTCGTTCCACCTCGCGCATCGTGCCCCATCAAATGCTTGAAACTGGACAATAATGGCGAGGCCATGCCATGAAATAGGCCGTTTCAGAAACCATCCCCCACAAAAAGCGACCCGGAAAACACATGTCCGCACCCCGTCCCGTTCGCAAGGCTGTTTTCCCCGTCGCCGGCATGGGCACCCGCTTCCTGCCCGCCACCAAGGCCATCCCCAAGGAGATGCTGCCGGTCGTGGACAAGCCGGTGATCCAGTACGCCGTCGAGGAGGCCCGTGAGGCGGGTATCGAGCAATTCGTCTTCATCACCGGCCGCGGCAAGCATGTGATCGCCGACCATTTCGACCATGCCTATGAGCTGGAATCCCTGCTCGAGGAACGGTCCAAAACCTCGGAACTCAACAGCCTGCTGGAGATGCTGCCCAAGACCGGCTCGGTCGGCATGATTCGCCAGCAGCAGCCTCTGGGACTGGGCCATGCGGTGTGGTGCGCCCGCCACTTTGTCGGCAATGAGCCTTTCGCGGTCCTGCTGCCGGACGATCTGATGGTGGGCCGGCCCGGCGCCCTGTCACAAATGGTGATGGCCTACCGGGAAGTTGGCGGCGGCATCATCGTCGCGGCGGAAGAAAAGCCGCAGAGCGAGGTCAAGCGCTATGGCGTGGTGGCGCCCGGCGCACAGAAGGGCAATATCACCGAGGTCAGGGGCGTGGTGGAAAAACCCGATCCCGCTAAGGCGCCCTCCAATCTTTGCGTCATCGGCCGCTACATCCTTCAGCCCGAAATTTTCGGCATCCTGGACAAGCAGGAGCGCGGCGCCGGCAACGAGATTCAGCTCACCGACGCTATGGCGCAGATGATCGGCAAGGCGCCCTTCCATGCCGTCAAGACCGATTGCGCCCGTTATGATTGCGGCGACAAGGTCGGCTTCCTGCACGCCAATATCGCGGTCGGGCTGTCGCGTCCGGACATCGCCCCACAGCTGTCCAAGATCCTCAAGGCTCTGGTGTGACGGGTTCATTCCGGCGGACCGGGAGAATTGTGCCAGCCTTGGCATTATTCCTGGCCGGCGGCTGTTCTTCCGCCGGATCGGGAAACACCAATTATTCGCAGTTTTATCAGCTCGTGAAGCAGGGCTGGGCCGCCACCATGGGCAAGGTGCGCGTGACCCGCGATCAGGCGGCCGCCATTCCCTATGCCAGCCTCGGCTACAACCTCGACGACGGCAACCAGGTCATGCTGGTGCTGGCGACCGATACCAACGGTGAGCTGCTGTGGACCTCGCCCAGCCGTGTCGTCATCGTGACCCGCGACGGCCGCATCATTCGCACTCTGGGGCTGCCGCACGATTTGTCCGGTTTCACCACAGCGGGCGGGCCGCCGCCTTCCCCGGCCGAGGCGCTTCATCAGCCTTTCACCAGCACGCGGCAGGAAGACTTTCCCGAGCTCGGCTTTTACGGCGTCGCGGTCTCCTGCCAGGCGCGGCTGGTCGGCCGCCAGAAGATCACGATCCTTGGCCAGGCCATCACCACCAATCGGGTGGATGAGAGTTGCCGGAGCCAGAAGCCCGAATGGTCCTTCGTGGATAGTTATTGGCTGGATGCGGACAATGGTCTGGCCTGGCAATCGCGCCAGCATATCAATCCAAAAGGCGGAACGATCCAGATCCAGATCTTCAGGCCCCCCGGTTGACCGACTTAGAGTTGACCGGCCCCGCTTCGTCCCGGGCAAATGCAAAGGCGTACAAAATAAAAAGGGAGAGCCACAGGCTCTCCCTTTTTTAAACCGAGTGTGTGCGGTTTACGGCGCGGTGCCGGTGACCGTGTTGGTCGAGGCGTTGGGGGCGCCACCGCTGCTGCTGGCTGCCAGACCAATGCCGAGAGCGGCAAGGCCGATGCCGGCAACGATCAAGAGGGCATTGCCTTCCATTTGCGCTTTCTGCACGCCGGCCGGCTTTCCTGCCGGGAGAGTCGTCGCCGCAAAGGCGTTCGTCGCCAGCAAGCTGGTAGCCAAGATGGCTGCACCCAAAGTCCGCATCAGGTTCTCCATAAGATAAGTTTTTAACGGCGTTAGAGGTTTTTTACGCGTCCCTGCGCAACTGTGTCAATTCATGACCCAAGAGGGGGTTCCTAGATGGCCGGAAAGAACATCTTGTGTTGCTGCGGCGCAACAATTTGATATTTATGTCAAATTGCTGATGTTGATGCCTTGCACGGTTAGCCGTTAAGCCAGCTACCTCAATCGTCTGAAGCGAGTCCCATGTCCGTGATCCATCCCATTATCCTGTCCGGCGGCGCCGGATCCCGGCTCTGGCCGCTTTCTCGCGGCCTGTTTCCCAAGCAATTGCTGGCCTTGACCAGCGAGCGAAGCCTGATTCAGGAGACGGTGGCGCGGACCGCCGGTGACAGCTTCGGCCGGCCGTTTATTGTATGCAATGTCGAACATCGCTTCCTGATCGCGGAACAGATGCGGGAGGCCGGCATTGCTCCGGCCGCTATCGTACTGGAACCGGAGGGTCGCAACACGGCGCCGGCCGCGGCGGTCGCCGCGATCCTGGTGGCGGCGCAAGACCCCAATGCGCTGATGCTGGTAATGCCAGCCGATCATGTGATTCGCGATGTTGGCGCCTTTCACAATGCCATCGCCCGCGCCGAGGCCGCGGCGGCCAGCGGCCACCTGGTGGCCTTCGGCATCGCGCCGGATGCTCCCGAAACGGGCTATGGCTATATCCGCAAGGCGGGCGCCCTCACCTCCCTGAGCGGGTGTTTTTCGGTTGCGCGGTTTGTGGAGAAACCGGACGCAGCGACGGCCGCCAGCTATGTCGCTTCCGGCGATTACAGCTGGAACAGCGGGATGTTCCTCTTCAAGGCCGCCGCGTTTCTGGCGGAGCTCGAGAGGCTCGAGCCCGACCTGTTGGCCAAATGCCGCGCCGCGGTGGCGGCTGGCAAGCAGGACCTGGATTTCTTCCGGCTGGATGCAGCCGCCTTTGCCGGCGCCCGGTCGATCTCGATCGACTATGCCGTGATGGAGCGCACCGACAAGGCCGCGGTGGTACCCGTCCAGATGGGGTGGAGCGACATCGGCTCCTGGGATTCGCTATGGAACGCTACCCCACACGACGACGACGGGAATGCGCTGAAAGGCGACGTCCTGCAACACGGCGCGCGCAATTCCTATCTGCGCAGCGAAGGCCCCCTGGTGGCGGCTGTCGGCGTCGAAGACATGGTCGTGGTGGCCACGGCCGACGCTGTACTCGTCAGCCGCAAAAGCGCCTCGCAGGACGTCAAGCAGATCGTGGAGAAGCTGAAAGCTGAGGGCCGCGAGCTGCACAACAGTCACCGCAAGGTCTTCCGGCCCTGGGGCTCCTATGAGGGCATCGATGCCGGCGAAGGCTTCCAGGTCAAGCACATCGTCGTCAATCCGGGCGCCAAGCTGTCGCTGCAGATGCATCACAAGCGTGCCGAGCACTGGATCGTGGTTTCAGGCGAGGCCCAGGTGACCTGCGGCGAGCGGGTCTTCCCCTTGAAGGAAAATGAATCGACCTACATCCCGCTCGGCTTCAAGCACCGGCTGGAAAATGTCGGCGCCGCTCCGCTGCACCTGATCGAGGTGCAATCCGGTTCATACCTGGGCGAGGACGACATCGTCCGCTTCGAGGACACTTACGGCCGAAGTTAAAGGGCGGCCGAAGTTAGACGGCGGCAGAAAACAGCCCGCAGGAATCTCCTGGCGCTACTGCTTGGCCAGAACCGCCAGCGACGCCGCCGTGACCGCGAACGAGCTGAGGATACTCGTTATGTCCAGCGCAAGCTGACGCACATCGACCGGCGCCAGATCGCGCGGCACGACTATGGCGCTGCCTGGTGGCAAGGCGGTCGCATCGTAATGCAGCCAGGAATTTTCAACTTTCCGGGCAGAACCATCCGGCTGGACGATGAAGGTCAGATCGTCCTCGGAAAACTGGGCATAGCCGCCTGCTTTCTTGACATAGTCCGCCACCGTCATACCCGGCTGGTAGCTGTAACTGCCCGGCTGCATCACTTCGCCCAGCACCGCCACGGTCGAGGGACGCTGCGGGATAAAGATGACATCACCGGTTTCCAGAAGCGGATCCTGACTGGGATTGGCCGCCAGAATGCTCGGATCGGCGATGAGAGAGATACGGCCCAACGCCTTCTGGGTGCGAAGCTGGGTGGCGAAAGCATGAACGGCGGTCGGATCCACACCCTTGCTGCCGATCGAACTGACACCCGCCAGGAGCTGGCTCTCGATGTCATTGGCGGCGCGCTGATAGCCTTCCTGCTCGATCTGTGCCGCAGACTTGCGCAGGAACACTGTCCCCTGCGGATAGGCCGTGCTGGTCAGGCCGCCGGCGCGCATCAGCACTTCGGAAAGATGTTCGCCGCGGCGGATGGGGTAGTTGCCGGCGAACCGTATCTCGCCCTGGACCGTGACCGAACCAACGCCGGTGTCGGTAAAGACCTTGTGAAAATGAAGCTCATCCCGCGGACGCAGGACATAACTCGCCAACATGCCCTGACGCAGCGGCAGGGACTGGCGCTGGCTGGCGGACCGGCCGGTGGTGCCATCTATCACCGTGGTCAGAAGCTCGACACTGCTTTCATCGGCGCCGCTGGCGGTACCGCCCGCGGCCTGGACCAGATCCTTCAACGCGACGTTGGGGCCGATGAAGTAAAAGCCGGGGCCCATCACCGCGCCGTCCAGACGCGCACGATGATCGATAAGGAAATTCACCAGGACCAGAGGATCCATATTCAACTGCCGGACCAGCTGGCCATAGGTCTGGACTTCCTGGTTGCTGGCAAATTCGCCAGGCCGAAGCGCCTGTTCCTGATAGTTTTGGGGCAGCGCGGTCGGCGGCTGTAACGAAGCCACTTGAGGATTCGCCTGTGTCCCTATGGCCCCGATCGCCCCGGATTGAATGGCCTGCTGGATGGCAAGCGGATTCAGAGCGGTCGGAGTGCTCGTGGTGGCGACGGCGGGAGACTCTGCTTGCTTCAGGCGTTGCTGAAAGAGCAAGCTGCCCGGCGCGGGCGTATCCAGCAGGGCGATGATATTGCTGCGCTGAATATCGGCCGGCACGCTGCTGAAATCTTCCTGGCCTGTAGAAGAGTTCTCCAACGCCCCGGGTTGCAGTCCAAAGGGATTGCTGAATGAAGCAGCCGCGGCAGATGTAGCGGCGGCGGGCTGCGCCTGCAACAGCGATAGCGGATTTGACGCAGCGGCGCCACCCGACGAGGGCGTCGCGGCGGCCAGGGCATCGGCGCGCTGTGTGTCGAGCGGATTGCGTATCCGGGCCTGGTCGAGGGCAAGCTTGTCGAGATAGGTCTTGACGATAAAGCTGAGCAGCTGCGCCTCGTTCAGCGAGAGTGGCCGGATCACGTCGTCGCTCTGCAAAACCTGGTCCTCACTGCCGTTCAAGACCGCCACGGGCGTGAAAGCGACCAGAGTTCTAAGCAGGGTGCGGGGATCTTTGCGTACGATCAGGCCGAACAGCGAATAGGGCGACGGCCCCAGTGCGCCGGGTGCGCGGATCACTTCTGACAATTTGGTGCCGGTGGTGACGGCGTATTGGCCGGCCAGGCCTGTACCGCCCGAAAGGGTCGCCTGGGTGGTCGGCAGATCCGCGCCCAGTTCTACCCGCAGAATTTCGCTGTCACGCACAACACTGCTGTCATTCTGCAATGGCGCCAGCGCAACCCGGCCATCCTGTTCGACGCGTTGAACGGCGAATCGATAGCGGCCTCGAACTTCTTGTCCACCCGCCAGCGCCAGCAGCGCGCGCGCGGTCATCCCGCCGGCCCGAGCTGGCAACTCATAAATGCCGGGGCGCCGTACCAAACCAGCCACCGCCACCGTAGGGCCAAGCGTCGATACGATGATGCGATCTCCGTCGGCCAATCGCATGTTGCCACCACTGCCGCTGCCGGTCAGAACGCTGTAGAGATCGACCGTATACTGATTGGCGCCTCGCACCAGCCGCACATTGCGCAGCGAACCAGTTTTCTTTACGCCACCGGAGAGAAGCAGAGCATCCACGATCGAGGAAAGCCCTGTAGCAATACGCTGA
>Ga0268266_10000772_pt1 | contig 42772 bp, 36 predicted proteins | sample KBSS13metaG_FD_190356 | JGI IMG/M metagenome (GOLD analysis project Ga0268266, IMG submission 190356) | Switchgrass rhizosphere microbial communities from Kellogg Biological Station, Michigan, USA - KBS S1-3 metaG (SPAdes) (version 2) | ecosystem: Host-associated > Plants > Roots > Rhizosphere...
GGACACGCCGAGCTTGCGTGGCTACGTAACGCAAGTGAAACCCGTCCTGCCGCTCGTCGCGCAGGACAACCAACAGAACGAACGCGTGCGCCGGCCATCCCACGACGGAAACGTGCAAAAAGAGTTTTCGACCGCCAATCCACGCGCCTGCGCGAGCCAATCTCGCGTAGGCGCGTTTGTTGAATGTAGTCATCACGGCCCCCGTGATGACAGCAGCGGCAAAAAGTCGTCCACCCAAACAGCCGCCGTAATCGCCGACACCAACCCGAAGCGCCAGCGAGGGGTCTTCGGAGGAAGGCTTTGAGGACTTGAGGACTTGAGCAAGGAGCAGCAAGGCCAGGCGGTTGCCGCGGGGAGCACGTTTTTCGTGCTTTCGTGATCCCTCTTCTTGCCAAGATTATGGATCGACCACAACGGCACGACGACACGACGAAGAGCATCACGACGGAGCGTGATGACTACGGAACGCGCGAGGGAACGCAAGCTTCCTCAAGTCTTCTACATTCGACATTTCGTCTCAGCGGTTGGCGGCCAGCGCGATGGCGCCGTGGACTACCATTTCTTCGCCAAGGGCAGGGGACAGGATTTTGTATTTGCCGCGGAAGGGCGGGAAGACATAACGCTCGACTTCGGCGCGAAGTGGTTCGTAGAACAGCGTTTCACCCGAGAGGGGCACGCCACCGCCGATGACCACGGCGGCGGGCGCGACGATGGTGATGACTTGCGCGATGCCCCAGCCGAGCGCCGCGAGAGATTCCTGCCAGGCGGCCTGCGCATGGGTGTTGCCTGCCTGCGCGGCCTCGGCAACGTTTTGCGCCGTCAGTCGTTCCAAGTTTCCGCCGGCGCGGGTTTGCAGATCTTCGAAATCACGATGTCCTTGTGCGAGTGTCGCCAGCCGACGCTGTGTCGCAGCGACGATGCCAGGCCCACTGGCCAACGATTCGAGCGTGTGTTTCGCGCCGGTCGCAGCCAGGCCAGGCCTGAGATGCCCAAGCTCGGCCGCGCCGTGGCCGCACCCTCGATAGACGTGCCCACCAGTGATCAAGCCGCCGCCGATACCGGTGCCGACAGTAATATAGAAGACCGGATCGAAACCACGACCGGCGCCAAATCTCGCCTCGGCCAGCCCGGCAAGGTCGGCGTCGTTGCCCAGCACTGCGGCGGCGCCGAGTTCGCGTCGACACCAATCTACCAACGGAAAGCCATCCCAGCCGGCGACCTGATGGCTCGTCACGATCCGTCCCACCGCCGGTTCGATCGGCCCACCGAATCCGAATCCGATCCGCTGCACGCGATGTCGAGAAATCAAATCCGGCGCTGCCGTGCGAATCTGCGCCAGGATGCCTTCGGCCGCGCGCGAGATATCAATATCTCGACGCACGAGCTCAGCAAGCGGCGCGCCCGAACCGTCGCCGACGCCAAGTTGGAGCTTCGTGCCGCCGATTTCGATGCCGAGGTACATGGGCGCGCCAGGAGGGAACTCAGTTACAAAACGAAAAGCGGTCGCCAGTCAACGATCGACGGACAACCGTCGTACTGTCGCAGCACATATCGGCGATTCTTGAACATCACGGCGGAGCGTGATGACTACGAACGGGCGCCGAAACTACTTCGCGTGGCGGCCTTCGAAGTTGATGCGGGCGAACACGTCGTTCAGCACCCAGTGAAAGACGCAGAGGTGAATGCTCTCGACCATGCCCATGTCGTCGAGTGGCACGTGCAGGCCGTGTTGCGCCATTTCGCGGAGTTTGCCCCCTTTAAAACCGGTCAGGCCGAATGTCTTCAGTCCATGACGGTTCGCCCAGTCGACGGCGTTGATCACGTTCGGGCTGTTGCCCGATCCACTGATCGCGATCACCAGGTCTCCCTTGCTGCCGTAGTTCATCAACTGCTGGACGAAGATCTGGTCGTAGCCAACGTCGTTGCCTACGGCCATGATCCAGCCCAGATTGTCTGTCAGGCTGAGCACCTTGAGGCGCTTACGCGATTCGTCTTTCAGATGATGTTCGTGCAGCGTGCTTTTGCCCAGGTCCTCAGCAAAGTGCGAGGCCGTGGTGCCGGAGCCGCCGTTGCCGAAGATGAAGACGAACTTCTCGTGATGCCAGGCGTCGTAGAGCGCGTCGGCCATCGCGCGAATTTCTGCCTGGTCGACTTTGTCGATCTCGGCGTGCAAGCGTTCAATGTAGGGGGCAACGTCGAGCTTGGCGCCAAGCATGGAAACAAATACTCCGACAAGATTTTTGGTGCGACAAAAAAGTGACGACCGGCGAGCGATGTATCCAAGTGATAGCATCCCGCCAACATTGCCAGTTTACTGCCGAGGCCCTTGTGGAACCAGCGGGGACGCGCCAGCCGAAATCACGCACATTCGCGCGCCACCGGCCAGCCGGCAGGCGAGCGCTTTTCAAGGCCCGAATGATCAGCGATTCGCTAGCACTCTTCCCTTCAAGCTCCCAGGTCTCAAGCCTTCTCCCGTTCGTCTTGACCCGTTTGGGAGAACTCCGTACTCTCCGCGGCGTTATGTCCCGACCATTCTTTCCGATGCTGTTGATCCTCTGCGGATTGCTTGCGCAGCCGCTGCGCGCAGAAGATCCCACCTCGCCACCGGCGACGCTTGCGCCGAGCGATGGGCTGCTGCTATTGCGCAATGGGCAGGTGATGCGTGGCAAGATCACGCCGGCCGGCGACTTTTATTTTGTCACGCTCTCGACCGGCGAAATCCGGCTCCGCAAAGATCACGTCGAACTGCTGGCCAACGATCTCGAAGCGTGCTACCAACACAAGCGCAACGCGATCGATCCCACCAAGGTCAGCGAGCGGCAGGACCTGGCGCAGTGGTGCATCCTGCAGGATCTCTATGATGACGCCCAGCGCGAGCTTGCCGAGGCCGTGGCGATGGACGCCAAGAATCCCCGCTCGGCATTGATCGAACGGCAACTAAAGCTCGCCCGCGAGCGCGCGCCGCGCAATGAACTAGCGCAGGCCAAACGCGAGCACATTCCGTCAAACGAAGATCTCGATCGGCTGGTGCGCGGCATGCCACCGGGATCGGTCGAAACATTTTCAACGACCATTCAACCACTACTGCTGAATACCTGCGCCACCAGCGGCTGCCACAGCCCGCAATCCAACTGCGAAATGAAGCTGGTGCGCGTGCAGATGGGCAAAGGCGCCAATCGGCGGCTGACGCAGCGCAATCTGCACAGCGTGCTGCAAATGATCGATCGCGAAGATCCGCCAGGCAGTCGACTGCTGACGGCGCCCATCGGGCCACATGGCGAAAGCGGCGCTCCTATCTTCACCAGCCGACAAGCCGTGCAGTATCGGCAATTGGTCAACTGGGTTTCGCGCGTCGCGCAGAGCGCCGAAGGCCAGCAGCCGGCCAGCGTTTTGCGGCAAGACGACAAACTGCTACAGCGCGTCGCGATTCGCCAATGGCCCGACTCGCCCGGCGCAACCCCCGCCCCCGCGGCAACGCCTAAAGACACGACTGGCCCGTTGCCAACTGGAGGCGCATCAAGCGCCACGCCAGCCGCCGCTTCCCGAGCAACGGACCCCGCGACTGCGCTTTCGCCGGGGGGAGCGAAGTCTCGCGCAAACAAGCAACTTCCGGCCGCGCCCGCGATCGATCCGTATGATCCGGACGCCTTCAATCGGCGTTTCTCGCCGTAACGCAGGCACTGGCACAGCCAGCGGTACACGCGATTTGCTGACCGGCGCCCGACGGCATTGCTTACCGGACCGTTTACAGCAGTACCGTTCCTGAGCAAATGGCTGACAGGAACAAGCGATTACTTTCCAGCGTCTTAGGATGCGCGGCGAGTTCCAGCGGCGTCATCCAGTGCACGCTTTCGACTTCGCTCGGATTGGGCGTGGGCATGCAAGTTGCGTCCAACTCGGCAAACCACCAGTAGAGTTGCACGCCCGACTGCGAAAGGCTTTGCCACACGCGGCGAATCGGCCGGACTGTGGCGTCGAGCTCCTCGCGCATTTCGCGGACGAGCGCCTCTTCTTCCGTCTCGGCGCCTTCGATGTGGCCACCAGGAAAGCAATACGCGCCAGGGGCCGCCACGCACGCCGCGCGACAAATTACTAGTAGCCGATCATCGCGGACAATCACCGCCACGGCCCCACGGCGAGAAGCAGACATCGAACGATTCCTTTCTGACGCCAACTTGCTGAGAAGACGGTTGCTGGTTGACTTATGACAGGCTGGTCAAGACTGCGCGCGGTTCCAGCCTCTGAATGAACAACGGAGTTTCGCCACCGATGACCGGGTAGCCAGCGCGGCTAAGCGTCGGTCGTGGCGATCGCCTTGGCGCGGGCCGAGGTTTCGTCGTCGGCCAGGTCCATGACCAAATCCATTCGCAAAATCTTCAAGACCTGGGCCACTTCGGGGGTCATCGAGTGCAGCACCAGGATGCCGCCCGCCTCTCGGACGCGCTTATGGCAAACCAATAACCAGCCCACGCCGCGAGAATCGATAAAACCAGCCTCACCCAGATGGATGAGCACCGCGCGCTGGTAAACGTCTGCACCGTAAGCGTCTGACAATGGCTCACTGCTCGGACCGTAGGCGTCTTGTGTCACGTCGCCAATCAAGCGCAGGCTGAGCGTGACGCTGTCGTCGGAGACGAATTCCAATTGCATGTTGGGAGCCCTCCCCCGGATTCGATTTCGATCGTCCTGGTAGCTGGCGATCAGCCGCTTGCTGCGCAAAGCGGCGTTCGGGCGCCGTCGCGATCAATGCGAGCGGCAAGCACTGCTCCTGCAATTATGTGCAGCCCGCGCGCCGGGAGTCTAGAGCCCGGGCTTGCAAAACGAATGTTACTTGAACGTACCTTTTTGTCCGGCTTCCATCGCGCCGCTAGCGCGGTTCTATGTGACCTCCTACGGAATTACGCGCTGCGCATCCACTCTGCAATCAGTAATAAAGCAGTTCGAGCCGAGGTTTCTGCGGGCTGCCCCCCCGAACGGTCACTGCGAACCATTTGGCGATCGCGACATGCCTGAACTGCTCGGCGCTGGCGTCACCCGCAGCACAAATGTTGCGCAAGTCCTCTTTGCCCAACCATCGCTGAACGAGACGGTGGAATGTCATCTTGATTTCGATCGACTACGTCGCAACACCAATCGACGCAACGATTGCGCGCGGCGCCCGTTCGACGCTCGCGTTCCATCGGCTAAACGCGCAAGGTCCCTCCCAATGTCAGTTCCGCCGCGCTGACGTCACGTTTGTCCCGACTCCAACGGATTTTCGTTCGGAGGACTACGGAAAAGCCAGTATTCCGGGGCAGTCCCCCTTTTCCCCCCCGTGCGGTACAATTCTCTGCAGGCTTGGCAGCGGGAACGTCGCCTCCGACCGCTTGTCGATCGGCGTGGTGGGCCGCCGGCGGCAGCAATCGATTACGCAGGCGTCCGTTAGGCGAAAAGCTGTCGACAGGAAGCCAGAGGCTGGCGATCAAGCGTCCGCTCGCCGTGAGCGAGTCGACCGACGCTTGAAACCGACCGATTTCGAATTGTTTGTAACGGATTTAAAAGGCATCTCTGATGGATGATAAACCGAGCGTTCCCCCTCCTTCCGGATCGAAACCTGGCGCCCAGCCCCCGCCACGCTTCGCCACGTTTAGCGTCCTCTTGATGGGGATCATCCTGGTCGTGATGGCCGTGATGTACTTCGCCGGCGACGGAACGAAAAGCACCGAGATCAATTACGGCGTCTTCCGCAAGCAGCTCGACGAAGAAAACGTCAAGGGCATCAAGCTCGACGGCTCGATCCTGCGGGGCCAGTTCAAAGACATGGGCAAGGCGCCGGCCGAGGGAACCAACCCCAAACTGCCGGTTCTGCGAGACTTCTATACGGTCGTGCCGCATCTGGCAGACAGCACGCTGGACGAGTTGCTCCTCAAGCACGCCGGCAAGGATTATCGCGCCGAACGGCTGAACGACGGCACATCAACGCTGATGATGTTTTATCTTGGCATCAGCCTGCTGCTCTTGGTCGGGTTCTGGCTGATGTATCGCCGCGCGCGCGATCAGTTCATGGGGGGCGGCATCCTCTCCGGGTTTAGCAAAAGCCCGGCCAAACGCTACGAAACCGGCAAGAAGCGCATCACGTTTGCAGACGTCGCCGGGCTTGAAGGTGTGAAGAAGGACCTGTCCGAAGTAGTCGAGTTCTTGAAGAGCCCGCAAAAGTTTGCTCGCCTCGGCGGTCGCATTCCCAAGGGCACGCTCTTGATGGGTCCCCCAGGAACCGGCAAGACGTTGCTGGCCAAGGCCGTGGCAGGCGAAGCCAACGTGCCGTTTTTCTCGATCAATGGATCGGAATTCATTCAGATGTTCGTTGGCGTCGGCGCCAGCCGCGTCCGCGATATGTTCAAGACCGCCAAAGACGCCGCGCCGTGCATCCTGTTCATCGACGAAATCGACGCCGTTGGGCGTGTCCGCGGCGCGGGCCTCGGAGGCGGTCACGACGAACGCGAGCAGACGCTCAATCAGATTCTCAGCGAGATGGACGGCTTCAGCCCGAACGAGGCCGTGATCGTGCTAGCCGCAACGAATCGTCCGGACGTGCTCGACCCGGCGCTGCTGCGACCAGGCCGGTTCGATCGGCACATCACTGTCGATCGCCCGAATCTGAAGGGCCGGATCGCGATCTTCAAAGTCCATTCGCGCGATATTCCGATGTCCAACGATGTCGATCTGGAGCGGCTCGCCGGCGGCACCGTCGGCCTGACCGGAGCCGACATCGCCAACCTGGTGAACGAAGCCGCGCTGTGGGCGACGCGCGAAGGTAAGGATAAAGTCGAGATGAGCGATTTCGAAATCGCCCGCGATAAGGTCCTGATGGGCCCCAAGCGCGAGGAAATCCTCACCGGCAAAGAAAAGGAAATGACCGCCTTCCACGAGGCAGGTCACGCGCTCTTGGCCTGGCTGGTCCCCGGCGGCGATCGCGTTCACAAGGTGACGATCATTCCGCGCGGCCGGGCGCTGGGCGTCACGCAACTGCTGCCGGAAGAAGACCGGATGAACATCGGCGAGAAGGAACTACACGCGCGCCTCTGCTTTATGTTGGGTGGTCGAGCGGCCGAAAAACTGGTCTTTGACGAATACAGCGCCGGCGCTGAGGACGACCTGAAGCGGGCCACCCAAATCGGCCGCCGCATGGTTACGCACTGGGGCATGAGCGAACGATTGGGCCCGGTCGCCTATCGGACCAGCGAAGAGCATCCGTTCCTGGGCAAGGAAATCCACGAGCAGCGCGAATTCAGCGATCACACGGCGCAAGTGATCGACGAAGAAGTCGCGCGGATCATGCACAGCGCAGCGGATCGGGCCACGCGACTTTTGGAAGAGCATCGCGACAAGCTCAACGAGTTGGCCCGCTCGCTCGTCGAGAAAGAAATCCTCGACGACCGCGACATCGAAGCAATCCTTGGCCCGGCAGCCGCTCGCGGCGCAGCGATCAACGGCCACGGCAGCCCCCCGCATAAAACGCCGGTCGAAACCGTCGCGGAGCGCACAAAGCCGTAGGGTACGCACCCCGTGCGTACCAGAACATTAGCGTCGAAGTGGTACGCACGGCGTGCGTGTCCCTACCTCTCACACGTGGCCGTTTTCGCTGCTGGCACCCCGCGCGCCACGTGCCTATCATGGGAACGCGATCGGCCCCTTAGCGTTGGCCGGATCCGCACACTTGGATTGCCTACCGGGAGAGACTGCGCATGTCGTGCTGGAACTGTCGATCATCGCTCGCGTGCTCCATTCGCGGCCTGTCACTCGCTGCAATCGCCGCGGCGGTTCTGTCTGCAATGGCCGGCGACGCCAATGCCCAGGGAAAAGACTACGTCCAGTCGCACTACACGAAGTACGAATACCGCATCCCGATGCGCGACGGCAAGCGGCTCTTTACGGCCGTCTACGTTCCGAAAGATCAGTCGAAATCGTATCCGTTCATGATCAATCGCACGCCCTACAGTGTGCGGCCGTATGGTGTCGATCAGTACAAGCCCGACTTGGGACCATATCCAGAATATGGCCGTAAGGGCTACATCTTCGTCTATCAAGACGTCCGCGGGCGTTGGATGTCGGAAGGGGACTTCGTCAACGTTCGCCCCTACAAGCCGACGAAGAGCGGCCCGCAGGATATCGACGAAACGAGCGACACGTACGACACGATCGATTGGCTCATCAAGCACGTGCCGAACAACAATGGCAAGGCCGGCCTGTCTGGCATCTCGTACCCCGGCTTCTACAGCACCTGTGGCATGATCGACGCTCATCCGGCGCTCGTGGCCGTGTCACCCCAGGCGCCGGTTACGGATTGGTTCATCGGCGATGACTGGCATCACAATGGCGCGCTATTTTTGAATCATCACTTCAATTTCATGTCGTCCTTCGGTCGCCCGCGGCCCGAGCCGACCAAGAAATTTCTGTTCACATTCGACCACGGCACGCCGGACGGCTATCAGTTCTTCATGAATCTCGGGCCATTGTCCGAGGTGAACCAGCGGCACTTCGACGGCAAGGTCGCCTTTTGGGACGAGGTGATGTCGCATGGAACGTATGACGACTTCTGGAAAGCCCGCAACATTCGACCGCACCTGAAGAATATCCGTCCGGCCGTGCTGAACGTCGGCGGCTGGTTTGACGCCGAGAATCTTTACGGCGTGCTCGAAACGTACAAGGCGGTCGAGACTGGCAGCCCGGCGACGACAAACCTGCTAGTGATGGGGCCCTGGCGACACGGCGGTTGGGCCCGAGACGATGGCTCGCTGTTGGGCAACGTCCGCTTCAACGCCGACACGACGAAGTTCTATCAAGAGAACATCGAGCTTCCTTTCTTCGAGCACTACCTGAAGGGCGAAGGCGAAATGAAGCTGCCCGAGGCTTGGATGTTCGAAACCGGCACCAACCAGTGGCTTCGCCACGACACCTGGCCACCAAAAGCCATAAGCCGCAAGGCGTTTTACTTATCGGCCGGAGGCAAGCTGGCGAGCGACGCGCCAGCGGCCACTGAACCGGCGGACGCTCGCGACGAATACGTCAGCGACCCGGCCAAGCCGGTTCCATTTCTAGACAAGATCACGAACTTGATGGCCGTGACGTACATGCTCGACGACCAGCGTTTCGCGTCGCGCCGGCCCGACGTGCTGGTCTATCAAACGCCGGTGCTGGAAGAAGACGTGCGGATCGCCGGTCCAATCGAAGTGGAACTTCATGTGGCGACCACGGGCACAGACTCGGACTTTGTCGTCAAGCTGATCGACGTCTATCCGCCGGACTATCCTGATCCTGATCCGAATCCCACGGGCGTGCGAATGGGAAACTTCGAGCAATTGATTCGCGGCGACGTGATGCGCGGCAAGTTCCGCAACAGCTTTGAAACGCCCGAGCCCTTCAAGCCGGGCGAGCCGGCAGTCGTTCGCTTTACGCTCCCCGACACCAGCCACGCGTTCCGCGCCGGCCACCGGATCATGGTCCACGTGCAAAGCAGCTGGTTCCCGCTCGTCGATCGCAACCCGCAAAAGTTCGTCGACATCTACCACGCCAAAGACTCCGACTTCCAGAAGGCCACCCAGCAAGTGTTTCGCTCGCCGGCTCGGCCATCGAAGGTGACGTTGCACGTGTTGCCATAAGCATTGGACACAAGGGAATGTTCAGGATCGTGGGTGCCACTGCTGGCTTGTCCAGCAGTGCAGTTGAAGCGATGATTCTGAAATGCAACCTTCCTCAAACCATCGAAAACAGGTTCGTCGGTTCGATGACGGTAGAGACGTCCACGAGTTGACATTTTCCTGCTACCACCGTTTGAAGTTACTGTCGAACGATGAATGGAAAGCAATGCTCTCCGAGAGCATCAACCGGGCAATGGATCGGCACAAGTTTCGTCTCGTCGCGTTTGTGTACATGCCTGAGCATGTCCATCTGCTCACTTATAGGGCCGAAGGTGAGAGTGAAGTCTCTGACCTGTTGAAGGCCATCAAGCGGCCATTTTCGTATCGCGTTAAGCAACAACTTTCAGAATCTACCGCCCCACTATTAGATCAATTGACCGTGCATCAACGCCCGGGAGTAACTACGTTTCGATTTTGGCAGGAAGGGCCGGGTTACGATCGCAACCTAACGCACGATTCGACTGTGACTGCGGCAATCGAATACATCCACAACAATCCGATCAGGCGACGACTTGTGACGGCGAGCGTGGATTAGGAATGGTCAAGTGCGCGCTTCTACTACGAGGACCCTCCTCGGCAGTATCCGAACTTGCCGACTCTCGACCGGTTGCCTGCCGAATGGCTGACTTAAAGATGCCGTTCCTAACTAGAGCACTGCTGGACAAGCCAGCAGTGGCACCCGACCCCTGTTGCCGGCTGTAACATCGACAAACGTTCTCTGACCTGCTGCGTCTTGGCGCCAGCAGATTTTCCTGCCGACCGCGGCGGATTCTGTGAGCTACACTTTCGCGCCGGATTTTTTGCGCCCAATCCCTTTTCCAGGCTGTCGGCAAGGCGGATAATTACGGGCCATGTCCTGGGCCCGGCGTTCATCCGAATTCCTTTGCGAGGAGCCACTCCCAAGATGACTCGCACGAAGTGTTTACTAGCGGCCTGCCTCGTTACATGTTGCGCGACCGTCACGTTTGCGGCCGACGACGCCAAGCCGGCCGGCGACGAACCGGCGATTCGCAAGGCGATCGAATCGTACGTTGACGCCTTCAATCACGGTGACGCCGCCACCCTCTCCAAGCACTGGAGCGAAAAAGGGGTTTACGTTCATCCACAGACGGGCCAGCGCCTGACCGGCCGCGCGGCCATCGCCAAGCTCTTTGCCACCCTGTTCGCCGAAGAAAAACCACCTCAGCTAAGCCTGAAGGTTGATTCGATCCGTTTCCTCGACGACAACGTCGCGCTCGAAGAAGGCGTGGCGCTGGTCTATCGTGGGACCGATCCGCCCGACGCCACGAACTACATTGCCATCCACGTTAAGCGCGACGGCCGCTGGCAGTTGGATAGCGTCCGCGAGACCGAGGCCCCTGCAACCGGAACGAATCAGAGCCCGCTCACTGAGCTTGACTGGATGGTCGGCGCCTGGCTCGATCAGGACGACAACGCCAAGGTCGAAACCGTCTGCAAATGGACCGCCAACAAGGCGTTCTTGAGTCGTTCGTTCAGCATGTCGACCCCCGGTGGAGATGACCTGACCGGCACGCAAATCGTCGGCTGGGACCCGGCCGCCAAGCGGATCCGCTCCTGGGTGTTCGATTCCGATGGTGGCTTCGGCGAAGGGGTCTGGACGCACGAGGGAGACCGCTGGCTGATCAAAACCGTCAGCACGCTCCCGAGTGGCAAGAAGGCCACGGCGCTGCAAATCATCACGAAGTTGAACGACAACAGTTTCTCGTGGGAATCCAAAGCTCGCGAAGTCGATGGCGAGTTGCTGCCCAACGTCGATCCAATCACAGTTGTCCGTCAGACCGCGGCCGATTGATGGTATTTTAACAAGCTGTTTCAAAACGTCGGGGACTGTCCCCATTTTTCGGAGCGGAGAAAAACTGGGGGCCGTCCCCATGCATTGACGTATTGAAACATCCTCTAAGTTCATCAGGAGAGTTCGCCATGAGAGTTCGCAAGCTCGCCGTGTACGTTGCGATCTTGAGCCTGTTCGCCGCGGACTACCGCGACGCCTTCGCCCGTGGTGGCGGCGGCGGTGGCCGCGGAGGGTTCGGCGGTGGCGGTGGTCGTGGCATGAGCAGCATGGGCCGCGGCGGTGACTTCGGCCGTGGCGGCGGTGATTTTGGTCGCGCCGGTGGTGACTTCGGTCGTGGTGGCTATGGCGGCTACGGCGACCGCAGTCCATCAATGAGCCGGGCCGGCGACTTCAACCGCGCTGGTGACTTTAACCGCGGAGGCGATTTCAATCGCACCACGGCCGGCTACCGCGCCGGAGAGGGCGCCGGTTTCGATCGGGCGGGCGAATTCAACGGCGCGCGGCCGAACGCCGGCGAGCTCGGTCACTTTTTGAACCTGCCGCAAAATGGCGCCGCGGGCGCTGCTCGACCAAACGCCGGATCGTTCGCTGGCAATCATCCCAACGCAGGCAACGTCGCCGCGAACCATCCGAACGCTGCGAATCGCGCCAGCCAGTTTGCTGGCAACCATCCGAACGCGGCCAACCGCTTGGATAACCACAACTTCGCCAACAACGTTCGCAACAACGTCCAGAATGGCAACCACGGCTGGTACAACCACGGCTGGTGGGGCAATCACCCCGGCGCCTGGAACCACAATTGGAACTACTGGCACGGCTGGGGTCGCTACGGCTGGTGGGGCTGGAGCACGTGGCCGGCGCTGACCGGTTTCTTTGCCGGCGCCTGGGCCTCGCCGATTCTGTATGGCTATGGCGACGGCGGCAACGTCGTCTACCAGGGCGACACCGTTTACGTCAACGACCAACCAGCCGGCACGCCAGAAGAATACGCCCAACAAGCGCAGCAGCTCGCGGCCACGCCTTACCCTGACGATGTTGAGTCGTCGGATTGGATGTCGCTTGGCGTGTTCGCTGTGTCGACCAGCGCCGAAGATGTCCACCCGGTGATGACTATGCAATTGGCGGTCAACAAACAGGGCAACATCGCCGGCACGTACTACAACACGTCGTCCGACAAAGCCGATCCGATCCAAGGCGCCGTCGATCGCAAGACGCAGCGCGCCGCCTGGAGCGTTGGCAGCAAAACCGGCACGGTGCTCGAGACGGGCATCTACAACCTGACGAAAGACCAGACGCCAGTGCTGGTCCACTTTGCCAGCGGCAAAACCCAGACGTGGCAAATGGTTCGTTTGGAACAGCCGAAAGATCCCGAAGCGGCGCCAGCCCCCGGGCCCGGAGCTCCGACCGACACGCTGGATGGGCCATCGGGCGAATAAAGCAAGAAGACTAAAATCTTAGCCACAGAGGGCACAGAGAACACCGAGGATGAGGAGCAAAACGCGCCGCGACCGGCGACTTTGCTTCGTACTTTTCTCTGTGGTCTCGGTGATCTCTGTGGCTAATCTTTTTTGAATCTAATCGTTACGAGATCTTTTCGCCGGCGCGCCAATCGGCCACGTGCAGTTCCACGGTGCGGCGGCCGCGGAACTCGTTGATCACGGGCCGGAACGCGAACGAGAGTGGGCCTTGAACTTTGGCGATCTCGTCGGCCCATTCGCCGCCGCCGAAGGCGACGCCGCGGATGTTGGTCTTGTGCTGGGCGAGCTTCAGCGAAAGATGACGTTCGCCGCCCCCCATCTTCTTCGGTGGCTCGCAGAGCGTGACGTTATTTGCGCACAGAATCGGCCGCGGGTTTGAGTGGCCGAATGGCGCCAATTGTTGAATCTGCTCGACGGTCGCCAGCGTCAACTCCGAGAGAAACACCTCGGCGTCAACGGTCAGCTCGGCCACGCGTTGCTCGGCGGTGATCTCGGTCGAAGCGTACTCGCAAAAGTCGATGCGAAACGCGTCGATCTGCGCGTCGTCGATTTTCAGCCCCGCGGCCGCCGCGTGGCCTCCATGTTTCAGCAAATGGCGCGAGCACGACGTTAGCGCTCGGCAGAGGTCAAAGCCGGGCACGCTCCGCGCTGATCCCACGCCAGGCTTCGCGCCCATTTCGTCCTGCGCGATCATCACGACCGGGCGATGATAGCGCTCGGCCAATCGTCCGGCCACGATGCCGATCACGCCGGGATGCCAGGCGCGCTCGGCCAGCACCAGCGCTGAGTCCTGTCCCGCGTCGAACTGCGCTTCGGCCAAGACCTTGGCAGCGGTGAAGATGCTCCGCTCCAGGCTTTGCCGGCTGCCATTGAGCTGATCAATGTATTCGGCCAGCATGTCGGCGCGTTCTTGCGACGAAGTCGTTAACAGTTCCACGGCCAATTGTGCCTGACCCAATCTTCCGGCGGCGTTCAATCGGGGCGCGAGCGCGAAACCGATGTCTTCGCATTCCAAGGTTGGCTTGCGATCCAGCTCGGCTCGTTTCATCAGGGCTGCCAGGCCGATGCCAGCACGTTCCTTCAGCGCGAGCAAGCCATGCTGCACGAGCACGCGATTTTCATCAATCAGCGGCACCACGTCAGCTACGGCGCCAAGCGCAGCGAGCCCGAGCGCTGTGAGCAAAAATCCTCGCAGCCGCTCATTCACCTTCTGTCCGCCACTGGCTTGTTTGCAAAGCAGCCAGGCGAGCTTGAACGCCACGCCCGATCCACTCAGCCCGGCAAACGGATAGGCGTGGCCCGGCAGACTCGGATGGACAATCGCCGCAGCGTCCGGCAGCACCGGGCCTGGCGAATGGTGGTCGGTAATGATCAGCGTGATCCCAAGTTCGCGCGCCGCCAGCGCTTCGTCGACGCTGTTGATGCCACAGTCGACCGTGACGACGAGCTTCGCGCCTGTCTTCGCGAGCGTCGCCAGCGCATCGCGATTCAGGCCGTAGCCTTCTTCGAGTCGATGCGGGACGTAGTAGCTGACTTCGGCGCCGAGCAACTTTAGGCATTGCCAGAGCAGGCTGATCGACGTCATGCCGTCAACGTCATAGTCGCCGTAGACGACGATCTTTTCGCGCGCGGCGATCGCCTTCAGGATCAACTCGGCCGCGGCCGTGGCGCCGGGCAGCAACTCCGGATCGCGGAGCGTCGTCAACTTCGGCGCAAGAAACTGGCGCGCCGTGTCGGGATCGGTCATGCCGCGGCAGACCAGCAGTCGAGCGACTACCGGAGGCAAACGCGCCGTCCGCTCCAGCGTGCGAATCCGGTCCGGATCATGAGTGCTGATGCGCCAGATCTTTGGCATAGTCATCCTGACTCAAGTGTCAGGGCCATCCTGACTCAGTTTTCGCAGACGTCCTGGCACGATTGCGCAGGGTGAAAGAATCACGCCCGGCAACGTCGCGGGCTTTAGCGTTTCTTCTTCTCGACGTGCAGCGTGTGCTTGCGCAGCCGGGGCGAGTACTTCGAAATCTTCAGCTTTTCGCCACCCGACTTTTTACGAATGGTGTAGTTCAGGTCACCGGTCTCCTCGCAGGCGAGGAATACGACTTCGACCTTTTTCTTGCTCTTAGCCATCGCAGTTCCATCTCTCTCGAGCCACCGGGCGAGGGGAGTCCTCGCCGAGTGATTGTGCCAATTTGGACCTCAGACGCTCTTGGCGTCCCAGGGACCCGCGTGGACCATCCACGCCAGACGATCGCGTTGCCAAAAGCCCCCGTCAACTAGCGTCAGGGGCGCGGCGCCGCGGGGCGGAAAAATTCGGTTTATGCTGCCACGATTCGGGCGTTCCAAAAAAGCTCGGAATCGCCGAAGCGAGTGATTCTAACCCTTGGTGGGCCAGTCCCGCCAGTCCCGTTGGCCGTCTCAGGGGCCAAATCAACCCGATTTCCGGTAGACGCACTGCCCGAAACGTCCAGCCAGAGCCGCTTAGCCGAGCTGATGGACCGCCAGACAATGCGTCCGGAAGCTCGCCCGGCCGAGCGCTGCGGCATCCGGGCCGGAGCTGGATTGAATCGCTTCCTCCTCGACGGCGCCACAAGAACAGCGCCAGGTGGCGACAAACTGCGTTCGCTGCTCGCAGACGGTGATTACGGCGCGATCGGCGCCGATTCTGACGAGTTCGCTGCGGACGTGCCGGCCGGGTTCGGTCATGCTTTGATGCCCCCTTCTGCGGTGCGCCAAGACAACACCAAAGCGGCGAAACCGTTACAGATAAAGTCCAGACAAACCTTAGGGGCCAAGGGACCCGGACCCGCCTGCTAATCGTTGCAAACACCAATGCCCCCGCAAAAGGGGCAGAAAGGACATTCCACAACCCCTGATTTCCTTGCAACTTCAGGGATATCGTGTACGGTGATAGTTGAGACAGAATCTTCCCATCTCAGCGTCGGCTCTGCGCGCTCCGACGGTTCCTGGGTTGGCTTGCCTGCATGCCGGTGGCTTTCCGAAAGCCGCGCGGTTCGGTGGTTTTCCCTACCCAGAGGTGATTCTGTCTTCGGGATTCTGTCCGCTGCGAGGGAGATTGCGCCAGTCATGGTCAATCCATTGCCAACCCCGGATTCGGGCGTCTTAGACGACCCACGCGCCCCTTCCGACGCGCGCGGCGACGCCAATGGCAGTGCAGCCCAAAAGCCCGTCGTCCCGGCGAGGCCTCCCGCGCCACCCAGCACGCAATCACAAACAGTCGCCGATCGTTCCCGACCTGGCTCCGCGACCAAGGCCATCCCTGGCAAAAGCAGCAAGGCCGAAGCCGCTGGCGGGGACGCTAAGCCGGCCCCCAGCGGCGAGTCGAACCCCGACGCCGAAGCCAGTAAGCTTTCGCGCCGGGAACGCCTGTCGAAAGTCCGCGGCCTGTCCTGGCTGACCGTCATGCCTAGCTGGTTTATCAGCCTGGTCTTTCATATGACGCTGCTGATGTCCCTGGCGCTGATCACGCAGCCCACCAAGGTGGCCGAGACCTTCCGAGACCTCGTCTCGACGCGAACCGAAAAGATCGACGATCTTGAGCAGATCGCCCCGGAGACGACACAATCCACAGGCGATCAGCCAGAAAGCGCTGAAGGCATTCCGGATGGCCTCAGCCTATCGGACGAAGCGAAAGGCATGGAGATCACCGACATCCGCGACGCCGCCTCGGCGCCGCTGGCCGTCGATGTGACCGATGTCGGTCTGCAACGGGCGCCCGTCGCCGATCTGGCCAAGTCAATCGGCAAGGTGGGCGGCACCGGGCTCGATGGTCGCGGTGACGCCGCTCGCAAGCAACTCGTCTATGCTCACGGTGGTAGCGAGGCGAGCGAAAACGCAGTCGGCAAGGCGCTTCTCTGGCTTGCCGAACATCAAATGCCCGACGGTAGTTGGAACTTCAATCATCAGCGCGGCTCGTGCAAGGGGCTCTGCGCCAACCCCGGTCAGATGGACCGCGCAGAAATTGCCGCCACGGCGCTAGGGCTGTTGCCGTTCCTCGGCGCCGGCCAAACACACCTGCAAGGGAAGTACAAGAAAAACGTCCAGTCCGGGCTCTACTTTCTCGTCAACAAGATGAAGGTCGGCCCCAACGGCGGTGACCTCGGCTACGAACAAGGCAACATGTACGGGCACGGCCTGGCCGCGATCGCGCTGTGCGAAGCCTACGCCCTGAGCAAAGACAAATCACTGGCCGTGCCAGCGCAACAGGCGTTGAATTTTATTGTCTACGCGCAAGATCCACTTGGCGGCGGCTGGCGTTACCAACCACGGATGCCCGGCGACACCTCGGTCGTTGGCTGGCAGTTGATGGCGCTCAAAAGCGGCCACATGGCTTACCTCGACGTGCCACCGCAGACGATCAAAGGCGTAACCAACTTTTTGAACACGGTGCAAACCGAAAGTGGCGCGCGTTACGGCTACACCGACGGCGCGGCCCATAGCGAAGCCACGACCGCGATCGGCCTGCTGTGCCGGATGTACCTGGGTTGGAAGCACGACGAACCGGCGCTGGAGCGCGGCGTGCAGATCCTCAGTGCTCGCGGCCCATCTCCCACAAACATGTACTTCAACTATTACGCCACCCAGGTCCTGCATCATTATGAAGGCGAGGCCTGGACGGCTTGGAACGCCAAGATGCGAGATTTTCTGATCAAAGAGCAAAAGACCACGGGCCACGAAGCCGGTAGCTGGTATCTGCAGGACAGCAGCTCGCTGCAAGGGGGCCGCCTCTACACCACGGCGATGTGCGCGATGACCCTCGAGGTCTACTACCGGCACTTGCCGATCTATCAGAAGCAAAGCACCGACGCCGATTTTGATTGATCGGCAGAATTCCTGTGTGCCACTGCTGGCTCGTCCAGCAGTGCCCGCTACGCTCTACGCGCGTTAAGAGGCAGCGGCGCCTATTTCGGCAGATTGCTGAAGAATTGCTCGATCGCCCTTCGCCACTCGGTGCGGCGGTCGTCGTTGTGATGTCCGCCGTGGACCAGCACGAACTGTTTTGGCTCGTTCGCGGCGTGGAATAGTCGTTCGCCAAACTCCAGCGGCACGATGTCATCGAAGTCGCCGTGGCATTGCAACAGCGGGCCGTGGTAGCGCTGGATTTTTTCCGCGGAGTTGAACTGGCTCTGAATCAACATTCGCACTGGAAGCCAGGGATAGTGGAAAGCAGCCACATCCGGCACAGAAGTAAACGTGTTCTCCAAGATCAATCCGCGGGCGCCGTCCACGGCCAGGTCGACCATCACAGCGCCGCCGATGCTTTCGCCCATCAGAACGATATCGCGCTCAGGAATCTTGGCCCGCTCGGCCAGCCAAGCGCGGGCCGCGCGGGCGTCGGACAGCACACCTGCCTCGTTGGGGTTCCCTTCACTCCGCCCATAGCCCCGGTAGTCGAACATCAGGACCGAAACGCCCATGTCCTGAGCCAGCATCCGCGCGGTGTACGCGCGATCCGCCAGGTGTCCGGCGTTACCGTGGGCGAACAAGACAAAGGCCCGCGGATTGCCGGCCGGCACGTACCAACCATGCAGGCGCGTCCCATCCGCAGCGTTGAACCAGGCGTCTTCGAACGAGAGGCCAGCCGGCTGCCAATCGCCCGTAGGATACTTCGCCGGAAAGAATAAGAGAGAATCTTCAAAGGCCATGAAGAGTAACAGTATCCCGAGATAGGCAACCGTCAACCAGCGCAAGACGAGAGTGCGACGCCAAGCCTTCGCCCAAGCGCCAACAGCGGGCGCTTGTGGGCTTTTCACCGGTGCAGTGACATTCGCATCGCAATCTGATTGGGTCGACATGAAGAGGCGTCGTTCCGGAAGTCGCGCAATGAATCTGATCACGCCTGGCAGCGGGCGCGGCCTTTCAATCCATAGAAGCTCACGTACGGCCGCTGTCGTTCGGGCGTCGCCCCGACAACCTTGGCGATCTCATCGGCCGGCATGCCCATGTCGAGCATCGATTGCTTCAACGCGTTGTTGTCCTCGGTCTGTCGGACCATGCGCCAGTTGACTGCGATCACAGACGCGACGGCAATCACCGTGCCGCCCAGGAGCGCGAGGCTGCCGAGGATGGCCCCCAACAGAATTCCTTCGTCCTTGCAGAGGGCCTCGACAATCATCGATTGCATGTCTGTTTCTCCCGAAATCGAGAAGTGTGGCATTCGGCCCAACCGGACATTCGCCGCCGCGACAGAAATATTGTACGCGTGAGTGCAACAAAACGCCCTTGTCTCGCGGAGATTTTGACCGTGGTCTGTTGGCAGCCTCTGTGAGGGTGGTTTGACGCTGGGACACTCTGCGTTCGAGCATCCGCCAACCTCGCCGCGCGGCATATTTCGCCGGCTTGACCGGTCCCAACGTATCGGCGAAAGTAGTTGTGTCGTGGAACTTACCGCAATCCGTGGAACTGCAAGGCATGCAGTCCGTCGCTCCCTGAAGGATTCTCTGCGCATGAAGATTCGCTCTCTTTTGACCCGCGCGGCGCTGGCGGTTGCACTGTTGTTGTCGTGGGGAGCGGTCAGTAGGGCCGCAGACAACTGGCCGCAGTGGCGCGGTCCTCGCAATGACGGCACGAGCCCCGACACGGACGTCCCGACAACCTGGAGCAAGACAGAAAACATCCTCTGGCGACTCCCCCTGCCGGGCCCGGCCGGCGCAACGCCTGTGCTTTGGGGAGATCGCATTTTTCTGACGAGCGCCAAAGGCGAAGACCTGGTACTGATCTGCGTCGACACCTCGGGCAAGCAACTGTGGGAACGGCTGATTGCCACCGGAGATAGCAAGGCGCGCGGCGATGAAGGCAACTCGGCTTCCCCATCCCCTTCGACCGACGGCAAGCACGTGTGGGTGATGATGGGGACCGGCGCGCTGGCGTGCTTTGACTTTGACGGCAACGAAGTCTGGAAGTGCGACCTGCAAGAGCGCTACGGCAAGTTCAACATCCAATTCGGCATGTCGTCTACGCCGGTGCTGGATGGCGACCGCCTTTATTTGCAATTGCTGCACACTGGCGACGCCCTGGTCGTCTGCCTCGACAAAACGACCGGCAAGGAAATCTGGAAGCACCGCCGAGAGAGCGACGCCAAGGCCGAGTGCGAGCATTCGTACGCGTCGCCGGTGATCTACCGGGACAACGACCACGAATATCTGCTGACGCACGGCTGCGATTATGTCATCGCTCATCGATTGTCGGACGGCGCCGAGATCTGGCGCTGCGGCGGCCTTAACCCCAAGGCTCGTTACAATCCCACGCTGCGGTTGGTGGCCTCGCCTGTCGCGGCCGAGGGGTTGATTGTTGTGCCGAGCGCCAAGAACGGCCCGGTTCTGGGTATTTCGCCCGACGCCAAGGGGGACATTTCCGAATCGGACCAGGGACACGTTTGGACGCGAGCTGAAAACACTCCTGATGTGCCATCCCCACTGATTCACGACGGTATTGTTTATCTCTGCCGCGAGAATGGCGTGCTGATCGCCATGGACGCCAAGACAGGCCGCGAGCTCTACCAAGAACGAGCCCACTCGGCCCGCTATCGCTCCAGCCCGGTCTACGCGGATGGCAAGATTTATCTCACCGCCCGCGATGGCGTTGTGACCGTCGTCAAGGCGGGCCCCAAATACGAGCCGCTGGCAATCAACATGTTGGGCGAAGACGTGTCGGCCTCGCCGATGATCGCTGGCGGGCGGATCTATTTGCGATCGTATGACGCGCTGTACGCCATCGGGGCGCCGGCAAAGAAGTAATGGCCTTGGATCGATAGTTTGCGTCGCGTGGGCCGAGACGAATTACACCTCCACCTCTGATTTTTTCCACTGGCGAGATTCTGGCGATGAGTATCCTGAAATACCTGGCGGCTTCGGCGGTTTTGCTTGGCGCGCTCGTAACGGTTAGGGCTCGCGCGGCCGAAACTACAGATACGAAGGTCGACGCCAAGCTCGTTGATATCTTCAACGGCAAGGATCTCACCGGTTGGGTTGCCGAAGGAACCACCACGCGCGGCAGCGGCGACGAAAAATCTCCGGTCTGGACCGTGGCCGATGGCGAAATCCACTGCGCCGGTGGTGGCTTTGGTTTCCTGCGCTACGATCGGCCAGCCTGCGATTTCACACTCAAGGCCGAAATCAAGCTCGAACCGAAGGCCAACAGCGGCATTGGCATTCGCACCGTGCCGTATCGCAATGTTCGGCAGACTCGTCCGTCATTCGCCTCGTACGAGGTGCAGATCCAGGACGACGCCGGCAAGCCGGCCGACAAGCATTGCAGCGGCTCGCTGTACCGCTATGTGGCCCCGACCGAGAACGCCATGAAGCCGGCCGGCGAATGGAACACCGTCGAAATTACCTGCACCGGCCCCAAGATCCTGATTAAGATCAACGGTCGCACCGTGCAGGACGTCGATCAATCGAAGATCGACGAAATCAAGGCCAAGCCCCTCTGTGGTTATATCTGCCTGCAAAATCATGGCAGCCCGGCGGTCTTTCGCAACGTGCAACTGCAAATCACGAAGGCCGCGGAATGATCAGCGCCCCACGTCCGCTGATTCCACTCTGGGCGATCACGTTCGCGCTCCTCGCGCCGGTGTGGGCGCAGGCCGGAGACCTGGCCTTTCGCGCGCAGGAAATCGCCACGGATCTCACCGTAGGCTACGCCGTCACCACGGTCGACATGAACGCTGACCGCAAGCCGGACATTGTCGTCGTCGATACCGGCCGGGTTGTCTGGTACGAGAACCCGACCTGGAAAGTCCACACGATCATCGAAGGCCAGACGAAAAAAGACAACGTCTGCATCGCGCCGTTTGACATTGATGGCGACGGTCGACCGGACTTCGCGCTCGGCGCTGACTGGCGACCGTTCGACACGCAAACCGGCGGCACGGTGCAGTGGCTTTCTCGTCCTGCGAAAGAAGGCGACAAGTGGCAGGTGCACCCGATCGGCGAAGAGCCGATGATGCACCGGATGCGCTGGATCGATCTCGACGCCGATGGCCGACCGGAGCTAGTCGCTGTGCCCCTGATGGGACGCGGAACGAAAGGCCCCGATTGGGACTCCGCCGGCGTCCGGATCCTGGCTTACAAGATTCCGGCCGATCCACGGCGCGACCGCTGGCCCGTCGAGGTGCTCAACGATGATTTGCACGTCACGCACAATTTCGTTCCGACCGATTTTGACGGGGACGGCAAACCAGAAATTTTGGTCACTAGCTTCGAAGGCGTGAGCCTGCTCGCCCGAACGGCCGACGGCAAATGGAAAACTCGTCGAGTCGGCGAAGGGAACCAGACCAGCCGGCCGAACCGCGGCGCCAGCGAAGTCAAATACGGGAAACTGGCCAGCAGTGATTACATTGCCACGATCGAGCCGTGGCACGGCAACCAGGTCGTGGTCTACACCCGCCCGGAAGCCGCCGACGCAAAGACAGCAGACGCGAAAGACGCCAAGCCGTCGGCAAAGCCAGCGCTTCCTGAGGGACTCTGGCGGCGTCACGTGCTCGATGAGGAACTGAAGTGGGGACACGCTGTCTGGTGCGCCAATCTCGACGGCGACGCCGACGAAGAGCTGATCATTGGCGTGCGTGACAACGCCAACGACAGTGCCCGTTGCGGACTGCGGATTTACGATCCTCAGGACGCATTGACCGGTCGCTGGCAGCGTACCCTCTTCGAGCCTGGCGGCGTGGCGATTGAAGATCTCACGGTTGAGGACCTCGACGGCGACGGCCGGCGCGATATCATCGCCGTGGGCAGGGCCACGCGCAACGTGCGGATCTATTGGAATCAAACAGGCGAAAAAAAGTGAGCCAGGGCATGACCGGGGCCGAACAACAAGGCGTGCGTTGCCGCGGCATTCGTGGCGCCACCACGGCCGATAGCAACACCCGCGAAGACATCCTCAAGGCAACGCGTCAGTTGCTGGCGCTGATGATCCGCCAGAACGGCATCGACCCGAACGACCTGGCCAGCGCATTCTTCTCGACCACAGTCGACCTCGACGCGGAGTTTCCGGCGCTGGCCGCGCGGCAACTCGGCTGGCTGAACGTGGCGCTCCTCTGCACGCATGAGCTCGATGTACCCGGTAGCCTACGAAAGTGCATCCGCGTGCTGCTGCACTGGAACACCAGCAAGGCCGCCAATGAAGTCATGCACGTCTACATCAAAGGCGCCACGGCCCTGCGGCCGGATCTCTCGCGCCTACCGCCCGTCGACTGGGACGAGTTGGAATCCTGGATCGACGAAGAACTAAAAAACCAGGCCGGGCAGCGGAAGGCGTGACGTTCACCTGACAAACGAAGAAGATTTTTTGCCACCGAGGTCGCAGAGGACGCCGAGGGAAGAGAGAGAAGTCGGACAAAGCTCAAGTCATTACGAAGAGGGCAGTGACGTGGACGAGCGGGATGCGCTGACCGAGCAGATTATCGGCGCTGCGATCGAAGTACATCGCATACTTGGGCCTGGCTTGCTCGAATCAATTTATGAGCAGGCGCTAATCGTCGAACTCGAACTGCGAGGTATCCCCTGCCAACAACAAGTCGAGATCGATGTCATGTACAAGGGGCAGATTCTAAAAGGACAACGCCTGGATTTACTCGTCGCTGGCCAAGTAATCGTCGAAGTGAAGTCCGTCGCCAGGGCTCCAGACGTCGCGGTTTCGCAAGTACTTTCGTACCTGAAGGCGACGGGCCTGAAACGTGGCCTGCTCCTGAACTTTGGTTGTGCGCGATTGGCAGACGGCGTGAAACGTATTTCCTTGTGAGCTCAGCAACAAGCAATTCCTCAGCGCACGAGATTGAGCTTTTCACTTTCTGCTCCTCGTCTTCCTCTCCGTGTCCTCGGCGCCCTCTGTGGCAAAACTGTCTTGTCTTGCCGGCTTACGTCGGCGCGTGGCTGGCGTGTTGTTCGATGGCTTCTTGCAGTGCTTCTTCCGGGCTCTTGGCGTACGGCAATTGTCGGAACCAGAGGAAGAGCACGACGGCCGCGGCGCCGGCGACCAGCGTGATTTGCCAATTGCACATCATTCCTGTTCCGTCTGGCGATTTGGCCAGCAGGTAATTCAACGCCGGATAATCGGCCAGCGTTGCGTCGTTCACTCGCGAGGTCAGCACGGTCAGGCTGTTGTGCGTCACGTGATACAGCATGCACGGGAACAGACTGCTGGTTTGCACCGCCACGTAGCCAATCACCATGCCAATGAAGAATGTGACGATCGACTGTTGAAAAATCGCGTGCGTAACGCCAAAGAAAAGGCTGCTGAGCACGATTGCCCGCCACTTGTGCCCCATGTGCCGGAAGCCGGAGAGCATGAATCCGCGGAACGCCAGTTCTTCGCAGATCGCCGGCGCGACGGCCATCACAAGAATCAGCGTCAACAGGTCCGGCGTCCCCTTCAACATCCCATCGAGCGATTCCTTGACCGCCGGGCTGAGCGGATAGAGCTGTTCGACTAAAACGCCAAACCAACCGACGGCCGGAAAGACGCAAAACGCCAGCAGCACCGCGGCCACCAACGAGACGAGTGACGAGGCCAGCGACCCGCCGGCAGGCAAGCGCAACAGCAACGTCTTGCGTACACTGCGCGTCAGCATGATCGCCATCAAGAGCGCCGGCGTCGCCACGACGACTAATTGCGTCACCACGGTCAGTCGCGCCAGCTCGCCAAACGAATTGGGTTGCGGCAATGCAAAGCCCATGAAGAAGCGAATCAACAAAATCAGCACGCCACAGAAGAACGCGCCGGCTACGGTCGGCGTGTCTTCGCGATCATTCATCAATTGTCGCAGCCAGAGCTTCAGGTCGAACCGTTCGCTCTCACGGAACAGGACCGACTCGGAATTGAACTGGTCGACGGCCCAACGGATCGCCAGTAGGCAGCAGGCCAAGGTAACCACAATCACCGGCGGGCCAAAGATCAGCGCCTGCTGATAATTGCCTTCGAGCATCGCCCTCAGCAGTAGCACAATCCCGGTCACGGGGATCAAGCTATTACCCAGGTTCAGGTCAACGCCCGGCGCCATGGGCAGCATCACTAGCGGCAACGTGACCAGCACCAGCGGCATCAGGTAGTACTGCCCTTCCTTGCTACTGCGAGCAAACGCCGCGAGCGCCAAACAGAGCGCGCTGAACATGGCCGAAACCGGCACCAGCGCCACCAGCAGCCAGATCGGCGCCAGTGGCGGGGGCGGGCCGAACTTGGGTAGTTGGCTTAGCACAAACGAACCGGTCATGCCCATGCTGATCAAATTCAGCACGGCCGTAGTCATGCTAAACAGCATCACGGTCAACAGCTTGCCCCAGACGATTTCAATTCGTTCGGCAGGGCTGCAGAGGAGCGTCTCCAACGTGCCGCGTTCTTTTTCGCCGGCGCAAATATCGACGGCCGGATAAAAGGCGCCGGTCAGCGCCCAGATCAGCAGCAAGAACGGCAGCACGGTCGACCAGAGTCGCGCGTCTCGATGTCCTTCGACGGCCAGGTCTTCGCGCTTCGGCACGAACGGTTGCGCGACGTTTTCCGGCAGGTGGCCAAGCGCCAGATTCTCGCGGCCCATCTCGGCGTTCCAGCGTCCCAGCACCGCTTCGATGCGGTCTTCGGTGATTTGCGACTTTTCGCTGGTCGAGCTGTACAGAATCTCAGGCTTGGGAATATTGATCCGCCGGATCTTTTCCAGCTCCTTTGGCCGTTCGCCGTCGAGCGTCTTCCTCAGTTCGGTCAGCTTCTCGGCAAAGTCAGGCGGAAAGACCAGCACCGCGTCATAACGCCCCTGGTCGATGGCTTGTCGCCAGCCGGCCCGCTGCGCTTCGACGTTGGCTTCGCCCTCGGCGAGCTTGTCTTCGGGCAGAAAATCCAGCTCCAGCAGGCGGCTGTTCGACGGCTTGTCATACCAACGGCCGGCAAAGTGGTTTTCTTCGAACAGCGCCGGTTCGTCGGGCGTGCGCCACTCGCCAACGACCAGCACCTTGGTCGCCTGTTCGCGGACGAACTGCGCCACCTGAAACATGCTCATGCCCAACATCGGGTAGAGCACCACCGGCAGCACGGCGATCATAAACAGCGTGCGGCGGTCGCGCAATTGATCGCGCACCTCACGCTGAAAGATCAGTCTGACGTTCGACCAGTTCATGGTGGCGGGACAACTGCAGATTCGGTTTGTGGTGTGCCACTGCTGGCTCGTCCAGCAGTGCGTCATTCGGTCATGCGTTCAAGAGGCCACGGTCTCCGGGAACTCGGCGTCGTGCTCCGAGATCAAATGGAAGAACAACTCTTCCAGATCGTCATCCGGATGCGTGGCTCGCAGTTCGTTCAGTGTTCCGCAGGTCAGGATGTGCCCGCGGTGCATGATAGCGATCCGATCGCAAAGCTTCTCGGCCTCGCGCATGATGTGCGTCGAAAAAATCACGCACTTGCCGTTCGAACGCAGCTCGGCCACCGTTTCCAGCAGCGCTCGCGCCGCCAGCACATCCAGGCCGTTGGTGGCTTCGTCGAAGATCAATACCGGGGGGTCATGCACCAGCGCCCGGGCGACCGACACTTTTTGCTTCATGCCGGTCGACATCTTGGCGCCCAGCACGTCGCGGATGTCGTTCATTTTCAAGCGCGTGAATAAGGACTCCATGCGCTCGCGCAGCAAGTCTTCTTTCAGACGAAATAGCCGGCCGAAATATTCGACCATCTCCCAGGCGGTCATCCGGTCGTAGACGCCCGTGTTGACCGAGACGAAGCCAATCTGGTGGCGGACCTCGGAGGGCTGCGTCACAACGTCGTAGCCGTTGACCGTGACCATTCCGCTGGACGGGCGGAGCATGGTGCTGATGATCCGCAGCGCTGTTGTCTTGCCGGCGCCGTTGGGGCCGAGCAAACCAAAGATCTCACCTGCGTTGGCTGAGAAGCTGACATCACCCAGCGCAACCAACTTGCCGCGCCGGAGATCTGCGTATTCCTTATGCAGGTGGTCGGCGTGGATCATGATCGTGGCGTCAACGGGCCAGTTGCAGCGAATCGAGATCGGCCAGGCTCCGGGACGCGGCAGTTTTCTTATCGAAACGCGCTGCGTTTTCCCGGAGAGGGGGCTTGTACCAATGTAGCTTACCCCATGACTCCGAATTTGCGTGAGAATTGGCGGCTGCCTCGCAGGCGGAAGGCGGCGAATGCGCCGCGCATGAGGCGCATTGGCCGTTCGGAATACGCTGGCGCCGATTCAGCCTGAACCGAGCTGCACCAGAGGCGGCGCCGAGGGGGCATCGTCGATCAACTGATAAAACACGTTCCGCTGCCGCGGTGTGTAGCCCAATTCTCGGATGGCGTCGCGGATCTGTTCGAGCGTCAGATAATGGACTGTGCCGGCCGAGGCGACGACGTTTTCCTCGATCATCAGGCTGCCCATATCGTTCGCCCCATAGAGCAGCGCCATTTGGCCGATTTTGAGCCCCTGGGTGACCCAGCTCGACTGGATGTTGGGGATGTTGTCCAAATAGAGCCTGGCCACGGCCTGCGTCTTCAGATACTCAAACGAGCCCGAGCGAGGGACGTGGCTCATCTCGGTATGATCGGGCTGAAACGTCCAACAGATAAAAGCGGAAAAACCGCCCGTCTCGTCCTGCAATTGGCGCAATCGCTCCAGATGCTCGATCCGCTCGGCCAAGGTTTCGATGTGGCCGAACATCATTGTCGCTGAGCCGATCCCGCCTAACTCGTGCCAGACGCGGCAGACGTTGAGCCAATCGTCGGTCATGACTTTGCCGCGCGTCATTTCGCTGCGGACGCGATCGACCAGGATCTCGGCGCCACCGCCGGGCAAGCTGCCCAGGCCGGCGGCCTTCAATCGCTCCAGCACCGTTCGTAGCGGCAGCTTCGAGACCTTGGTGAAGGCATGGATCTCGGGCGGACTGAAGCCGTGGACGTTGACCTGCGGAAAGTGGCTCTTGATGTCACGGAGCAGCTCTTCGTACCACTCGAGCTTGAACTCCGGATGGAGGCCTCCCTGCATCAGGATCTGGTCACCGCCCAGATCGACTGTCTCCTGGATCTTCTGCAGCAGCTCTGCACGCTCCAGCACGTAGCCTTCGGGGTCTTTGGGTTTGCGATAGAACGCGCAGAAATCGCAGACCGCCGTACAGATGTTCGTGTAGTTGATGTTGCGGTCAATGTTGTACGTGCGATAGGTCTCAGGATGGAGCCGGCGCGTAACGGCGTCGGCCGCGCGACCCAGCTCGACCAGGTTGCGAGACTCGAGCAACTGCAAGCCTTCGGCCGGAGTGAGTCGCTCACCGGCGACCGCCTTTTCGAGCAGATTCGGTATCGACGCGACCAATTCACGACTCCTTGTTCAGCGCAACTTAGGCAGTTTTACAGGGCGCAGCGCCGGCGGCCGGCAGACTGCTGGCCAGGCGGCGATACAGTTCCAGCCCTTCGCGTTCGCTGGGGCCTAGATGAAAGTGGAGACAATCTCGCAGATACCACAGGCATTCTGGCTGCGTCAGGCCGAGCTTGGGCGCCTCGGCCGAGGCGATGGCCGGCAGGTTCTGCAAACCGGCGTCGCGCGCTTGCGACAATGCCATTTCGATAACCGAGAGATCGTATCCCGCGCGGGCGACCCACATCGCAAACACAAACGGCAAGCCGGTCGACCGACGCCACTCATCTCCCAAATCCCAGACGGCCGTAAACGGCCCCACCGGCGAGTGAATCGCGCGGTCGCCAATCAACAGCACGGCGTCGGCCTGCGTGTCGGCCAGGCCGCGTTCGACCGGCAAGGGCTCCAACTGCGGGCGAACGCCAAATTGTTCGAACAGCAGAATCTGCGCCAGCACGGCGCTGGTGCGCGAGCCTTCGTCGAGCGCTAGCGTGCGCACCTCGGCCGGAGGCACGCGAAAGAAGAGCTTGACCGAAAGGACCGGCCCTTGGCAGCCAATGCAGGCGTCCGACAGAATGGTATACGTCGGGTCGCGAAAGAATTCGATCGACGGGATCAACGCCACATCGAGCCTGCCCGCGGAGAGCTCGTCGGCCAGCCGGCTCGGCACTTCCAGCACCAACTCCGCCTGCGGCGCGAACTCTTCCAGCTTGTAAATCAGCGGCTTGGTGTTCAGATACGACACCGCGCCGATGCGAATTCTGCTTGCGCCTGTCTGACTGTTTGCTTGCGATTCCATCGCTGCGTTCTTTATTTTGGTTGTGACCCCGACCTTCGGGGAGTCAGAAATCCAGCCCTGTCAACGGCGCCAGAAATCAGGCGCCTCATTATAAGCGACCCTCCTGTTGCGAATAGGCGGTTCGCTACGCTTCCAGCTTGCGGAAGGCGCCGATGCCGATGGCCATCGGTAGGGCTGTCGCCGTAACTCCCAGTAAACAACCGCCGGCGATCCCCGCCATTAACCAGTTCCGCTGCGTGGCTTCGTTGAGCGTCATTCCCGGCTGGCCTTCTTGTTGCATCGATAGCAGGTAAAAATGGCACGGCACGGTCATCATCAGGACCAAAATGACGATAAACGCGGCGCTCAGCACCAGGTTCAGCGTCCCGCCAAACCCCGCGGCGATGCGTGAGGGCGAATCGTCTCGCAGGTCCGGCATCTTGGCTCCCAAACCCACGGCAATGCCTGACAAGCCGGAACAGAGCAGCACACACGCCAGCATGTGAATCCAGACGATCATCGGCGAGACGCCGAGCATCAAGTCGCTGAGCACGATCAGCGTAGTACACGGCAGCAGCGATCCGATTGCGGCAAACAGGTACTTGCTCCACAAGATCATGTCGCGACCGACCGGCAGCCGGCCGAGGATCCAGAACCGTCGACCTTCGAGGCTGATCATCGGAAAAATAAAACGGGTGGTGAACGTCGAGAGAATCAACCCCACCACCGCCAGATTCAAGAAGCTGATCATGTTGACCCACGACGTGTAATTGACGTCGTAACTCAAGCGGCGCGTGTTCAGAAAGTAAAGTCCGAGCAATCCAAAGAAGATCAAGAATTGAGTCCACTGCACCGGATCTCGGCGAAATAGTCGAAGGTCTTTGATGATCAACATCCGCAGCTTGGGATTCAACGGCCGCAACAGCCACTCGACTGCGCGGTCCATCCAGGCGACACTCAACTTGCGGCGCGTGGGATGCTCGCTGATCAACCCGCTGTAGCCGGTTCGATATGTCCAACCGGCAATCCAAACGGCCAAATGATGCAGCACCAGGGCGTTCGAGCTGGTGACGGCCAGAAACATCACGCTTTCAACGAGCGCCGTGCGTTCGGATTCATCCTCCCAGCCACTGCGCGCCGCTTCGAGCAATCCGGTGCTGAGCCACCAGCTGGGGAAGAGACGGTTTTCGCTCGATCGCAGCCGACTGATCATCTCCAAAAACCAATCGGGCGTCAGCAGTTCGCTATTACGACTCGCGAACAATGACCAAACCAGCCACAGTCCGCAGAGTGCGGCAAACCCTGCGCCGACCATCAAGGCCTGCATCCGGTTCTTCGGAAGATAGCGAACGACCAGCAGGCAGAGAATCGCCCCCAGGCTGCCGGGGATATAGACAAACGCCGCCATGAACGGAATCAGGGCGATGTAATAAAACCAGGGCGCGCGGGCCACAATGCCGTAGGCAACTAGCATGGGACTGCCGAGTAGCAAAAATCCCCAACTGCTGAACAGCATGCCCTGTTGAAACTTGTGCAGAAAAACGCGCTCGTCCCGAATGGGAGTCGTCAGTAAAAACGTCGCTTCGTCCGAGCAATACAATCCGCTGTAGACAATGATCGCGGTCGAGATCACCAACATTACGGTCAGCGAGGCGAAAAAGATGCCGTAGACCACGCGGACCGTTTCATCGTGCGTGGCAGGCTCGGGGATCGCGTCTTCGAGGAAATCGAAGCCTGCGTAAAACAACACCAGCAACCCCGCCCACAGAAACAACGTCAGTATCGTGGCCAATGAGACGCGCAAGCGCGAGCGGCGCAGCGCGTCGATCAGCGTATTGGTCAGTAGATTGCGTTTCAGCTGCTGGAATAGCGCGGCCTCGGCCGGCGCCGTCAACAAGCTGGCCCGCTGCGGCAGCGCCGGCGACACCGGGTTGAGATCGTCGGTCAAAGGTTCGACGTTACTCACAACTGCCCCTCGCCTGCGCCGGGCGTGAGCAGAGCCGACGACGCCCCTTCTGCCAGACCACCGGTCATTTCCAAGAACATCTGTTCGAGCGATGCCTGGCCCATTCGCTCGGACTGCTGGCGAAGTTCGCCAACGGTGCCGACAAATCTCAGCCGGCCCTGATGGACGATGCCCACGCGGTCCGCGATTTCTTCCGCGATCGCCAGGGAGTGTGTCGACATAAAGACCGTGGTGCCAGCCGCGGCGCGGGCCCGTAACAAATCTTTGATCAGTCGCACGCTACGTGGGTCGAGTCCCACGGTCGGCTCGTCCAGCACCAGCACCTCGGGATCATGCAGTAAAGCGCCGGCCAGCGCTACGCGCTGCTTCATACCGTGCGAATAGCTCTCGCACAGGTCGTCGACGAACGAAGCCAAGTCAAACCGGGCGATTTCGCGCGTGACGCGTTCCTCGGCCGCGCGGCTGGCCAGTCCAAACATCCCGGCGACGAAGAGTAGAAACTCGCGCCCTGAAAGCTTGTCGTACAAATACGGCTCGTCCGGAATGTAGCCGAGCAAGCTGTTGGCCTGCTGGCTCTCTTTGACGACGTCAAACCCGCAGACGCGCAGTTCACCGCTGCTGGGTCGCAGCAGCCCGACGAGCATTTTGATGCTCGTGGTCTTGCCAGCCCCGTTAGGCCCAAGAAAGGCAAACAACTCGCCGTCGCGGATCGTTAGATCCAATCCGTCGACTGCCAACTTGCGTCCGTATGTTCTGCTGACATTGCGAAACTCGATCATCGAGCGGACTCGTCCCTGGCCTTCAATTAAGGAGCGTTCGTTGAAAACTCTGCGGAGGTGTTATCGTCAGTTCGATCTTGCAAAGAGGGCTGAACGGCGTCGGCCGTTGTTCCGGCGGCGCCTTCGAGCTGCGCTGGGGTTGCCGGCGCCGGGTCGCCCGGCTTGGGGGGTAAACAACGCACGAATTGCAGTCGCACCGTCGGTAACGCGACCTCTTGCTTGATCACTTGCCCCCGCTCATCAACCCAGGCCTGAGCGCGGACGTTCTGGTCGCCACTCATGCCACGTCCCGGATCGTTACGATACGCTACGACCAGCGTATGCACCAACGCATCGTGCCACCGGGTGAGCTCTTTGCGTTCGACCGTGGCGTGCAAGATCTCCATCGGATCGCTCGGGTCGCGAAACGGACTGTAAATTGGCACGGTCCAGGTCTGACCGACGCGCAACTCGGGCAGGTAGTTGGGGGGCGAAAGGACGTCGCCGATCAGCGCGTCGGCCGGCAGGTAGATCTCGGTCTGCCGTTCGAAGTCGCCAAACTTCACCTTGATTTCCATCTGGTCCGCAACCACCTGGCCGCGCATCGAAAGCGTCAGGTTCAGTCCGGCCAGTGGCGAGCGCTTGCCCGACTCGCCGGATGGCGGCTGCAATTTGATTGTCGAGCGAAAGTTGTTGGCATGCCCGAGCGGATCGACCTGCAACGTGCTCTCGGCGTGGATCGAAATTCTGGAGTCGATGGAGTTGGCGTCTTCGCCAAGCAATTTGCTGACCAGCGAAAAAACCGCTGGCGCGATTTCGCGCAGTGGCAGCTCGTTCAGGTCGACCGTGCTCTGAATCTCGGAGACGGCTTCTTTCTGCCGCTCCGTGCGCGTGGTCGCTTTGCCCAGTTCGCGATCATTGAGAAACACGTCCCAACTAACTGGCAGATTGTCGACTGTCTCTTCATTCAGAATCGTGCGGTAGTTGGGCGGATCACCCACTAGCAATGGCGGCAGCAGTTTTTGCTGGAAGAGCCAGCCCATTGCGGCCATCCAAAATAGCGCGACAGCAATGGTGTACCAGCGGCTGAACACGGTTGTCGTTCCTTGCAGACGTGACGGAGAAAGGGACGATTGTCGCCCACCGGAAACGAGGGGCAGCGCCATTGTAGCAGAGAGCTACGCCGTGTTGTCCAGATCGCCCGAATTACCGCGCCTGCCGAGCTGTCGGCAGAGCATTCCGACATGTAGCCGCTGGGAACGATTGCTGGCGTACAGTTTGCGCGCTAGCCCCGCTGGCCCCAGATTGCTAGCGACTTCTGGCGCTTCAGAACCGGGATTGCGGAAAACAATCGTCGCCGCGCATGATACGCGCCGCCCTAACGGGGCATGCGCCGGCGACGCTTGCATTCGTTGTTCTTCCGGCGCTGGTTGTCCGGGCATTTTAGGTGGTGATGTCGAAATCGGTTGCCCGATACAAAAGTAACTTGTCTTCTCGGAAACGTAATCAGGAAGCGATCATGATCAACGTTCGCCACATCGCCGCGGGTCTGCTGTTGGCCGGCGTGGCCTGTGCAATCGGTTGTGGCAAGTCCGAGACAACGCCGATCGCGCAGACAGAAGATATCGACCGAGGGCCAGAGCGGATCGGTAGCGCAATGCAAAACGATCCGAACCCAACGGTCACCCTGCGCACCAAGTTCGGCACGGTGAAGCTCCGCCTGAACGCTGAAAAGGCGCCAATCACCGTCGACAACTTCCTGTCGCAGGTCGCCGCAGGCTTCTATGACGACACCATCTTCCATCAGGTCGAAGAAGGTTACGTCCTCCTCGGAGGCGGCTACTACGCCGACCTGACCGAAAAGCCGAGCCGCTACAGCATCACCAACGAAGCCAACAATGGTCTGTCGAACCGTCGTGGCACGATCGCCATGGCGCGACCGCTCGATGGCATCGAAAGTTCGACCGGGCAGTTCTTCATCAATCTAAGCGATAACGAAGAGCTCGATCATCGCGGCCTCTCGGCCGAGCATTACGGCTTTTGCGTCTTCGGCGAAGTGATCGAAGGTATGGACGTGATCGACCGGATCTCGAAGGTCAAAACCCGCGAAGAAGGGGACCTGACCCATCTGCCAGTCGAGACAGTGTTGATCGAATCCGCAACGCGCCTGCGTTAACTTCGCCGGGGCCGTGGTCCACGACGCCGAGGTCGATCACGATGCGTTTCCGTGCTCCCATCGCACTCGTGCTGCTGGCCATCGCGATTACGCTCGGCGTCTCGCTCGGGCACGGCCGACAAACGAAGCCGACCGTGGCGCTCGCCAAGAGCGCACTGTTGGCCGATGGCAGTTTTGAAATCCCGCTCGGCCCCAAGTCTCCCTGGTATTTGCTCGAGCAAGCCGAGATGATTGCCGCGGCGGACGCGCCAGACGGCAAACGCGTGATCCGCTTTCAGAATCAGGCCCCCGGCCGGGCCAGCCAGGCCAAGCAGCACATCCGTTTGGACGGTCGCACGACGCCGGCGATTGACGTTGCAGTTCACGTCAAACTCTCGGACGTTGGTCCTGGTCAGTCACTCGCCGAACGCCCCGCCGTGAGCATCCAATTCTTCGACGACGACTTCACGCCACTCGGAGGCGAAGTCGTAGGCCCCTGGCTCGGCACGCTCCCCTGGACGCACGAGCAAACCCAGATGATGGTTCCGGAGCGCTGCCGCCTGGCGCTCGTGATCGTGGGCCTGGGCGGCGGCACGGGCCGCGCTGAGTTTGATCAGCTGGAAATTAAACCGGCCGACGTGAATCCTTCGGCGCTGCCGCGAAAATCTGGCAGTAAATAGGCGGTTCGTGGCTCGCTCTGCAGCAGTGCGAAAGAGAATCAGTCTGTAGAATCAGGCGATGGACACCGGACGCCTTCAATTCTCGATGCAGCGTCTGCTCCTCTCGGTGGTTTGCTTCGCCGTAGCAGCTGCGCTATTGGGCGTCATCGCGCATCCGATAGACACCCCCGCGCCTTACGGCGCCTACAGCGGTTTCTTTGTTCTAGCCGCCATGGTGGCGACGGGCATCGGCGTGAGTCTGCTTTGCGGTCGGCGCGTCACTGGCGCCAGAAAGATCAAAGCCCTCTGCGGGACGATCGTTTGTTGGGAGTTGCTTTCTCTCGGGCTTTATCTTTTCCATTACCACATCGGCGGAAGGCTGGTTACTGAAGCCTATAAGGCCCTGGTCGGAGATCCTCAAGCTGACTTTGGAACGTATGATCACGTCGCACATTACGCCGGAATCCTGACAATGACCTTTCCAGCGACGGTAGCCAGCCTCTGCGTGTTCAATGTTCTGTCGCGCCGAAAGTGGCAGTGGAAACCGGCCTTGCTAACGTTCATTGGCTGGCAGGTTTGTGTCGTGGGGATCTCAATCTGGTCGTACGAGAATGGATTCGCGTACAGGATCAGTCAGATCCGCTGGATGTTCTTCGGCGCACCCGCAGATGTGTACAGCTTCGTAAATCTGGGACTGCCAAGGATGATTGCCTGGGTGATCAGCACGGCGCCAATTGCTTGGGTCGCGCTTTGTCTTTATCCCCGCGACGAACATGCTAGCTCGAGTAAAACCACCTAGGCCGACTCCACCAACGCCAGGCACCGCCTCAAATGCCCGGCGGCGTATCCCAGAAAGTCGAACTCCAAACTCGACACGCCGGCCTGCAGGTAGCCCCACGTCGCTTCGCGCAGCGCGCTTACGGCCCGCATTGCGCGGAGCCGCCGTAGGTCTGCTTCGCGCGTCGACCCAAAATAGAGCCGCAGCAGTTCGGCTTCCTGCGCAGGGTCGAGGAGATGGTTCTCGGCCAGGTTTCCCAGGTCAAAAAACGGGTCTCCCATCGCCGCGTATTCCCAATCGATGATCCAGACATGCTGCCCGGTGTCGATCAGGTTACTCGGCAGTAGGTCGTTGTGGCACGGTCGCGGCGGGCCAGAAGGCCCGAGCGATCGCTCGATATCCGCCAGCGCCGCCAGCGCCAGGTCAAGTTCCGGCGGAGTCGCGACGTTGCGGTCGGCAGCCATTTGTCGATAGGTTCGGCTCGTCTCGAACCCGCAAAACTCGCCGGTCGACGCCGGTCCCCCATGGATGAGTCGCAACGAGGCGACAATTCGCGCGAGCACATCGCCGTGCGCCGCGTCCTCTGGCTTGAGGACCGTGCCTGGGCAGAACCGCGTGAGCAGCGCCGGGTGCTCCGGCAGAAACGCGACGACTTCCGGTCCCACGCCAACCGAGGCAGCCGCCTGTGCACATGCGCACTCGCGCATACGGTCGATCCCTAACAGCCCGGTGTTCGCGCCGGCGACGCGCAATACGTAAGCTTCGCCTTGGGCCTCGATCAGGTAGTTCCGATTCGTGATCCCGCCGGTGAGCGGCGCAATCGTCGCGCCACGTCCGCGCAGTTGCGGCATCGATTCGACCAAGGCTGAGATTTCGGGAATCATGATCGCGCGGTGGTTGTGTCGTGCGATGGGAAACTAGAACTTTGTCAAAAGTACGATTCTAAGATCGTGTGCCACTGGCTATACCAGTGCTGCGAATCACTATCAAAACTACGGAGCACTGGCGGAGCCAGTGGCACACAAACTGGACTTCAACCGAGTTCTAAAGTGCCCGCTGTTCGTTGCGGGCCCTGATTTCCGGCAGTGGGTAGTTGATGATCGCGGCTTCCTGGCTCGTCACTTCGTGTAACCGGCGCCAGCCGCGCGTGACCAACGACTCGCGCTCGCGAACATATGCTGGATCAAGCGTCCGCTTGTCGAAAGTCCCCTCAATCACGACCGGCGGAAAAGCATCGTCGACAATAAACTGCGCCAACGCCGCGTTGCAGCGGATATGTCTCTCGGGCGTAGTATGTAGCGTCTCGGGGTCGATCATGCCGATCACGTACCGCAGATAGAGATCGCTCTCGGTGATCTCAGCCACGTCAGCGCCGCAAACGTCGCACAGGTATCCTTCGTCACATTTGGCCATGGCGCGTGGAATCGTTCGAAGTCGATGGACTGAATGAACACCTGCAATATTGTACGCCCTGTCACGAAAAGGGGCGCATTGATTTCCGATTGATCGAACGCTGGAAGTGTGGCGTCCCATGCCGATCAGCGCACAGGGAGGGCGAGGCTCCCGCCGAGCCGCGACGCGCTTGAGCCAAAAAACTAGTTGAGCGATTGAAAAGAAGAACCCGCGGCTAGCGCCGTGCGGCTCACAAAATGCGCCGAATCCGCTTCGTTGCTCGGCGGGAGCCTCGCACTCCCGTCGTTCGGCTATTCCGCCACTATCAGCTAACCGTGTCGACCAAGCCTACAGCCCCAGCACGTTTTCAATTCCGTACAGCCCCGCCGGCTTGCCGACTAGAAAACGGGCGGCGCTCAGCGCTCCGTGGGCGTAGCAATCGCGATTACTGGCGCGGACGGTGATCTCGAGCGTTTCGCCGAGCAGGCCGAAAATGATCGTGTGCTCGCCTGGGTTGTCGCCCGTGCGAACGGCGTGATAGCCGATCTCGCCGTGCGGGCGTTGTCCCGGCCGCCCCTCGCGCCCGTGCTGCTGCGTCTTCTGCCCCATCACGCCTGCGATGATCTCGCCGAATCGCAGCGCGGTGCCACTGGGGGCGTCTTCCTTAAAACGATGATGCCGTTCGATGATCTCGACGTCGGCGCCCGATGGATGATCGGCCAGGGCTCCGGCCGCGACGCCGGAAAGCTTCATCGCCAGATTGACCGCCAGGCTCATGCTGGGCGACCAGAGGAGTGGTATCGTCTTGGCCGCGGCGCGGACCTCGTTTAACTGTTCTGGTTCCAGGCCAGTCGTTGCCACGACGAGCGCCAACTGGCGCTGCTGACACTCGCGGGCGATCGCCACGGCGGCTGCCGGACCTGAGAAATCAATCACAACGTCAATTTTGGTGTCTTGCAGCGTGGCGGAAAGTGGAACACCGAGCGTACCGACGCCCGCCAACTGGCCGACATCGTCGCCCAGCTTGGGGTGCCCGGCCCTGTCGACTGCGGCTACAAGCTCGAACTGTTTGTCGACAGCCGAGAGAGCCACCAATCGCTGCCCCATTCGTCCTGCCGCGCCGTGAATTGCGATGCGTGTCGCCATTAAAATTCGCCGTCCATGTTGCTGTTATAGAGAAACGGATTCTGAACGCGGTCGGAGAGCCAATCGCGCGAGTCACGGCTCAATCCGAAGTTGTACGCTGTGCCTGGATAAACACTCCCAGGTTCAACCGTACAAATGGATCGCCTTGATAATCTCGTCCAAATCGTTCGGGACGGCGACAGCGCGATTGGCGTAGGCAGCCCGTTTCACACCACGGCTGCCAAGCACCTCGTTGAATTTATCCTGATCGGTCGTGTGATAGGCCACGGTCGCCGTCGGGTCTTTCAACTGATGGCCGGTGAGGATGCACACGACTCGCTCATCGACGCCGATTATGCCTTCGGCCCGCAGCTTGCGAGCTCCAGCGACGCTGGCCGCGCTGGCCGGTTCGCACCCCAGCCCGCCGGCGCCTACTTGGGCCTTGGCGTCCATAATTTCCTGATCGGTCACTTCACGGACAACGCCGTCGCAGGCTTCAAGCGCTCGCAGGCATTTCGTCAGGTTGACCGGTCGATTGATTTCGATGGCGCTGGCAATTGTCGACGCCCGTTTGCCGCCCGCGTCGAGCTCGCCGAAGTAGCCGGTCGAGGTTTCTTCGGCCGGCAGACCCTTATTCCAGCGCAGTCCGCGGCGCTCGTACAACTCGTGCAGCGTGTTGGCGCCGGCGGCGTTGATGACCGCCAGCCGCGGAATGCGATCGATCAGGCCGATCTCTTTGAGTTCGATAAACGCCTTGCCGAAGGCGCTGGAGTTGCCGAGGTTTCCGCCGGGCACGACAATCCAATCCGGGACTTCCCACCGCAGTGCTTCGAGCACGCGGTACATGATCGTCTTTTGTCCTTCCAGGCGGAATGGATTCACGCTGTTGACCAGATAAATGCCCAGCTCGCGCGAGGCTTCTTTGACGCGGGCCATGGCGTCGTCAAAATCGCCGGCAATCTGCACGGTCAGAGCGCCGTAGTCGAGCGCTTGCGACAGCTTGCCGTACGAGATCTTGCCCGAGCCAACGAAGATCACCGCCCGCATCAGCTTGGTGACGGAGCAATACGCGGCGAGCGAGGCGCTGGTGTTGCCGGTCGATGCGCAGGCGGCGCGGTTCGCGCCAATCGTGCGGGCGTGCGTAAACGCGGCCGACATGCCGTTGTCTTTGAAGCTGCCCGAAGGGTTCATTCCTTCGTATTGCAGGTAAAGCCCGGAGTTGTTCAGACCTACATATGCAGCCACGCTGGGGGCCGACTGCAGCAGGGTCTGCCCTTCGCCAATCGTCACCACTTGTGATGGCGGGGCGAACGGTAACAGTTCATAGAAGCGCCAGACCCCGCTAAAACAGAGGGGCTCGTGCCGGCGCGTCCATTTTTGCTCGAACCACTTGAGCGACGCAGGGGGCTTGGCCCGGTCCCAGTCATAGACCACGTCGAGCAGGTTGCCACAGACGGAGCACTCGACGCGTACTTCGTCGATACCATATGTCGCCCCGCAGCGCGGCGAGATGCACTTCTGAAATGCGAGATCGGTCACGGCTGCGACGCTAATGGCTGGCGCCTCCGAAAATGGTCGGACGCGGATTTAGGGAATCGACGACATTGCGGGCTTAACGGAACGCAATCGAGTCAGTCTACGCCACAGCTAAATATGCGGCAAGCGCCGATGGCGGTCGCTGGTGGCGTCGCCGTCCGAATCGACCAATCTTGGCTTCCGATCCAGATTGTTAACGCTGGACTCTCAGCAACAGGAACGGCCTGGTCGCAGAGATCGCGAACTTACGGCCCGGCCTGGCTGTCCTACTTCCTAACGGCAAGCTTGTCGAGCGCTGGCTTGCCCGGGGAACCAGCTGTCTTCGCGTGTGCGCCCAGGCTCCAGCAGTGCTCGTCAGGGCGAACTCGGCGATTCGCGCGGCGTTGACCCCTTTCCGCGCGGCTACTATATTCGGTTGCTTGCGCGTTAGCACTCGGACGGGCTCTGCCTGTGTGACGCTGCGACGCATCGTGGTGGCTGTAGTTCAGTTGGTTAGAACGTCGGATTGTGATTCCGAAGGTCGGGGGTTCGAGTCCCCTCAGCCACCCCTTTATCATCGAATTTCTCTCGCAAACAAAAAGGCCGCTCGGCGAAGATTTCGCCGGCGGCCTGTTTTGTTTCGGACGTTGATTGCGGGTTTTACCGGTTTGCGTGACTCAGCTCGCGCGGCGTTTCCGCCAGCCTGCCCAGGCCAAACCGAGAGTGCCGAGTCCGGCAAGAGCAATCGTCGATGGCTCCGGGATCGGCGTGAGCGGTGGCAGACTGCCCTGGAACGGATACCAGTGCGATTCGCCTTGCCCGGAGAGGTTCTTGGCGATCATCGTGCCGTCGATATTGCCGCCGGCGAAGTTCACGTTGGCGTTCGGCGCTAAGATCGTGCCCAACACGCCAATGCTGTTGATTGTCAGCGAGCTGGCCTGATAGAAGTTGTAGAGCACGTGCTGCTTGTCGACGCCGCCAGTCAGGCTGATGCCCATGCTCGTCATCGAGTCGGTCGCGCCACTGACGTTGACCACCACGGTTGCTCCGGCTGGCGCGTCAATGAACAGCCCTGCGCCGGCCGCGTTGGCCATCTGTGCTCCGGTGACGTTGAACACCACCAGGGTTGATAGCGGATTCGTGGCTTGCAGGTGGACCTGGTTGAACGAGATCGTCGTCGTGCCGTTCGGCGTGATGGCCGAAAGCGCGCTCGACATCGAAAGCAGGTAGTTCTGCACTGCGTCGAAATCGAACGGCATTGCCGTTACGGTTGGCGGCACTGCGTTTGTCGGAAAGCCGAAGGCGGGTCGCGTGTATAGACCGACTACATTCACGGTTCCGCCGATCGAACCGCCGCTGTTGCCAAAGTTGGCGTTGCCGTTGACATTCACGCGGCCGAAGATCGTTGGGCCTTGCCAGTTCAGATCGCCGCCTACCAGCACGCCGCCGTGGACCGAGTTCCATTGATTCGTGAGATTGCCGCGGACAATCAAATTGTCCGTGTTATTCCCCATTTTGCTGGCGATGGAGTAGCCAGGGAGAAAGTTGGCGTTGCCACCAACCGCGACGCGACCTTCGGCGTCGGTGTTGAACTGAGTGTTGTCTTGATAGACAAAGTCGTTGAAGTCACCAGCCGGCCCAAGATTGACAAAGCTCGCCTGGGCGGGGGCGACGGCGCTCGCGGCGACAGCCAACCCTAGCGTCAGAGCTGCGCAAGCGCGAAACAGATTTGCAATGGTCACAAGCGTTCTCCACGGGTGTCGATTCGAAGCAGACGATGGCCCAGCCATCGCAAAATCAGTCGTTACCATTCCCAGAGTATTTCGACGCGCCAAGCGCACAAGACGGTTTGAGCGGAAAAAGAACGAAACCGTCCGTAGTGGGGGACTAATGATTCGCCCCCTAGCAATTAAAGAAGTGATTGTTTTTCTACGACATGTGAAGATGGAAAGTTCAGGCGATCTGGCTGGTGCATTTGCACTATTAGGGGCGATAACACTAGTGGACGACTACTAGCGATGATTGTAACGCTCGTAACGACGCCGCCCGCAGTGCGTCAATGACTAAGTAGTGTGTTCGACCCATCGCGCAGCACACGTTCTGCGCGTCATTATGAATAAAACGATCAGTTGATCCGCTGCTCCGCGGAGGGGGAGAGCGTCCCCCCCGCCACTTGGCGGATAGGGCACGCCCGCCCTATAGTCAATCGTCGGGCGTTCGTTACTCCCATTTCGGGCTTATGGGGCGCGCGATAATCTTGAACCTGCGCACCAGCGCCGCCGCGTATGACGCTTCCATTCGAAATCGCTCCGGGGATGGCAACGTACATCCTCGTGCTCGACTGGCTGATTCGACTCGTGCTGGCCGGCCGGATCGTTCTGCGCGGAAGGCCAGTTGGGATTACGTTCGCCTGGTTGACCGTTGTGCTGATCTTTCCGATCGGCGGCGCGATTCTCTATTTGATGTTCGGGGAATTGCGACTTGGAAATCGACGCGCGGAATGGGCCCGCCGCATCCACGGCCCATTTCAGGCATGGCTGGCCGAGCTCCGCGAGCGCACAACCGTCGACTGGTTGCCGCTAGGAGACGAATGCCGGTCACTGGCGAATCTTTGCCAGGCAGCCGTTGGCATTCCAGCCATGCCCGATAACGAACTGAAACTACTGCGCAACGCCGAAGCCACGCTGCAATCGATCGTCGCCGATATCGACGCCGCTCAGCGATCTTGCCACTTGGAGTTTTACATCTGGCATCCAGGTGGAATGGCCGATCTGGTGGTCAACGCCCTCACCCGCGCGTCCGCCCGAGGCGTGGCGTGTCGCGTGCTCGTCGACGCTGTTGGCAGCCATGAGTTCCTCGGGAGCGAGTTGGTGCGCAAGCTGCGCGCGGCGGGGGTGGCCGTGCGCGCTGCTCTGCCGGTTGGCCTGACGCGAATGCTGTTCTATCGCCTCGACCTCCGGATCCATCGCAAGATTGTCGTAATCGACGGACAGATTGGCTACACCGGCAGCATGAACCTGGTCGACCCGAGCTGCTTCAAGCAAAACGCGGGCGTTGGGCAATGGATCGACGCCATGGCACGGATGCGCGGGCCGGCCGTCGAAGCACTGGCCGTGACCTTTCTCGAAGATTGGGAGCTGGAAGCGGCCGAGGGGCTTGAGCGAGTCCGCGCGCATGGCGGGGCCCATGCTGTCGCCTCAGCCGGCAACGCCGTCGTGCAAGTGGTCCCGTCAGGCCCCGTAACCAATCGCATCCCCATTCAGGCGATTGTGCTTTCGGCAATCTACAGCGCTCATACCGAAGTGGGGCTGACAACGCCTTACTTC
>Ga0268266_10000773_pt1 | contig 42751 bp, 24 predicted proteins | sample KBSS13metaG_FD_190356 | JGI IMG/M metagenome (GOLD analysis project Ga0268266, IMG submission 190356) | Switchgrass rhizosphere microbial communities from Kellogg Biological Station, Michigan, USA - KBS S1-3 metaG (SPAdes) (version 2) | ecosystem: Host-associated > Plants > Roots > Rhizosphere...
GGATGTGGACGAAGATGCCGGCGTTGGCGACGTTGGTGGCGATCGCCGCCGGGTAGCCGGGTGGGGGCACCATGTTGTAGAGGTTGGTGGTGAAGACGGTGTCGGTGCCTTTGCCGGCGAGCAGGGTAGTGACGTCGGTGACGCCGACCTGGGAATCGTCGGGGCAGTTGCCTTCGATCAGCTTCAGCTCGGTGCAGAGCACCGGTGTCGCCGCGGGGCTGCCGACCAGGCCCCGGGGCAACTCGGTGTGGAAGTTGCGGGCGTGGCCGTCGTTGGTGATTTCCTGGCCGACCTTCTTGGTCGGGAAGCCGAAGTTGATCGTCTGCTGGTAGGGATGGGAGCCGGCTTGGACCGCGGGGGAGCCGTCTTCGTTGTTGGTGGGGGCGGCGAAGCCGGGCAAGAGGTCGAAGGGCAGCGGTTGAGGGCTGACCGCGGCGGGGACGGTGAGGTCGGTCTGTGTCGCGCCGCCGCCCTTGGCGCTTGCTTTCAGTTCGACTGTTCCTTCGGGGGCGGTGGTTTTGATCACCACGATCACCACCAGGCGCCGCCCGGGGAAGATCGGTTCTGTGGTTTCGCACTTGGCTGTGCGGGTGAGGGCTTCAAAGGAGCAGGGCGGGAAGGGGCGGTCGACGTCGCTGTCTCGCCCTTCGGCTTTGAGCGGCACTACTCCCGGTGGCAGTTGCACTTCAACCACCGAGTTGCCTGCGGTCGGGGCGCGGCCGACGTTGGTCGCGTTTACCAGCACTTCGCTTTCCCCACCGGGGGGGAGGTTGGTCGGCAGCGGGGTGAGGGTCAGCGTCCAGGCCGGTTTGGCCGCCGCGGCGGCGCTCGCGGGCGAGAGCGCCACGAGACAGAGCAGGAGCGCGGTAACCCCAAGCAGGGCCTTGCGGGCGCTCATCGTGCCGTCCTCCCCTTGGCGGCGGCTCGCTGGTGCTTTGACTTCTTGTGTTTGGCCTGTTTGTGCTTCTTGTGTTTCTTGGCTTTGTGCTTCTTGGGCTTTTTGTGTTTGACCGGCGGGTTGCCGGGGCCGACGAAGGTCTGGGTGGAGGGAGCCGCTTCTGCCGGTGGACTCTGGGCGGGGCCGTGACAGGCGCCCGCGCTTTCGCAGGGGATGTCGGGCTGGGGGTTCTGGGAGGCGATGCCGCCGCCCACGCGGGCGTCATAGGCGTCGCGCAGTTCGTCTTTGTCTTGACCGACCAATTGCTGGCGGGTCAAGAAGAAGACGTCGTTGCCGCTAGCTGAGGCGTCGATCAACTGGGAGAAGGTCGGGCTGGTGCCGCTGGAGATCAAAAAGATGCAGCCTTCGTTGATTGGCGAGTAGGAGGGGTTGGCTTCGTTGCAGCTGCCTGATCCCGGTGCCTCCCACTCATAGACGTCGGTGATTTTGTTGACGTCCCCCACGCTGAGCGCTTCGTCGCTCTCGAAGAAGGCCTTGTTGCCGTCGGCAGAGAGGTTGCGCGAGGAGACCGCGGCGGCGGTCAGGCGCGGGGCGAGATTGGGGAAGGTGACCGAGCCGAGGCTGGGCGGTTCTTTGGCCGCTTCGCCGGCCGGGTTGCAGCTGACGCAGCGGATCGCCGCATCTCCCACTCGGTAGCGGTAGAGCTCAGGGGTGCCTTCGTTGTCATAGGCGCTGAGCTTTTCCCGGGAGCGGAAGAGCAGGGTCTGGCCGTCGGCGCTGAGGAAGGCGGTCCGGGGCACGTAGGAGCCCGAGCCGAAGAGTTCTTCGGAGGCCGGCACCCAGTCGAGGGCGTCTGAGCCCCCCGCTCCGCCCGCGGTGCTGAGCCGCGTGACGAAGCTGATCGTCCCTTCCTGCCAGAGGTAGAGGTTGCATTCGCCGCTCAGCGAACTGAGAGGGCCGTGGCGGCCGCTTGACCGACAATCGCCTTTTGCTGCCCCGGCGGCGAGCACGCCGTTGGCTGTGAAGTAGACGTGGGAGCCGTCAGCCGAGGCGCCCACTACCCCCTGCACTTCGGCCCCGTTGGGGGCGCTCCCCGAGGGAAGTGGAGTCAGGTCTTTCAGCCGCTGCCCCGCTTCGGCGCCGACATCGAAGCGGTAGAGGTCGTTGCCGGGATTGAGCGATGCTTCCCCGTTGACCGACCAGTAGAGGTGGGCGGAGTCGGCGGCGAGGCCGATGGGGGATCCTTCGACTTTGATGAATTCGCGTTCGCAGCCGGGGATTTCGTCGCATTCGCCGGGCTGCAGGGCACTTACCGGGGCACGGCCGATCGTCTTTTCTTCTCCCTGCGCCCAGTAGATGTCTTCGCCCTGCAGGGTGATGCCGCGGATACCGGCTGTGCCGCTGTCTTTACGGATGAGCAGTTTGTCTTCTTCCCCTCCTTCCAGCGGCGCCCGCTTGATGTAGCTCACACGGTTACCTACTTCGTCTGAGCTGAAGTAGACGTGAGTCGCGCTCAGCGCCACTCCGTAGGGGGTATCGGGCTCCACGGCAAAGAATTTCTGTTCGACAGCGCTCGGGATCTCGCCGAGCAGCGCCCGACCAATCCCTTTCGGGCCGACTTGCACTTCATTCGCCGCATTAGCCCAGTAGATCCGTGTTGCATTGACCGCGACTCCCTGGGGGTTGGAGGCGCCTTTGATGTATTCGGGTTCGACGCTGGCTTCGTTGCCGTCGAGGTCTGCCCGGCCGATGGTGCCGCAGCCGTTGATCGGCCGTTCGAATTCGCCCAGCGGACCGGTGTTGGTCCAGTAGATGTGTTCTGCGTCGACCGCAACATAGCGGGGGGCGCTGGGGGTTTTGAGCGTCACCGTTTCTTTGTGGCCCGGGGATGTTTCGATTTCCGTTTCGCATTCGGTTTCACCAGGCGCGATGAAGAGCGGATCTTCTGATTCGACTTCTTCGGTCACCGGATCGATCGTCGCCCGCCCGATCGCCCCGGTCGTGGGGTCCGCCCAATAGACGTGGGAGCCATCGACGGCGACGCCGAGGGCGTGTTTGGGGATGAATTCGCCTTCGATTTTGGTCGGGTTGCCGTCGAGGGTGTCGCGCACGATCGCCGCTTGGGGCTGTTCGAGGCCGGTGTTGGCGTCGTTGGTCAGCATCTCCGGCGAGGTGAAGAAGGTGGCAGTGCCCGAACCGGTGGCGGCTTGGAAGGCGGCCGGGGCCGCGCCGCCGGCGTCTGAGCCGCCGGGCCCGTTGCCATTGGTCTTCTCGGTCGCCGTGACCTGGATCGTGCAGGCCAGGACGGGATTGGTGCAGTTGCCTTCGCCGTCGAGCGGGCTCTGGGTCTGGGTCGGGTTCTGGCGCAGGTAGAGCTGGCCCGTGCCGGCGGCGGTGAAGTAGACCGAGCCGTCTTCGCTCACCGCGTGGTTGTCCTGCAGGTAGGAGCCGCGCCGTGCGCCGCCACGCTGTAGGGCGCCGGCGTTCAAGCCCTGGCCCCAGTCATAGGGCCCGGCGAAAGCGCCCTTTGACACCGCGGCTTCGCTTTCGGCCTGCGTGTTGAGCTGGCTGGCGAGGCTGAGCGCTTTGCTCGCCGTGTCATAGGCGTAGACGTTGTTGCCCGTGCTTGCCGCCGGCAGCAGTTTGGCCTTCGATTCAAGGAGGATCGTCGAGCCATCTTTGGAGGCGCCGGCGTAGGTGAATTCCGCCCCGGCGACATACGGGGTGACCGGGGTCGTGGTGCCGCTGGCGGTGTCCTGTACCACGAAGGCTTCGGTCGGCGGACTCGCGAGTTGGATCGCGACCGAGAAGCTCTCCGAGAGGTCGGGCAGCCAGCCGAGGATGTAGGCGCGCTCACCGAGGGTGGCCGGCGGCAGCATGCCGTGGGTGCTCCAGTCGCTGCCGCGCAGGGCGGTGTAGAAGGGTTGTTCTTGGGCTCCTTGAGCCGTACTGGGGATGCCGAAGGTGGAGCCGAAGGTGACGCCGTTGCCGTCCACCGCGGCTTTGCTCATCGAGACGTAGCCTTCGGCATCGTCGCCATTCTTTTCGGTCGGCGAGGCCTGCTCGTAGGCGCGTCCGTCGGGCAGTCCTACCTGGGCGGACCCGCGGGTGACGAACGTGTGGTCAGGACCTTTGACCACGGTGGTGTTGTGGGCGACCAGGCGGAAGTGGTAGAGGGTGTTCGGCGTAAGGCCTTTGACTTCTTTTTTGACTTTGACGAAAGAAGTGCCCGGGGGAACGGTCGCATCGGGGACCGGGATCTTGGTGCAGGCTGTTTTCGCGCAATCACCGGCGCCGTATTCGAAGCGGTAGAGGGTTTCTTCGCCTTCTGGGTTCAGCTCCGCTTCCAGGATCGCGGTTTCGGTTCCAACTTCTGAGGTCTTGGTGCCACGAATCTGAGGGGCGGCGGCTAGCGCCTGCCCGGACATGAGAAGGGCGGCGAGCCAAACGACCGCCGCTCCGAATCCCCACCGGCTCTTCATCCCCATTGTGTGCCCCTCCCCCATTTACCTTGCTTCCTTCCCCTTGGTGCTGCTCATCAACTTCCTTCCCTGACCCGCCTGGGCCGGGCCGCTGGTTGAGCGGCCCAGCCCCTGGCGGTCATCGCCTTGCGGCGAGTGCTTGGTGATTCGTTACTGCTTGATGCGGCTTATTCGGGTTTGCCACTCCATGCATTACCCGAAACAACTGTGATTTTAGCTTTTCCTAACACTTTTGCTTTGTGTTCTTCGGTCCTGCTCAGCGTCCAAATTTCAGTTAACGGTTCAAATTCTTGGATTTCGTGTGCTTTTTCTTCTTTTTCTAGACCGGCGTTGCCAAGGACGTCCTTAACGGCGAGCGACGGACCAATGACCGGGATATTCGAGCCAATCGGGCATTCCGCGGACATTTTGATACGCGCGTAAACCGGCTGTTTCAGGCCTCCAACCGTTTCTTCGACGTTCGATTTGATTTTGGTAACGCCTTCTTTTGTCGAATGTAAGGCGAGCTGCCCTGTACCTTGATTGGTGGCAATTACGCCTTCTTCAGTGCCATTGTTTTTCGGTAGACAGGCCGGGTTCGTAATGCCGTTGATTTTCGTGATGCATGATGTGAACCTTACTGACGCAGGCGTCCCGGCGGTAGAAATCGCGCCCGCTGCTTCGAGTCTTGCTTCCACGAGTTCCCCATTAGCGCATTCGAATAAGACTTCGTTGCCGCCAATTTTTGTGTGCAGGATGCCGGTCGTGGCGAGTGTTCCCACGAGTTTTTCGGATGTCGTCACAGTTGCGCCATTGACCTGCCACCTGACCGCTGCCTGTGCCGAGCTGGCACCGACGATGCCAAGCGCGAGGACACACAGGCCGAGAATGGCCCCGAGTCCACGTGTTGATCGAATCATCTTGTTCCTCTCTAATTGAGTTCGGTTAGATCGCATGCCTATTCGCATGCACGGCGACAACGTGCCGCCGAAGGCGAATATGACAGGAGGGAACGGCGATGGTCAAGATTGGTCGGTTTATGTTTTCTATCTTGGCAACGGCTTAGCATTGATGGCCGCCATCGCGAGGCAAACTGGCCATCACCGCAGCCCAGGGGCGACCGAAGTCGCCCCTGGGCTGAACGAGCCAGAATGGTTGGTGCGTTGTTAACCCTTGACAGCGAAGGTACCTTCGCCACGAGCGTCAGCAGTCGGCGCTTCAAATAGCAATATCGCACCAGCCGTGTCGGTGCCCGGGGTACTCAACCCTTCACGCGGCTTGTAGATTCCGGCGAAGTTCGTACCAGTGACGGGTTCCAGATTGCGGTAAACACACAATTCGCCTGAGTTCTTCGGTTTGGGAGTCGCAGCGTTACCTTCACAGAAGGTAGAGAAAGTTCCTTCGTCCGAGTAATGCACGTTTTCTCCTTCGAGGCCCACAGCAAGGGGAATCGGGAAGGAAATTGGCACCACGATCAGCTGAGAATCTCCGACCGTTACTTCTTCTTCTACTCCTCCGACTTCGGTCTTGATTTTCTCAACGGAACGGCTGAACGCCCACGTTCCAGTCTCGACGACCCCGGTCGGAAGTTTGCAGTTACTCGTGCTACACACACCTTCTGGGCCTTTTTCGCCTTTTGCGCCGTTACATACTTCCACGGGCGGAGGGCTGCCTTCTTTTTCGACCAAGGCGCCTCCGAGGCCGCTGCATTCGACTTCGCCAGTCGGGACTTCGGTGACGGTCAGGCTTTTACCGTCTTTCCCGTTCGTGCCGTTTGTTCCGTTCGTGCCGTTTGTTCCGTCCGCTCCCTTGGCGCCGGCGGCGCCAGCCGGCCCCTGCGCCCCGGGTGCTCCCGGCTTGCCCGCGAACTGCTTCGCGATGGACTTGACTTCCTTCTTTTGCTTGCTGGTCAGAGCGCCGGACGCAGCGTAGGCACCGCCGGCGAGGGCGATGACGAGGGCGATGACGCCGATGGTTACTCCTGGACCGTGCGCGCTTAGGCGCTTTTGGAGCCCGGAAAGCAGGTTTGATTTCTTCATTGGTTTGTTACTCCTCCCTGGTTCATATTGCTCTCGCGCTCGCAGTCCCATCTGCCAGCGAGAGAGTTGGCTCTTCTATCTGCCCACTCCGGGCTAGAAGCAATTGGCAGGAGACCAAGGGGGCGAGGTCGGTTAACTGCGTGCCACGCAGTTCCCGACCGAGCGCGTCCCATGTCCCCCATGCGGCGGCCTCGATTGCCACCTCATTCGGAGGGTCGACTTGGATTGAGGACAAGTCCCGAAGCAAGTCGCCCATGCAATCGGTCAGACGCTCGGCGACGCGGAGGGCGACTGCTTGCGGCGCACCCATCCAATCTCTACAGAACCCGGTCAAAACCGGGTCACGATGGATCTCCAGCGAAAGAGCAGCCACGGAGCGGCGGACGCCCCAGCGCGGCGAGGACGCATTCTCCCCGAGCCGCCTGCTCCGCTCGAGCGCCTCTTTCATCCGCCCCTCGACCGCCATCGCGAAGCAATCGTCGACGTCAGTGAAGTGGGCGGAGAAGCGCCGGCGAGGGAGACCCGCCGCGGACAAGATGCGACGCACGCTCAACCCGCTATAGCCGTGTTTGACGGCAAGCTTGGCGGTGGCGGAGAGAAGGAGGGCGAGATCACCGGACGGTGCCCTCTCCTCCAACTCTCCCTCCGCCTTGCTCGATGAGCTTTGTGAAAGAGAGCTTTGGTCGCTGGCAACAGAGCTCACCCACTCGGAGAGTCGGTCGCCGAGCTCGGCCGAGAGCAGCTCGTCGGTCCGTCCCGCAAGAACGCGGCGGATCGCGACCCCGGTGAGTCCGGCGACAACTCCGTCGACCAGCGGACGCGGGAGCTCGGACACCCCCGTGCACCGCTGGAGGCCATCGCCGAGCTGCGCAGCGATCAGTTGGTTCGCGCAGCGCTCCTGCTCGAGCGCCGCCTCTCCCTCGCATTGCGGCCCGACCAGGAGCAGACGCGCCACCCGCGGATCGCGTCCCAACGCACGCATGAACACGCGCACAAGATCGCCGGGGCGATCGACCGCGGCGTCGGCGGTTGCGAGCTCGCGCAGGAATCGCCGAACGAGAGCGAAGTGGCAATGGAGCATGCATGCTTCCTTGCCCGCGTACTGCTCGTAGAAGGCGCGGCTCGATACGCCGGCGAGCCTCGACAGCTCTCGCACCGTGACGGCGCGGTAACCACGTTCCGCGCTGAGGGCAACCATGGCGCGGTCAATGCGTGCCCGTTGGTGGTCCGCGACTTCAGCCGCGTCATGCCCGGGCCCTGGTTTCAACTTGTTGAACATCGCCCCCGACAAGCTCGGAGCGAGGCCGACGGCAGCAGCGTCAACCAACGCGGGCACCATCGTTTCCCCTTGCAACTCCCCCAGATTCCAACAAGTTCTCCCTCGTTTAGGACCCGCATAGTTTACGAAAGTCCCTCACAAATTTTCTAAAGTCTTAACAGACCTCGCGTCTCCTTTCAAGCGGGCCGGCCGTGATCGCTTTGCCGAATGTCCGCTGGGCGAGACTCACGAACGGTCGCGGGCAAGCAGGGCGAGCATGGCGCCAAGGGGCGATACGTAGGGATGAACGATCACCGCGACGACGATGCATCCGAGGGCCACCAGCAGAATCGCTCTGCTCCGTAAAAGTTCGAACGCAGCTTTCCGTTCGAAGGCCGTTCGATGGGCTTCCCAGTGCTTCAGCGCCTCGTGGAGGAACTTATGATCGAGGTCTTCCTTCGGCTTTCTCGTCAATCGATATTCCTAGTCCACGTCGAGTTTGCGCCATGACTACGTTGCTCGCTCGATGGACCGCGATACCGATGAATCTCCCGAGGTGCAGCTTATGGTATTTCCTCGTACCAGTGCAAGTACTAGGCTGGACCGCGAGGGCTCAACTCCAGCGGTCCCAGCGCCTCAATGCCGGCTCCGGATCGACCGGCACGCCGTGCACGCGGATCTCGAAGTGGAGGTGGCAGCCGACCGTGATCGCGTTGCCGGTCTCCCCCACCGCGCCGACTCGCTCGCCGGCGTAAACGCGCTGGCCGCGGTGGACCAGGGCCGGCCGGGGCATGTGGGCGTAGAAGTAGGAGCGATCCTCGCCTTCGCCGTGGATCAGCAGGTAGTTGCCGTAGAGGACCGGGTCATAGCCGGTCCTCAGAACCATGCCATTGCGGACCGCCGCCAGCGGGGTGTTGCAGGCGGCGACGATGTCGAAGCCCTCGTGGGTGCGGCCGCCACTGCGGGGGGCGCCGAATTCGCCGATCGGACCGCGGCTGCCGTGGGGGCCCTGGACCGGGAAGACGTGACCGTAGAAGGTGAGGCCGCCGTCGGGCGATGCAAGGAGGTCGGCGGAGGCCGGTGCGGCGAGAGCCGCGAGGAGTAGAAGCGCCAGAGCGGTGAGGCGCTTCAGTGGTGCTCGCTTCCACCAGTGGGAATACCGTCTTCCCGGCAGTATCTGTCGTATTTGCCGGCGCATAGCTGCGCCGGGTCGACAAAGCCGTTTGCGATCACCGTCTTGTCGATGGTGTCCTTCGTGACGGCGGTGGGTCGGAGCAGGATCGACGGCACGTCCTTCAGCCCATTGGGGAGTTCGTCGGTGATCCATGCCTTCGGCACTTCGTTCCTCTTCGCCAGTTCAACGGCCACTTCAGCGGCAGCGTGCGCCTGTTCCTTGGTTGCTTCGTAGACCGTCATGTACTGCTTGTCTTCGAGCATTCGCTGAAGTGCGGAGATCGTCGCGCCGCTACCAGTCACCGGCTTTCGGGCTGGATCGACATCGGTGAAGCCCATCGCCTCGGTCACACCCCAAGCGATTTCGTCATCGGACGCATAGACACCCGCAAAGCTATTGGGGCCGAGTTCTTCGATCGCTTTCCGCATTTCGATCTCGGCATAGAACGTCGAGGATTCTTCGACTTCGTATTCCTTGACGACTTTCAACCCGCCGGCGTCAATCGCCTCGCCGGCCCCGATGTCAAAGCGGCTACCGCGGCCAGGACCGACGCTCACAATCGGGCCTTGCCGCTTGCCCTCTTCCCTCAGCCTTTTGACCAAGGCTTGTCCCTGCAGCTTGCCCGCTTCTTCTCCGTCTACTCCAACGTAGTAATCGATCCTGGCGTTGGTGATCAGACGGCTGAAGGAGACAACCGGGACCTTTTTCAGCTTCGCCTTTTGCACGATCTCCGAGGCGGCTTCGGGTTCGACTGGATCGACCACGAGCACGTCGACGCCATGACTGAGCACCGTTTTCGCCTGCTTGAGCTGGTTCCCGGGACCGCCTTCGGCATCACGGTAGACAACGGTGCAGCCCGAGCAGAGCTCTTCCACCTTCTGCTCGAATTCACGGTAGTTCTGCCTCAGAAGAGGAACCCGCTGGCTGGGAAGAAGGAGAGCGATGGTCCCGCTTTTCGATCCCCCACCACAGCCAGCCACCGCCGCCACGACCAAAATCAGGACCACTGCGGCCAGCGAAGATGGCGCCACACGCCCGCGCATAACGCGTGCTTCAGTGGTGTTCGATGACGCGGTCGACGAGGTTGTACTCCTTCGCCTCCTCGGCGCTCATGAAGTAGTCGCGATCGGTGTCGTTGGTGACCTTCTCGAAGGGCTGGCCGGTGTGTTTGGCGAGGATCTCGTCGAGGCGGCGGCGCACGTCGATGATCTCCTTGGCGTGGATCTCGATATCGGTCGCCTGGCCTTCGAAGCCGGATGACACCTGGTGGATGAGGATCTTGGAGTTGGGCAGCGACATGCGCTTGCCGGCGGCGCCGCCGGCAAGCAGCAGCGCGCCCATGCTCATCGCGATGCCGACGCAGATCGTCTGCACGTCGGGCTTGATGAACTGCATCGTGTCGTAGATCGCCAGGCCGGCGTAGACCGAGCCGCCGGGCGAGTTGACGTAGAGACTGATGTCCTTGTCGGGGTCCTCAGACTCCAGGTGCAGGAGCTGGGCCACGATCAGGTTGGCGATGTCCTCGGTGACCGGCGTGCCGAGGAAGACGATCCGCTCGCCCAGCAGGCGCGAGTAGATGTCGAAGGCACGCTCGCCGCGCGAGGTCTGCTCAACCACCATTGGAACCAGGGGGCTCATGAGCGGGACTCTATAGAAGCGCCACCGCCGCCCGCTGCCTTGACCACGTACATCGCACGATCGGCTGCAGCGAGGAGGTCCTCGGCGGTGGTGAACTGGCCCTCGCCGAAAGTGGCGACGCCGATGCTGATCCCCAGCCGCACCTCACGATCGCCGAACCACAGGGGCTCGGCGGCGAGCGCGGCGACGAGCCTCTCCCCCACTGCCTCGGCGCCAGCCGCGTCGGTCTCGGGCAGCAGCAGGGCGAACTCGTCGCCGCCGAGGCGGGCGACCAGGCCGCCCTCGTCGCGGCCGACGACGTCGGTCTCACGCAGGTTTTCGGCGAGGACGCGGGAGACCATCCGCAGCGCCTCGTCGCCGGCGGCGTGGCCGAACTCGTCGTTGATCTGCTTGAAGCGGTCCAGGTCGGCGATCAGCAGCGCCCCGCGGCGCTTGTAGCGGCGGGCGTGGGCGATCTGCGCCGCCAGCGACTCGTCGAAGCTGCGGCGGTTGAGCATCCCGGTCAACGGGTCGCTGCGCGAGCGCAGCTCCAGCTCCTGCTCGAGCAGCTTGCGCTCGGTCACGTCGCGCGCGACGGCGTAGATCCGTTCTTCCTCGGGAACGCCGACCGAGGTCCACTCGATCCAGTGCACCCCGCCGTCCTTGTCGATGTAGCGGTTTTGGAAGTGCACAGTGGCGCGACCGCTGTCGGAGATCTCCCCCGTCTCGACGTCGGTGTCATCGCGGTCGTCGGGATGGACGAACTCGACGAAGGGGCGCCCCAGCAGCTCGCGGCGGCTGTAGCCGAGGGTGCGCTCGAAGGCCGGGTTGACCCGTCTGAAGTAGCCGTCGAAGCCGGCGACGCAGATCATGTCGCGCGAGAGCTCGAAGAAGCGGGTGCTTTCGGCCTCCAATGAGCGCAGGGCTTCGGCGAAGCGCCCGATCAGGGCGCCGATGAAGAGGAAGACGACTGCCCGGTTGACGTAGCCGAGGGCGCTGGTCGGCTGGTCGGCGATCAGGGCCGAGGCCGTGGAGAGGGCGAAAGCGACCGCGCCGGCCAGGGCGCCGCCGCGGGTCCCGAGCGAGATCGCGACGATGACGACCGGGATCACGTAGAGGAAGCTGATCGCGTCGGCGAGCGTGCCGACCGTCGTGCGCAGGACGAAGATCGCGATGAAGAGAACGGCCGCGACAGCGATCGCCTCGCGGCGCCTTCCGTCTATCAGTCCGGCGAACACCTAGTCGGGCTTCGGCGGCTCCGGACCGCCTCCTGCCGCTGCAAGGCGGTCAAATTCTTCGCTCTATGCAGCGCCGGCCGCAGAACTAGGGGTAGGCAGAGCGTCGACAAGCTCGGGAGGCAGGCGGCGGCTCGCGTCCCAGATCTCAAAGCCCATCAAATGGCCATCGCCGGCATCGCGGTCGATGAGACCCCACTCGTACTCCTGGCTGACAGCATCGCCGCGCTCCAGCACGATCAGGGCGATATCGACACTTGGGTCATAGTGCGCACGCATCGCCCTACGAGGGTAGCGCCCGAAGCGTTCTCGATTCATATCGGCCACACACTCACAATCCGGGCTGCACGCCTATTGGTGCCGTGAGGATGGTCGTAGACCACGACGATTCTCCGGCCGCTGGGAATGGCTCCAACCACGCGCCATTGAGCCGGGCCACGATTGATCGCCCGCGTCGCATGGCCAACTTCGAGCACCCGCTCAACCTCATCGTGCCTGAGGTGCCGTTCGCGGACTCGGGCGGAGGCGTGGATCGTCCAGACGAAGCGCCGAAGGCCGATACCTTGCCGGGAACCAGGTTGCCGCCCTGAAAAGCACTCGTCCTTAAGTCGCTACGACCGAGGACTCGCCCCTAGCTATCGTCGCCGGGGGTCCAGAGCTCGGAGGGTTTCTCCTCTTCCTCTTTCTCCGGCGTCCAGATTTTCTCGCGGGCTTCGGCCTGCTCGAGCGGGATCGGCTTGGCCGACTCGGCGACGAGGTCGATTGCCTTGCGCACAGCGATGTCCTCGCGGACCATCGCGTCGCGGCCGTTCTCGCGCAGGCGCTCGAGCAGCTTCTCGGGGGTGGTGCGCTCGTGCTCGGCGGTATGGGCGAGGGCCTCGACCATTTCCTCCTCGCTGACCTCGATCGCCTCGGCCTCGGCGATCGCCGCCAGGACCGCCTCGCGCTTGAGCTCGCGCTCGGCGTCGGGCTTTGACTCCTCGAGCAGCTCCTCGCGGGTTTTGCCCTGCATCTGCAGGTAGGCGTTGGGGTCCATGCCGCGGGCAGCGAGCTGGCGCTCGACCCGGTCCCAGCGCTCCTCGGCGCGGGCCTGGACGAGGGCGTCGGGCATCTCGACCGTGGCGGCCTCGACCGCAGCATCGACCGCGGCGACGCGGAAGTCCTGCTCGGCACGCTCGTCGACCGCTTCCGAGACCCGTTTTGCGATATCGGCGCGCAGCTCCTCGAGCGTCTCGAACTCGGAGGCCTCGGAGGCGAAGTCGTCGTCGAGCTCGGGCAGGACCTTCTCCCGCACCTCTTTGACCTCAACGTTGAAGACCGCGTCTTCGCCGGCCAGCTCCTCGGCCTGGTAGTCCTCGGGGAAGGTGACCTCGACCTTGCGCTCGTCGCCCGCTTCAGCGCCGCTCAGCTGCTCCTCGAAGCCCTCAATCAGCTGGCCGCCGCCGAGCTCCAGAAGGTAGTCGTTGGCCTTGCCGCCCTCGAAAGCCTTGCCGTCGCGCAGGCCCTCGAAGTCGACCAGGAGCACGTCGCCGTCGGTGGCGGCGCGCTCGACCGGCTCCAGCTTGGTGAAGCCCTCGCGGATGCGCTCGACCTCGCGGTCGACGATCTCATCGGTCGGCTCGGCCTCGGCCTTGCCGACCTCAAGTCCCTTGTACTCACCTAGTTTGGCCGGCGGGCGCACGCCGATCTCGAATTTGAACTCGAGCGGCTCGCCCTCGGCTTCCGGCGCGGAGACGATCTCGATGCTGGGGTCGCCGACCGGGCTGACGCCGGAGCTGAGCAGGCCCTGCTCATACCACTCGGGCAGCGACTCGCGGATCGCGTCCTGCAGGACGGTGCCGAAGCCGAGCCGCTGGATCACCAGCGAGGGCGGCGCTTTGCCCTTGCGAAAGCCCGGCATGCGCATCTCCTTCGCCAGCCCGCGGGCGGCGCGCTGCAGGCCGCGACCGACCAGGTCGGCGGGAACCTCCACCTCGACCCGCACACGCGAGTCGGGCAGCTCTGTGACAACCGTCTTCAAGAAGGAGGGACCCTACCGATGGGCGAGCATCGTGCGGACCGCGGCGGCGAAGTCGATCGCAAAGGCTGCGCCGCGACCAAAGGGCCCTGTGACCAACCAGGCGCGCGCCCTACGCATTTTCGATCCGTTCTTCCAGCCGCGCGCCGTGGCCGGCCGCTACGGCGCGCTGGGCGCGGCGCTCGTCGAGGGCGAAGCCGCGCGCCTCGGCCAGCTCGAGCAAGCGCTGGCGCTCGCTGCCTTCGCGGGCGACCTCGAGGAAGATCCAAGCGAGGACGCCGAGGGCGAGGAAGGTGCCCTCAACCATCATGATCGCCCCGGCGGTGCTCTGGTCGGCGATCGGCGAGATGCCCCAGAAGTGCTCGCCTTTGCCGTAGATCGGATAGAGCACCGAGTCCGACCACATCAGCACGTTGCCGAGGATCGCGCCGGCGAAGCGGACGGCGAACACGTAGCCGACCTTCCAGGCGGCGGTGAACCATTCGGGCTTCGGCAGCGGCCCGAAGATCGGCATCCACATCAGGCAGCCGAAGGCGAGGAAGGTGGTGTGCTCGAGCGCGTGCAGCGGCGCCGTGCCGTAGGCGGCGTCGTAGATCGCGGGGATGTGCCAGAAGTAGAAGTTGAGCATCCATAGCGGCAACGCGATCAGCGGGTGGGTGAGCACCTGCAGGCGGTTGAAAAGCTTGATCGAGAGGATCGGCTGCAAGAGCGAGCGGGTCAGGCCGAGGACGATCAGCAGCGAGGCGATGTCCCCAATCAGCAGGTGCTCGACCATGTGCGCGATGACCAGCTCGTCGGAGATGTGGCCGATCGGGCTGAAGAGCGCGACCGCGATCAGCAGCAGGCCGCTGCCGAAGCAGAGCTGGCGCCAGAGCGGCACCGAGCGGCCGTCCCAGGAGAGAGACCGCACCCGGGCCCAGTAGGCGACGCCGCCGATCGTGATCGGGAAGACCTCAACCGGGGCGAAGGCGCCGGCGACGTGGGCGAGGAGAACGCTGCTCACGTCGGTAGCTTGGCAGTTCCCAACATGCCTCTGCCAAGGGCAAAATCAGATTTATCTAATACGGTGCCTATATGACCAGCATGACCGCCACGGAGGTTGCGAGGAAGTTCTCCCAGGTGGTCAGCAGAGTGGGTGCCGGCGAGGAGGTGGAGGTCGTTCGAAACGGGGTTCCGATCGTCTTGATGCAGCCCGCTCGGGGTCGACAGGTGGTCTCCGCAGCGCAGTGGCGCGAGCTGATGAACAGCGCGCCGCCGGTCGACGATGGCTTCGAGCGCGACGTCGAAGAGGGCCGCGGGACGATCGGTCCGCCGGACGCAGCTTGGCCATCCTGATTGACACCTCCGTGCTGGTCAACGCGGAGCGGCGCGGCATGCCGCTCGAGCGCGCCCTCGGCGAGCAGGAGCGCGCGATCAGCGTGGTCACGGCAAGTGAGTTGCTGCACGGCGTTCACCGAGCCAAAGACGATCGCGTCCGCACTCGACGACAGGCCTTCGTGGAGCACCTGATCTCGTCGATCGAACCGCTGCCCGTCACAACCTCGGTCGCAAGGGTTCACGCCGAAATCTGGTCCGGATTGGAGCGCGTAGGCGAACCGATAGGGGCTCACGACATGTGGATCGCAGCAACCGCCATAAGGCATGGCATGGCGATCGCGACCGCCAATGCGGTCGAGTTCGAACGGGTCCCTGGCCTCAGCGTCGTGGCGCTCTGACGACCATGAGCTCCGCCGACAACCGCTTCCCGCCGATCGGCGGCTACGGCTTCCTCTCCGACTGCCACACCAGCGCCCTGGTCTCCTACGACGGCGCGGTCGAGTGGCTCTGCCTGCCGCGCTTCGACTCACCCAGCGCCTTCGGCGCCCTGCTCGACCGCGGCGCCGGTCACTTCAAGGTGGCGCCGAAGGGCGTGATCGTGCCGATCAGCCGCCGCTATGAGCCCGGCACCCTGGTTATAGAGACGACCTGGGTGACCGAGACGGGCTGGCTGGTCACCCACGACCTGCTCTCGATCGCCGAGTGGGTGCCGGGCGGCAACGGTTCAGACCGCCGGCCCGAGACCGGGCACGAGTCCGATCGCTCGCTGCTGCGCATCGTCACCTGCCTCGATGGCGAGGTCGAGGTCGCGATGGAGTGCCTGCCGCGCTTCGGCTACGGCGCCGAAGCGGCGCAGTGGAGCGGCGGTGAGCTGGGCGAAGCGCTGGCGACGGGCAGCGACGGCACCGAGCTGCGCCTGACCAGTGACATGGAGCTGACGCTCGATGACGACGGCGCCGCCCGCGGCCACTTGCGCCTGCGCGAGGACGAGAGCGGCTTCTGCGCCGTCACCTGGGGCGAGGGCGACCTCGGCGGCCCGCGCAGCGCCCCCGAGGCGCTGGAGCGGCTCGACTCAACCGAAGAGTTCTGGCGCGAGTGGCTGCGCGCCGGTGACTTCCCCGACCACCCCTGGCGCATCCACTTGCAACGCTCGGCGCTGGTGCTGAAGGGACTCACCTATACCCCCACTGGCGCGATCGTCGCCGCCCCCACCACCTCGCTGCCCGAGACCCCCGGCGGCGAACGCAACTGGGACTACCGCTTCAGCTGGATCCGCGACTCAACCTTCACCCTCTGGGCCCTGCACACGCTCGGCTTCGACCAGGAGGCGCGTGACTTCATGCGCTTCGTGCTCGGCGTCTGCAAGGACAACCCGAACCTGCAGATCATGTACGGGATCGGCGGCGAGCGGGAATTGACCGAGAGCACGCTGGACCATCTGGGCGGCTACGGCGGCGCCCGCCCGGTGCGGATCGGCAACGGCGCCTACGACCAGCGCCAGAACGACGTCTGGGGCGCCCTGCTCGACTCGATCTACCTGCACTTCAAGGCGTTGCGGGGCAGCGGCACGCAGGCGGACCGAGAGCTGATCCGCCGCCAGGTCGAAGCGGCGATCGAGGCTTGGCCGAACCCCGACCAGGGCATTTGGGAGTCGCGCGGCGAGCCCAAGCACTACGTCTCCTCGAAGCTGATGATCTGGGTCGCGGTCGACCGCGGTGCCCGCCTCGCCCGCGAGATCGGCCTCACCGAGCTGGCCGATGAGTGGCGGCAGCAGGCGGACGAGATGAAGGAGGAGATTCTCGAACGCGGCTGCCGCGACGGCGTCTTTCGCCAGCACTACGAGACCGACGCGCTCGACGCCTCGACCCTGCTGATCCCGCTGCTGCGCTTCCTCCCACCCGACGATCCGCGCGTGCACGCCACGGTCGAGGCGATCGCCGAGGACCTGACCGAACACGGCCTCGTCCTCCGCTACAAGGTCGATGAAACCGACGACGGCCTCAGCGGCGAGGAGGGCACCTTCCTGATCTGCTCCTTCTGGCTGGTCTCGGCACTCTCGGAGATCGGCGAGGCGGCGCGGGCGCGGGCGCTCTGCGAGCGGCTGCTGGAGGCGGCGGGCTGGCTCGACCTCTTCGCCGAGGAGCTCGAGCCCGAGAGCGGCCGCCACCTCGGCAACTTCCCCCAGGCCTTCACCCACCTGGCCCTGATCAACGCCGTCTCGCACGTGATCGCCGACGAGCAGCGCGCCGACGGCGGCCCGACCGCGGTCTTCACCGAGATGGGCGGCGTCCGCGAGGACGCCTGAGTAACGCAGACAAACAGTCGTCAGACAATAGATTTCGTTTGTTCGGTATTCTCGGCAGATGGCGGGGAGCAAGCCGAAAGGGAACGACCTCTTCAATGCCCTCGGGCATCCGATGCGGCGGCGGATCCTGCGCGAGATGCTCGACGGCGGCGAGGAAGTCAGTCCGCGCGAGCTCGCCGCCAAGCTCTGCGAGCAACTGAGCGCGCTCAGCTACCACGTCAGGGTGCTGGCCGAGTGCCGCGCAATCGTGCTGGTGCGCACCGAGCAGATCCGCGGCTCGACCCAGCACTTCTACCGCCCCGCGGTCAAAGCCGGCTGGGCGATCACGGCGCTGGAAGCGGGCGAGGAGCCACCGCGCAGGGGCGGCTCGCGGGGGGAAGAGAAGGGCTGAGGGGGCGCCTTATGGGAGCGATCGTGGAGAGCAGGGGCCAAATCCGCACGCCGCGCGAAGAGGACCGGGTCTTCGAAACGGCGGTGCTGCAGCAGGTCCTGGCGATCCACCCCGGCCCGCTCACCCTGGCCGAGCTGGTCGACGAGATCGCCGGCAAAGGCTGCGACTTTGCCCAGCGCGACGCGATCGAGCGGGCCGTGCACTCGCTCGCCGGCTGCGGTCTGCTGCACCGCAGCGAGGCGCTGGTACTGCCCAGCCGCGCGGCGCTGCGCTTCGAGGAACTGCTCGGCGATTAGTTCAGTAGCATCGCTGCGGAGTTGAACCCAGCGCCGTTCAAAGTTCGCAGCGAGCAGGAAGACGGTGTGTTCGTGGTCGCAGTGGAGGGGGAGCTGGACATGAACACCGCGACCGACCTGGAGCGAGAGCTCGAGGGGCCGCTTGCCGCCCAGCAAGCGCTGCTGATCGACCTCAGCGGCTGTGAGTTCATCGACTCCACCGGCATCGCCCTGATCGTGCGCTCCTGGCAGGCGCTCGACGGCGATGGCGACGGCAGCGGCGGGCTTGCGCTCTGCGGGATCGGGCAGCAAGTCAAGCGGGTGCTCGACATCACCGGCCTCGAGGCGACGATCCCGACCCATCAGAGTCGCGAGCAGGCGCTCGAGCGGCTGCGATCCTGAGCTTGCGCCGCCCTCTGGCAGCCTTCGGCGCCGCGGTGCTGCTCCTCTTGATCCTCGCCAGCTCCGCTGCGCCCGAGGGGCGGGTCGTGATCCACGGCGCCGAGACCGGGACGCACCTGCGGCTCAGCCTCAGCGGCGGCGAGCTGATCGTCACCGGGCCGATGGCCGCAGCGACCGAAGGCTGCAGCTTCGTCCGCGGCCACGGCGCGGCGACCTGCCCGCTGAGCGGTGTCGGCCAGGTCGAAATCGACACCGGCCCCGCCGACGACAAGGTCGAAGTCCTCGAGAAGCTGCCGGTGCCGCTTATCGCCTACCTCGGCGGCGGCTCGGACAAGCTGATCGGCAGCGGCGAGGCCGACTCCTGCCATCCTCAGGGCACGGCGCGCAACCGCTGCATCGGTAACGGCGGCAACGACGTCTGCGTCGCCGCCCCGGTCAACACCGATTGCGTCGGCGGGCCGGGCAACGACTACTGCAAGACCAGCGACGGCAGCGACGGCTGCTGGGGCGGGCCCGGCAGCGACTACTGCTCGATGGGAGCCGGCCAGGACGGCTGCCACGGCGAAGCGGGCAACGACCGCCTCTACGGCGGCCCCGGCGCCGACCAGCTCTACGGCGGCGAAGGCTCCGACTTTTGCGACGGCGAAGAAGGGCTGGGCAAGACGCGCGAATGCGAGCTCAAACCTCGCCACCGGAAGCCGGCTTGAAACAAGGGTTTTAATTTGGTACGACTAGATTCTGTTTTGTCCGTCCTTTAGAAAACATCTGCCTCGCGCTCGTCCGGGGAGTGGATGCCAATCGCGAAGAGCTCAGTAATCGGGGGGCTCGGCCATGGACGGTCACGAAGCACCCGAAGTAAGCCCCGGCAAGAGCCCTGAATCGTCCCTCCCACTCAACAAGCTCTCCCCCGGCCCCGGTCTGCCGTCCCGACAGGTGGCCGTCCATCAGTTAGCCCGCATCCACAAGGCGACTATCGAGATTGCCGCCGAACAGGGGTACCGGGCGCTGAAAGTCCGCGACATCGTCCGCAAGGCCGGAGTATCAACTCGTGCCTACTACGAACACTTCAGCAGCAAAGAGGATTGCTTCCTCCAAACCTACGATCTGATCTCCCGCCGCGCGACCCGTCGCATCCTCGCCGCCGCGGCGGGTGAGCCCGACTGGCGCGAGCGCCCGCTTCTGATCCTCAAGGAGTTCGTCCGCGGCCTCGAGAATGAACCGGCCAGTGCCCGTGTCGCTCTAATCGAGGCTTACGTTGCTGGCGGGACGTCCTTGGAGCAGGCCTGGCGAGCCGAGCGAATCTTCGAGGGCATGCTCGCCGAGTCCCTCGCTCGCGCGCCGAGGGGCATGGTGGTGCCGCCGTTGGTCGTCGAGGGAATGGTTGCGGGAATTGCCGGAGTTGCCAGAAACCGCCTCCTCGCCAACCGGGTCGCCGAGCTCTCGGACGTGGGCGACGCCCTGGTCGAATGGACCCTTTCCTACCCGCACCGTGCCGCCGCCGAGCTTGTCAACGTCGACAGCCAAACCGTTGCGCTCGAACCCCTGGCAGCGACCGAGATCAGCAGCGACGATGAACCTCTGCCGACGGCAGGGGATCGGGCGCGGATTCTCGACGCTGTGGCCAAAATCGCGGTGACGGTCCCCTACTCCCGCCTCACCGCTCCACGTATCTGCTCGGCCGCCCGTGTCTCCCGGCGTAAATTCAACGCCCACTTCGACGGAGTGGAAGATTGCTATCTGGCCGCGCTCGAGTTGCGAGCCGGTGAAGCGATGGCCCGGGCTGCTCGCGCCCGATCGGCGGCCGGCAGCTGGGCGGGTGGCGTTTACCGCGCCATTGCCGCGCTCTGTGCTCACCTGGCCCACGATGAGTTTCTCGCCAAGGTCTGCCTTGCCGGCGATCTTCCCCCCGGCCCCGAGGGAATCCGATCACGTCAGCACCTCTCAGCCGCAATCACCACCCTGCTCAGTGACGGCGCCCCCCGCACCGTCCAGTCCTCTCCGCTGACTTCGGAAGCGGTGGCGGGTGCGCTTTGGTCCCTCTTCCACCGTCACATCCTTCGGGCGTGGTCTGAGCGTCGGCAGATCTCCGCGACGCTGACCTACATGGCCCTGGCACCCGCGATAGGTGCAGCGGACGCGATCGCCGCGATCCAGGGCGAGCTGGGCGTTTGAACCGCGCGGCGTCCCCGAGGGCTTACACGGTGGCGCCCAGAAAACCCTCGATCGCGCTGATCGTCTCCTCGGGCGCCTCCCAGAGGACGTTGTGGCCGTTGGGGACCGTCACCGTGCTCAGCAGGTCGCCGAGAGCCTCGCGATAACGGGATTCCCGCGTGGTGGCGTCAAAGAACGGCACCGCGGGACGGATGACCAAGGTCGGCAGCGGCACGATCGGCGGAGCCGGCAGGACCATCTCGCTCCAGGCGACGACTACCGCGCTCGGACTGAAGCTGAAGCGAAGCCGGCCGTCGGGGCCCTTGCGCAGGTCGGCGGCGGCGTAGTCCGTGGCGGCCTCCTCGGGGCGGGAAGCAACCTGGTTGCCAGAAAGTAGGGCGTTGACGGCGCCATCGCGGGTGGCAAAGCTCCAGTCGAGGCGTTCGATTTCGGCGCTTCGCAGTGCCCCCTCGGCCGGCACTTCATAGGCCGGGTCGAGGAGGACGAGGCGTTCGGTCAGCTCTGGCTTCTTGGCTGCGGCGGCTGCGACAAGGCGACCGCCGAAGCTGTGGCCCACCCAGGTGACGCGCTCGACCCCGAGCTGCTCGAGCGTGTCGAGCAAATCCCCGACGTGTGTGTCGGTGTCCCACGGTGGCACTCGTCCGGAGTCACCATGACCACGCAGGTCGACGGCCGCGACGAAATGGCCGGCAGCGGCGAGCCGCTGGCCCAATTGGGCAAAGATGCTGCCGCGCTGGGCGACCCCATGGACGCAGACGACGCACTCAGCATCGGCCTGGCCCCAGCATTGGTTCGACAGCACCATGACCGGCCTACCGCACCCGGATCGCGCGCGGGCCGTCCCCGTTGCGGCCGTCGTCCTCACCCTCGGCGCCGACCTGGATCGCGATCTTGCCGAGGTGCTTGTTTTCGTACATCAGCTGGTGCGCCTCGGCGACGCCGTCAAAGCCCATCGTCTGTGAGAGCAGGGGACGGATCTTGCCGGCGGAGACGAGTTTGTTCGCCTTCATCGCCTGGTAGGCATTGACGCCGTGGCAACCGACGATCTCCTTCTGTCGCATCCACAGGTAGCGAGCATCGAAGTCGAGGTTAAAGCCGCTCGTGGCACCGCAGATCGCGACCTTGCCGAAGGGCTTCACGGTGAAGACCGAGGTCGGGAAGGTCGCTTTGCCGACGTGCTCGACGACGATGTCGGGCTCCTCGCCAAGAATCGACTTGACGCGCTTGGCGAAGGCACGCATCGCCGCCGTGCGCCGCTTCTCGGCGTCGCGGTCAGCGAGGTTCTCGGCAGTTCGCATCATCTCGTCGAACTCGCTGCGATCGACCCAGCCGATCGCGCCCAGGTCTTCGACCAAGCGCCCCTTCTCGGCCGAGTTAACGACGCCGACCACATCGGCGCCGGCGGCCGCCGCAAGTTGGACGGCGAAGACGCCGAGCCCCCCGGCCGCACCCCAGACCAGAACCTTCTGGCCGACCTGGAGGTTGGACCTTTCGATTAGCAGCCGGTAGGCGGTGAAATAGGAGAGACCGTAGGAGGCCGACTCAGCCCAGCTGAGACCCTGGGGCCGCGGCAGCAGCTGATGAGCCTGCACCTTGGCGAACTGGGCAAAGGAGCCCCAGGTCGTCTCATAGCCCCAGGCTTCGAAGCTGCGCGCCGCCATCGGGTCGAAGCCGTGGACCTCGATGTCCTCATATGAGTAGTGGCCGGCGTAGAGGATGACCTCATCACCGGGCTTCCAGTTATCAATGCCCTGGCCCACCTTCCAGACGACGCCCGAACCGTCGGAGCCACCGATGTGATGGCCGTACTCGGGGTGGTCGCCGTAGCCGAAGACCGAGACCGGCTTGCCCAGCGCCGCCCAGACGCCGTTGAAGTTCACCCCGGCCGCCATCACCCGAACGATCACCTCGTAGGGGCCCGGCTCGGGGACCTCGATCTCCTCAACCTTGTAAGCGTCTTTGGGCTCGCCCTCGCGCTCTTTCCTGACCACCCAGGCGGCCATCGTCTCCGGCAGCTCACCGGGCTCGACCGCGAGCTCGGAAACCGAGTGACCCGGTGCACTGTCCTCTGTTCTTAGCATCGTATTTCCCCCTGATTCTTTCTATGCCGATTTCGCCGCGAAGAGGGCGATCGTGCCCTGGACCCGGACCTGGTGGGAGCTGAACCTGGAGGCAAGCGCCGCCTCGAGATCCTCGAGGCTGTCGTCGAGATTGGAAAACACACCTTTTCGATTCAGTCGCCGCATCCCGAAATTCGACAGCCGTGTGTGTTTCACACCCTTGCCGAGCACCGTCGAACCGAACAGAGTGCCACCCGGGATAAGCACCTCTCGGGCGTGGTCGAAGGCAACCGCCTTCTCCCGGATCGTCCCAGGCACACAGTGCAGGATGTTCATCATCCCCACCGACTCGAACCGTTGCGGCGGCAGTCCCCAGGGTTCGAGCACGTTCGCCTGGTGGGTCTTGGGCGAGTATCGCCGCAGCCGTCCCGCGGCGAAGGCAAGCGACTTCGGGTTCAGGTCCATCAGGGTTATATCTGGCTCTGGAACCGGGAATGTAGCCCGATCGATGAGCGCGCCCGTGGCCACCCCCACGTCCAGGTGACGGGCGGAAACCTGTTCGTCATAGAGCTCGAGGGCCTGCTTCTGGGTACAGCGCCACAGCACCGGCCCCGTGAACTTGTAGACGACAAGGTCGTACGCCTTGAGTCCGATTGAGGTGTATCCCGCCTGACCCGCGTACGCCGGGTTGTTCCGGTCCACGATTGCTTCTTGCGTCATTGTTACTTCACCCTCCCTTTGCCGGGGCGACACACCCATCGAGCACATCTCTGACCGCTTGCGCGGTCGCTCGGGCGTGCACCGTCATCATGTTGAAGTGATCGCCCGGTACGTTCACCGTGCGATGTGGAAGCTCCCAGTGGGCCCGCCAGTCTCCGTCGGAGTCGGGCGCCAGCCCCTCGGCCGGTTCTTCGACGCGCACCAACACGGTCGGGGCCGCGATCTCCGTCGGTTGCCAGCCGGTCAGGCCATCGAGGTAGTGGGCCATCGCGGTCAAGCGGGTGTCGTCGAGGCCGAGGCCGGCTTCGTCTGCGTCGTGCAGCGAGGCCAGGAGCGCGCCGCGCATACGGCCCATCATCTCGCTCTGTGGCCAGTAGGAATCGAGCAAGATCGTCGCCGCCGGGAAGACCCCGGCGGCCTCAAGGCGACCGGTGATCCCGTGCGCAAGCCAGCCGCCGGACGAGTAGCCGACCAGGGCGAAGTCCGCCCCGATATCGCTTCGCAAGATCTCCCCTGCAAGCGTCTCGAAGACGACCTCCATATCGGCAGGCAGCGGCTCGCCCTCGAGGAAGCCCGGCAGGGGCATCGTCAGCACGGTGCGCTCGCCGTCGAGGCTCTTGGCGAATTTCACGTATTCGTGCGGACCGGAGACCGCGACCGCGGATGGGATCAACACCAACGGCGGCGCCTGCGAGCCCTCAGCGAGGCGGACGGGCGGCACCTGCCGCTCCTCAATTCCGCCAGAGGGATCGAACGTCGGGCGCTGCTTCGCCGACGTCACCAAGAGGTCCATGAACTCCGCCAGCGTGCCCTGCTCCTTCGCCACCCCCAGCATCGAGACCAAAGTCGTCTCCCCCACCGCGGCGCCGCCCCCGACCGCACCTGAACCGAGCTGCGCGAGCAGGTACCGCGTGACCCCTGCCGCCGTCGGGTGGTTCGCCAGGGCCAGGACTGGTACCGAGACGCCGGTCGAGGCGGCGAGCCGGTTGCGCAGCTCGACCGCGCCCAGCGAGTCGAAGCCCAGCTCCTGGAACGGTCGATCGGGATCAATCTCAGCCGGCGAGTCGTAGCCGAGCACCGCCGCCGTCTGCTCGCGGACGAACCCGAGCACCAACGTCTCGTGCTCCCCCTCGGGGGTCTCCGCCAAGCGTCGGGCGAGTGATTCCACCTCTTGCTCGCGGCCACCGTGGCCCCGAACCAGGTCGCGGAGGGCGGGATCCAGAGTGCCCGCCCGGGCCGCGTCGCGCAGCGCCGCCCGGTCGAACCGAGCCGCGACCAGCAGCGGCTCGCTTGTCAGCTCCTGCAGGTCCCAGGGGATATCCAGCTTTGCGACGACCTCGACCTCGGCACCGAGCGAGGCGAGATCCGCCTCGAGCTCGGCCGCGCCCTCCGCCGTGTGGCCGCCATCGACGATCAGCACCGTGCGGCTCGGATCGATCGGGCCGATGGCGGCGGGTACTGGCCCCTCGACGCGGACCAGGCGCGGAATCGGCGGCTCATCATCCCGAACCGGGTCGGGCGGCGACCAGCTGACGCGGTAGAGCGAGCTGTCGTCGTGGGCGCCGTAGAGCTCGCGCCGGTCGAGCGCTTGCCACTCGATCGAATCGGCCGAGAGGACCGGCTCGCCGTCCTCGTCGACCGCGAGCAGGGACGAGTCGTCGGGGCCGCGCCCCAGCCGGACCCGCAGCACACCGTGGCCGGGGGCATGCAGGCGCATGTTTCGCCAGGCGAACGGCCGAGCCGCCCCGTCGTCCGGATCGGCGGCGAGCTCGAAGCTCGCCTGAGTCGCGGCGTCGAGCAGCGCCGGGTGCAAGGCGAAACGCCGCGCCTCGGCGGATAGCTGCTCACCGAGATCCACCTCGGCGAAGAGCTCGTCCCCGCGGCGCCAGGCCGCTCGCAGGCGGCGAAAGGCCGGGCCGTAATCGAAACCGGCGTCTCCGAGCCGGCCGTAGATCAGCTCGGGGTCCAGTGGCTCGGCGCCCTCGGGGGGCCACTGCGCAATCTCGAGCTGCGACGAGCCAGCCGCATCGTCACCGGGCTCTGGGGCCAGCAGGCCCTCGGCGTGCAGCCTCCACTCGGTCGCGCCGGCCGCAGCCGGCTCGGCGCCCTCCAGCCGCGAGTGAACCGAGAACGAGCGGGCGCCGTCCCTATCGGGCCCGGCGACGGACACCTGGATCGCGACGGCGCCCTGCTCGGGAAGAACAAGCGGGGCTCGCAGGCCGAGCTCCGCCACGGTGTCCAGGCCGACGCCGACCGCGGCCTGCAGGGCGAGCTCGGCGAAGACCGCCCCGGGCAGGACGGAGTAACCGGCAAAGAGGTGCTCGACCAGCCAAGGGTGGCTCTGCGCCGAGATACGACCGGCCAGGGTCAGTCCGTCGTCCAGGGGGTGCTGGACCGAGGCAGCGAGCAACGGGTGCGCAGCGGAGGCAAGCCCGGCAAAGCTCAAGTCGCCGCTTCCCACGGCGGGGGAGTCGAGCCAGTAGCGCTTGCGCTGGAAGGGGTAGGTGGGCAGATCGACCCGCTTTGCTCCCGTCCCCGCGAAGAAGGCGCCCCAATCGACAGTGACACCCCCGGCGTGCGCTTCGGCCAGGGAGAGGGAGAAGCGCCCCAGGCCGCCATCGTCGCGGCGAAGCGTTGCGGTCACCGTCGCCTCGTTTGGGTCGGAGAGAGCCGCGTCGAGCGTTTCCCTGACGCCAAAGCCGAGCACCGGGTGTGGCGAGACCTCGACGAAGCCGCGCTGGCCCTGCTCGAGCAGCGAGCGCAGCACGGGCTCCAGCTGGACCGGCTCACGCATGTTCCGATACCAGTAGGCGGCGTCGAGCTCGGCGGTGTCGAGCAGTCCGCCGGTAACGGTTGAGTGGAAGGGGATGTCGCCGCTACGGGGCACGATCGGCGCCAGCGCAGCCATCGTCTCGTCGCGCAGTGGCTCGACGTAGGCCGAGTGCGAGGCGCCGACGGCACCGGCGATGTCCCTCGCCCGCACGCCGTCCTCGACGCAGGCGGCGACCAGCTCGTCGAGGGCGTCGCGATCGCCGGCGAGAACCGTGAGCGACGGCCCCGAGAGCCCGGCAATCTCGATCTGGCCCTGCCAGCGCTCCATATAGGGAGCGAGCTGCTCGGCACCGAGGCCAACCGAGATCATCTTGCCCTGGCCAACCAGGCCGAGCAGCACCTTGCTGCGCAGGGCGATCGCCCGTGCGGCGTCCTCCATGCTCAGCCCACCGGCGACGTGAGCGGCGGCGATCTCACCCTGGGAGTGCCCGACCACGGCCGCCGGCTCGATTCCGGCGGAGCGCCAGAGGCTCGCCAGGGAGACCATCACCGCGAACAGCATCGGCTGGACGATGTCGACGCGCTCCGGCGGTATCGACTCGGGGCCACCGCGCAGCACCTGCTCGAAATCCCAGTCCAGGTGGGGCTGGAGCGCCTGCTCACACTCGCGCAGCTTCTCCGCGAACGCGGTCGAGGTCTCGAGCAGCTCCAGCGCCATCCCCGGCCATTGCGAACCGTGGCCGGGGAACATGAACACCGGCCGGCGCTCAACCCGGGCGAGGCCGCGCACGAGGCCTGCCCCTTCTCCCCCCGCGGCAAGCGCGGCGAGGTCGCCGAGCGCCTGCTCGCGATCCGCCGCCAAGACGATCGCCCGCCGCTCGAAGCCGGGCCGGGTGGTCGCCAGCGAGTAGCCGACGTCGCTCAGATCGAGGTCGGGACTCGCCTCCAGCCGGCGACGCAGCCGCCCGCCCGCCTCGCGGAGCGCGGCCTCGCTTTTGGCGGAAAGCAGCAATGGCACCGGGGAACGAGCGGGCTGAGCGGCGGGTGTGGGCTCCTCGGGCAGCTCCGGCAGCGGAGCCGAAGGGCCTTCCTCGATGACCAGATGGGCGTTGGTGCCACTGACGCCGAACGAGGAGATACCGGCCCGTCGCGGATGACCGTTGGCCTTCCAGGGCCTGGCCTCGGTCAGCAGCTCGACCGCGCCGGCCGACCAATCGATCATGCTCGATGGTCGGTCGACGTGGAGGGTCCTGGGCAGCGTCTCCTCGCGCAGCGCCATCACCATCTTGATCACCCCGGCGACCCCGGCCGCCGCCGCGGCGTGGCCGATGTTGGACTTAATCGAGCCCAGCCACAGCGGCGCGGCTCGATCCTGGCCGTAGGTGGAGAGCAGCGCCCCCGCCTCGATCGGGTCACCGAGGGTGGTTCCGGTGCCATGGGCCTCGACTGCGTCGACGTCCCCCGGCGCGACGCGAGCGTTTGCCAGGGCCTGGCGGATCACCCGCTCCTGCGAGGGGCCATTGGGAGCGGTGAGGCCGTTGGAGGCGCCGTCCTGGTTGACGGCGCTGCCCCTGATCGTGGCGAGGACCGGGTGGCCGAGGCGCTGGGCCTCGGAGAGTCGCTCCATGACGAGGATCCCGGCGCCCTCCGAGAACCCGGTTCCGTCGGCCGCCTCGGCGAAGGCCTTGCAGCGCCCGTCCTCAGAGAGGGCACCCTGCCCGCTCATGTCGATCAGGCCGGCGGGAGTGGACATGACGACGACGCCCCCGGCCAGCGCCAGCGAGCACTCGCCAGAGCGCAGCGCCTGGGAGGCGAGGTGCATCGCGACCAGCGAGGACGAGCAGGCGGTGTCGACCGTGATCGCCGGCCCCTCGAAACCGAAGGTGTAGGAGACACGACCGGAGATCACGCTGGATGCCGAGCCAAGGATCAGCCCTGTCCCGAGCCCGTCCGGACCCGCCTTGAGGGTCACGTAGTCGCCGAAGCCGGCGCCGGCAAAGACGCCGGTCTCCGAGCCGCGCAACGAACGCGGGTCGAGGCCGCCGTCTTCGAGCGCCTCCCAGGCGACTTCGAGCAGCAGCCGCTGCTGGGGATCGAGGGTGGTCGCCTCGCGTGGACTGATCCCAAAGAAATCCGAGTCGAACTCCGCCACGTCGTCGATGAAGCCGCCCATCAGCGCCCGCCGGGCACCGGAGTCAGCGGAGGCCGCATAGGCGGCGCGCAGGCCGTCGGAGCCGCGGTCAGCGGGAAACTCGCCGATCGCATCGCCGCCGGAGGCAACCAGATCCCAGAGCTCTGCCGCGGAGCCGACGCCGCCGGGGAAACGGCAGCCGATGCCGACGATCGCGATTGGCTCGTCGCTGGCGACGGCGCTCGACGGTGTTGCCCCGCCGGCCGCCGGCCCACCGCTGGACTCGGCCTGGATGAATTTCGCCAGCGCCGCCACCGAGGGGTGATCGAAGACGACGGCGGCGGTGAGATTGAGCCCGGTGTCGGCGGCGAGCCTATTGCGCAGTTCGACCGCGCCCAGCGAGTCGAGACCGAGGTCTCGCAGAGCTTGGTCGGGGTCGACCTCGGCCGAGGAGGCGTGACCGAGTACGGCGGCCGCGTGGCCCCGCACCAGCTCCCGTACGACGACCTCGCGCTCGGCCTCGGGAACACTCGCCAGGCGGCGCGCCAGCGAGCTGGTCACAGCGCGCAGCGTGGCGGGAACGAGCCCGCGCAAGATCGGCGGCAAGGTTCCCGCCTCGGCCTGGGCGCGCAACTCGGCGCGATCGAACTCGGCGGGCACCAGCAGCGGCTCGCCAAGCTCTTGCCCGCGGTCGAAGAAAGCGAGCGCACTCGACGCCGTCATCGGGGCGACGCCGAGACGACGCATCCGGGCGATGACGCCCTTGTCGATCTGCTCGTCCCCCTCGACGGGACCCCAGGCAAACGAAGAGGCGGGCAGGCCCAGCGAGCGGCGATGACAGGCCAGAGCGTCGAGAAAGGCGCAGGCGGCGGCGTAGTTGGCGCGACCCGGGCTACCGAGCACCCCGGCGGCAGACGAGCAGAGAAGGAACTGGGTGGAACCTAGACGCTCGGTCAGCTCGTGCAGGTGCCAGGCGGTATCGGCGACCGGGCCCATCACCCGCTCAAGGCGCTCGCCGTCCAGCGAAGCCAGCACGCCGTCGTCGAGTGCCCAGGCTGCGTGGATCACGGCGCCGAGCGGGTGCTCGCTTGGGATCGAGTCGATCAGGGCGGCGAGCCGCTCGCGGTCGTGAAGCTCGAAGCGCTCCGCGCGCACGGTCTCGGCGCCCGCCTCGCGCAGCTCGGCGATGAGCTCCTCGAGATCGGCGGAACTGGGATCGACGGCCAGCAGCAGGTGCCGGGCGCCATGCGCCGAGACCAGGTGGCGGGCAATCGAGCCACCGAACTCGCCGCTGCCGCCGACGATCAGCACGGTGCGGTCGGGGTCGATCGGGTGATCCGCCGGCGAATCCACGGCGGCGGTGCTTGCCACCTTTTCCAGCCGGGGAACCGCGAGCCGGCCTGCGCGCACAGCGACCTGGGGCTCCCGGGCGAGCAGTGCCAGCGCATCCGGCAGGGCGGCAAGGCTCGCCGCGGTGGCGTCGATGTCGATCAAGGCGAAACGGTCCGGGTGCTCCGCCTGCGCCGAGCGAATCAGGCCGTGAAGCGGCGCCTGAGCGAGATCGACATCGTCGTCGTCGCCGACCCCGACGCCGCTGCCGGTGAGGAAGGCGAGGCGGGCGCCGTCGAGAGGAGCGGCGCCAAGCCATGCCTGGGCCAACTCGAGAGCGGCGGCGGCCCGCGCGGCTCGCGGCAGGTCCTCGTCGCCGGCGCGGGCGTCGACCAGAACCACCGCGGGAACCTCACTGGCGCCGGCCTCGATCGCCTCCAGCAGCCCCGGTAGGTCTGGATGGAGGTCGGCCTCGAGGCCAGGCGCCTCGAGCTCGCCGAGAGTCGCCAAGCGCCCGGGGACGGGCTCGGCGGGCGCTTCCGGCTCCACCCAACCGAGGCGATGGAGCGAGGCGCGCTCGAGCTGGTCCGCCCGGGACAGGCTGCCCTGCTCGAGCGGGTCGAGCTCGAGCAGCTCGAGCTCGGCCACCGGCAGTCCATCCATGCTGACCAGCTCGATGAAAGCGCCCCGCTCACCGCGAGCGGAAATCCTCACCCGCAGCTCAGTGGCGCCCGTGGCGTGCAGGGATACATCGCCCCACTTGGCGGCGATGGCGGGGGCCTCGCCGGCTGGCGCCTCCCGACCTGGGAGCAGATCGACGCCGTGCAGGGCGGCATCGAGCAGGGCGGGATGAACGCCAAAGCCAGCCGCCGCCTTCTCTTGACCGCTGGGCAGCGAGACCTCGGCGTAGACCGACTCGCCGTCGCGCCAGACAGCCTTGAGGCCCTGGAAGGCGGGGCCGTGGTCGAATCCCTGGTCGACCAGACGCTCGTAAAGATCCTCGACCGCAAGCGGCTCTGCCCCCTCGGGGGGCCAGCCGCTGAGCTCGCGCTGCACGGGGTGCGCGCCCTCGGCGACGAGGGCACCGCTCGCGTGACAAACCCACTCCGCCCCCTCGCCGCCTTCCTCGTCCTCGAGGCGGGAGTGGATCGAGACCTCGCGGCGGCCTTGCTCGTCAGGGCCGACTGCCACCTGCAACTGGACCGCCCTCCCCTCCGGGAGGACCAGCGGCGCCGCCAGGGTCAGGCTTTCCAAATGCCGCGCGTCCACCCTGCGCCCCGCCTCGAGCGCCAGCTCGACGAAGGCGCTGGCGGGCAGCAGCGGCGTGCCGAAGATGGCGTGATCGGCCAACCAGGGATCGCTTGCCGTGGCGAGGCGCGCGGTAAGCAGCAGCTGATCACCGCTCGCAAGCTCGATGCAGGCGCCGAGCAGCGGGTGCTCGCAATCGCCGAGCCCGGCGGCGCGAACGTTGCCGGCGCCGGCGCCGGCCTCGAGCCAGTAGCGCTCCCGCTGGAAGGGGTAGGTGGGCAGCTGCACGACCTTGGCGCCGCTGCCCTCGAAGAAGGCGTCCCAGCTGACGTCGATGCCGCCGGCGTGAGCTTGGGCCAGGGAGAGGGCAAAGCGGTCCGGACCGCCGTCGTCGCGGCGCAAGGTGCCGAGCACAGTGGTCTGCTCCCCCTCGGGCAAGGCGTGCTCGATCGTCTCCCGCACGGCGAAGCTCAGCACTGGATGCGGGCTGACCTCGAGGAAGGCACGACTACCCGCCTCAAGCAGAGAGCGCAGCGCGGGCTCGAAACGGACCTCCTGGCGCACGTTGCGATACCAGTAGGAGGCGTCCATCTCGGCGGTGTCGAGCAGCTCACCGGTCACCGTGGAGTACAGGGGGATCTCGCCACTCGCCGGCACGATCGGCGCCAGAGCCTCGATCAGCTCGTCCTTGATGATCTCGACCTGGGGCGAGTGCGCGGCGCCGTTGGCGATGAGCTTGGCGCGAACACCATCGCGCTCGCAGGCGGAGAGCAGCTCCGCGAGCGCCTCGGACTCGCCCGAGACGACCAGTGAAGCGGGGCCGTTGATCGCCGCCACGGAGAGGCGGCCGTCAAATGGCTCCAGGTACGCCGGAAGGTCGGCGGCGGCGAGCGAGACCGAGGCCGCGCTGCCCTTGCCGAGCATCTTGGTCATCGCTTTGGCGCGCAGGGCGATGACCCGTGCGGCATCCCCGAGCGAGAGCCCGCCGGCGATATGGGCGGCGGCGATCTCCCCCTGGGAGTGGCCGACCAGCGCCGCTGGCTCGACCCCGAGCGAGCGCCAGAGCTTGGCCAGGGAGACCATCGTCGCCCAGAGAGCGGGCTGGAAGACATCGACGCGATCGAGCCAGGCGCCCTGCTCTTCCCGCAGGACCGCTTCCAGCGACCAGTCGACAAAGGGCGACAGGGCATCCTCGCATTCCGCGATACAGCGGGCGAAGACGGGTGAGGAGTCGAGCAGGCCAACCGTCATCCGTACGTGCTGGGCGCCGTGTCCGGCGAAGATGAAAACCGGCCGCTGCGCCTCGCGAGCGAAGCCCGTGGCCAGCTCCGGGGCCTCGCTGCCCCGAGCGAGGGACCCCAGGGCATCCAGCAGCTGCTCGCGACCGGCCCCAACCGCGACGGCGCGATGCTCAAAGCTCGCCCGGGTGGTGGCCAGCGAGTAGGCGACGTCGATCGGGTCGAGCTCGGGGTCCGCCTCGAGCTGGGCGCCGAGTCGCGTCGCCATCTCGCGCAGCGCCTGATTCGATTTGGCCGAGAGGACAAGTGGGATCTGACCGGGAAGGGGCCCGCCGGCCGGCGAAGCCGAAACTCCTCCCTCCCTCCCAGGCTCGTCCGGCTTCGGCTGCGGAGCCTGCTCCAGGATCAGGTGCACGTTGGTTCCGCTGACGCTGAAAGACGAGACGGCGGCACGGCGCACGTCACCGTTCGCGACCCAGGGCTCGGCCTCGCTCAGCAGCTCAACCGCGCCGCGGGACCAATCGACCTTCGACGTGGGCGCATCGACGTGAAGGGTCTTCGGCAACACCCCTTCCCGCATCGCCATCGTCATCTTGATCACCCCGCCGACGCCCGCCGCCGCCAGGCTGTGGCCGATGTTCGACTTGAGCGAGCCGAACTTGAGCGGCCGCGCACGCTCCTGCCCGTAGGCGGCAAGCAGCGCCCCCGCCTCGATCGGATCACCGAGAACGGTGCCGGTGCCGTGGGCCTCGACCGCGTCTATGTCCTGGGGAGCGAGGCGGGCGTTGGCCAATGCCTGGCGAATCACCCGTTCCTGCGAAGGCCCGTTGGGGGCGGTGAGGCCGTTGGAGGCGCCGTCCTGGTTGATGGCGGAGCCCTTGATCGTGGCCAGGACCGGGTGGCCGTTTGTCTCGGCGTCGGAGAGGCGCTCGAGCACGAGCATGCCGACCCCCTCCGCCCAACTCGTCCCGTCGGCCGCCTCGGCGAAGGACTTGCAGCGTCCGTCGGGGGCGAGACCTCGCTGGCGACTGGTAACGACGAAGAAGCCGGGGCTTGCGAGCACGGTCACGCCCCCCGCCAGCGCCAGCGTGCACTCGCCGCCGCGCAGCGCCTGGGCTGCCAAGTGCATCGCCACCAACGAGGACGAGCAGGCGGTGTCGATGGTTATCGCCGGGCCCTCGAGACCGAGGGTGTAGGAAATGCGACCGGAGAGGACACTGGCGACGGGGCCGCCCGCCGTCGCCGTCTGCAGGTCCGAGTGGGGCCCGGCGCCGCCGATGCCGTAATCGCCATTGGCGACACCGGCGAAGACCCCGGTCCGGCTGCCGTGCAGTGAGCCTGGATCGATGCCAGCCGCCTCCAGCGCCTCCCAGGCCCCTTCGAGCAGCAGCCGCTGCTGGGGGTCGATCGCCAGCGCCTCGCGTGGGCTGATCCCGAAGAACCCGGGATCGAAGTGCCCGGGCTCGGCCAGGAAGCCGCCTTCGCGGCAGTAGCTGGTATTCAGGTGGTCGGGATCGGGGTGGTACAGACGCTCCAGGTCCCAGCCGCGGTCGGCGGGGAAACCAGCGATCGCGTCGCGGCCCTCGGCGACCATCTGCCAGAGCTCCTCCGGCGAATCGACCCCACCCGGGTAGCGGCAACTCATGCCGACGATCGCAATCGGCTCGTGACGATAGGCGTGCAGGCGCCGGCGCTCTTCGGCGAGCTCGATGGTGACTCGCCGCAGGTAGCTGCGCAGGTCTCGATCGTCAGTCAATTGCCCCTCCAATTTGTTCGTCGATGAAATTGAGCAGCTCCTCGTCCGACGCTTCCTCGAGCCGATCGACGCCTGCGGTGCGAGCCTCGCCCTGGCCACTGCTTTCGAGGTCCGCCGCGAGAGCACGAAGATGGGCGGCGAGATTCGGGCGGCGGGGGTCCTCGGCGGGCATGGCCGCAAGGCTCAGCTCGAGCTGGCTCAGCTCGAGCTCGACCGTCGCCTCTCCGCCCTGGTCGACCTGGGCGACCAGGTAGCCCGCAAGGGCGGCGGTGTTCGGGTAGTCGAAGACGAGGGTCGCCGGCAGCTCCATCCCCGTCATCGCCCCCAGCCGGTTGCGCATTTCGACCGCCGCCAGCGAATCAAAGCCGAGATCCATGAACGCCTTGTTGGCATCGACCTGCTCGGCCGAGTGGTGCCCGAGCACAGCCGCCACCTCGGCGCGCAAGAGGCCGAGCACGTGATCCTCGCGCTCGTCCTTGGCAAGGCCGGCGAGCTCGGCTGCCAGCGAGCCGACCGCCGAGGCCTGGCGGCGTTTGGGGACGCGGACCAATCCGCGCAGGATCGCGGGCAGCGCGCCCGCCGATGCCAGGTTCCTGAGGCCGGCCGGGTTGAAGCGCATCGCCAGGACGAGGGCGCGATCGATCGCCAGTGCGGCGTCGAACAGGGTCAGTCCCTCCTCATCGGAGAGAGGCTCGACCCCCAAGCGCCGCATGCGGACGAGATCCGCCTCGCTCAAATGGGCGGTCATGCCCGTCGCCCTCTCCCACTGGCCCCAGGCGATCGCGGTCGCGGGCAGACCCTCGGCCCGGCGCCGCGCTGCCAGCGCGTCGAGGAAGACGTTGGCCGCGGCATAGCCCGCCTGTCCGGGACTGCCGAGCGTTCCGGCGCCGGTCGAGAAGAGCACGAAGGCGGTCAAGCCCAGCTCCGCGGTCAGCTCGTGCAGGTGCCAGGCAGCGTCCACCTTGGGCGCGAAGACCCGTCCGATCGTCTCTGCCTCGAGGGTCTCGATCGTGGCGTCGCCAACGACCCCGGCGGCGTGGATCACGGCGCCGAGAGGGTGGTCGGCGGGGACCGCGCCGAGCAGGTCCTCGAGCTGATCGCGATCGGAGACGTCGCAAGCGGCGATCCTCACCGCGACGCCGAGCCGCTCGAGCTCCTCGGCCAGTTCTGCCGCGCCCTCCGCCTGATCGCCGCGACGACTGACGAGGAGCAGATGGCGGACACCGTGCTCGCTGACCAGGTGACGCGCCAGCAAGGCGCCGATGCCGCCGGTGCCGCCGGTGAGAAGAACCGTGCGCTCGGGGTCAAAGGCCTGCACCGCGTCCTCGCCGGCCGGCGGAGCGCTCGCGCGGCCGACTCGCGGCGCCAGCGCAACTCCGTCGCGCAGGGCAAGCTGCGACTCGTCCTCGACACTGAGGGCGGCGGTCAGCGCGTCGAGCGAGGCCTGGGTGTCGTCGCTGTCGATCAGGACGAAGCGGCCGGGGTGCTCGGACTGGGCCGAACGAACCAGGCCCCACACCGCCGCCGCGACCGGATCGGCGGAGTCGTCCTCGCGGACAGCGAGCGCTCCCCGAGTCAGCACCGCCAGGACCGGGGCGCCCCCCTCCGCGGCGAGGTGGGCCCGCACCACGGCAAGCGCCTCCTCGGTGGCGGCACGGGCAGCGCCCGCCGGATCGTCGCCGGCGCCGGGCTCGCAGTGCCAGCGCTCAACCTCGGGCCCAGCGCTCGATTCCGCAAGTGGGACCTCGATCCAACCGACCTCGAGCAGCTCGTCATCACGGCGCCCGGCAGCCTGAATCTGCTTGGCGTCGAACGAGCGCACGACGAGCGAGCCGACCCTGGCCACCGCCACACCACCCGCATCGGCCAGGGAGAGGGAGAGGCCCTCTCCCTCCATCTCCAGGCGCACCCGCAGCGCGCCGGCGCCACTGGAGTGCAGGCTGACCTCGCGCCAGGCGAAGGGGAGCTTGACCTGAAGCTCGTCCTCACTCTGCAGAGCGAGGGCGCCGAGCAGGGCGGCGTGGAGGGCCGCGTCGAGCAGCGCCGGATGGACACCGAACCGCTCCGCCTCGAGCCCCTGCTCCTCGCCCAGCGAGACCTCGGCACAGATCGCCTCGCCGTCGCGCCAGGCAGCGGTGACCCCCTGGAACGTCGGCCCGTAATCGACTCCCAACTCGGCAAAGCGCTGGTAGAGCTCGGAGACGTCGAGCGGCTCGGCGCCCTCGGGGGGCCAGCTCGCGATCGGCTCCGCGGCGACGACAGCCCGCGAGGACAGCATGCCCTGGGCGTGGCGGACCCACTCGCCGTCGACCGCCTCCGCGCCGGCGGTCTGCTCGCGCGAGTGGATCGCGATCGGGCGCCGGCCCTGCTCATCGGGCTCCTCGACGGAGACCTGGATCTCGGCTGCCCCCTGCTCGGGGAGGATCAGCGGCGCCTCCAGGGTGAGCTCCTCGATCGTCTCGCAGCTGACCTCCTCGCCCGCCCTCAGCGCCAGCTCGACCAGGGCGGTGCCCGGCACAACCACGGTGCCGGCGACGACGTGATCGGCGAGCCAGGAGTGGGACTGCAGGGAGAGACGGCCGGTGAGCAGTGTCCGCTCGCTGCCAGCGAACGCAACGGCCGCGCCAAGCAGCGGATGCTCGGCGGAAGCCTGCCCGATCGTGGCCGGGTCCCCTGCCCACGCTTCCGAACTGAGCCAGTAGCGCTCGCGCTGGAAGGGATAGGTGGGCAGCGGCACCTGCTCGGCTCCGCTCGCGGCGAAGAGGGTCTCCCAGTCGACCTTCGCCCCGGATACGTGAGCGGCAGCGAGCGCCCCGCTCAGGGCGCGCGGCTCCTCACGACCCTCCCGCAGGGTGGGGATCAGCGCCGGGGGAACGTCGCGGCCCGCCAGGCACTCCGCCGCGATCGCGGTCAGCGCCCCTTCGGGCCCGAGCTCGATGTAGGTGGCGGCCCCCAGCCGGTCGAGGCTGGCGATCGCGTCGGCGAAGCGGACCGGCCTGCGCACGTGTTCGACCCAGTAGCCGGGGTCGATCGCCTGCTCGGCGCCAAGCACTTCCCCGGTCACGTTGGAGACGATCGGAATTGCCGGCGCCTGATAGTCGAGACCGCTGGCGACCGCGCCGAACTGCTCGAGCATCGGCTCCATCAGGGGCGAGTGGAAGGCATGGCTGACGGCGAGTCGTTTGGTCTTGCGACCCTGCTCCCCCCAGTGGGCCCTGACGGCTTCGGCTGCCGTCTCGACGCCGGAGATCACAACCGAGCGGGGGCCGTTGACAGCGGCGATCTCGAGCTCCCCCTCGCTGTCGGCGATCGACTCGGCCACCTCTTGCTCATCGGCCTCGATCGCCACCATCGCGCCGCCGGCGGGCAGCTCCCCCATCAACCTGCCCCTGGCAGCGACCAGCGCGGCGGCGTCGGACAGGGAGAGGACGCCGGCGACGTGGGCGGCGACGATCTCTCCGATCGAGTGCCCGGCGAGCAGGTCCGGCCGCAGGCCGAAGGAACTGAGGAGCTCAAACAGGGCCAACTCGACGGCAAAAAGGGCTGGCTGGGCGTTGGCGGTGTGATCGAGCAACTCGGCGCGGGCGGAGCTCGGCTCGAGCAGAAGCAAGTCGCGCAGGGGCTCGTCGAGGCGGGAATCGAAGGCCTCACAGGCGAGGTCGAGCGCCCGCCTGAAGACCGGGTAGGCCTCATAGAGCTCCCGCCCCATGCCCGCCCGCTGCGACCCCTGGCCGGTGAAGAGGTAGGCAAGTCGACCGCTCTGGGCCCTGGCCAGGTGGACGTCCGGCGATGGCGAGCCCGCGGCCAGCGCGTCGAGGGCGTCGAGCAGTTGCTCGACGCCGGCTCCAACGGCGACGGCACGATGCTCGAGGCTCGCCCTGGTGGTGGCCAGCGAGTAGGCGACGTCGGCGAGGTCGAGCCCCGGGTTCTGCCGCAAATGGCCGGCCAGGCGACCGGCCTGGGCGCGAAGGGCGGGCTCGGTCTTGGCGGAGAGGACGAACGGGATCTCGCCGGCGAGCGGCGTGCGCTCGCCTGGCTCGTCGGCGCTGCCCGCTTCCAGGCTTCGGGCCGGCGCCTCTTCCAGGATCAGGTGGGCGTTGGTGCCGCTGATGCCGAAGGCGGAGACACCGGCGCGACGGGGATTGCCGTTGGCCTCCCAGGGCTCGGCCTCGGTCAGCAGCTGGATCTCCCCCGCCTCCCAGTCGACGTTGGAAGACTGGGCGTCGACGTGAAGGGTCTTTGGCAAGACGCCCTCGCGCATCGCCATCACCGTCTTGATCACCCCGGCCACTCCTGCCGCCCCCTGGGCATGGCCGATGTTGGACTTGATCGAGCCGAGGCGCAGCGGACGCTCGCGCTCTTGGCCGTAGGTGGCGAGCAGGGCGCCGGCCTCGATCGGGTCGCCGAGAGGGGTTCCGGTGCCGTGGGCCTCGACAACATCTACGTCGCGGGGCGAGAGGCGAGCGTTGGCCAAGGCCTGGCGGATCACCCGCTCCTGCGAGGGGCCGTTGGGGGCGGTGAGGCCGTTGGAGGCGCCGTCCTGGTTGACGGCTGAGCCGCGGATCGTGGCCAGGACCGGGTGGCCGTTTCGTTTGGCATCCGACAGTCGCTCGAGGGCCAAGACGCCGACCCCCTCCGAGAAGCCGGTGCCGTCGGCTGCCTCGGCGAAGGACTTGCAGCGCCCGTCGAGGGCGAGGCCGCGCAGGCGGGAGAACTCGGTGAAGGCACCGGGGGTGGCAAGGACGGTGACCCCTCCGGCGAGGGCGAGATCGCACTCTCCCTGGCGCAGGGCTCCGGCGGCGAGGTGCAGCGCCACCAGTGAGGAGGAGCAGGCGGTGTCGATCGTCATCGCCGGGCCCTCGAGGCCGAGGGAGTAGGCGACGCGGCCGGAGACGACGCTGGCGGAGCCGCCGGTGACGAGGTAGCCCTCCAGCTCCCGGCCTGAGGCGTGGACCAGCTGGTAATCCTGGGAGCTAATGCCGGCAAAGACGCCGGTCTGGCTGCCGCGCAGCGAGCGGGGGTCGACGCGGGCATCCTCCAGCGCCTCCCAGGCTGCTTCCAGCAGCAGCCGCTGCTGAGGATCCATCGCGATCGCCTCACGGGGGGAAATGCCGAAGAACTCGGCGTCAAAATATCCGGCGTCGCCCACGAACCCGCCCTCGCGCACATAGCTCGTGCCCGGGGCATCGGGGTCGGGGTCGAAGAGACGCTCCAGGTCCCAGCCGCGATCGGTGGGGAACTCTCCGATCGCGTCGCCGCCCTCTGCCAGCAGGCGCCAGAGCTCCTGCGGGGAGCCGACCCCACCGGGGTAGCGGCAGCTCATGCCGAGGATCGCGATCGGCTCCTCCGTGGCCTGGGCCCTGACCGCGACCCGCTCTGTGTTCCCGCTTGCGCTGGCCTCGCCCAGCAGGTACCCGGCCAGCGCCGCCGAGCTCGGGTAGTCAAAGACGACCGTCGCTGCCGGGCGCAGGCCGGTGGCGGCTTTGAGGCGGTTGCGCAGCTCGACCGCGGCGAGTGAGTCGAAGCCCAGATCCTTGAAGGCGCGCTCGGGATCGATCGCCTCGGCCGAGCCGTGGCCGAGCACCGTGGCGACCTCGCCGCGGACCAGATCCAAGACGAAGGCCTCGCGATCGCCCTCGGCGAGGGCGGCGAGCTTGGTGGCGAGCGAGCCGGTCGAAGCCTGGCGCCGACGGGCCGGGGCGCGGACCAGGCCGCGCATGATCGGAGGCAGGATTCCGGCGGAGGCCTGGGCACGCAGGGCGGCACGTTCGAGCGGGACCGCCAACGAGAGGGGAGCCTCGGCGAAGAGCGCCTGGTCAAGGAGCTCGAGCCCCCGCTCGTTTGAGAGCAGCTCGATACCCGAGCGCCGGATCCGCGCCAGGTCGGCATCGCCGAGGTGGGCAGTCATGCCGCTGGCCTGCTGCCAAAGACCCCAGGCGATCGAGGTGGCGGGAAGACCTTCGCTTTGGCGCTGGACGGCGAGGGCATCGAGGAAGGAGTTGGCGGCGGCGTAGTTGCCCTGGCCGGGACCGCCGAGGGTTCCGGCGATCGAGGAGAAGAGGACGAAGGCCGAGAGATCGGCTCCCTTGGTCAGCTCGTGCAGGTGCCAAGCAGCGTCCACCTTTGGCGCGAAGACCCGCTCGAGCCGCTCGGGGCCGAGCGAGTCGATCGTGGCGTCGTCGAGGGCGCCGGCGGCGTGGATCACCGCGCCAAGCGGATGCTCGTCGGGAATCGAGGCGAGCAGCTCTTCGAGCTGGCCTTTATCGCCCACGTCGCAGGCGGCGATCGTGACCTCGGCGCCGAGGCCTTGCAGCTCCTCTTTGAGCTCCTTCGCCCCCTCTGCCTGCTCACCGCTGCGGCTCACCAGCAGCAGCTGGCGGGCGCCGTGCGCGGCGACGAGGTGGCGGGCGACGAGCGCACCGAGGACTCCAGTGGCGCCGGTGATCAAGACGGTCATCTCAGGGTCGATCGGGCGGGGGATCGTGAGCACGACCTTGCCGACGTTCATGCCCTCCCTCAGGTGACGGAAGGCCTCGGGAGCGCGGCGCACATCCCACTCGCTCCTCGGCGAGTGCTGGAGGACACCGCGCTCGAACAAGTCGGTGACCTCGGACAGCATCTCCTGAGCTCGCCGCGGCTCCACCTCCATCAGGTCGAAGGGTCGGTAGAAGACGTCGGGGTGCTCGGCGGCGACTTGCTCGGCATCGCGGACGTCGGTCTTGCCCATCTCCAAGAAGCGCCCGCCGCGCGGCAACAGCTCCAGCGAGGCGTCGATGAACTCCCCCGCCAGCGAGTTGAGGACCACATCGATGCCCTCGCCGTCGGTGAGCGCGAGGAACTTCTCCTTGAAGTCGAGGTCGCGCGATGAGGCGATGTGGTCCTCGGCGACCCCGGCCTCGCGCAGCACGTCCCACTTGGATGGGCTGGCGGTGGCGAAGACCTCTGCACCTACGTGGTGGGCAAGCTGGATCGCGGCCATGCCCACGCCGCCGGCGCCGGCGTGGATCAGGACCTTCTCCCCCGGCTTCAGGGCGGCGAGATCGATCAGCCCGTAGTAGGCGGTGAGAAAGACGGTGGGCACGGCGGCGGCCTGCTCGAAGCTCCAGCCCTCGGGGATCGGCGCCAAGAACGCCCGCTCGCTGCGGGCCAGGGGAGCGAAGGCGCTCGCGACGAGGCCCATCACTCGCTCGCCCGGAGCCAGGTCCTCCACCTCCGAGCCAACCTCCACGACCACCCCGGCCCCCTCGGCACCGATGGCCGCCTCGCCCGGGTAGAGGCCAAGGGCGATGAGGACGTCGCGGAAGTTGAGGCCGGCGGCGCGCATCGCGACCCGCACCCCGGTGGGGCCGAGCGGTTCCTGAACGTGGGAGTTGGGGATCAGCTCGAGGCCCTCGATCGTGCCGCTGGTGGGAGCGTCCAAGCGCCAGGGCCCGGCCGGGGGCAGGAGCGAATCTCCCTCACCCTGGAGGGGAGCCGCCCGCGGCACCAAAGCGACCCCCTGGCGCAGGGCGATCTGGGGCTCCTCATCGAGAGCCAGGGCGGCGGGCAGAGCATCAAGCGAGGCCTCGGTCCCGTCGCTGTCGATCAGCAGGAAGCGGCCGGGGTGCTCGCTTTGGGCCGAGCGGACCAGGCCCCAGAGCGCCGCCGCGGCGGGGTCGGAGGACTCGCCCTCGCTGGCGGCGATCGCCCCCTCGGTGAGAATCGCCAAGACCGCGGTGGAGTCCTCGGCGACGAGGTGGGCTTGAAGAGCGGCAAGGGCCTGCTCGGTGAGCGCGCGAGCAGCCGCGGCGGTGTCGAGCTCGGGGTCGGGTTGGGGGCGCCAGAGCTCGGGCTCGGCTCCTGCCTCAGCTGGTGACTCGGGCAGGGGGACCTCGCTCCAACGCACTTCGAGCAGGCCGTCTTTGGCGCGGTTGTCACGCAGCTGGCCGGGGGCGAGCGAGCGCAGGGCGAGTGAGCCGACGCTGGCGACAGCGGCCCCGCTGGCGTCGAAGAGAGCGAGGGAGATCCCATCCTCTCCGGCGGGTGTGATTGCCACCCGCAGCTCACTGGCTCCGTCGGCGTAGAGGGCGAGCTCTGACCAGGCGAAGGGCAGCTTGGGGGCTTGACCCTCGATGTCGGTCCCGAGTACAGCGGCGTGAAGGGCGGCATCGAGCAGGGCCGGGTGAAGGCCGAAGCGAGCGGCCTGCCGGGAGCGCTCCTCATCGAGCGAGACCTCGGCATAGATCGTCTCGCGATCGCGCCAGGCCGCCCGCACCCCCTGGAAGGCGGGCCCGTATTCCAAGCCCAGGTCGGCGAGGCTCCCGTAGAGCTCGGCGACATCGAGCGGCTCGGCTCCCTCGGGGGGCCAGCTATCCAGCGAGGGCGGGGAATCGGCTTGCTGGGAAGCGAGGGTGCCGCTGGCGTGGCAGGTCCACTCCCCCGCTCCCTCTTCCTCGTCGGATGCCTCGGGGCGGGAGTGGATCGAGATCTCGCGGTTGCCTTGCTCATCGGGTGCCGCGACAGAGACCTGGATCTGAACGGCGCCCTGCTCGGCGAGGATCAGCGGCGCTTGCAAGGTCAGCTCCGCGATGACCTCAGCGCCGACCTCTTGCCCCGCCCTCAGTGCCAGCTCGGCGAAGGCCGTGCCGGGGAGCAAGACGGTGCCGGTGACGGCGTGATCGGCAAGCCAGGGGTGGGTGGCGAGGGAGAGGCGGCCGGTGAGCAGGGTCTGCTCGCCCCCGGCCATCTCCAGGCTGGCGCCGAGCAGCGGATGATCGGAGGGTGACTGCCCAATCGTCGCCGGGTCCCCCGAGCCGGCCGAGAGGTCGTGCCAGTAGCGCTGCCGCTGGAACGGGTAGGTCGGCAGCCCCACCGCCTTGGCGCCGCTGCCGGCGAAGAAGGCCTCCCAGTCGAGCTCGACCCCCTGGCTGTGGGCCTGGGCGAGGGAGAGGACGAAG
>Ga0268266_10000775_pt1 | contig 42696 bp, 49 predicted proteins | sample KBSS13metaG_FD_190356 | JGI IMG/M metagenome (GOLD analysis project Ga0268266, IMG submission 190356) | Switchgrass rhizosphere microbial communities from Kellogg Biological Station, Michigan, USA - KBS S1-3 metaG (SPAdes) (version 2) | ecosystem: Host-associated > Plants > Roots > Rhizosphere...
CTCGCGGGTGCTCGGCTACGCGATCCGTCGTACCGATGACCGGGCGGCGGCGGAGGAAGCGGTCTCCGAGACCTTCCTGATCGCCTGGCGGCGGCAGGACGCGATGCCGGCGGACGCGCTTCCGTGGTTGCTCGGCGTGGCGAGGAAGGTTCTGGCGAACCAGCGCCGCGCGGCCGGGCGCCGCGCTCCCGACGGGCCGCTGGTCCCGCTCGAGGCGGTCGCCGACCCCGATCCGCGCGCGGTCGCCGACGTGGTGGCCGACCGCGAGGCGTTCGCGGCGGCGTTCGCCTCGCTCAGCCCCGGCGACCGGGAGGTGCTCGCCCTGGTCAACTGGGACGGCCTCTCCCCGCGCGAGGCGGCGACCGTCCTCGACTGCACGCCGGCGACCTTCTACCTGCGCCTCCACCGGGCCCGCCGACGCCTGCTGAAAGAACTGGAGGCGCGCGGACACTCCTTCGGTGAGCGCGCCGCAGGCCCCGTCCCCGGACGGGTGGCGGACGCGACCGAGGCACGATGACCGAGCGCAACGACAACCTGAACCGCGAGCTGCGATGGCTCGACCCGGTGGAGCCGGGCGAGCTCGAGGGCGCCGCCGAGTCCCCGGTCGCGCGGGCGATGCTGGAGCGGATCGTGGCCTCGGAGCCCGGGGACGCGCCGGCCCCCGCACCCGCCCGGCGACGCCGCCTGCCGAGGCTCGCGCTCACCGCCGCCGGGGCCGCGGCGCTCGCGGTGGCGGTCCTGTTCTTGGTCCTCGGACTGACCGGGGGCGGCGGCCGCGAGAGCGGCCTCGAGGCGACCCTCGACCAGGCCGCGGGGACCGCGGCGTCCCAGACCCAGGCCACGAGCGCGCCCTACACCTACCTGAAGACCCGCGAAGTCTCGGTGGACACCAACGCCGCCGATCGGCGCTCGTGGAAGGTCCTGCAGTCGACGACCCGCGAAGAATGGGTGACCCACGACGGCGCGGGCCGGCTGCGGATCGTCGACGGGCCCGCGCGCTTCGTCGGCTCCGGCGACCGCGCCGAATGGGAAGGGGCGGGGGAGCCGACCTTCCTCACCCTCGGGTTCGGCCGGCGCACCGAAGACCGCTTCCTCGACGCCGGGATGCTGCGTGGGAGCGTCGCGGAGCTGCCGGCCGACCCGGCGGCGCTCGTCCGCCGGCTGCGCGCCAAGGCCGAGGTCGAACACGGCGAACTGTCGGTCGACGCCGCGACCCTCCAGCTGATCGCCGAAGACCTGCGCGACCCCGGCGCCTCGCCGGCCTTCCGTCGGGCCCTCTACGAAGCGGCGGAGCGAGTGCCCGGCATCTCCTACCTCGGCGAGAAGACCGACCCGGCGGGCCGGCGCGGCGTCGCGGTCGGCGTCCGCGGCGAGACCTCCGGCGCCCCGGTCGTCTACTCGATGATCTTCGACCCCGCCACCTCTCAGGTGCTCGCGACCGAGCTGGCCTCGCGGGCGCGGGAGGGCGTCGACCCGCGCGGCCCGCGCCTCCTGCGGGCCCGCGTCTACCTCCGCTCGCGGGGGACCGAATCGCTGATGGGGAACGGCGGGACCTGGTTGAGCGGCTTCGACCCGGCGGCCGCCCCGGACGCCGGCCGCGCGAACCTCGTCTACCGCATCCCCGACCTGGGGACGAGCTGATGGCCAAGCCGCAGCCGGCCCTCGGCCGGCGACTCAAAGCCCTGCGGGTGAGCCGCGGGCTGTCGCTGAGAGAGGTCGGCATCGGGACCGGGCTGTCGACCTCGTTCCTCTCGATGGTCGAGAACGGGCGCACCGAACTGACCGTGGGACGGTTGGTGAGGCTGCTCGACTTCCACGGGGTGGAGCTCCGCGATCTGCTGCCGGAGCACGACGCCGACCAGCCGATCGTCCTGCGCTCCACCGAACGCCAGATCGTCGAGTCGCACGATCCGCGCGTCCGGACCGAACCGCTGGCGACCTGGCACTACGGTGAGCTGAGCACCGCGGCGATGCGCTTCGAGCCCGGCGCCGAGCTGCCCGTGGCTGCCGCGCAGGCCGGCCCGGAGTTCGTCCTGCTGCTCTCCGGGGAGCTCGAGATCGGCTTCGCCGACGAGTCCTCCGTCGTCCTCGGGGAGGGCGACTCGGTCTGCTTCGAGGGCAGCCGTCGACACGGGTTGACGAACACCGGCGACGGCGAGGCCCACGTCATCACTTTCAAGAACGAACAACAAAGAGGATGGGAAGGTTGAACGTGAGAATGCGTTCCATATTGACTTTCATCGTCCTCGGTGCGGTCGGCGTCCTGGTCGTCGCCGGCTGCGGCGGGGGAGGGAGCTCCAGTTCGGGCTCCTCGGGAGGCGGTGGCGGCGACTTCGCCTCCGGCGCCGAAGCGGCGTGCACCAAGGCCAACAAAGCGATCGTGGCGCTGGGCACCCCCCAGCAGGAACAGGTCACCCAGTACCTGGAGGCCACGGAAGCGGTGATCGAAACGCTGCACAAAGAAGTCGCGGCACTGGATGCCTCCGGGTCGGCCGAAACCGCCTACGTCGAAGGGCTCGCGACGGCGATCCCCGAGCTGACCAAGATGAGCAACGCCGCGCGTAACGAAAACTTCGACGCGGTGCGCGAACTCTCCGCGGCCCTGGTCGAAATCAAGCTCGGCGAACTCGCCGAAGCGGCCAAGCTGAAGAGCTGCGCGGAAGTGCCGGTGAGCGAATCATGAGGCGGCTGAGGGTGCTCCTCCTGGCCTCCGGCGCGATCACGCTGCTGGCGAGCGTCGGCGTCGCCTGGGCGACCACCGGTGCGACCACCGGCTATCCGCAGCCGAAAGTCGCCGTGCCGGCGACGATCCAGGCGCCCTTCGAAGACCGTTACGTGCTGACCGCGGTCGGCAGCGGGGCGGGGATCCGCTCGGGCGAGATGAAGTTCGAGTTCGAGGAGGGTTCCTCGCCGCAGTTCCTCGTCGGGATCTCGCAGTTCTACACCTACGGCCCGACCGGGGAAATCGAAACGAGCCTCTTCACCTTCTATCCACCGAAGGAACTGGCGGGCGGGAAAGGCCTCGGGTTCACGGTGCTGAAGGTGGGCGCCTCGGCCCAGTACGGGCAGCTGACCGAAGACGGTGAACTCCGCCTCTTCACGCCCGAAGGCGACAAGGTGAAGGGCGAGCTCCGCCTCCACGGCGGCGGCCCCTGGCCGGTCGAATTCAAAGTCCTCGACGACGACGAGCGCTATGCCGGGTCCCCGCCGCCGGCGAAGCAGATCCACGAATCCGAGCCGTCGAAGACGGGCTGGGGTGGGGAACCCTCCGAATACGAAGGCGAATACGAACTCACCAACGGTGCCGAAGACCCGACCGCGAAAGCCGGGACGCTCGGCGCCGCGATCGGCGTCGCCCAAGGCCTCGGCGTCAAAGGCGCCGTCGTCAGCTCCGGCTCGATGAAGGTCGAAGGCAATCCTCCGGTCGCGACGGTCGACCTCGAGACCGGCGGCACCGACCGCACCTTCACCCTCACCGACCTGGCCTGGCAGGCCGACCTGCGCGTCGCCCAAGTCCACAACGAAGGCCCCGACAGCCCACCCGTCGGCCGCTTCGAAGGCACCGGCGGCCAGGGCCTGGTCAAAGGCGACCTCGTCTCCGGCCACTCGGTCTACAAAGTCGAATTCCAGCTCAAATGAGGTGAGCTGCCGCTGTTCGGCGGCAGTCCTAGATCGGTCCTGGGCGTCTCATCGCGGTCCTGGCTGGCTGTGACCGCGATGAGACGCCCAGGACGGGAGGTTCGTGAAACATCCGGCACGGGCCCGGGCGGAGGTCGGACTTACGTCGAAGGTCCGTGCGAGAGAAGCCACACCCGGCACGATTCGTTGACGAAGATGCCGGGAACTCCACACTTCCCGCGGCCTTCGGTCACTTTCGGGCGCTTTCCGGGCCTGGATCAGGGGCCCGAAAACGCGATGTCGACTTTGACCCCCCTATAGCGTGGTCAAAGTCGACATCGCGGTCGTGCGTGTTGCCCAACACGCACGGAAGCGTGGACTTCCCACGTTCTCCGTCACGACTTGCGAGTCTCGTGACGGATCCGTGCCCCTCACGTGACGAACCCGTTGCACGGCGGCGAACTCCCAGCCGCACTCCCCACATCCCCGGCCGTCTCGGGCACGGTCACAGCCAGCCAGGGCCGTGGCCGAGACGGCCGCGCCCTTAGCCCCGGGTGGCGGCCGGCGGCCGGGATCCCGGGCCCTCTCAGGGATGAAGCTTCGACTGCCAGTCCCCTGGGACCTTGTCCTTCGGCCCGGGGACGCCTTGGGAGATCGGATGGGCCTCGGGGGGCGTCAGGTCGGGGCCTTCGAAGAACTCGCCGGAGCGGTAGTCGTAGAACCAGGTCTCGCCCGGCTCGAAGCTGCGGATGACCGGGTGCCCGGTCTCCTCCTGATGACGGGTCGCGTGCTGGGCCGGGGAGTTGTCGCAGCAGCCGACATGCCCGCAGGTCGCGCAGCGGCGCAGGTGGAGCCACCAACCGCCGTCGGCGGTGCACTCGGCGCAGCCGTCGCCGCTGGGAGGAACGGACTGGTCGATCTCGTCGGCGTTCATCGGTCGCTCTCTCCTTCGGTCGGCGGGGGTCAGCCGAGCCTACATCGGGAGGGCGTCCAGCTCGACCACCAGGGCGCGGGTGCGCCGGGCGATCTCCTCGCGCAGCTCGCGGACACCGTCGATCGGCATGCCCTTCGGGTCCGGCAGGTCCCAGTCGAGGTAGCGCTTGCCGGGGATGTAGGGGCACTCGTCGCCACAGCCCATCGTCACGATGACGTCGGCGCGCTCGGCCATCTCCTGGGTGAGGAGCTGTGGGCGCCGACCCGTGAGGTCGATGCCGACCTCGGCCATCGCCTCGACCACGACCGGGTGCAGCTCCGCGGCCGGTTCCGTCCCCGCCGCGTCGGCGCCGTGACGGCCTTCGGTGGCCGCTTCGAAGAGCGCCCGGCTCATCTGCGAGCGGCCCGCGTTGTGGAGACAGACGAAGAGGACGTTCGCCATCAGGCCGCCTCGACCGCGCCGGGCTCGGGGCCGGACGCGAACCAGCGTCCCCGCAGCCAGAGCGAGAGGTAGACGAGGCCGACGAGGACCGGGACCTCGATCAGCGGACCGACGACGCCGGCGAGCGCCTCACCCGAGGTGGCGCCGAAGACGCCGATCGCCACCGCGATCGCCAGCTCGAAGTTGTTGGAGGCGGCGGTGAGGGCGAGGGTCGCGGTGCGCGGGTAGCCGTAGCCGGAGGCGCGTCCCCAGGCGAAGGCGATCGCGAACATCAGCGCGAAGTAGGCGAGCAGGGGGAGGGCGATCCGCACCACGTCGAGCGGGTGGCCGGTGATCTGGTGGCCCTGCAGGGCGAAGAGCAGGACGATCGTGAAGAGCAGCCCGTAGAGGGTGATCGGGGCGATCCGCGGCAGGAAGGTCCCCTCGTACCACTCGCGGCCGCGGCGCCGCAGGCCGACGACGCGGGTCAGATAGCCGGCGGCGAGCGGGATGCCGAGGAAGATCAGCACCGTGCGCGCGACCTCCCAGATCGAGACCGAGAAGCCTTCGGTGTCGAGGCCGAGCCAGCCCGGCAGCACCGAGAGGTAGAACCAGCCGAGCAGCGAGTAGGCGACGATCTGGAAGATCGAGTTGATCGCGACCAGCACCGCCGTCGCCTCCCGGTCGGCGCAGGCCAGCTCGCTCCATATAAGGACCATCGCGATGCAGCGGGCGAGGCCGACGACGATCAGGCCGGTCCGGTACTCGGGCTCGTGGGGGAGCATCAGCCAGGCGAGGGCGAACATCAGCGCCGGCCCGATCACCCAGTTGAGGACGAGCGAGGAGACGAAGAGCCCGCGCTCGCCGCGCAGCCGCCCGAGCTCCTCATAACGCACCCGCGCCAGCACCGGATACATCATCAGCAGCAGCCCGAGCGCGATCGGCAGCGAGGTGCCGTCGACCTCGACCGAGGACAGGGCGCTCTCCAGTCCGGGGATCAGCGCGCCGAGGCCGAGGCCGACTCCCATCGCCAGGCCGATCCAGACGGGGAGGAGGCGGTCGGTGCTGGAGAGGCCGGCGGGATCCACGCGGCGATCCTAAGCATTGACAATTGTAAATTCAATAGATATATGTAGATAGATGAGCGTCGATCTGGAGCTGGCACCCAAGACCAAGCGGCCCGCGGGGGATCCCTGTTGCGAGCCGGTCGTCTATCCCGACGTCGAGCGAGAGGGGGCGCAGCGCATGGCGGCGATCGCGAAGGCGCTTGGCGACCCCGTCCGCCTCCAGTTGGTCGACGTGCTGCGCAAGCACGCCGGCAAGGTCTGCGTCTGCGAGCTGGTGCCCCTCTTCGACCTCTCCCAACCGACCGTCTCCCATCACCTGAAGAAGCTGCGGGACGCCGGCATCGTCGGCTCCGAGCGCCAGGGTCTCTGGGCCTACTACTACGTCATCCCCGACGCACTGGAGGAGTTCTCCGCATGGCTGAGATGACCTGAGCAGCAGCGGCTGTCGACACTTTTGTCGCCATTTCATGGCGCTATTATCTATCGCTATGAATGCAACCGCCACGATCCGCGTCCCACGTGAGACGCGAGACCGGCTTGCCGCCTACGCCGAGGAGAAAGGCGTCTCGCTGTCGTCGCTGCTGACCGAGTTCGCGCGTCGGGCAGAGCGCGTCGAGGCGTTCCGGACGGAGCGCGAGGCGACGCGGCTGGATCTCGCCGTGAAGGATCTCGCCGCAGAGGAGCGCGAGTGGGAGGCGGTCCTCGGCGATGGCCTCGGCTGAGGCCCCTCGTCGCGGAGAGATCTGGCTCGTCTCGCTCGGTGCCGCGCGCCGGGGAGAGCCCGGCAAGAACCGCCCTGCTGTGGTCGTCTCCGCGGACGAGCTGATCACCGGGGCGGAGGACGAGCTGGTTGTGGTCGTCCCCCTCTCCAGTTCGCGCGCGCCGTCGATGTTGCGTCCACCTGTCTCGCCCGAGACCGGCATCGACCAAGAGAGCGCCGCGATCCCACGCGCGGTCAGAGCCGTCGCCCGACGCCGCCTGCTCCGCCGGATCGGCGAGCTTGATGCGGACATGATGGCCGCCGTCGAGCGGGCTCTGGCCACGGTGCTCGTGCTCGACCAGCCCGTCGTGTCGTAGAGGGGTGGTCGAGTGACGCGAGCTTCCGATCGGCTCTACGAGCGGCAGGTCGCCACGTTGGTGGCCTCCTGGCGCGCCTACGCGCGGCATTCGGATGGGGCTCGGGTGGAGGACGTGGAGGGGGCGGCGGTGTGTCTGTTTCCGTCGGCCCCGGAGAGCGCGGTCTATAACAACGCGCTGCTGCCGCGAGGGCTCGGTGGGGCGCGGGCGAGGGAGGTAGTCGCGGCGGTGGACGGTGCTTACCGCGAGGCCGGGATCCCTTCCTACGCGATCTGGGCGCATGAGTCCGAGTCGGATGCGGTCGCCGCGCTCGAGGACCGGGACCTGCGCTTCGACTCCGCCACGCGGGCGATGGCGATGTCGCTCGATGCGCTCGCCGTCCCGCGGCCGGAGATCGAGCTCGGCGATCTGGACTGGGACGGGTACGCGGAGCTCGAGGGCATCCCGGGGCTCCTGCGCGGCGCCTCCGCCGCCGAGTTCCACCTCCGCGTCGCTCGCCTGGACGGGCGGGACGTCGGCGCCGTCATCGCCTACGACCACGAGGGCGACCGCGGGATCTTCAACCTCGGCACGGTGCCCGAGGCCCGCCGGCGCGGGGTGGGGACGGCCCTAACCGCTCTGCAGCTCCACGAGGCACGCGAGCGCGGCTGCACCACGGCGAGCCTCCAGTCCACGCCGATCGCCGAGGGCGTCTACGCGGCGCTGGGCTTCGCCAACCTCGGCCGCTATCTGGAGTACGTGCCCGCGATTGGGTAGAGAAGCCTTTGCGGGGTAGGTGTTCGGTGTCTTCAACCGATCGAAGGGGAGCCCTAGATGTCCACCGTCCTTGTCGTCGTCATCGTCGTGGTCGTACTGATCGTGCTGGTCGCCGCGGTGCTCGCGTTGCGCAAACGCGCCGAGCGGCAGCGGATCGAACGCGAACGGCTCGCCGAACAGGCCGAGGCCCATCGCGACGAGGCCGAGACGCACGCGGCCAAAGCGAGCACGCTGTCGGAGGCGCAGGAGGCCCGGCGCCAGGACGCCGCCGACCAGGCGGCCAAAGCCGAGCGGCTGGCCCAGGAGGCGAAACGCGCCGAGGAGCACGCCGAGACCCTCGCCGCCGAGGCCGACGAGGCGGAGATGCGGGTCGGCCGGGAGCGCGAGCGCGCCCGCGACCACGGTCGCAAAGCCGACGACATCGAGGAGCAGCTCTGAGCGCGACGTTTGCGCCGCCGCCGACTCGGGAATGATGGGCGGGCCGTGACCGACGAGAAACCTGAGATGAAGCCCGCGGGCGGCTCGCCGAAACGGGTCGAGCGGGCAGCCGCGGCGGAGATCAACGGCCGCCGGGTCAACGAGGCGATCGAGCGCGGCGCCCAGGGCACAGGCACGGCGGTCTTCGTCTGCGAGTGCGGCAACCTCGGCTGCAGCGAGACGGTCGAGCTGACGATCTCCGAATACGAGGCCGTCAGGTCGGGCTTCGAGCGCTTCCTGATCGTCCCCGGCCACCAGATCGAGGAGATCGAGGACGTGATCGAGCACCACGATGCCTACCTCGTGGTGGCGAAGCGCGACGATCGAGCCACGCGGATGGCCCACGCCACGGACGACAGGGACAGCGGATGACCGACGCGCCGATCACCGGCGAGGCCGCCTCGGCGGCGCCGATCCGGTCGCTGAAGGTCTGTCACCCCGCCGTTCCCGAGGCCGTCCCGATCCTCCGTCACGCCGCCGCCGACTTCGCCGCCGACCACGGCGCCGACACCGACCTCTGCGGCGACATCGCCCTCGCCGTCTCCGAGGCGGTCACCAATGCGGTCAAACACTCCCTGGCCCATCCCGACGAGCAGGTGAGGCTGACCGCCACAGTCGCCGAAGACTGGCTCGAGATCCGGGTCACCGATCGTGGCGCGGGCTTCGGCCTCGCCAAATCCGACGGCCTCGGCCTCGGGCTGCCGACGATAGCCCGCCTCGCCGCCCAGCTGACGATCTCCCAGGAGGGCCTGGGGACCGAGCTGCGCATGCGGTTCCCGTTGCCTCGCTGAGACTTCCCGATCCGCCATACGCCCGGTTTGCGATCCGGTCTCATGTGGTATTACACCGATCGGTGGAGAGATGTCTGCGCATCGGGAGGTGTCTGGGGGCACTGGCGGCCGTGCTTGCCTCTTCGCTCGCGCTCGTCTCCACCGCGTCGGCCGCCGACGCCCAGATCACCGAAGTGAAGCGCCTCGGCCCGCGGGTCCTCGAACTGACGATCTCGACGCCCGCCTTCAGCGGGCCGACCCACGTCGACGTCGACCTCCCGAACGGCTACGAAACCGAACCCGAGCGGCGCTGGCCCGTCGCCTACTTCCTCGCCGGGACGCAGAACACCTACAAATCCTTCAACAGCGTCGTCAACGGCGTCGCGCTGACGGAAGGCTTCCCGGCGATCGTCGTCTCGCCGAACGGCGACAGCGGCTACTGGAGCGACTGGTGGAACGGCGGCGCGCTCGGCCCGCCCGAATACGAGAGCTTCGTCGTCGACCAGCTGATCCCACTGATCGACGCGGAATTCCGCACGATCGCCGACCGCGCTCATCGGGCGATCGCCGGGGTCTCGATGGGTGGCTACGGGTCGATGATGATCGCTGCCCGTCACCCCGACCTGTTCGCCGACGCGGCGAGCATCTCCGGCGCCGACGACAGCAACCGGCCCGAGCTCGCCGCCGCGCTCTCGCTCAGCCCCACCCTGCAGGGCGGTGCCGCCGACGCGATCTACGGACCGCGCGCCACGCAGGAGGTGCGCTGGCACGGCCACAACCCGACCGACCTCGCCTCGAACCTGCGCGGCATGAACCTGCAGGTGAGGACCGCCAACGGGATCCCCGATCCGGCGATCGGCGAGGAACTGCTCTCCGTCGACACCGTTTCCTGCGTGATCGAGGCGGGGGTGCACGACGGCAGCGCGAGCCTGAACCAGAAGCTGGACGAACTCGGGATCCCGCACCTCTGGAAGGACTACGGGCCGGGTTGCCACACGCCGGAGAACTTCGAACGGCAGATCAGCGCGACGCTCGACGTCTTCGCCGAACAGTTCGCCGATCCCGCCGCCGAACCGAGCTCCTTCGACTACGAATCGATCGAACCCGAATTCGACGTCTGGGGCTGGCACATCGCCGCCGATCCGGGGCGGGCGCTCGAGTTCATGCGGCTCGAGAACGTCGGCGACCGCAGCATGATCGTCTCCGGGTCCGGGACGACGACGATCACCTCGGCGCCGCTGTTCAAAGGCGCCGACCTCGTCGTCCTCAGCGGCGCGACCGCCTCGACCGCGATCCCCGACGCCGCGGGCCGCATCACCTTCGAGGTCGGACTAGGCCCGGCCGACACGGCCCAGGAGTACACCCCCGCCGCCGATCCGGCCGAAGTCGCCAAGGTCGTCACCTTCGCGCCGCTGTACCCGCCGCCGGGCGCACCCCCGGCCGAGGGATCGCCCGGTGAAGCGGATGAAGGATCGAGCCCGCGGGCCGGGAGGGAGCCGCGCGCCTGTCGGGTGCCGAAGCTCGCCGGGGTGAAGCCGAGCCGGGCTCGGGCGCGACTGCGCCGCGCGGGCTGCCGCCTCGCCAAGGTACGCGGCCACCGCGGCCGCGCCACCCGCGTCGTCGGCCAGCGTCCCAAGGCCGGGAATCGCCTGCCCGCCGGCGCCCCGGTCACGATCAAGCTCGGCTGACCCCGGCAACCGATCTACGCTGGGCCCGTGAACGAACGGGTCATCTACGTCGGGCACGCGACGGTGCTGATCGAGCTCGACGGCGCGCGGCTGCTGACCGACCCGGTGCTGGGGGAGTGGGTGGGGCCGCTGCACCGCCAGGTTCCGGCGCCCGCGCCCGAGGTGACCGAGCGCCTCGACGCGGTCCTCATCTCCCACCTCCACCGCGACCACGTCGACCTGCGCTCGCTGCGGCGCGCCGCCGCTGGTGTGCCCTTGATCGTCCCCGCCGGGACGCGCGCCTTCTTCGAGCGCCGGGGCCTGGGCGAGGTGGTCGAGCTCGCGCCCGGCGAGTCGCACCGGATCGGCCCGGTCCTCGTCACCGCCACGACTGCCGACCACGAGATCGGGCGCCGCGGCATCGCGGCGGAGCCGGTCGGCTACCTCGTGGAGGGCTCGCGGCGCGTCTACTTCGCCGGTGACACCGACCTTTTCGACGGCATGGAGGCGCTCGGCGTGAACGGGCTCGACCTGGCCCTGCTGCCGGTGTGGGGATGGGGGCCGACGCTTGGCGCCGGCCACATGAACCCGGAGCGCGCTGCCCGCGCGGTGGCCCTGCTCGCGCCGCGCCTCGCCGTCCCGATCCACTGGGGCACCTTCTATCCGGCCGGCCTGGCGCGCCTGCGTCCGCGCCCGCTCACCGGGCCGCCGCGGGAGTTCGCCGCCCGCGCCCGCGCTCTCGCGCCCCGGGTCGAGGTCCGGGTACCGCCGCCCGGCTCGGCGGTTGCTTTCCCCCCGGCGCCATAGGAGACTTGCCGCCAACCGCTGCCGGGGAGGAGTGAAACGTTGCGAGCATCGCGGGTCCGTCGGGCCATCTTCGTCACCGTGCTCGACGCGGCGGTGCTGCTGGTGCTGTCCTGGGTCTTCTCCGGCTTCGTCCTCGACGGGCCGGGCTCGGCGCTCCTGGCGTCGGCCCTGGTCGGCGTCCTCAACGCCTTGGTCTGGCCGGTGCTCGCGCGGCTGGCGCTGCCGCTGAATGTACTCACCCTCGGCCTCGGCGGCCTCGTCCTGAACGCCCTGCTGGTGGCCTTCGTGATCGACGCCCTGCCCGGCGCCGAGATCCGCGGCCTGCTCGCCGCGATCGTGGTCACGATCGTCCTCGCGGGGACGACCTCGGTGATCAACTATGCCCTGGCGATCGACGAGGACGATTGGTGGTACCGCCACGTGGTCAAGCGCCAGGCGCGGCGGCGCGGGGACATCGTCGAGTCGGAGGTTCCGGGCCTGCTGATGCTGGAGATCGACGGGCTCGCCCACGACGTCCTGCTGCGGGCGATCCGCGACGGCAACGCGCCGACGATGGCCCGCTGGCTGCGCTCCGGCAGCCACGAGCTGCACCGCTGGGAGACCGACTGGTCCTCGCAGACGGGCGCCTGCCAGGCCGGCATCCTGCACGGCTCCAACGAGGACATGCCAGCCTTCCGTTGGTGGGAGAAGGAGCGGGGGAGGGCGATCGTCACCAACCACCCGCGCGACGCGGAAGAGCTCGAGCGCCGCCACTCCGACGGCAACGGCCTGCTCCACGCCGACGGCGCCAGCCGCGCCAACATCCTCTCCGGCGACGCGCCCCACTCGATGCTGACGATGAGCACCGCGCTCAGTCGCCGCCGCCCGCTCGGCCGCGACTACAGCGCCTACTTCGCCCGCCCCTACGCGGTCGCCCGCACCTTCGTCCTCGTCCTCGCCGACATCGGCCGCGAGCGCCGCGCCGCCCGCGCCCAGGTCCGCGATGACGTCCGCCCGCGGATCGCCCGCAGTCGCACCTACTCGCTGATGCGCGCCTGGGCGACCGTCGTCCAGCGCGACCTCCAGGTGGCGACCGTGATCGGCGATCTGCTCGCCGGCCGCCCCGCCGTCTACACCACCTTCCTGGCCTACGACGAGGTCGCCCACCACTCGGGAATCGAACGGGCCGACGCGCTCGCCGTCCTCCACGACCTCGACCGCCAGATCGCCCGCATCGCCACCGCCTGCGCCGACGCGCCGCGCCCCTACCGGCTCGTCGTCCTCTCCGACCACGGCCAGTCGCAGGGGGAGACGTTCCTCGACCGTTACGGCCAGACGCTCGAGGACCTGGTGCGGGAGGCGTGCGACGGCGGCAAGGTGCTCGCCGCGATCGGGGGCGACGACGACGCGCTCTCCTACCTCAGCGCCGGCCTCACCGAGGTCGCCCGCGACGACACCGTCGCCGGTCGCGCCGTGCGCACCGCGACGCGTGGCCAGGTCGCCGACGGCGCCGTGATGCTGGAAGAGCGAGGACGGGAGCAGGTCGAGCGCGACCCCGACGACGAGCTGCCGGAGCTCTCGGTCATGGCATCGGGCTGCCTCGGCCTGGTCAGCTTCCCACGCCTGCCAGGCCGCGTCCCGCTGGAGCGGGTCGAGGAGCTCTATCCGGCGTTGATCCCGGCTCTCCGCGACCACCCCGGCATCGGCTTCGTCATGGTCCGCTCGGAGGCCGACGGCGCGCTCGCGATGGGCGCCCGCGGCGTCCACCACCTCGCCTCGGGGCGTGTCGACGGCGAGGACCCGCTGGCCCCCTTCGGTCCCAACGCCGCCCGCCACCTGCGCCGCACCGACGCCTTCCCGCACTGCGCCGACCTGATGATCAACAGCACCTACTGGCCGCGGTTCGGCGAAGTCGCGGCGTTCGAGGAGCTGGTCGGGTCGCACGGCGGCCTCGGCGGCACCCAGAGCTTCCCGCTGGTGCTCCACCCGGCGGAGCTCGAGTGGCCGGACGAGGAGGTGGTCGGCGCGGAAGCGATCCACCGCATCCTGCGCGGCTGGATCGGTCAGGCCTGATCGGCCGTTGTCTTCTTTCGTTTGCGCCGGTCCCGCATCTCGCGGCTTTTCACCTTGGCGTCGACGTAGGAGGACTCGACCAGATCCTTGCCGCCGCGCCAGCCGAAGACCCAGGAGACCATCAGGACGGCGAAGACGACGTTCCAGGCCGAGGTGACCAGCTGCTGGCTGATCGAGTAGGCGGTCGCGGTCGCCGCGTCGGTCGAGCCGGCCAGCGCCACCGAGTTCAGCGCCTGGGTGACGCCGACGCCGCCGGGCGTCGCCGACACCGTGTTGGAGATCGAGTTCGAGGCGGTCACCGTGGCGACGTCGTGGAAGGTCGCCGGGATGCCGTAGGCGGCGAGGAAGACGCCGACGATCGCCAGCCGCGCGAGGTAGCTGCCCAGGGACGGCGCGACCACGTCGAGCAGGAAGCGCCGCGGCGTCCGCAGGATCGCGCCGCCGTCCATCACCTGTTCCCGCAGCCCCTCGAGCTTCTTGCGGAAGATCCGCGCGAGGAAGACGAGCAGGAAGACCCCACCGGCGAGGATGCCGACGACCAGGCCGGTGTGATCGGAGAGGAAGCCGAGCTTGACCGAGAACGAGCCCGCGACCGAGAGGAACAGGTAGAGGTAGAGCGCGACGCTGAAGACCGTGAAGGGGATCTTCTGCACGATGATCCCGGAGAACATCATCGGGAACGTCGCGCCGGCGAAGAGGGCGGTGAACATCAGCAGCATCACCCAGGTGCCGATGTTCGCCGGGAGGAAGCTGTTCAGCGCGACCGCGGTCGCGTAGGAGGCGAGGACGATCCGGTAGTTGACCCCGCCCAGGGGGCTCGCCCGCAGGATGCCGAACCAGGCCAACGCGGCGAGCGCCGTGTTCGCGGTCTGCAGCAGGACCCCGGCGACGATCGCCCAGGCCGGGATCTCACCGAGCTTGCGGAAGAGTTCGGCGATCCAGTCGTCGACCGGGATGCCGAGCAGGTCGAGCACGTAGATCACGAGCGCCGAGCCGCCGAGCCAGAGCGCGATGCGAAGCAGCCTTGCCATCGGTGGCGCGACTCTCTCATGCGAGCCCCCCGTCGCGACCACGTGGCGGCACGCTTGCCGGCCACCCGTCCCCGGGGTTAAGGTCGTTTGACCAAACCGAATCCCGAACAGGTTCCCTCGGGGGAGGTGGACCGAGACTGTGGGCTCTGGGGCAAAGTCCCGAAGAGGTACCTCTCGCCGGCTCGCCGCGATCGGCTCGCTGGGGTTCGCGATCGGGGCCGGCGTCCTGTCGGTGGTGCTCGCGATCGACCGCTTCCCGCGCGGGATCGCCGTGCTCGCCTGCCTGGTCGTGTCGCTCGTCGCGGGGTGGTTCGCACTGCGCCACGGAGGCCCGCGCCGGCTCGTCGCCGCCGCCATCGGCGTCCTCGCCCTGGTTGGTACGGCGGTCCTGCTGATCGACCTCGGGGACTTCGTCGCCGACCTCGCGGTGGTCGTCGCCTTCGCCATTGCCGTCGCGCTGGCCCGGGTTGCCTTCCGGGTCCACGTCGAGCTGCCGCGGGCGCCGAAGCCGTCCCGCCCGGTCCTGTTCTTCAATCCTCTCTCCGGCGGCGGTAAGGCGACCCGGTTCCACCTCGTCGAGGAGGCGCGCGGCCGTGGCATCGTGCCGATCGAACTGGGCCACGGGGAAGACCTGCGGGATCTGGTCGCGGGCGCGATCGAGGACGGCGCCGACGCCCTGGCGATGGCGGGCGGCGACGGCTCGCAGGCGGTCGTCGCCGAGATCGCCGCCGCGCGTGGCCTGCCCTACGCCTGCATCCCGGCCGGCACTCGCAACCACTTCGCGCTCGACCTCGGGGTCGATCGCGACGACGTGGTTGGCGCCCTCGATGCCTTCGTCGACGGCGGCGAGCGGCACGTCGACCTCGCCGAAGTGAACGGCCGCGTCTTCGTCAACAACGTCTCGATCGGGGTCTACGCGGAGGCCGTGCAGCGCCCCGGCTACCGCGACGCGAAGATCCGCACGCTGCTCGAGGTGGCGCCGGAGAAGCTCGGCGGCGATGGCTCGAAGCCGGACCTGCGCTGGCGCGGGCCCGACGGGGAGGACGGGCCCACCGCCGTCGCGCTCCTGGTGTCCAACAACGTCTACCGGCTCGGCGCGGCGCTCGGTTCCGGCACCCGCCCACACCTCGACGAGGGCGTGCTGGGCATCGCCGCGGCAGAGGAGGGCCCCGGGCGCGGGCTACGCGTCGGGCTCAGCCTGGTCCAGTGGCAGCAGCCGAGCTTCACGGTCGACGCCGACGACCCGATCCCGCTGGGGATCGACGGCGAGGCGGTGATGCTGTCGCCGCCGCTGGAGTTCGCCTCGATGCCCGGCGCACTGGCGGTGCGGATCGCTCCCGGGCATCCCGGCGCGTCACCTTCGACCGTGGTGCCGCGCGGGCTCGCCCCTGCGGTCGCCAAGCTGGTCCGCATCGCGATCGAAGGGGACCGCGCCGCGGTGGATGGCAAGCACAACGCAACGAAAGGGAGTTCCGATGGACACTTTCGAAGTCGAGAAACGCGAGACCCTCAGCCGCGATGAAGCGGCGACCCGCCTGCGCCGGATCGCCAACCTCCTGTCGGGGTCCGGAGAAGAGGTCAAGTTCGACCGCAACGAGATGAAGTTCAAGGTCGCGATTCCCGACCACATCGAATGGAAGGTCGAGCTGGAGATCAACGAGAAGGAGAGCGAGCTCGAGATCGAGCTCAAGTGGTGAGCGGCGCGCGGGCCTGGTGGGAGGAGGTCGAGCGCCTCGACGTCGCCTGCTACGCGGCGATCGCCTCGACGCCGACCCCTCGCCTCGACCGGGCGATGTCCCGCCTCTCCCGCGCCGCGGACTACTCGAAGCTCAACCTGACCGCGGCCGCGGGCCTGGCGCTCTTCGGCGGCGCCGAGGGCCGCCGCGCCGCCGTCGCCGGGATTGCCTCGATCGCCGTCACCGCCACCGTCGTCAACGTCGCGGTGAAGCCGCTCGCCCGGCGCCGCCGTCCCGACCGCCTCCTCCACGAGGTGCCGATCGCCCGTCACGTGCCGATGCCCTCGTCGCAGTCGTTCCCCTCCGGCCACTCCGCCGCCGCCTTCGCCTTCGCGGGCGGTGCCGGGAGCGTCCTGCCGGCGGTCTCGCTGCCGCTCCACGCCCTGGCCGGCGTCGTCGCCTACTCCCGCGTCCACACCGGCGTCCACTACCCGCTCGACGCGATCGCCGGCTCCCTCCTCGGCGCCGCCCTCTCGCCAGCTGTTCCTTATGGTCTCCACAGGACCAAAAAGAACAGCTGACGGCGACCTCGGCGCCTGCAGCTAGCGGTGACGCTCGGCGATCGCACGGCCCGCCTCGCGTAGTTCGGGCGCGGTCGAGGCCTCGATCACGTCGGCCAGGCCCATCGCCTGCGCCGCACTCTCGTCCAGGGCTGACTGCCCGACCACCGCGACGCAGAGGACTCCCGCCGCGCGACAGCGTCCGGCGACGACGCCGACCACCTTGCCCGCCGCGGACTGCCGGTCGAGCCGGCCCTCGCCGGTGATCACCAGGTCCGCCTCGCCGAGCAGGCGGTCGAAGCCGAGCAGGTCGAGGACGTAATCGGCACCGGAGACGAGCTGCGCGCCGTGCGCCGCCCAGAGCGCGCCCGAGAGCCCGCCCGCGCAACCGGTCATCGGCACGCCGCGGGGATCGCGGGGGAGGGTGGAGGCGATCTCATCCAGCCGCGCGGTCAGCCGCTCGACGGTCTCCGGGTCCGCGCCCTTCTGGGCGCCGAAGACCACCGCCGCGTCCTCATACGGGTTCGCGACGTCGCAGAGGACGGTGAGCGGCGGGACCGGGACCCTGACGAGCGCCGCGAGCGCTCCCGCGCCGCCGTCGGTGGTGGCCGACCCACCGACCGACACCAGGATCCGCTCGGCGCCATCGGCGGCGGCGGCCGCGATCAGCTCCCCGGTCCCTCGAGTGCTCGCCGCCCAGGCGTCCCGACGCTCCTCGGGCACCAGCGTCAGCCCACTCGCCTGGGCCATCTCGACGACCCCGACCCGGCCGTCGTCGAGTAACCCATACTCGGCCTCGACCGGTTCACCCAGCGGCCCCGCGACGGTCGCCGTCCGCCGCTCCCCGCCCCCGGCCAGCAACACATCCAGCGTCCCTTCACCGCCGTCGGCGAGCGGCAACTCGACGGCTTCGAAGCCGCCCTCCCGAACCTCGGCGGAAACCGCCGCGGCAACCTCCCGCGCCGAGAAAGTCTCCTTGAACCCGTCCGGACAGATCACGCACCGCTTCATCCGGCCCAGCTTCACACGACCCGCCACCTCACCGTCGAGACCCTCCTGTGAACCTCGTCACAGAACCTTTCGGTGCCTAAGGATCGGCGGTAGACTGTTAGGGACCGAAACGTTTGGCGACGAAGGAAGTGATGTGAAGTGAGTGAAGCGGTAACCGGTATGGGAAGCAAGATCGAGGCGCATGTGTGGCGGATCGCCACCGTGGTGGTCCTCGGGACGATCATGTCGGTCCTCGACACGACGATCGTGAACGTCGCGCTCGACACGCTGGGCAGGGACCTGGGTTCGTCGGTCGACCAGATCCAATGGGTGGTGACCGGTTACCTGCTCGCGCTCGCCGCCGTGATCCCGGTCAGCGGCTGGGCGTCGAGGCGCTTCTCCAGCCGCAACGTCTACATCTTCTCGCTGCTGCTCTTCACCGCCGGCTCGGTCTTGTGCGGGCTCGCCCAGTCGACCGAGTCGCTGGTCGCCTTCCGCGTGATCCAGGGGATCGGCGGCGGCATGCTGGTGCCGACCGGCCAGATGATCTTGGTCAAGGCCGCCGGGCCGCGCAACCTCCCCAAGGTGATGAGCGCGATCGGCGTCCCGATCGTCCTCGCCCCGATCTTCGGCCCCACCATCGGCGGCCTGCTGCTCGAGCACGTCTCCTGGCAGTCGATCTTCCTCGTCAACCTGCCGGTCGGCATCCTCACCCTCGTCGCGGCGCTGAAGCTGCTGCCGAAGGACCAGCCGGAGGGCGCCGAGCGTCTCGACTTCCTCGGCCTCGGCATGCTCTCGGTCGGCCTCGTCGGCATCACCTACGGGCTCGCCGAGACCGGTTCGGCCGGCACGCTCTTCGCGAGCTCGGTCTTGGTCCCGCTGGGGATCGGCCTCCTCGGCGTCGCCGCCTTCGTCCTCCGCGCGTTGAAGGTCCCGAACCCGCTGCTGAACGTCCGCCTTTATAAGGACCGCGCCTTCGCCGCGGCCTCGATCACGACCTTCTGCCTCGGCGGCGCGCTCTTCGGCGCGATGGTCCTGATGCCGCTCTACTTCCAGACGGTGCGCGGCGAGGACGCCGTCACCACCGGCCTGCTTCTGATCCCGCAGGGGCTCGGCGCGGCGGTCGCGATGGGCCTCTCCGGCCGGGCCACGGAAAGGTGGGGCGGAGGCATCACCGCCGCCCTCGGCACCGCGATCACGCTGGTGGCGACGGTCCCCTTCGTCCTGCTCAGCGACACCACCCCGTTCGTGGTGATCGGCGCGGCGATGGTCGTCCGCGGCTTCGGCATCGGCATGTCGATCATGCCCGCGATGACCGCCGCCTACAGCGTCCTGCGTCCCGACCAGGTGACCCACGCGACGCCGCAGCTGACCACCCTGCAGCGGGTCGGCGGCTCGATGGGCACGGCGATCCTCACCGTGATCCTGCAGACCCACCTCGAAACGGCCGGCGCCTCGCAGCCCGCGATGGCCGACGCCTTCGGCACCACGTTCATCTGGGTGATGGGCATCACCGCCGCGGCGCTGCTGCCGACGCTGATGCTGGCCCGGATCGAGCGCACCCGCCGCCGGCCCGCCGACGTGGTCCCGATCTCGCCGCTCGCCGAGGCGGAGACCCGCGAGCTCGCGCTGGAGTCGGCATGAGCGTCGCGGCGCCCGACCGGCGCGCCGAGGCGCTCACCGCGGTCCGCGAGGAGTTCGGCGGCCTGATGGGCGCCGAGCGTCGCCTCCGCGGTCGGGATCAGCACCGCAAGAACGAGGACGGCCTCACGATCGCCCAGGTCCGCGCCCTCTTCGCCCTCGACAAGAACGAGGCGCAGACGGCGGGGGAGATCGCCGAGACCGCCCGCCTCAGCCCGGCCAGCGTCACCGCGATGCTCGACGACCTCGAGCGCGACGGCATCGTCACCCGCGTCCGGTCCGACACCGACCGCCGGCGCGTCCTCGTCCTCCTCACCGACGAGGGTCGCGCGATCCTGAAGAAGCGCCGCCGCCTCTGGCTGAAGCGCTGGGACACGGCCCTCGCCGACGTCCCCGAGCACGACCTCGAGGCCGCCGCCGACGTCCTCCACCGCATCGCCGGCCTGCTCGACGAGCTCTAGCCGGCGCGCCAATAGCGCTGCGTGGATTTTGGCCCTCATAGGGGACCAAATCCACGCAGCGCGCGCCGGCGCGTGGGCGCTTAAGAGGCCTTGGCGGTCGAGACCTCCGGCATGACCATCGTGACTCCCTTGATCGACATTCCCCCACCTCCCTTCGTGCTGTCCGTGTTGCCGACGGCACGAAAACGGGTGCAGACAAAACGATTCGACCGCGAAAGGTTCTGTCTTCATTCAATCCGCATGTAGGACGAAATGAATCGTATGCTTAATAACGTTCGCTCAATCAGGGAATTAGGGGGTTGCTGTGGGAGGAAAGATCATGGACAAGCAGATGTTCGCCGGGGTCCTGTCGCACCCGGTTCGATGCCGGGCGCTGACGATCCTGGCCGACCGGGAAGCGAGTCCGGTCGAAATCGCGAGGGAGCTCGATCTCGAGCCGAGCCACGTCGCCTACCACGTCAGGTTGCTCCACGAGGACGGCCTGATCGAACTGACCGAGGAAGTGCCGCGGCGCGGATCGATCGAACATCGATACCGGGCGGTCTTCTTCGCGCTCGACAGTGAGGCGTACGCCGAACTCACCGCCGAGGAGCGCGCCGTCTTCTCGCGCATGATCTTCTCCTTTGCGGCCGCCGACGCGAACTGCGCCTTCAGCGCCGGCAGCTTCGCGGAGCGTCCTGACCATCACATCACCCGATTCCCGATGCAGGTCGACGAGGCCGGATGGACAGAGGTCAATCAGCTCTACGACAACCTGCTGACCGAGCTCTACCGGATCAAAAAGGAATCCGGAGACCGGTTGGACGACACCGGGGAGAAAGGCGCTCCCGTGCTCGCCTTCAGCACCTTCTTCGAACTGCCCGCAAATCGCGTCATCCCGCGGCACTTCAACTGGCTCACCTCGCCTGAGTAGACTGCCGCCACCTTGCGGATCTCGTCCAAGATCGCGGTCGTCGTCGCGTTACTCGTCGTCTTCGCTTCGTTCGCCGGTTCGGCGAGCGCGGCGGAATGCTCGAAAGGGCAGCTGAAGGTCTCCACCGGCTGCGTCAGCCGGGCGACGGCGCAGCGGCACATCGAAGGCATGGTTCGCGAAGCGATGCCGGAACTCGGGCTGCGGGCGACGATCATGCGGGTAGACACCGGCGAACAGCCGCTGGTGAACAAGGGGTTCGGCAACTCGATGAAGGGCGTGCCCGCGTCGCCGAAGATGTACTTCCGGATCGGGTCGATCGCGATCCCGTATCTGATCAACCTGCTGCTGCAGCTACAGGACGAAGGCAAGCTCTCGTTGGATGACAAGCTCGCCAAGTACCGGCCGAACTTCCCCGAGGCGAACGAAGTGACGCTGCGGATGCTGGCGAACGTCACCAGCGGCTATCCCGACTGGGTCCAACGGAACGAACCGTTCCAGCAGCTGCTCTTCGAGAACCCCTTCCGCCAGTGGACCTCGGACGAACTGCTGCACTGGGCCTTCACCTTGCCGGTCGCCTGCAAACCGGGCACCTGCTTCACCTACGCGCACACGAACTTCGCGATCCTCAGCCAGGTGATCGCCAAGGTGACCGGTCAGCCGGTCTCCAAGCTGATGCGGGAACGGGTGCTGGGGCCGCTCGGGCTCGACCACACGCAGGTCTCGCGCTACCCGGCGATGCCCGGTGAAGCTCTCCACGCCTACACCGGCGAACGCGGCGTCTACGAGGACGACACCTTCTGGAGTCCCTCGTGGACGATCGGCGACGGGACCGTGATGGCCTCGCCGATGGCCGATGTCGTCCGCGGTGCCCGGGAGCTCGGCCGCGGCGCGCTGATCTCGCCGCGCTCGAACGCCGAACGGATCGCCCCGACCTCGGTCGGCACGATCCCGCAGTTCAGCAAGCACCTCTACTACGGGCTGGGGATCACCCTGGCGAACGGCTGGGAATTCCAGAACCCGTTCATCGACGGCTACACCGGCATCTCCGCCTACCTGAAGGCGCAGGACATCTCGGTCGGCATCGTCACCACCCAGCTGCCGCGGAGCTCCGCCAACGGGGTCGGCAACGCGAGCATCCTGCTGGGCAAGCTGACCGAATACCTGAGTCCCGAACACCTGATCGTGATCCCGCCCCCGGCCTGAGCGAGGCGCACCCCCCTCGGGTGCCGGCACGGCCGAACTGAAAGGCTCTTGGGGCAAGCAACGGCCCAGGAGGATGTGGATGGCGATCAGGATCGGTTACAAGGCGTCGGCGGAGCAGTTCGGCCCGCGCGAGCTGCTCGACTTCTCGGTCGAGGCGGAGCGGACCGGCCTCGACATCGTCGCGGTCTCCGACCACTTCCAGCCCTGGCGCCACGAGGGCGGCCACGCGCCGAACGCGCTGGTCTGGCTCGGCGCGCTGGCCCAGGCGACCGAGCGGGTGACGATCGGGACCAGCGTCCTCACGCCGACCCTTCGCTACGAGCCGGCGATCATCGCTCAGGCGTTCGGGACGCTCGGCGCGCTGGCGCCAGGGCGGGTCTTCCTCGGTGTCGGCACGGGGGAGTCGCTGAACGAGACGCCCGCCACCGGCGGCGAGTTCCCGGGGGCGAAAGAGCGCCGCCGGCGCCTCGCCGAGGGGGTCAAACTGATCGAGCAGCTGTGGCGCGAGGAGCGCGTCGACTTCGAAGGCGAGTACTACGAAACCCAGCGCGCGACGATCTACGACAAACCTGAGCAGCCGGTGCCGATCTTCATCGCCGCCTCGGGCCCGCTGGCGGCGAAACTGGCGGGGCGCCGCGGCGACGGCTTCATCTCGACCAGCGGCAAAGACCCGGACCTCTACCGCGAACTGATGGCGAACCTCGCCGAGGGCGCCGAGAAAGCCGACCGCGATCCGAGCAAGATCCGCAAGCAGATCGAGATCAAGGTCTCCTATGACCGCGACTACGACGACGCCTTCGAGTCCTGCAAGATCTGGTCGGCCCTGGGACTGTCCCACGACCAGAAAGCGGGGATCGACGACCCGATCGAGATGGAACGGGTCGCTGACGAAAACGCCGACAAGGCCCACAATCGCTTCATCGTCACCTCCGATCCAGACAAGGTGATCGAGGCGGTCATGCCCTACGTCGACCTCGGCTTCGAAGACCTCGTCCTCCACGCCCCGGGCCACGACCAGAAGCGCTTCCTCGACCAGTTCGCCGCCGACGTCCTCCCGGCGCTCCGCGACGAGGCCGAAAAGCGAGCGAAGTCCGCTTAGAATTCCGCGCCGATGGATCGTTCCTCGATCAGCGTGCGGGGGCTCGCGGCGATCGCCGCCGTCTGTGCCCTCTTCTGCGTCGGCGCCGCGAGCGCGAGCGCGGCGCCGCTGGTCTGGGTCCCGAACTCGGAACCGGGCCACGACTCGGTCCTAACGATCGACAGCGCCACCGGCAAGGAAGTCGGCAAACCGATCCCGGTGGCCGAAGACCCCGGATCGATCGCGATCACGCCGGACGGCCGACGCGCCGTCGTGGCGGAGGGGAACGGCGAAAGCGCGCAGGTGATCGCCACGGCAAGCCGCAAACCGTTCAAACCAGTCCCGCTGGGAGGAGTCGGGCGGCAAGTGGCGATCTCGCCCGATGGCAAAGCCGCCTACGTAACCAACGAACCAAGTGAAGACGTGCATGTCATCGATACCGAAACGGGGACGCTCCGCGGAAGCATCGACGTCGGCGCCTTCACCTGGGCGGTCGCCTTCGACCCGGATGGTCGCTACGCCTACGTGGGAACTACGTCCAACGAGGTCATCACGATCGACACCGCGACGGAAAAAGTCGTCGGCGCTCCGATCAAAGTGGGTGGCCTGCCGGAATCGATCGCCTTCAGCCCCGATGGCAAGACCGCCTATGTCGTCGTCAAGAACGTCAGCGATGTCATCGTCATCGACACGGCGCTCGGTCAAGTGGTCGACGAAATTCCGATGCCGGCGGTGCCGGACAGCGTCTCGGTGAGTCCCGACGGCCAGAAGGTCTACGTCTCGACCGCCGGATCGCCAACCGGGACCCTCAGGGTGGTTGACACCGCGACCGACGCGGAAGTCGGCAACCCGATCGTCGTTCCCCAGGGCCCATGGGAACTCGCGGTCTCCGCCGACGGGATGACCGCGTACGCGGCGGGCGCCACGGAAGTCACGCCGATCGATCTCGCCGGCGGCAAAGCGGGGACGCCGATTCCCTTCGAAGAATCCATCCTCTTCCACCTGGCCATGACCCCGGACCAGTCGCCGACCGCCGCGTTCACGGCGCCGAGCGCCACGGCGGGGACGCCTGCGACCTTCAGCGGCGCCGCGTCGACCGACCCGGACGGCTCGATCGTCTCCTGGAACTGGGCCTTCGGCGACGGCGGGACCGCGACCGGGGTGAGCGCGACGCACACCTACGACGCGGCTGGGACCTACCAAGCGAACCTGGGCGTCGTCGACAACGAAGGCTGCGGCGAGGAAATGGTCTTCACCGGGCGCACGGCCTACTGCTCTGGCTCCGCGCCCGCCATCCATCCAGTGGTCGTGAAAGCGCCGGCAGCGCGGCCGGTCGAGTCGATCGCCGCCCCGGCGGCGCCGTCCAACAGGTTCACCTTCGGGCGGACCGTCCACAACCTTCGCAACGGCACGGTGCGGGTGCAGGTGAAGCTGCCGAGTGCCGGGTTCGTCCTTCTGTTCGGGAAGAAGGTGCACGCGGTCACGCGCAAATCGAAAGGCGTGCAGTCGATGTGGCTGACGCTCCACGCGCGGGTGCGGCTGGCCAAACAGTTGAAGAAGACGCTGCGGGCGCCGGTGAAGTACCGGGTGACGTTCACGCCCAACGGCGGCACGCCGAAGACGGTGCACCGCTCGGTCACGCTGCAGCGCGCCCCGCGGCACCGCAGGCACTGATCGGTACCGATAGGTAAAAACGTCGAACCCGATGGCCCTCTCCGACGTATGCTCGGGAAAAGTCATCGACAGAAGGGGAGACCGATGGATACCTACGTGATTCTGCGGCGCAGCGGCTGGCAGTCGCCGGAGGAGTTGGAGGTCGCTGCCGGGCGGTCGGCCAAGGTGGGCGACGAGGAGATGTCGGACGACATCCGCTGGATCCGCAGCTACGTCCTCGAGGAGGGCGGAGGCTCGGTCGGCACCGTCTGTGTCTACCAGGCGACCAGCCCGGAGGCGATCGAAGAGCACGCCCGCCGGGCCGACCTGCCCGCCGACGAGATCATCAAGGTCGTCGACACCGTGCTGGTGCGTCCCGACCCGGAGGCCGCCGCGGCGTAACGCGATGGCCGGGAGCGGGGGAGGAGCAGCGGGAGTCCGCCGCGCGGGAGCGGCGGACCTCCCCACATTGACCCGGATGCTGACCCGGGCGTTCGACGACGACCCGGTCGCCCGCTGGGCCTGCCCGGACGACGCGCTACGGCCGTGGATGTTGGCGCGCTTCCACCGGGCGCGTGACCGCCAGATGCTGCGCGGCGGGGAGGTCTGGATGACCGAGGGCGGCGAGAGCGCGGCCGTCTGGGCGGCGCCCGACCAGTGGCGCTCGAGCATCGGCGACGACCTCGCGTTCGCCGGCGCGATGCTCCGTCCCGCCCTGCTGCGGCGGGCGCCCCTGGTCGGCTACGGCCTCTTCGGACTCGAACGTCGCCATCCGCCGACGCCGCCGCACTGGTACCTGGCGACCCTCGGCACCGACCCCGCTGCCCAGGGACGCGGTTTCGGCAGCGCCGTCCTCTCGCCGGTCCTGGAGGAATGCGACCGCGACGGCGTCGCCGCCTACCTTGAGTCCTCCAACGGGCGCAATGTCGACTACTACGCGCGGTTCGGGTTCCGCGTCACCGAGGTGCTGAGACTGCCGCGCGGGCCGCGGGTCTGGCTGATGTGGCGGGACCCGCGCTGAGGCGCGGCGCCGGGATCCTCAGCAGCTGAACGGGGCGCTGGTGGCGCTCGCCTGGTGGACCCAGGCGCCCTTCTTGTTCAGCGCTTCGCCGGTCGCGGTGGTGCGCCAAGAGCCCTTCACGCAGCCGGGGACGGCCACTTCGGCTGTGACCCGTCGGCCCGAGCCGGTGCCGGTCGCGCAGCGGACCGAGAAGGAGCGCCCGCCGAGCCGCTTCTGCAGGCAGACGGTGACTTTAAGTTCGGTGTGGGTGCGCGCGGTCGTGTAGCCGCCGTAGCCGGTCAGTTCGAGCGTGCCCGGGTCGTAGCTCGGCCGCTGGGCGTGGGCGGCGAAGGTCCCGGCGGCGTCGGCGCCGACTGCCGCGTAAAGTGCCAACGAGGCGAAGATGGCCGTCCCCAGCAGGGCGACCCGGCGGCTGATCTTTGTCACGGTGTACTTACCTCTCATGGCTGAACCCCCGAACGACGACGTCCGGCTGACCGATACGCAGCTTGGCATTCTGGCAGCGCTGTGCCGGCCGATCGCGGCGGGCAACAGCTACGCGACCCCGGCGACGAACCAGGAGATCGCCGCCGAGGTCTTCCTCAGCGTCGACGCGGTGAAGGGCCACCTGCGGACGCTCTACCGGAAGTTCGGGATCGAAGACCTGCCGCACAACCAGAAGCGCGCGCGGCTGGTCGAGCTGGCGATCGAGGGCGGCTACGTCGAATCGGCGGCGAGCAAGTCGGAGGACGGCGCGGACGAGCCGACTCCCGCCGCGCCCGCCCCCCGCGATGTCCCGCTCGGCTCGGTCGAGGCGCTGCGCGAGGCCGAACGCGCCGCGGCCGCCGCGCGTCCCCGCGAGGAAAAGCGCGAATGGGGCCCCTACATCACGATCGCGATCCTGATCGTGGTGGTGATCGGGGTCAGCCTCGCTGTCTCCGGCATCTTCAACCAGGGCAGCACGGCGACGCCGGCGCCGACCGCGGCCGCCTTCCGCGCCGAGGTCGCGGGCTACTGCAAGCTGGCGATGGAAGGCGCGCCGCAGACCGCCGGCCAGGACCGCGCCGAACGGGCCCGCGGCTACCTCGAGGTGATCGAGACGATGCGCGGCCGCCTCCAGTCGCTGGTCGACCCGAACGTGCCGAGCATCGACCTCGAACGCTTCTCGACCGGCCTGACGACCGCCGCCAACTACACCAGCGACGTCGCCCAGGAGCCGCCCGCGCCCGGCTCGGAGGCCGAAGCGAAGTACGTCGCCGAACTGACCTTCGCCGCGGGGCAGGTCCAGGCGGGGGCTGTGGGCTACAAGCTCGGTCACGATTGCGTCGCGATCGGCGAACTGATCGCCGACTCGGCCGAGAATGCCGCGTCGCCCTGAGCCGCGCAAGGCACCCCGGGGCTGGGGAGCACCCACCCCGGGTGTGGCCTCGCGCGGCGGGGCGAATCCCTAGGCGATGAAGGGTTCGACCGCCTTCAGGACCTGCTTTTCGTCGAGCGGCGCGTCGAACGTCGAGGGCGATGGTTCCTGCCCGTTCTGCAGGGCGATCGCGGCGGCATGTCGAGCCTCCACTTGGACGATCGAGCCCGCGGCGCCGAGCACTTCTTTCGACTTGATCGCCGGCCCGGCGCCGTTGTAGGCGCTGACGCCGGTGTTCTCGAACGTTTCGGCGAGCTTCAGGAACTCCGCGGTGCCGTTGTATTCGAAGTTGAACTTCGGCTCCGAGACGGGTTTGCCGCCGAGTTTCTTGATCGTGCCCGCGAGCGCTTCGACGTGCTGTTTCTCGTCGGAGGCGAGCAGGTCGACCAAGGCCTTCAGTTCGCCTGAGGGCTTCGCCTTCTTCTTCGCTTCTTCGTAGAACGACGACTCGAGGTACTCGAGCGTCAGCGCGAAGTTGAGGATGTCGACGTCGCTCGTCCCGGCCGCCGCGAACGCGCCGCGCACGTACGGGGCGACCATGAAGGTGCCGTAGACGGCGCCCGCGGCGAGCGCTCCCTTCAGCAGCACGTCGCTGCGGGAGAAGTCACCGCCGGACTCCTCGACGACCTCGACGCCCGCCAGCTCCGGATGGACCAGGCCCTCGACTTCTGAGAGTTTCTTTTCGCTCATCTGTGTCTCCTTTGCCTCGATCGCGGGCGTCAGCCGACGATGAAGGGTTCGACCGACTTGAGCACGGTGGCGACGTCGGCGGGTTTGCCGAAGGCGCCGTCGGGCGTGATCGACAGCTTCAGCAGCGTGTTCAGCGTCGCCGCGTGGCGCGCCTCGACGCTGTGGATCGAGAGGGCCGCGGCGAGGACTTCGGGGCTCTTGATGTTCCCCGCCTGGCCGAGGTAGGCGGCGGCGCCGAGGTTCTCGACCGTCCCCGCCAGTTCGGCGACCGACTTCGCGCTCTTCAGCGGGAATTCGGCTTTCGGCATCGGCGCGGGCTTGCCGCCGAGCTTCTTCACCGTGCCGCTCAGTGCTTCGACATGCTGCTGCTCCTCGGCGCCGAACTTCTTCAGCACCGCGAGTTCTTCGCCCTTGAAGAGGCCGCTCTTGACGACGTCCTTGTAGAACGCGGCCTCCAGGTACTCCAGGGTCAGCGCGTAGTTCAGGATCCCGATGTCACCTTTTCCGAACTGTTCGGTTTCGGACCCCTTGCCGCTTTCGGCGGGTTCGGATTCTTGTCCGGTGTTGGTCACCATCGTCGTGGTGTCACCGCCACCACCGCACGCGGCGAGGAACGCAGCGAGCGAGGTACCACCGCCCACGGCGATGAATTTGCGCCGGGATACGGCGTCTAGCTTCGGCATGTTGCGCCTCCTCCTTGGTTACGCTTCTTGCCGACAACTACGCACTGTTTGGAGGGCGCGGATCAGTGGCCTACGACGAACGTCTTGCAGAGGAAGTACGCGAGCGCCTCGCCGCCGAGGATTTCGACGTGGTGGAGAAGAAGATGTTCGGCGGGCTGGGCTTCATGGTCGAAGGCAATCTCGCCGTCGCCGCGTCACGCCGCGGTGGCCTCCTCGTCCGCACCGATCCGGACGACGCCGAGGAGGTCGAGTCGCGTCCCGGCGTCGAGCCGATGGAGTCGACCGGCCGTCGCATGCCCGGCTGGTACTTCGTCGCGCCTGAGGCGCTGGCGAGCGAGGATGACCTCGAAGCCTGGGTCGACCGCGCCCTCGCCTTCGTCGCCACCCTGCCACCCAAGTGAAGGAGACACCATCCGGCAAGGGGATCGAGACCGGGGTCGACGGCGACGAGGTGGTCGTCTCCTGGTCGGCCAAGATCTCCTCCGCCGGGCCGGGCGGCGGCGACTACGAATACCGATACCGCTCGATCCGGCTGAAGCTCGACGAGGCCGACCACGAGGCCGAGGCGATCTGCTTCAAGACCTCGACCGACGCCGAGCTCGGCGCCGGCGGCCTGAGCGCGACGAAGGGGTGGGAGAGGGGCCAGCACGTCGGCACCGAGACGGTCCACGTGATCGCCTGGCTCGGCCCGCACGCCACCGAGGGCGGGGCGGACGAGAGCGGCTACAAGTTCTCCTGGTCGGACCTCCGCGACCCAACGATCGACGCCGTCACCGGCGCCGGCCGGACCTACAAGCCCCGCAAGATCTGACCAGGTCGCCAGTCGTGGAGCGGCAGGGCTCGCCGAGGTGCAGCGGGTTCGTCACGGGAGGGGCACGGATGCGTCACGGGACTCGCAAGTCGTGACGGAGAGCGTGGGAAGTCCACGCTTCCGTGCGTGTTGGGCAACACGCACGACCGCGATGTCGACTTTGACCACGCTATAGGGGGGTCAAAGTCGACAGCGCGTTTTCGGGGCCTCTTTTCAGGCCCGAAAAGCGCACGAATGTGCCTGAAGGCTGCGGGAAGTGTGGAGTTCCCGGCATCTCTCGCACGGCTTCGTGTCGGGTGTGGCATCTCTCGCACGCACCTCCGACGTAAGTCCGACGTCCGCCCGAACCTGTGCCAACTCCCCGGCGTTTTTCACAGAACCCTCCCGTCCTGGGCGTCTCATCGCGGTCACAGCCAGCCAGGACCGCGATGAGACGCCCAGGACCGAACTAGGACTGCCGCTGCGGCCGGCACAACGGGCCGGGGCAGCCCAGGGCCCGCACCGACCACCTAGGCCGCCGCAGCGTCCTCGCCGTCTTCGTCACGGCGGCGGCGCAGAAACCACCACGCGACGCCGCCGACGATCGCCGCGGCGACCACGTAGTCGATGTAGCCGAGGTTGTGGCGCCAGCTCTCCCAGTTGTCGCCGACCTCTTGGCCGAGCAGGCCGAGGGCGAGGACCCAGGGGATCGAGCCGAGCACGGTCAGCACCGAGAAGCGCATGATCGGCATCCGCGCCACCCCCGCCGGGAGCGAGACGAAGGTGCGGACGATCGGCAGCATCCGGGAGAAGAAGACGGCCGCGTCGCCGTAGCGCTCGAACCAACCTTCGGTCTTCTTCAGCCATTCGGGGTTGACGTGGAAGACCTTGTGGCGTTCCAGCAGGTCAGTGCGTCCGTAGTAGCCGATCGCATAGCCGGCCCAGGACCCGACGAGGTTGCCGAGCACCCCCGCGGCGACGATCCCGAGCAGCGTCAGTTCGCCTTTCGACACGGCGAAGCCGGCGAAGAGCATGATCGCCTCGCTCGGCACCGGCAGGCACGCCGACTCAAGCGCCATCAGCACGAAGACGGCGGGATATCCCGCCGAGCTGATGAAGTCGGTGGCGAGGTCGACGATCGGGTTGAGGACGAAATCCGTTACGGAAGCTTGGACGAGCATCCCTCAACGGTTGCGACCTTTGCTTAAGGCAAGATGAGAGTCAGGGCGCGACGACGAGGTTCTGCGTCGGCCCCGGCCCGGCCAGGCTGTCCTCGACCTCGAAGCCGATCACGAGCTTCATGTCCATCGCCCGCGCGACCCTCAGCATCGTCGCCACCGAGAAGCTGTGCCGCCCGCTCTCCAGCCGCGAGATCACCGAATGACTGGTCCCCATGCGCTTCGCCAGCGCTTCCTGGTTGAGCCCGAGTTCGGCCCGTCGGATCGCCACCAGCTTGGCGAATTCGCGGAGGTGCTTATTCCGCGCCCGTTCGGCCGCCCACTCTGGATTGCGGGCTTCGCTCTCTTCGATCGATTCGGTGATCGTCTGGCCGATCGGTGAGATCCACCCCGGGGTTGTCCATCTTCTCCTTGAAATCCAGCCACCGTCGCTCGGCCAGTTCGATATCTCGCTTCGGGATCGCTCGGCTGTCCTTGTGAATGACGTGGAGCAGCACGAAGAGGTTTTGCGAGCGGCGGTAGAGGATCCGATAGAGCGTGCTCCCAGCGTGGCAGCGCAACTCGCGCAGTCCGCCCTCGATCTGCGAGGTCTGCGGGAACGGCGGTGGCGGAACATCGTCTGGTCGGCCGTTCAATTCGTCGATCTGATCTTCGACCAGCAGCCGGGCCCGTTCAGAGACCTTGGTCCACAGAAAATCCTTCACGGGCTGTCGGCCCTTCCTGTCTCGGTAGAACACCGCTTGCGTCGACACCCGCCCCTAAGGGTTGGGGTGCGGAAGCTCTCCCCCCTTAATTCTCATCTTCCGTTCATGTAGAGGGAAGATGCTCGGAGGATGCGAGTTCTGGTGGTCGAGGATGAGGTGAAGATGGCGGCGCTCTTGCGGCGGGGGCTCAGCGAGGAGGGGCTCGCGGTGGATGTGGCCGAAGAGGGGGAGCGGGCGCTGGTGATGGCGGAGGCCACCGATTACGACGCGGTGGTGCTCGACGTGATGTTGCCCGGCATCGACGGGTTCGAGACCTGCCGGCGGTTGCGCCGGGACGGGGTCTGGGCGCCTGTACTGATGCTGACCGCGCGCGGCTCGCTCGACGACCGGGTGGTCGGCTTGGACGGCGGCGCCGACGATTACATGGTCAAGCCGTTCGCCTTCGCCGAGCTGCTGGCGCGCCTGCGGGCGCTGGTCCGCCGCGGCACGGTCGAGCGCCCGCCGCTGATCGAGGTCGGGGACCTGCGGCTCGATCCCGGCACCCGCCAGGTCTGGCGCGGCCGCGTCGAGATCGATCTGTCCTCGAAGGAGTTCACGCTGCTGGAGACCTTCATGCGCCACGCCGGCTACGTCCTCTCGCGATCCCAGCTCCTCGAACAGGCCTGGGAGTACGACTTCGAGCACCGCTCCAACGTGGTCGAGGTCTACATCCGTTATCTGCGGAGGAAGATCGACGTGCCGTTCGACGTGACCTCGATCGAGACCGTGCGCGGTGCCGGCTACCGGTTGCGGAAGGATGGGGGGCGCTGAGCCGCCTCTCGATCCGACTTCGCCTCACCCTCGTCTTCGCCGCGGTCATCGCCGTGGTGCTGGCGGGCACCGGTTTCTTCGTCTACCTCCAGTTCCGCAACGACGTCGACACGGCGGTCGACTCGGGGCTGCGCTCGCGCGCCGACGAACTCTCCGCCGTGGTCCGCCGCGAGGAGACCAGCCTCGCCGCCCACCGGCAGCAGCTGGTCGGCAAGGCCGACAGCTTCGCCGAGGTGCTGACGCCGGGCGGCGAAGTCCTCGACTCCTCCGCGGTCATCGGCGACGTCAACCTGCTGGAACCCGCCCAGCTCCGGGCCGCCGCGCGCGCGCCGACCTTCGTCACCCGCGGGGACCTGCCGAGCCTCGACGGCGGCGCCCGCCTCCTCGCCGCCCCGGTGAGCACTCCCGCCGGCAAGCGCATCGTCGTCGTCGGCGCCTCGACGGCGGCCCGCGACGACTCCCTCACCGACCTCGAGCAGCTGCTGCTGATCGCGCTCCCGGCGGCGCTGATCCTCGCCTCGGTCGCCGGCTACTGGGTCGCCGCCGCGGCGCTGCGCCCGGTCGAGGCGATGCGCGCCCGCGCCGAGGAGATCACCACCGCCGCGCCGGACGAGCGCCTGCCCGTCCCCGACACCCGCGACGAGGTCGCGCGCCTGGGGGAGACGCTGAACGAGATGCTGGCCCGGATCGGCGACGCGATGGAGCGGGAGCGCGCCTTCGTCGCCGATGCCAGCCACGAGCTCCGCACGCCGCTGGCGATCCTCCGCGCCGAGCTCGACCTGGCGCTCGCCCAGGGGCGCAGCCCGGAGGAGCTGCGCGCCGCGCTCGCCAGCGCCGCCGAGGAGACCGACCGCCTCACCCAGCTCTCCGAGGACCTGTTGACGATCGCCCAGACCGAGCGCGGCGAGCTGCCGCTGCGCCTCGAGCCGCTGCGCCTCGGCGAGGCCTTCGAGACGGTCGAGCGCCGCTTCGCCCGCCGCGCCGCCGAAGCGGGACGACGGATCGAGGTCGGCGACGACGGAGGCCTGGCGCCGCGCGCCGACCGCTTGCGGATCGACCAGGCGATCGGCACCCTCGTCGACAACGCTCTCCGTTACGGCGCCGGGACAATCGCCCTCTCCGCCCGTCGCGCCGGCGAAGCGGTCGAGATCCACGTCACCGACGAGGGCGGCGGCTTCCCGCCCGATTTCCTCCCGCGCGCCTTCGAGCGCTTCAGCCGCGCCCCCGGCGTCCGCGGCGACGGGTCCGGCCTCGGCCTGGCGATCGTCGCCACCGTCGCCGAGGCCCACGGCGGATCCGCCGGCGCCGTCAACCGACCGCAGGGCGGCGCCGATGTCTCGATCGCCCTGCCGCTCTCACCGCCCGCCCGAAGTTGAGCGCCGCGCAACTCAGCCTCGCGCTCTCGGTCTTCCTCGCCTGCGCGGTGGAGGCGGTCGAGGCGTTCACGATCGTGCTCGCGGTGGGGACGACGCGGCGCTGGCGGCCCGCGCTCCTCGGGGTCGGAGCGGCGACGCTGGCGCTCGCCGCCGTGGTCGCGGCGCTCGGCCCGGCGCTGACGACGCTGCCGCTCGGGGTGTTGCGCGTCGTCGTCGGCGGGCTGCTCCTCACCTTCGGCCTGCAGTGGCTGCGCAAGGCGATCCTGCGCGCGGCCGGTGCCAAGGACAAGCACGACGAGGAGGCGATCTTCCGCGCCGAGGAGGCCGAGGCCGCCGCCGCGCCCGCCGCCCGGGGCTTCGACGGCTACGCCTTCGCGATCTCCTTCAAAGCGGTGCTGCTGGAGGGCCTCGAGGTCGCCTTCATCGTCCTCACCTTCGGCGCCAACCAGCACGACGTTGGACTGGCGGCGATCGCGGCGGCCGTCGCGATCCTGGCCGTCCTCGCCGCCGGCCTCGCCCTGCGCGCCCCGCTGGCCCGCGTGCCGGAGAACGGGATGAAGTTCGCGGTCGGCGTGATGCTGACCAGCTTCGGGATCTTCTGGGGCGCCGAGGGCGCGGGCGCCGACTGGCCCGGGGGAGACGCCTCGCTCGCCGCGCTCGTCGCTGTCGTCCTCCTTGCGGCGCTGGCGATGGTCGCCGAGATCCGCTCGCGCGCCGCGTCCGGCGCCGAGGTGCCCGCGTGAGCGGCGGGCCGACCGGGGCACCCCGATGATGCGCCGCGCCGCCCTCGCGGTCTGGGACTTCGTGGTCGGGGACGACTGGCGCCTCTCGCTCGCCGCCATCCTCGCGATCGGCCTCACCGCGGTCGTCTGCGCTCTCGGCCTCGATGCCTGGTGGCTCGCGCCGCTCATCGCGCTCGCCGCCCTGCGCTGGTCTTTGCGCGCCGCGACTCCTGGCGCTACTATTACGCAATGCGATACATCAGCGAGCGATCTACCGACCCCGGCCTCCTCGTCCTCGCCAGCCTCGCCGAGGGGCCCAAGCACGGGTACGCGATAACCCAGGACGTCGAGGAGGTTGCGGGCGTCAAGCTCGGCCCCGGAACGCTTTACGGGGCGCTGTCCCGGCTCGAGGGCCGCGACCTGATCGAGGCGCTGCCGAGCGAGGACCGTCGCCGCCCGTACAAGATCACCGCCGAAGGCTCGGCGGCGCTGGCGGAGCAGCTGGCGATGCTCGACCGCGTCGTCGACACCGGGATGAAGCGGCTGCGCGCCGCGGGGGCCACCTCGTGAACGCCCGCCTGGCGCGCCTCGCCCTGGCGCTCTACCCCCTCGCCTATCGGCGTCGCTACGGCGAGGAGATGGCGGCGCTGGTCGAGGACCAGGGCGCCTCGCCGCGCGCCGTCGCCGACCTCGCCCGCGGTGCACTCAGCGCCCACGTGCGACCGGAGCCGGCCGTGGCTGGTGCCCTCGGCCGCGGCGAGCGCGTCCGCCTCGGCGTCAGCGCCGTCCTCCTCTGCTGGGTGCTCTTCGCCGCCGCGATCTTCGCCTTCGCCAAGACGACCGAGGAACCGGCCTTCCGCGCCGCCGCCTCCGCTCACGCGGTGCTCGGCGGCGCCCACTCGACGCTCCAGGTGCTCTTCGTCCTCGCCTCGATGGCGTTCCTGCTCGGCGCCGCGCCGCTGGTCGTGATCGCGTTGGCGCAGGCGCGAAAGCGACCGGGCGTCCGTCGCGCCGCGCTTCTCGCCGTCGGCTGCGTCGCGGTCATCGTCGTCGCGACCGGCGCTGTCGTCGTGGTCGCCAACCACGACCCCGCCCCAAGCGAAGGCGCCCGCACCGCGCTCCTCGCCGGCTGGATCCTCGTCGGGGTGGCCTGCGCGATCGGCTGCGCCCTGGCCGCGCGCCGCGGCCTCTTCGCCGCCGCGATTCCCGCCGCCGCCCTGCGTCTCGCCGCCGGCTGCGCGGCCGCCGTCGCCGTCGCGATGATCGGGATCGCGGTCGCGACGCTGGTCTACCTCGTCGGCCTCGTCACCTCCGTCACCGCGCTTGCCTCGACCCCGAACGGCCCGCTCGGCAACCCGGACGTCCGCGTCTCCCTGCTGCTCGTCCTGATGGTGATGGTCGCCACCGCGGTGCCCGCCGCGCTCGGCGCGAAACGTGCCTGGCGCGGGGCCGTCGCAGGTGGGGAGCGCTCAGCCGGATAGCCAGCCGGAGGCGAGCGGCTCGGTCACCAGCGCGAGCGCGACGCCGGCGAGGATCGCGGCGGCCAAGACCGCGACCCGCAGACGCGCCCCGCGCACGCCCGCTCCGCCGCGCCGCCAGTCGGCGCTCGCGAGCCCCGGCAGCTCCAGCAGGTGGCCGAGCACGTGCAGGCTCATCAAGGCCACCCAGGCGATGAAGGCGAGCTTGTGGGCGAAGCGCATGGTGTCGTCGGGAGGGCCCTGGAGGAGCAGCGCGACCCCGGTGCCGAAGAGAGCGAGCGTGGTCAGCACCACGCCTGGCGCGAGCGAGCGCAGCGCGATGTGCGGAGGGCCGCGGCGTACGTAGGCGGGGGAGTCTGAGTAGTAGCGGGCGAAGCGGTATCCGGTGCTGCCGAGCTTCGCCAGGACCGGCGGGATCAGCAGCATCCCGATGAAGATGTGGGGGCCGAGGAGGCCGCCGATGAAGGGGATCGTCGCGCCCTCGGCGGCGAGCAGGACGAGGAGCGCGACGGCGACCGCGGCGGTCAGGCGGGCGTTCGCGACGACTCTGTCGTCTCCCGGAAGGTGTGCTGGTGCCCCCATCGCGCCGCATGGTCACCTTCTGGCCTGAAGCGGTGATGAGAGATACGTTCCCGCTGATGAAGCGCTGGTCGGTCCTAGTCGTGCTCGCCGCGGCGCAGTTCCTGATGGTCCTCGACCAGGCGGTGATGAACGTCTCGATCTCACAGCTGGTCGCCGACTTCGACACGACGGTGACGACGATCCAGGCGGTGATTGCGCTCTACGCGCTGGTGATGGCCGGGCTGATGCTGACCGGCGGCAAGCTCGGCGACATCTTCGGGCGGCGGCGCGCCTTCGCCGTCGGCCTCGTCATCTACGCGAGCGGCTCGGCGCTGACCGCGGCCTCCTGGAGCGTGCCGTCGCTGGCGATCGGCTGGTCGGGGCTGGAGGGGATCGGCGCCGCGCTGGTGATGCCCGCGATGGTCGCCCTGGTCGCCGGCAACTTCCGCGGGCCGGACCGCGCGGTCGCCTACGGGGTGCTCGGCGGCGTCGCCGGGGCCGGCATCGCGGTCGGGCCGATCCTCGGCGGCTGGGCGACGACCGAGTTGAGCTGGCGGGTCGTCTTCGCCGGCGAGGTCGTCGTCGCGATCGCGATCCTCATCGGCATCCGGCTGATCCAGGAGCCGCCCCGGCCGGCCCGGGTGCCGCGCCTCGACTGGGTCGGCTCGGTGCTCTCAGCCGCGGGCCTCGGGACCCTGGTCCTAGGCGTGCTGCAGGCGAGCAACTGGGGCTGGCTCCAGCCGCGCAACTCGCCGATCGAGCCGTTCGGCTTCTCGCTCAGCCCGTTCGTGATCGCCGCCGGCGGGCTGATCCTGGCGGGCTTCGTCGCCTGGGAGCGCCGCCGCGAGGAGCGCGGGGAGGACCCGCTGCTGCACCTCGGGCTCCTGCGCCGTCCGGCCCTGCGCTCCGGCACCGCGATGCTGATCTCCCAGAACCTGATCCTGATGGGCGTCTTCTTCACCGTGCCGCTCTACCTGCAGATCGTCCACGGGCTGGACGCGCTGGAGACGGGGGTGCGGATGCTGCCCGCCTCAGTCGGCCTCTTCGCCGCCGCGGTGGTCGGCTCGGCGCTCGCCAAACGGTTCTCGCCGCGCGCCATCGTGCGGGTCGGCCTGGCGATCGCCTTCGTCTCGACGCTGCTGCTCCTCGACACCGTCGACACCACTCTCGACGACGCCGCCTTCCTCGTCGCGATGGGCGTCCTCGGCGTCGGGATGGGGCTGATCGTCTCCCAACTCGGCAACGTGGTGCAGTCGGCGGTCGGCGACGAGGACCGCAGCGAGGCGGGTGGCCTACAGAACACCGCCGCCCAGCTCGGCTCCTCGCTCGGCACGGCGCTGCTCGGCGCGATCGTCATCAGCGGCCTGATCTTCGCCTTCACCAACAATGTCGCCTCGAACCCGAAGGTCTCCGCCGACGTGAACCAGCAGGTGGAGATCCGCGTCGCCGCCGGCGCCAGCTTCGTCGAGTCCGCGCAGGTCGAAGCGGCGGCGCGGGAGGCGGGGGTGCCGCAGGCGACCGCCACCGAGCTCGTCTCCGACTACGAAGACGCGCAGATCGTCGCCCTGAAGACGGCCTTCCTCGCCGCCGCACTCCTGGTGCTCGCGTCCTTCTTCGCCACCCGCGGGCTGCCGCCGCGCGTCCTCTCGGTGACCGACCCTTAACCTCGGCAGTCGATTTCGGGGCACGATATGGCGATGCGCGAGTCCGCCGGTGACTGATCCCGCCGCGCGGGGCGAGACGCCGTTGGCGACGGTCGTCCGGGAGTGGACGCGGATCGGCGTCACCGGCTTCGGCGGCCCGCCCGCCCACATCGCGCTGCTGCGCAAGCTGGTCGTCGACCGCCGGGGGTGGATGGACCACCATGAATTCGAGGACGCCAACGCCGCCTGCTCGCTGCTGCCGGGACCGTCCTCGACCCAGCTGGCGATCTTCTGCGCCTACCGGGTGGCGGGCTGGCCGGGGGCGATCCTCGGCGGCCTCGGCTTCATCGTTCCCGCCGTCGTCCTCATCCTCGCCCTCTCGGTGGTCTTCCTCTCGGGCTCGCCGCCCGATTGGATCCGCGGCGCGGGAGCCGGAGCCGGGGCGGCGGTCGCCGCGGTCGCGGTGCGGGCCGGGCTCGACCTCCTGCGCCCGAGCCTCGACCGCGCCCGGGGCGAAGGCGGTCACCTGGTCCGCTGGGCGGCCTACGGGACGGCGGGTGGCGTGGCCGCGGCGACGATCGGCCCGTGGCTGGTCCTCGTCCTGCTCGGCTGCGGCATCCTCGAGCTGCTGATCCGGCGCGCCACGACGGGGGACGGGATGCCTTCGGTTGCGGCGTTGCTCATCACCCCGCTCGCCGTCGTCGCCACCGGCACGGTCGGGGACCTCGTCTGGACCGCGCTCAAGGTCGGCGCCCTCTCCTTCGGCGGCGGCTTCGTGATCGTGCCGCTGATGCAGGGCGACGCCGTCCACGCCTACCACTGGATGACCAACACCGAATTCCTCAACGCCGTCGCCCTGGGACAGGTGACGCCAGGACCCGTGGTCGCGACCGTCGCCGCGGTCGGCTACGGCGCCTACGGGATCGGCGGCGGCCTCCTCGCCGCGCTGGTCGCCTTCCTGCCCTCGTTCTCCTTCATCCTCCTCGGCGGCGGCCGCTTCGAGCGCCTCCGCGACAACCCCCTCGCCCGCAGCTTCCTCGCCGGCGCCGGCCCGGCCGCGATCGGCGCGATCCTCGGCTCCGCCGTCCCCTTGGCCGGCGCGCTTACGGAGAGTTGGCAGGGCCTCGTCCTCGCCGCCGCCGCGGTCGCATTGCTGCTCGCGCGGCGTGGGGTGGTGACGGTGCTTCTTGCCGCGGGGGTGGTCGGGGCCGTCGTGGCGTTGGCTGGGGGTCCGCTGCCGTAGGTTGCGGGGCGGGACGGCCGTTCTCCCGGCCGCTCCGGCAGTTCTAGCTGCGTCCTGGGCGTCTCATCGCGGTCCTGGCTGGCTGTGACCGCGATGAGACGCCCAGGACGTGAGGGTTCGGTGACTCACTGCGAGGGTTCGTCACGCTTTCGCCGGGAAGTCCCGGGAGATGTGACGCTTCCGCCAGGAACTCCACACCCACGTCACGGTTCCGTCGCACCTGGAATCAGCCCTTCGCTCTTTCCCTCTCGTATGGGGGGTAAACGACGAACGGCTGTCGCGGGCGGCGTCGGATCGAGGAGGAACGTGCGCGGAACCGTGGAGTTCGTGGAAGAACCCTGGCGGAGGTGTGGACCTCGTGTCGTCTCCCTCACATCACCCGCAACGGCGTCGGAGATCCTTCACACCTTTCATACCTCGGCCGTCTCACCCACGGCCACAGCCAGCCAGGGCCGTGGGTGAGACGGCCGCGCTCGCCGACACCCCTTGCGTCCCTTGTAATCGCGCCCCGGCCTTTGGCCGACGCTCTCCCCTCTCATCGCCCGTTAAGCGAACGTCCCTAGCTTGCCGCGCGATGAACAACGCGCTAACCAAGGCAAGCTTCACCAAGGTTCCCGAGATTCTGGCCGTCTTCTGGATCACGAAGGTGGCGACGACGGCGATGGGGGAGACGACTTCGGACTGGATGAACGGGTTCTTCGGGCCCGCGATCGCCATTCCGCTGATGCTGATCGCGCTGGTGTGGACTCTGCGGCGCCAGCTGCGGGCCGAGCGCTATGACGCCTGGACCTACTGGGGCGTCGTGGTGATGGTCGCGGTCTTCGGGACCTCGGCCGCCGATGCGCTGCACGTCGGGCTCGGCGTTCCCTACGTCGCCTCGACGATCTTCTACGGGCTCATCCTCACCGCGATCCTGGTCGCCTGGCACCGCAGCGAGGGCACGTTGTCGATCCACTCGATCTACACCCGCCGCCGTGAGACCTTCTACTGGGCGACCGTCCTTGCAACCTTCGCGCTCGGCACCGCCGCCGGGGACATGACCGCCACCTCGCTGCACCTCGGCTACCTCGACTCGATCGCCGTCTTCGCCGCGCTGATCGCGATCCCGTTCGCGGGCTATCGCTGGTTCGGCATGAACGAGGTGCTCGCCTTCTGGGCCGCCTACGTCCTCACCCGTCCGCTCGGGGCCTCGGTCGCCGACTGGGCCGCGGTCGAACCGCACCGCGGCGGCCTGGGGCTCGGGGCGGGCGGGGTCAGCGCGATCCTCGTCACCGTCGTCTTCCTCCTCATCCGCCACTTGGCGCGGACGCGGAGGGATGTCCGCGAGGAGCAGCTCGAATCCGAGGGCGGCGCGGTCGAGGCGCTCGCGCCGGGCCGGGCCTGATCAGGCGTGGACGGGTTCGCCCACGGTCGCGGCCTCAGCCTCGACCTTAGGTAGAGCTTCAGGCAGCGTGTAGAAGTGCTCGGTCGCGCCGCGCACCGCGCGCTGGCGCACCAGCACGATCAGCCCGGCTTTCGCCAGCTCGGTCACGTGGTAGTTCGTGTTGCTGAGCGGGATCTGAAGCTCCTGGCTGAGATCGCTGGGGGAGAGGACCCGGCCGCCGTCGATCCCGAGGATTTCGAGGATCGAGACGCGCAGGGGATGGGCGGTGGCCCGCGCCAGCCGCTCCCAGTTGACGGGGATTGATTCGTCGTGCGGACGGCTCCCGTTGCCATTGCCATTGGTGGACGCATTGCCGTTCACGTCGACGACCCCATTTCCGTTTCCGTTGCCATTGTCCAAGAGCGCATGTACCCCGTTTCCGCCTGGCATGCGGGCCAGATTACCAAAAATTATTGACTCATGTACCAATTTTCGGGTAGGGTTACTTTGGGATGCTCTTCTGGAGGAGAGATGCGTCGTCTGGCGACGCGTGGATCACTTTTTCCGTGATCTGCGTCGGGGTCGCCCTTGCGCTCGCCGCCGCGCCGGCGCTCGCCGCCGCCGATACCGCCTCGGTCATCGCCCCGAGCAACCCGCACGAACCGACGGTCGACTCCGGCTGGCAGGCGGGCACCTGCAACGCCGAACCGCCCCTGGTGCCGACCGAATGCTCCGTCGCCACGCCGGGCCAGTTCTTCGAAACGGCCGCCGCTCACCCGAACTTCGGCTTCACCCAGTTCATCGTCGCCAATAAACCGGGACTGCTGGGTGGCCCGGTTCCGACCAACGAACTCGCCTACGTACGGGTCGAGCTGCCGGTCGGCTTGAGCGTCAATCCCGGCGCCACCGAACGGTGCCCCATCGAGGCCTTCCAGGCAGGCGCGTCGGCATGTCCGGTCGGCTCGGCGGTGGGCAAAAGCGCCGTTACGGCTGCCACCCCGCTGCTCGGGTCGCCGATCGCGCCGATCCCCGGCGTGACGGAAGTGACCGTCTACAACCTCGTCCCGAACCAGGGACAGGCGGCGCGCTTCGGTCTCGAACTCGCCGGCAATGAAGTCTTCCTCGAAGGTGACATCGCCTCAAGCAGCGACTACCACGAGGGGTTCACGATCGCGGTCCCGCACGCGCTGCCGCTCGAACTGGGGCCGCTCAAAACCCTAGTCAGTGGCCTGATCCTGAAAAACCGCCTCGTCTTCAACGGCCGCGCCGGCGACGGCACCTTCCTGACCACGCCGAGCACCTGCCACGGCCAGGCCTTCATCGAATCGGGCACTGAATACTCGACCCTCCTGCGCGCCGCCTCTTATGAAGAGATCGAAGCGGGGGAGAGCTTCCCCGACGGCGCCGGCGCCTACCTCGAATCGCCGATCCCGCCGGGCACCTCGCCGAAAAGCTGCACCACGATCCCGTACACGCCGGGCCTCGCCATCGCCCCCGGGACCGACGAAGTGAACGCGCCCGCCGGGGCCCAGGTCTCGGTCGTCGTCCCGGCGCCGCACGGTCCGGAAGGCCAAGACCAGTCGACCACCAAGGAAGCGCAGGTGACGCTGCCGCCGGGGATGGGCATCAATCCCTCGGCCGCCGCCGCCCCGAACAATCTGAAGACGTGCGAAAACAGCCAGTTCGTCCTCCACTCGGCGGCACCGATCACCTGCCCGCCTGAGTCGAGGATCGGCACCGCGAAGATCACCGCGGCGCAATTGCCGGAAGGCGACCTCGAAGGCAACGTCTACATCGGCAAGCAGGAATCGAGCGACCCGACCTCCGGCAATGAGTACAGGATTTTCATTGACGCGGCGTCTTCTCGCTACGGCATCGACGTGCGGCTCCTCGGCCACGTCTTCGCCGACCCGATCACCGGCCAACTGACGACGAAGATCGCCGAAGTCCCGCAGGTCCCGTTCACCAGCTTCACCCTCAACTTCATCGGCGGCCAACGGGCGGTCCTGAGCAGCCCGCCCACCTGCGGCCCGAACAACGGCACCGCTCAGATGACGCCATGGTCCGGCAACGCCGCCGCGACCCCGGTCGGGAGCTTCTCCCTCCACGCCACCCCGGGCGGGGGGCCCTGCGCGGCGACGCTCGCGGCGCGACCCTTCGCCCCATCTTTCGCCGCCGGGCCGGGGA
>Ga0268266_10000776_pt1 | contig 42689 bp, 34 predicted proteins | sample KBSS13metaG_FD_190356 | JGI IMG/M metagenome (GOLD analysis project Ga0268266, IMG submission 190356) | Switchgrass rhizosphere microbial communities from Kellogg Biological Station, Michigan, USA - KBS S1-3 metaG (SPAdes) (version 2) | ecosystem: Host-associated > Plants > Roots > Rhizosphere...
GCAACGCCCACGGCGGCGACCGCGTGAGCATTACCGTGTACAAGGTGGTGGGATTCGGCGACTTCGGCGTGGTCGACGGAGAAATTCACCTCGCCGACGGCACCCTGGTGGCGGCCGGGCAAATCAAAGTCTGGCGCCCCGGCGATGAACCGGCGAAGGAAGTGATGACATGAAGCGACTCGTCCTTTTGTTTGTATTCCTCCTGATCGCCGCGCCCGCGCTGGCGGCCGATCCGACAACGCAGCCGACCACCCAACCCGCCCCGCCGGCATCGACCGAGTTGCTTGAGCGCGTGCAGAAACAGTTGCAGGCAGTGAATACGGTGCAGGCCGACTTCATCCAGGTAAAAGAGCTGGCGGTTCTGAAGCACAAGCTGACCATCAAAGGCCACTTCGCACTGGAGAAACCCGATCACGTCATCTGGATCGTCAACGAGCCGGTGAAGTACGCGGTAGCCGTGAAGGGTGAGGAAGTTCGCCAGTGGGACGAGGACACCAACAAGGTTCAGGTCATCCACCTCGGCGGCGATCCGACGTTTAAAGCCATCAACGAGCAAATCAATTCGTGGTTCATGGGCAACTACAAAGTGCTCGCGCAGGACTACGACGTGACCGTGCCGAGTGAAAAACCGCTCACGCTCGCGTTTGCTCCTAAGGGCGGAACAATGGTCGCCAAAATCCTTAAGCAAATTGAAGTGACGTTCGGCAAAGAAGACCAATACATCGACACGATGGTCATCCGCGAGCAGTCCGGCAGCGTGACCACGCTCCACTACATCGATGCGAAGGTGAACGAGCCGGTGAAGAAGGAACTTTGGGAGATTCCGCCCCATGGCCGATGAAACTCCCGCGAAACGGCCACGCAAGCGGTGGATCCTCTCGATTGCGTTCATCCTGGTCGCGCTGTCGATCGCCGGTTTTTTTCGGCTGCAGATCGACAGCTCGCTCGAGCCGCTGCTGCCGCAAGACAGCGAGGCCCGGCAGACCATCGTCTTCCTTCGCGATAGCACGTTCGCGTCCAAAGCACTCCTCTGGTTCAAGCTCACCGACGACAACGCCACCACCGCCCAGCTCATCGCCGCGGCGGAGGACGTGAAACGAAAGCTCGATCCGTCGCTGATCAGCCGCGTCATCGCGCCGCCGGGTGAGGCTAACGCGATGGACGAAATCCTCGGCCTTATCGAGCACGCCGGCGAACTGCTGAATCAGCAGGACCTGAACGAACTGTCTGGCCTCACCACGCCGGAGAGTCTGAAGAAACGCATGCGCGAGAATTATCTTCAGCTCACCAAGCTCGAAGGCTCGTTCATGATGGGCGTCATCCGCCGCGACCCGCTGGGCATGAACGCGCGCGTGCTCGGGCGGCTCAAGTCGCTCAGCGACAGCATGGGATACAAGGTTGAGGTGAAGAATGGCCACTTCGTTCACCCTGATGGACGGCAGCTCATGCTCGTGCTGGATACGACGGCCTCGGCGACGAGCATGGAAAGCTCGCGGCAACTCGTGGCGCATTTGAATAGCATTGCCGCGAGCGCACCGCCGGGCGTGAAGATCACGCCGATCGCCGGGCAGGTGCACACCGCTCAAAACGACTCGACCATGCAGCGCGACATGAAGCTCGCCGGCATTCTCGATTCGATCGGATTCCTGCTGCTGTTCATTCTCGTCTGCCGTGATTGGCGCGTCGCGGCGGTCTTCACGCTGCCGGTGATCGCAATCGGCGTGGCGCTCGGATTGTGCGCGCTCGTGTACCCGCGGTTGTCCGCGATGGTGATCGGCCTCAGCGCCTCGATGGCCGGCAGCGCGGTCGATTACGGCATTTTCGTCTACACCGCCGTCTGGATGGGCACGCACCCGCACCAGGACATGAAGCGCATCCGCAAGCACCTGCTGCTTAGCCTGCTGACGACCATGGGCGTGTTCGTCGCGTTCATCTTTTCGTATGTGCCCGCCTACCGGCAGCTCGGTTACATGACGTGCGTTTCGCTCACACTCGCGATGCTGGCGGCGCTCTACGTGCTCCCGCTGGTCGTGCGGCCCGGCGCGAAAGTGATGGCGCTGGGATCCGGCATGCCGCTGCACCGCTGGGGCAAACTCGCCCGGCCGATCCTGATCGTTGCGATGCTCTTCTTCGGCGCCGCCCTTTTTGTCGGGAGCGGCGTACGGTTCGACGCCGACCTGAGCAAACTCGACGGCGTCAGCCAGGACGTGCGAGATAACGAGGCTGCCTTTCATCGGGCCTTCGCCCGCAGCGAGGCGGACTTTGCCATCCTAGTCGTGGCCGGCGATACGCTGCCCGCCGCCGAGCACGAGAACGACAAAGTCGTGCAGCAACTCGCCTCGCATTTCAAGCCCGGCGAGCTGATCTCGCTGACCAACTTCTGGCCATCAGAAGCGACCCGGAATGAAAACCTGGCCCGGTGGCGGGCGTATTGGTCGCCGGAGCGGATCGCCGCGCTCAAGGCCAACCTCGCCGTCGCCGGCGAGCCGTACGGGTTTTCGGTCGACGCGTTTGCGCCGTTCTTCAACAGCCTCACTGCCGGTCCGGCGACGCGGCAGTCACGCGAGATCATCTCCAGCATGCAGGAGCAATTCGTCGCCCACGCCAGCGGGCGCGTGCAACTGCTCAGTTACTTCGAAGACACCGACGCCAACGTAACGGCCGTGCGAAACATGACGCGCGGCAACCCCAACGCGCAGGTGATCTCCCAGCGCGCGATGGGCCAGGCGTTCGCCGAGTCTGCCGCGAGTGAAACGGAGTTGCTGGTCAGCATCAGCCTCGGCTTCATCATCGTGTCGCTGCTCGCGCTGACGCGGAGCGTGATCAAGTCGATCCTGATCATGCTGCCGGCCATCCTCGGCGTCGCGGCGATGCTGGCCACGCTTGCGTTGCTGCATCTTCCGATGAACGTCGTCACCGTAATCGCGGCGATCATGGTGATGGCGCTCTGCAGCGACTACGGCATCTTCGCCGTCTTTTCGTGGGATGAAGACGAAACGCTCTTCGGTCAGGGGATGATGTCGATGCACCTGTCGTCGATCACCACGCTCATCGGCACCAGCTCGCTGCTGCTCGCGCATCACCCGGCGCTGTTCATGGTGGGCGTGAGCCTGACGTCGGGCCTGCTCGTCGGATATTTGACCGCGTTTTTTGTCGTCCCTGGCATCTGCTACGTCCTAAACTTGGACAAGAAAGTGAGGACGGCGTGAAACAAACCAAGGATGAAGGCCGAAGGATGAAGGATGAAAAAGGAAGTGGCACCTCCGTTTTCATCCCTCATCCTTCATCCTTCATCCTTTTCTGCATCGTCTTTCTCACCGGCTGCGCGTCCGAGCCGTTCAAACGCCCGCCGCTGCCCGTGCTCGATCATCCCAACGCGCGAAAGGTCCAGGCCGAGTACCTCCACAAGCTCGCGAACAAATTCACCACCGACGACACCGTCATCATCTCCGCCCCGTTCCACGACGACATCGCCGTGCTCGGCGTGCTGAAGATCGACCGGGCCGCCGGCACGTTTGAGATGGCGGGCCTCAACCAGATGGGCCTCGAGCTGTTCCAGATCGGCGGCGATAAGTCCGGCGTCATCATCCGCTCGGCCGTGCCGCCGCTGATGGAGCAGAAGCAGGTGCTGCTTTCGATCGGCGAAGACGTGAAGCGGATGTACTTCGACCTGGCACCGTCGAAGGAATCGGATTTTGAAGTGGAATCGAAACTCGTCACCTACCGCGACGGCGACGTCATTTACGAGTTCGGCGGCGACCCGGCCGTGCTGCTGGAAAAGCGGGTGAACGGATTTTTCGGTGCGAAATGGCGCGTCCGTTATTATGATTACGCCGAGTCCGCCGGCAGCCTTTATCCGCGGGGGATCGTCATGGACAATGGGCATTATCACTACCGCATCGTCGTGAAGAACCGCGCATGGCAGAGCGATCAATGAGCCACACCGTCCGCGAGCAGATCCGATCGATGATGCGGATGCAGCCACGCGCTGAAGGCTTCGGCGCCACGCTCACGCTCGACCCAGCTTTCTCGATCCTCCCCGACCATTTCGCCGGCCAGCCACTCATGCCCGGCATGTGCATGCTGCAGGCCGTCCTGCTAGCGGCGGCTGCGTCGCAAGGCGTCGATGACTTGCGACTCCGCACGCTCAAGACCGCCAAGTGGATGCAGCCGGTGAATCCCGGCGACCAAGTGTTTATCGATGGAACGATCACCGCCGGCGAAAACGGGGATCTCGTCGTCAAAGCCAGGTTGCTACGACACGACCAACGCTGCGCTGAATTTTCACTGATCGCCTGCACGGTGCCGGCCGCGACAATCGCCGCAGCGCCCGCATCGTCGTCGCCACACGGAGCCCTGTCATGACCCCGCCGCGTCGCCAGAAAGGCGGGTACTTTCCGCAGCAAGACGGCGCGCCGCCTCCGGTCGTCGTGCGCCTTACGCAGCGCATCCGCTTCAGCGACGTCGACCCCATGGCCATCCTCTGGCACGGCCGGTACGCCAAGCTGTTCGAGCAGGCGAATGAAGAGATCGGCCGGCTCGTCGACATGAGCTACCCTGATTTTCAGCGCGATCGCATTCTCGCGCCGATCGTGCAGCTGCACGTCGACTACTTTTCACCCTGCAAGCTCGGCGAACTGGTGACGATCATCGGCAAGATGGTCTGGAGCGAAGGCGCGAGAATGGATATCGAGTACGAAATCCGCCACGAAGCCGGCCCGCTGGCGGCGACCGGCTACACCGTGCAGATGTTCGTCGACGAATCCGGCCAACCACTCCTGGCATCGCCGGCGATGCAGGAACGCTGCCGCAAACGCTGGCTGGCTGGGGAATTCGGAAAATAGCGAACCGGCCTCCGCCACCCTCGCTTGAGTTAGCCTCCAAAGCCCATCCCGTATAAATTGAGCGACGTCCATGTCCCCCGTCATCGTCCAATCCGACTGCGTCACCGCCTACGGCTGGGGCACCGACGCGCTATGGGACGGCCTGATGAGCGGCCGCACCGCCATCCGCACCAGCCGACGGTTTGCCGACCGCGCCTTTCTCAGTAATCAACTCGCCGAAGTGCCTGAGCTTGTCGTGCGTCCCGGCGAATCGCGCGCGATGGCGATGCTCTCGCGCCTGCTTTCGCCGCTCGTGAATCAGCTCGACTCGGCCACGCCGATTATCCTCGCGACCACCGTTGGTGAGATCGAGTACGTCGAACAATCGGTGCTTGATGAGTCGCCGGAGTTGGCCATACGGGCTCGGCCGCAGATGTTGCTCGGACGACTCAAGCAGTGGCTGGGACTGAGCGGCCCGGGGTTGGTCTTCTCTTCCGCGTGCGCGTCCTCGACAGCCGCCCTCACCCGCGCCGCCGCGATGATCACGCATAACGAAGCCTCCAGCGTGCTCGTCGTAAGCTGCGACGCGATTTCCGAATTCGTCTACTCCGGATTTTCCACCCTCCTGTCACTCTGCGAATCCCCGGCCAGCCCGTTCGACGCGTCACGCAGCGGCCTCACCCTCGGCGAAGCGGCCGCGTACGCACTAGTGACGCGCGACGATCGCGCAAGCAACCAACGCGATGCCGTCTCCGTTCTCGGCTGGGGCAACACTACTGATGCGGTGCACATGACCGCGCCCGATCGCTACGCCGGCGGACTGCAGCGTGCGATCGGCAAGGCGCTCACGATGGCCAAGCTCACCCCCGCCGACGTCGACCTCATCGCCGCCCACGGCACCGCCACGCTCTACAGCGACGCGATGGAGATGGTCGCGTTCCGCGCCGCGCTCGCCGAGCCGCGGCCGACGTTTTCCATCAAGGGCGGCATCGGCCACACGCTCGCGCCGACCGGCCTGTTGCAGACGATCATCGCCGCTAGGTCATTGTCGCAGGGCGTCACGCCGCCGGTGGTGGGCCTTTCGATCCCCGACGAATCCGCCATCGGCTGGGCGCACGGCGTGCCGATGAAGCTTGAAAACGCCGACGTCGCCCTCGCCACCAACTCCGGCTTCGGCGGCGTAAACACCGCGGTGCTGCTCGGCAAAAGGAGCGGCAAATGATCCGCTCGCTCGCCTGGTTCTGTGCCGATCACTACGGCCTGTACTCGCCGGCGCGCGAGTCGTTCACCCGCCCCACGCCCGCGGCCGAAGAATTGCTCGCGATCGTCAATCGGCCCGTGAAATACTTCTCCCGCATGACCCGCGAAACCAAGGCCGGCCTGTGCGCCGCCAGCCTCGTACTGCGCGATCTGGCGCCCGACGGCACATTGCGGCAGGAAGTGGGCCTGCTCGCCGCGGGGGAAGACGGATGCGTGCCCGCCAATCAAACCTACTTCCACGACTACGTCACCGCCGGCCGATCGATGGGACGCGGAAACCTCTTCATCTACACGCTCCCCACCAGCACGCTCGGCGAGTTGGCGATCGCACTCGCGCTCACCGGCCCCACGATGTACGTGCACGCCGACCGCGCCCCGCTCGCCACCCTGCTGCACCAGGCCATGCAGCTCGTCGCCGATGGAGAGGCAGAGGCGATCCTCACGCTCTGGAGCAACGCCGAAGCATCGGTCTGCATGCTGCTGCAGCGCGACGTGCCGGGCATGGCCTCGATCAAGCTGCCCGAGAGCGGCAGTCCGCTCGAAATCGCCCGGGCGTTTTACGATAAAGTGTCAGCCGAGGCATCACGCGAATGACGCAGGCCTGGTGCTGCATCCCGGTCTACAACAACGCGGCCACCATTGCCGACGTGGCCCGCCGAACGCGCGAGCAAATCGATAACCTCCTCATCATTGACGACGGCAGCACCGACGCCGATTTGCGTGAGTTGCTCAAGTCGCTCGACGTCAAGGTCATTCGTCACGAGCACAACCAAGGCAAAGGAGCCGCGCTGCTGACCGCGTTTCGCTACGCCGCCGACCAAGGCGCGCAATACGTCATCACCCTCGACGGCGACGGCCAGCATTTTCCCGAAGACATCCCGCGCTTCCTGCCGCACCTGTCGCCGGATGCGATTCTGCTCGGCCACCGCACCGAATTCACCGGCGAAATGCCCCGCGCCGCCCGCTTCGGGCGGCGGTTTTCAGACTTCTGGATCTTCGTCGAAACGTTCACACACGTGCGCGACTCGCAGAGCGGGTTTCGCGCGTACCCGGTTCAGCACGTGCTGAAACTGCCGATGTGGTCGAAGCATTACAATTTTGAGATGGAAGTGCTGACGCGAGCACTGTGGGCCGGGTTGAGCGTGGAGAGCGTGCCGATCCGCGTGTTCTACCCCAGTAAGGCCGAACGGGTTTCGAGTTTTCATCCGGTGCGAGATAATCTGCGGATCTCGCGAATTCACGTGCGCCTGCTCGCGCGAAGATTGTGGCCGGTGCCGCAGCGCCGGCTGGTGAAGCCGTCATGAACATTGTCACCCTTATCCGCCGCGAAACCGCCGAGCTTAGCGGCCGTACTGCCGTCGTAGAGAGCGACCGTTCGGTCACGTATAGCCAGTTGCTCGATCGCATTGCGACGATGGGGAACGAGTTGAAGCGACTCGGCGTCGGCCCCGGCCAGCGGATCGCGTTTCGTTGCAAGGACGGCATCGACTACATCGTCGGCTCGCTCGCGCTGCTCGAAGCCGGCGCGGCCGTCGTCACCGTCCCCGATTCTGTCACCGCCGACGAAGTGAAGGAAACCATCGACCGCATCGACGTGAACGGCCTGCTCTTTCACACCGATTTTCCGCTGCCGAACGCGTCAACCAGCTCGGCCGTCGGAAATTTTGCCTGGCAGGCCCGCCCCGCTGCGCCAGAACTCGACGCCCGCTGCCGCTCGATCGACGCGGCGTTCATCCGCTTTTCCTCCGGCACCACCGGCGAGAGCAAAGGCGTCGTCCTCTCGCACCAGTCGATCGAAGACCGCACCGACGCCGCCAACGCCGGGCTGCAGATTTCGTCGGCCGACACGATTTTGTGGGTGCTGGGCATGAGCCATCACTTCGTCGTGTCAATCCTGCTGTTCCTCCGCCGCGGCGCGACGATCATCGTCGCTAATCAGAATTTTCCGTTCTCCGTGCTGGAAGCTGCGGAGAGATATCCGATCACGTTCATCTACGCCTCCCCGGTGCACTACTTCCTGCTGGCGATGTCGGCGGTGCCGAAAGAGACGCTGGCGAAGGTTCGGCTGGCGATAAGCACGTCGATGAAAATGCCGCCGGACATTTCGTCGCAGTTCGCCGCGAAGTTCGGCCTTACCCCCGCCGAGGCGTACGGGATCATCGAGATCGGCCTGCCGTTCATCAACACCGAGCCGAACGCGGCGGGCGGTCGTAACACTGTGGGCCGCGTGCTGCCGGCGTACAAGGTGCAGATCCGCAACGCGGATGAGCATGGCGTCGGCGAAGTGCTCATCCAGGGCAAAGGGATGTTCGACGCGTACTTCTCGCCGTGGCGGCTGCGCACCGACATCACGGACGACGGCTGGTTCCACACCGGCGACCTCGGGCGAGTCGACGAAGCCGGCCGACTGTTTCTGCTCGGGCGGAGCAAGACGGTCATCGTGTGCGCGGGGATGAAAGTGTTCCCGGAAGAGGTGGAGGAAGTGATCAACGCCGCCCCGGGCGTGAAAGAGTCGCTGGTGTTCGGCCGGGCGCATCCGCAGTTCGGCCACACGCCGATCGCACACGTGGTGATGAAGGGGAACGCCGAGCCGGACGCGGTCGACGGATTGCGGGCGCACTGCTGTGAGCATCTGTCGAGCTACAAGGTACCGGTTCAGTTTGTGGCGGTCGAGTCACTGCCGAAAACCCCAAGCGGCAAGCTCGCGCGGGCGGCGGTGGCGATGTCTTGAGCTAACAGGCCGTCATCCTGAGCGTACTCGCGAAGGATCTACGTCGTCCGTCGATCGATGGCAGATCCTTCACGAGTACGTTCAGGATGACAGTTCCTCCTTTTGCAGGTAACTCGCTTGCGCCGCGTTTGCGCTGTCCGACGTGACACACAAAAAATCTCAAATCCGAAACACTTTGCCGCATTTTCCTGCTGAAAATGGCGCTTTCGTCCGCGGCGGTGCGCGGCCGCCTCGCCGTTTGCGCACCGGCGCCAGTGATAATAGATGAGGGTCATTTCGCCCGCATCGATCGCTGCGCGTCGTTGGCGTGGCGATCGCTCTTTGACAAGTGAATAGTCAGAACACGTGCACCTAAAAGGCAACGTTTGTGCACCTAAACGCACCTTTTCGTACCTTGGCGCACCCAGCGCAATATCGCCAAAGCCCGGCCCGGCCATCGGTTACGTGGCCGGACTGGTCAGATTGATGATTTTATTCGAACGGCGACGGAATGTTGTTCGATGACGCCGCTACGCAACGAGCGAGGCCTTGAACGTCGTCATCATGCGCTTCGCTTCGTCGTCGGTCATCGCACCTTCGAGATAGCTGAGGACCAGGTTGAACCGTCCGCCGAAGTAAGTCATGCACAGGTTCAAACCCGGCGGCGAGAAGGCGAGCGGCGTGTGGATGATGTTGGTCGCCGGCAATCCCAAAAACGTATCGCCGGTGAACCCGGTTTCGCGCAGGCACGCAAAATAGAGCGAACACATTCGGCCCTTGAACAGAAACCGAGTGAGCGCCGCCACCAGCCACGGCGGGAAAATCCGCCACAGCACGGCGGCATCGGCCATTGCGGCGGGAATATTTTCGCGCATCTGGTCGAAAAACTGATCGCGCATCATGCCGGCGACCGTGGGCATGTCGTTGGGCGCGTCCTTGGGCACGGAGAACATCAGAAAGGAGAACTGGTTGAAGAAGAACGATTCCCACAGCTGCCCCTGCGGCCGGGCGTTGGCGGAGGTCGACAGCATGTACTGCGTGCCGGGCAGCGGCGTTTCAGGAAAAACGGTTCGCATCGCCAGCGTCGCCCGCGCGGTGGCGGACGGCAGGATGATCGGCATGCCGATTTCTTCGCCGGCTCGCACGCTGAACGCGGCGGTTTCTTCCGGCGTCAGGCTGTCGTGCACGAACTTCACGCGGGCCGCGCCTTTGGGCGGAATCTGCAGGCCGCACACGTCCTGCTCGTTCAGCTTGTAGAGCAGTTTGTTGAGACGCCGGCCGGAGCTGAAACGGCGCAGCCAGTGATCGAGATGCGCCGGCTCGGTCTGTTTCATCTTCCCGGCGAACTCTTCGAGCCGGCCCTGCGCGGTTTCGTCGATCAGCTGCAAAAACGCCTCGGCCCCGGTGGCGTCGAGCAAGCGGTGATCGAACACGAGGCCCAGTCGCGATTGTTCATTGCCGATTCGCACCAGCATCACCCGCAGGTGCTGCGACTCAGATTCGAAAGGAGCGTTCACATGATCGGCCAATGCTTTTTCAGCATCGCAGTGCGAGCCCGCGGGCAGATCGACCACGCGGAGCCGAATCGGCGTGGTAGTTCCGGCTTTTGGGATCTTCCAGTAAGGCGCAATGTTCATCCAATCGCGAGCGACGCGTCCGTGAATGATCCGCAGGCGCGCAGAAATCTGATCGAGCGAACGGCGGATGATCGAATCATCCAGCCGGCCGTTCACGTCCAAAATCGCCTGCGAAAAACTGCCTACGCCGGTGCTTTTGCGGGCGCTGCTGTGCAGGCCGCCGATGATCCAGTCGATGCCAGTGAGATAGCGGCGGTTGCGGAAGTAAGGAAGCGAAAGGCTCAACTCTTTGGCCCCGCCAACGCGCGCTCGACGACCTTGGCCATGTTGCGCGTGGTCTTGGTGTCGTCGGGCTTGAGGCCGACCTTCATGAGGTTCACGCCGAACCGCTGTTCGATCGCGAGGACGAGCGAGACGAACTTGAGCGAATCGATGCCGAGGACGGTGAGATCGGTGGCGTTGTTGACGCTTCCCTTTTTCAGCGAGACGAGGGCTTCGATTTCAGCGTTGAGTTGCTGCTCGATGGCTTCAGTGGTCATGTCGATGGGCCGGGTTCGGAGTTTACTTTGGTCAGCCGCAGGGTTGCGGCAGACGGATCGAATGATGGCCGGAACGTTGCAACGTTGTCAACCCGAGCCGCGGCCGATGATTCATCGCCGATCAATCGCCCGAGCAATCGGCCCGCCTGCATGGAGAGCAGGCCGCCGAGCAGTTGGAACGCGGCGCTGCTCGGCGAGTGGCCGAAGTACGGGCTGAACGTGGTCGTCGCGCCGGCGTGGCCGGGGTCGATCGTCGGTGATGCGGGGCCGATGACGGGTTGATCGACGATTCGCAAATCGACCGCTGCAGGCGGCGCGACGGCGAGCGTGGCAATGCCGGGCGTGTCGGATCGTCCGAGCATCCAGAAGACCGCCCCTTCGCCGGGCGAGATGCGCTGGTCGTGATTCAGCATCCGGCCGGCGCAGTGGAGTAAAACTTCGCCGAGTTCCTCGACGACGCCGACGAGGACGCGATCGCACTGCTGCTGATCGAGCCAGGCCTGCGCGAGCAGCACGGCTTGCTCGAAGCCGCTCAGGAAATCAGTGGTCGACAGCGACGGACCACGCAGGCCGAGAATCTCGGTGATGTATGCGGCTGGAGCTCCGTGGACGGAATGGGAAAAATCGGTCGGCAGCGCGGCCGAGTCGCCGTGGTCGAGAATGCCGTCGAGGAATTTGAAGCCGCGACCGTGCGGGCCGAAGCCGGAGGCGACGATGAGACCAATTCGTTCTAACGGCACGCCTTCGAGGGATGCCTTCGCAGTCGACCAAGCATCGCTCGCGGCGATGACGGCCATGCGGGTAAAGCGATCCGCGCGTCGCAGCCGCTTGCTGGTGGCGGGATCGGCGAGAACGTCGTCGCTCACTGTCCGCGGCGCAGCGGTGGCGGGTGACGCATCGCTAATCGCAGCGGTGATCAGCGGGAGCGTTCGACCAACGGCGGTGACCGCACCCACTCCTAGTACGCTGACAGGAGGCAAGGTCATGCCCGCCTCCGAATCAGCACGGCGGCGTTGTTGCCGCCGAACGCCAGGGAGGTGGAGAGCGCGTAGTCGCCGTTGATTGGCGTGACGTCGCGGACCGGCGCGAGCGGCAAATCGGGATCGCGGTTGGCGAACCCGCAGCTGGCGGGAATCCACCGCTCGCGGAGGCCGAGCACGCTGAAGACCGCCTCGAGCCCGCCGGCGGCGCCGAGCGTGTGGCCGGTGTAGCCCTTGGTCGACAGGAACGGAACGGTTTCGCCCAACAGGCGATGGATCACGCCGCTCTCGGCGCGGTCGTTGTCGAGCGTGGCGGTGCCGTGGGCGTTGATGAACGCGACCTGATCGGAGGTGATGTTGGCTTGTGCGAGTGCGGCGCGAATCGCGGTTTGGAGCCCGCGACCTTCGGGGTGCGGCGCGGTGAGGTGGTGTGCGTCGCAGGCGCTGCCGAAGCCTGCCACCTCAAAGCGGTGGGCTTTGTTCCGTCGACGCGCGTGTGCTGCGGATTCGAGAATCACGACACCAGCGCCTTCACCCAGGTTGAGTCCCGCGCGGTCGCGATCGAACGGTCGACAGAGCTGGTTGCTCATCACGCCGAGCGACCAGAAGCCGGCCATCGCCACGCGGTTGAGCTCATCTGCCCCGCCGGCGATGGCGATATCGCACAGGCCGGCGCGGATCCAGGTTGCGGCGATGCCGATTGCGTCGGTGCCGGAGGAGCAGGCGTTGACGACCGTCATTCGCGGGCCGGTGGCGCTGAGCAGATCGCCGACGGCGCTCGCGAGGTTGGCGCTCAGGTACTCGTGCACCGCATCCAGCGGCGGATGGCCGGTTTTTCGATAGGCTTCGTAAAACGGCACGTTGTTGAGCTGACTGGCGACCGTCGTACCGAGGCACACGCCGATGCGTACGCCCGGCGCTTCGTTCAAGCCATCTTCATTCAGGCCGGCGTCGTCGAGTGCTTCGGTCAGGGCGCGAACGAGCAATCGCAAGCTACGGCTCGCGTTGAGATGGCCGGGCAGTTCGGGCAAGTCGGCGATGATCTGAAACGTGGGACAGTCGATCGAACTTTCAAACGGGAGGATCTTGGAAGGATTAGGCCGGCCATGACGGAACGATTCGAGCGTGGCGGGCACGTCCTGCCCGGCGGCGGAGACGGCGCCGATTCCTGCAATGCCGACCGTTGCTGCTTCGCTGGAACCGCTCATCGGGTCGCCTGCTTACTTGGTGGCGTGGGCGAGCACGTACGGCGCCAGCGTGTTGATGGAGCGAAACACGTCGCGCCCTTTTTGCATGGCCTTCACGTCGAGCCCGAACGTGCGGTGAAGGATGACGACGACTTCCACGCCGTCGAGCGAGTCGAGCCCGACGCCGTTGTCGCCGAACAACTCGGCGTCGTCGCCGATGTCCTGCGGGCGGAGGTCTTCAAGCGAAAGATTCTCCACGAGCAACTTCTTCAGCTCGCTCTTTACGTCGTCGAGTGATCTATTTTGTGCCGAACTCAAGTGAGGTGACCCTTCTGCATTGGGGAAACCGGCCAGTCTAAAAACACATGTAACCCAATGCAAGCATTAATCGACGTGGCCAGCCGGCTCGGCTTGCATGCGCGCCGCGGCCTTGAGCAATGAGAAGCGACGGCGGCGCGGCACAAGGCGACGACGGCGGTTCATCCAGACGAAAAAGTCGAACAGCCGCAGCCGCCAGCGGAGCTTCCACGGCGGACGCGGGAAGACGTTACCCGCCAGCACGCCGATAACCGCCTTGTGCACTTCAAACGGCCCGGACTCGTTCAGGAACAACTCACGGAATGAGTGGTCGTAGTACTGGCGGATCAATTTGAAGAGCGTGCCGGTGCTTTCTTCCAGGTGGCTGATGTATTTCTTGCGGGCCGCCTGCGGGCTTTTTCGGCCGGCGAGGATGTCGTCGATATGCCCCACCGCCGCCATGCCAGCGTTGACCGCGACGGACACGCCGGTGGAAAAGATCGGGTCCATGAACGCCGCGGCGTCGCCGACCAAGAAGTACCCTTCACCCGCGTACGGCCGGCAGTGGTAGCTGAAATCGCCCAGCACCTGATTCGTCTCGTGCAGCGGCGTGGCGTCGGCCATACGCTCCTTGACCACGGGCGTGTTGTCGATCGCCCACTGCAGCATGCGATCGGGCGCGATATTGAACTCGTTCTGCAGGCGCTTGCTGTCGTCGGCCCCCATTACCACGCCGACGCTGGTGACGCGCGGGTTGAGCGGGATCATCCAGAACCACCCTTCGTCCATCATGGCGATGAGCGGGTGGCCCTGGCGTTTTCCTTCAGGGCGTTTGACGTTGGCGAACTGGCTGAAGTACGCGACCTTTTTCAGGTTCGGGTCGGTGACGGGCTTCTTCGTGCCGAGGTGCCGGCCGATGACGGTGCTTTGGCCGCTGGAGTCGAGGAGGTACTTGCCGCGGATCTCTTCACCGCTGTCGGTTTGCAGGCGAACGTCGCCGTCGGAGAGCTTAAGGATCTGTTTGACGGTGGCCTGCCGCACTTCCACGCCGGCCTTTCCGGCTTCGCGGAGGAGCATGGTGTCGAACTCGGCCCGCTCGATGTTGAAGCACTCGTCGTTGTCGACGAAGCCGTGGCAGAAATCGATCATCAGCAGCTTACCGCCGTAGCCCATGGAGAAATCGGCGCCGAACTTCGGCACGTGCGGCAGTTCGCGCAGTGCGGGCATGAGGCCGAGGTCTTTAATGCGGTCAAAGGTGGCCGGCAAGAACGACTCGCCGATGTGGAAGCGCGGGAAGGAGGTCTTCTCCAGCAGGATGACGCTGCGGCCCTTCTTGGCCAGCCCCATCGCCGTAATCGTTCCTGCCGGTCCGCCGCCGATGACGATCGCGTCCCACGTTTTTTCCGAAGCAGCGTCTTGAGTCGTCATGGCCATAGACTAGGCATTTTGCGTCGAGGATCGCTTCAATGCAATGGATGATTGAATGCTCCGGGCGCAGCAAGGGTAAGAAAAGAAAAGGCCGACCGGGATGGTCCCGGTCGGCCTTTAAAGCGAAAATCGAAACGTCCGCTTACGCGATTGAAACAGCTCGCTTGTTACGACGACGCCGGCGGGCGAGCAACCCGCCCAGACCCAGGCCGACCATCGAGAGCGACGTGGGCTCGGGGACTGAGGAGAAGTGGATCGCCAGATCGTTGCCGCCGGTGGTCGACGATGTTGTGGAATCGTACGAGTAGTACAGCGTACCCTTCAGATTGAAGTAGCTGAACGCAGCCGAGTCGAGTGCGCCACCGCGGGTCAGTCCGGTGAATGAACCGACGATCGCGTCCGACAAGTCGTTGTCGATCAGCACGTAGGTGAGATCGGCATCGCCGTAAGTGTGGGCCGGGTTGAGGATGAACTCGAGCGACGCGCCGCTCACGTTGACGGCGCCGGTTACGATGACCTCGTCAGCCGCCCCGCCTTGCACCATCGGGTCTACCGGCACGTCCACATCCACGCTCAGCTTGCCGGCCAGGGTGAGATTGCCGGTGTGGAGCGTTCCAACACTGTTGCCTGCAGCCAGCGTTCCGCCGCTTTGGACGGTCACCGTGCCGCTGATCGTGCCGTTGCCACCGAGGGTGGCGCCTGATTTCACAGTCACCGTGCCGGTACCGGTTGCACTGCCCGAGGTGTTGTTCACCGCAAGCCGACCGGCGGTAACCGTCGTGTTGCCCGTGTAGGTGTTCAAGTTGCTTGTGATCGTCACGTTCCCCAAGCCGGTCTTGGTGACCATGCCCACGCCCGTGATCGCGCCTCCGAACTCGGACGTGCTCGTCGCGAGGGTGGCGGTGAGGATGGCCTCACTGTTAATGAGGATGTCGCTGGAAATTGTAGCCAACCCGGCTTCGTCGGTGCCGATCGTTCCATTGCCGCTGGACGCGGCATTCACCGAGGAGAAACCGAGGAGTTTCAAGTCGTCAAGTCGCCAGTTGGCCGCCCCGGTCGAACCGGTTCCGTTAAAGGCGTAGATGCGGAACGTGGTCGCAGCCGTGATGGTCAGATCCGGGAAGGATGAACCACCCTGCAACGCATAGGCGGAATTGGCAGTCATCGTACCGCTGCCGAGGTCCGTCCCAAGACTGCTGGTAGCACGGACTGTATAACCCAGCGGGCCAGTTGAAGTGGACCTGGAACCGAACGAGAGATCAGTAATCGTGATGCTGGTGGCTGTCGTCGGAGTAAGCGTGAATTCAAAGTAGGCACTTGTACCCGAATTGAATGTGCCGCCATTCGTCGTCGTTTCGACGTTGAAGCCACCCGAAGCGCCCGAATAACCGCTCGAAGCGCTGGCACTGCTCAGCAACGCCGTGCTAGGGTTGCCGCTGTCATTGCCCTTGGTGACGTTCGAGATCGTGAACCCCGTAACGCCCGCAGTGGCAGTAGGAGCGGCCGTGCCTGAAGAGGTACCAAAGTTCCAGGACAGGTCTGTGAAGTTCGTGTTCGAAGACGCGCCCGCCCCGCCGATTTCGATCTTGTTCTCAACCGCCCCGCCCACCGGCGAAACCAGCAGCGACCCGCCGGTCATCTTGATCGTGCCGCCGCTGCCAAATGCAGCGCTGCCGCTGTTGGCTCTCACGGTACCGGCCGAGATCGAGGTGTTGCCCGAGTAGGTGTTGTCGCCCGAGAGAACCAGTGTGCCAGCCCCAGCCTTGTTCAATTGCAACTTTCCGCCGGCGTTGCCATCGACAATGTTGCCTGCGAAGGTGTGGGTTCCGGTAACATTCACCGTCAGGTTGCCGACGGAGCTTGCATTGTTCTGAATGACCGTACCTGACGTGCCGGAAAGGCCGTTGATCGTGACATCTTTGCCGTTGACGCTCAGAGTACCGCCGGTCATGGTCACTGCGTTGGTGCCCGCCGCGTTGAGTGCGCCGGCACTGCCGACGATAAGGTTGCCGTCATCGATGGTCACGCCGCCAGTAAAGGTGTTCGTGCCGCTGACCGTCACGTCGCCGCCGGTGGTCTTAGCCAGCACGGCTGACGCGGCGATCAGGTTCGAACTGATCGTGCCCGACTGCACGTTGTAAGCGCTGGCGGTAATGTTGCCGCCGCTGATCGTGCCGTTTACCAGAGTCGCCGCACCGGTGAAGGTGGACGAGACGCCGACCTGGTTGAAGACACCACCGCTGTCGACGGTCAGGGTCTTGCCTGCCGTGATGCCGGTGTTGGTGACCGTGAAATTGCCAGTGCTCACCGACGTATCACCCGTGTACGACTTGATGCCCGAGGCGATGATCGTGCCCGAGCCGGTCTTACTGACGCTGAGGTTTCCGCCGCCAGTGCCGTCTCGAAGAACGCCTGTGTAAGTGCCATTGCCGGTGATCGTCAGTGTAGCACAGCCGGCGTTGGCATTCTCAATGACCGGAAGCGTTCCGGTCGCATTCAGGCTGCCAATCGACACGCTGTTACCCGCCAACTGAACAAGGCCGGTATTGCCGGAGAAGACCAACGACGAACCGGAACCAAGGGCGTTCGCACTGGCGAGCGTTACGTTGCCCGCGGCGATCGTGACGTTGCCGCTGATGCCGCTGTTGTCGCCACCCAGAGTCAGTGTGCCGTTACCGGCCTTGATGAAGCCAGATCCGGTGATGGCCGAGTTGATAGTTGCGGCCCCATCGGTGAGCACTGAAACATTACCGCTGATCGCGAGCGAATTGCCGGTCACGGTGTAACCGGTCGTGTTAAACGAGATTCCGTTGCCCACCGTCACTGCGTCAGACACGGTGACGGTTCCGCCCGTCGCCCCACCGAACATCGCAGTGTAGATCGGGTTCCACGAGGTGCCAGCAACGTTGGCGTCGCTGATCGCCCAAGAAGTGCCGCCGGTCGACGACCACGTTCCGTCGCCGCCGCGAGTGGTGTCGTCACCGACCCAGTATCGGCCGACCACGGAGAGCGTAAGCAAGCCCGTGTTGTCGATGCTCGATGCCAGCAGCGTCCCATTGACCGAGTAAGAAGTGACCGTTCCGGAGGTGAACCCGGAGAGAATCTGGTATGAACCCGCGACAGCGCCGGTAAGGTCAAGCGTTACGCCGTTCAGGGTGAAGCTGCTGCTGCCCGCTGATACGATTTGGTCGTAGCTTGAGAGGCTGGAAATCGAAAGGCTCCAGTTGCCGCCTTGCAGATCAACTGTCTTGCTCGAACCGAGAGTGATGTTGCCGGTCGAAGCGCCGTTCAGCGCGATCGAGCCGCTATCCATGTAAATATTGCCGCTTGCGAGGGTGAGTTGGCTGGTTCCGGTTGTCAGACTTCCACCCGTTACGCTCAGGTCGCCAGTCCCCAACGCGGCTGAATTGGAAGTGTTCAAAGTGCCGGAGGCAATATACGTTCCGCCCGTGTAGGAGTTTGCGCCCGTAAGGTTCAACGTCGTGCCCGCACCGGTCTTTCGGATTATGAGAAATCCAGTGCCGTTGCGGAGGATGCCGTTGAACGTGCCGTTTCCATCGACATCCAACTGGACCGGTGAGCCAACGCCGGCTTCAATGGCTGGATTCGTTCCGGCCGTCGCAAAAAGGTCCTTGATCGTCACGCTCGCGGCTGCGACCTGCATCACTCCGGTGTTGCCAGTGAAGACCACCGACGTGCCTGAGTTGAGTGCGTTCGAGCTGGCGAGCGCGACCGTTCCGGCGGTGATTGATACGTTGCCGCTCAAGCCGCTGTTGTTACCGCCCAAGGTCAACGTGCCGTTGCCGGTCTTGCTCAAGCCCACGGTTCCCGTCAGAGCGCTGCCGATGACGGCCGACTTGGAGTCGGCGACCGAGATCGTGTTATTCGCCAGCGTATCGCCGGCTAATGCGATTGTTCCGCTGCTGAGCGTGTAGTTGCCAGTAAAGGTCATGCCCTTGCCGGTGGCTACCGTATCGCTGACGGTGACCGTTCCGTCGGCACCGGTCGAGCCGCCGAAGTTGGCGGTGGTGTTGCCGGTGTTCCATTCGCCGCCAACGACGTCCGCGTCGCTGGTCGCCCAGGCGTTTCCGCCGGTTTGAGTCCACGTGCCCGCCCCGCCGCGCGTGGAATCGTCACCCACCCAGAATCGGCCGGTGGCATTCGGATCAGTAAAGGTCAACAGGCCTGTCGTAGCGTCGATCGATCCAACCAAGCCGTTGCCCGTGTAGATTGTTACGCCGCTCACGACGTTGGTGGTCGTACCGAAACTCTTGAACAGCAGGAACGAATCACTTGCCGAGAAGCTGAAGCCAGACAGTGCGATATTGCCACCGGTCAGGCTGAAGTTACCACCGCTGCTGCCGACGATCTGGTCGTACGACGACGTGCTGGTAATGCTGACGTTCCAAGTGCCGCCCGTCAGGATGAAGTTCTTGGCCGTGCCGAGTGTTAGATTGCCGGAGGAGGTCGAATTGAGCGTAAGGTTGCCGCTGCCACTGAGTGTTGCCCCACCCGCACCGGAGCCGCCTACGCTGACCACTGTGCTGGACAGCAAGCCGCCGGTGACAGCGACGTTACCGGTGCCGAGCGCTCCAGCGTGAGCGACTTCGAGCGTCCCGGCGCTAACCGTGGTCCCGCCCTGGTAGTCGTTGGCGCTCAGAAGCGTCAGCTTCGCCGAGCCTGCTTTAACGATCGACCCGGAGCCAGTGATGTTGCCGACCAGCGTCGACACGGATCCGTTGCCGTAGCTCAAGTCGTTGGCCTGATTGATGGTCAATGCGGTGCCATTGAGCCGGATGGTCTGGGTTTGAGTTCCGGTCGTATTACCCCAAGAGCTTGAAAGATTGGCGATGCTCTGGGTGGCGTTGTTCAAAATCAACTGCGTGTTGTTGCCCAAGTTCTGGGCCATCGTCAGATTGCCGGTACCGAGCTTCGAGCCCGCACCGACCGATATATTTCCTGAGATAATCGTCGTGCCGCCGGTTGCGGTGTTGGTCGTGCCAGTCAGGGACAAGTTTCCGGTGCCCGCCTTTATCAGCGTGCCCGATCCGGAGAGATTGCCCGTGAAGCTGAGGATGCCGCTGCCGACCGGTTCGATTCGCGAATCCGTCAGCAGCGAAACGTTGCCCGCCCACGTTACCGTTTGGCCGGTGAGTGATGTAACTGCAGCGGTTGCAGTCTGTGTTGCGTTCAACGTCAATACCTTGGTCACACCACCATAGGTACCGGCCGCGTTGAAGTTCAAAAGGCTTGAGCCCTTAACCGTCAAATTGCTGGAGGTTGAAATCGCACCCTGATTATCCAGACGAAGGCGACCCGAGTTAAGAACAATGTTCCCAGAAAACGTGGTGTTCGTCGCGGCAAGGATCAGATTGCCCGTGCTCGAGAGGCCCGCGTTTAGAACGAGATTACCCGAACCCGTCATGTTGGCTGTGATTGAGATATTGGCGGCATTGTCAAGAACGACAAAGTTGTCGACTGGGTTATTGATCGCCAGCGTCATGATGCCGTTTTGGGCGGCTTGAAGGTTGAGAGTGTTACTTCCGACGTTGCTCAGGATAACGCCCGTCGAATTTCCGTACAGTCGCAATGAGCCGGCGGTGGCACCGCTATCGCCAATGTTCAGTACGGTTGTGCGATTGCCGGAAACCGAAATCATGCCGAGGTTCAAACTATTGGTTGTGAAATTGATTCCGAGCGTCGTGCCGGAAAATTGCGAACCGATGTTAGCTGTGTCGTTGTTGGTCGTCGCCGCTCCCTGTGCGCCGGGAAAAGCGTTTCCAACCCAGTTGCCGGTTGTATACCAAGCAGTACTGGAAGTAGCACTATATGTTTGGTCAGCCCCGAATGCCTTCCGAGACATCATGGCTGCAACGGTAGCCAACGCAAAAGCACCTGTACGACGTAGTTTAATTTGGCGCGTATTCAACTTTTTGACCGTTGCAATCTTCATTTACTCTCTCCCGGCCCGGATTCCATCCAGGTAAAACACACGAACCCCCTTCAGGCGATAACGACCGCCTGTTCCCACCGATGCAAAGTTATGCAGAAATCGTGAAGTTCTCGTGAGCGTCGCGACTGATTCGCACTAATTCGCCCGTGTAAACACGGTAAGAACGCTCATTGCTTTCACTAGATTTGCAACGGAAGTAGAGGGAATCCGAAAGGGGGACGAGACGCCGGGTCACCGACAACTGACCGTTGACCCGATACTCGCTTGGGACACGTCCGTGTGGCCCGTCCGATCGCGGTTTCTTTTCTCTACACTCCCTAAGCGTCCTGCTCCTAACAAAGGGCGTTCCAACGCGCAGTAAATACCTGGATTTTTCACGCACGTTAGTTTTAAACCCGCTTCATCGTTTGCAATCAGCAATACGCGCCGTGGGAATTTGAACTGATACGGGATTCCCCTGACACGCTTGATGTGTACTTTTTCAGCGCGCATTACCGTAACGCGCACGTTACAGGCAGTTCATAAATTCCCCTTGGGACTTACCCGCGCTCGCTTCTTTCGTCCGGTTAATTGAGGAAGACTTTTCTGTTTAATCGTTCAAGATGTCAGATTCTTGCCAAGCAATGTGAAAACGATTTTTCTCGGGTGATCGAGATTATTTTCGTACATTCGCGCCGCCTCGACATTAACGTGTCACAATCGGGTAGTTCTCGACACTTTTCAAAGCCCTAGTACACTGAAGTTCTTGACCGACGAAACGAACCAACCTCGGCCGCTGCCCGTTTTGTCGGCAGAGCAGTACGAACAATCCCAGGCGATGGATTGGGTTGCGCCCGAAGACGAGTCGCGCGTCAGGACCTTCCTGTTCAAGTTCCTGCCGCTCTTCATCATCTGCCTGTTCGCATATTGGTCGGCATGGACGGGCGACTTTGTCTGGCAGGACGACGTGCACGTCACTGACAACACGCCACTGCGTTCGCCGAGCGGTCTAGGGCTGATTTGGCGAGCTCCCACCGTCACCCCCGAATGGTCGCCAATGGGTTACACGCTCCTTTGGCCGCAGCATCTGCTCTGGAGCGACAAGATGCCCAAGGGGTATCACCTGATCAGCCTCTTCGTCCACACGCTGAACGCGATGCTGGTATGGATGCTGCTCAAGCGCCTCGAAGTGCCGTGGCCGTTCGTGGCGGCTGTCATCTTTGCGCTACACCCGCTGCAAATTGAAGCCGTCTCGTGGATCGCCCGCCAGCCGATGCTATTCGGCATGATGTGGGGACTCTGCTTCATGATCGTCTATCTGCGCTGGTCAGGCGCTGATCCGACCGTACCGAATCCTTCGAGAATCTTCCGACTTCCAGAAGGGCCGAAAAAGCTTTACGCGCTCGCCATTCTCACGCTGCTGCTGGCGGTGTTTGCCGCCCCGCTGGCCGTGTGCATGCTGCCGGTGGCGATGCTCATCATCGTGTGGTGGAAACGCGACGGACTGACCCAAAAGGACGTGTTCGGGGCATTGCCGTTCATCCTCATCGGCCTGAGCGGATTGGTATTTAACGCTCTCGTGTCGGGACGCAAAAATCCCGCGCAGCACTGGGATCTCAACGCCGTCCAGTCGATCCTCGTTCTGCCGCGCGGGGTTGCGTTCTACATTCAGAAATTCTTCTGGCCGAGCCACCTGACGGTGATTCATGAGAAGTGGACAATCTCGCCGCGTGACGTGCTCTCGTGGCTGATGATTATAGGGGCGATCGTCGTCACCGTTTCCTTGTGGATTCGCCGTCGCGAGGTCGGGCGGCTGCCGTTCGCGGGCGTGTCGATTTTTCTGCTTCTGTTACTGCCAAGTCTCACGCCGTTCAACCTGATGGCGATGCAGACGGCATACGTGGCCGAGCGGTTCGCGTATCTCGCCGTTGCGGTGTTGGCGTCGGCGGTGGTCGGCGCAATCGCGTCGATCGGCGGGCCGATCGTTCGCGACGAGAGGTGGCCGGGTTTCGTCACAGTCGGTGTGCTGACGTGCGTGCTGGCCTCTGCGGTGTTCATGGGCCACACCACCAGCTTCGCGTCGAGCGTCGCATTGTGGGAAAACACCGCCAACCAGAACGACGAGAACTCCGCGGCCCTCATTAACCTTGCCTTGGAATACGAAAAGCAAAAGACCGGCCTGCCGCAGGCGATGGATCTGTATCAGCGGGTGCTGCGTTTGACCGGCCGGCGAAATGTCGACGCACTGGTGAACCTCGGCAAGATCTACGAGAAACAGGGAAAACCGGAAGACATCGACGAAGCGATGCGCTACTACCAAGAGGCGATGGACACGGCTCCGGATCGCCCCGAGTCGTACCGGCAGATCGGCCAAGTGATGGTGAAACGAAACAAGCCCGAAGAGGCGATCGCGTTCTACCAAAACGCGCTCAAGCGATTCCCGGGCGACGCAGAACTCCATCGTCTGATCGGCCACACGTTCGCGGCGCAAAACCAAACCGACGAGGCGATCGACTCGTTCAAGAAATCCATCGCCATCAACCCTTACGACGCCAATACGCACGTTGAACTGGGCATGGCGCTATTCGCCAAGAAAAACCCGGGCGCCTTTGCAGAAATTGAACTGGCGCAAAGCCTCGACCCCAGAAATTACCAGATGTACATGAGCGTCGGCGAAATGTTCGTGCGGCTGCAGATGTGGGATCGCGCGTACGGCTGCTATCGCAACGCCAGCTATCTGAAGCCGGAAGAGCCCGAGCCGTGCAACAACGTGGGACTGGTTGCCACCGTTCAAGGCATGACGTTCTACAAGAAGGGCCAGGTCGGTCCGGGGAAGGACAAGCTCAAAGAAGCGATCGTTTACCTCAAACGAGCGCTCCAATTGAAGCCCGACTACGAAAGCGCCATAAAGAACTTGAAAACGGCCGAGACCCTGCTGGGACAGATGCAAAAAGGTCTGGGCCGCACGGGCGCCACGCACCCCGCCACCAAGCCTGCCGCTCCGAAGTGATTGCTCAGCGAGTTCCTGACGTGACAACGCGCGGCGGATTCACCTGCACCACGGGCGGCGTTTCCACACCTTCGGTGGCGTGCGTTTCACATCCCCCCGAAGCGAAGTCGCAGTGGTCCGGATCGCAACCGGCCATCGGCAGGTGGTTTTCGTTGTTCTGGCAGACGGTTAGCCGCCGCGCCTCGCTCTTGCTCTTGGCCTGCCAGCGTGCGATCCGCCACGTGCCGAGCACGACGAGCATCGTCAGCGCCTGCCCCGCCACACTTTCGCACGTGTTGTAAAGCCCCAGCCAGTTGCCCAGCCAAGCCGGCCAGGAGAATGACGTCAGCCGATGCACCGGCAGCCAGCCGACGGTTTGCGCCGCCCGCACCGTGCCGCCGACAAACGTGATCAGCACTACGCCGATGAACAGCGCCGTAATCAGCAGGATCTTGAAGTACGGAAGTTTCATCCCGATGCGCAGCGCCGCAACGCCCAGCACCAGCAGCATCACGCAGCCGACCGCCACGCCAATTCCGACCGATTTCCCGCCGGCCTCGAGCACGAGGCTTTGCAGGAACAGCACCGTCTCAAACCCTTCGCGATAGCCGACGAGGAAGCCAACCGTGATGAGCTGCCAAACGCTGCTGTCTTGTCCCGCTTGCGCCTTGAGCGTCGTCACCCACTGCCGCCAGTAAACTTGGTGGAACAGCCAATTAGTGATGAGCAGGAGCACGCCGATCGCAAGGAAACCCGTGACGGCCGCAATGATCTCGCCGTACGCCCGCAGGCTGGTGATGAGCGTTTGACTGAGCACCCAAGTGATGGCCGTCGCCGCGACGCTCGCCAAGATGCCGACCCAGAACCACCGCCGCCGGCTGGCGTTTTCGTCGCCGCGCAGGCCGGCGAAGATTGCTACGATGACGAGAATCCCTTCGAGCCCTTCACGCAGCACGATGCTCGCCGCGTTCATGCCCGCCGCCGTGGGGCTGATGCCGCTTTTGAGCAGCACGGTCGCCTTTTCCAGCGCCGAGTAGACGGTGTTGTAGCTTTGCGTGAGTTCGTCAGCATTGGCCCGGCGATCGAGCAGCACTTTTACGCCCGGCTGATCGATGCCGTCGAGCAGCAGCCGCTCGATATCGATCGCCAATTGCGGATCGCGCGGCATCAATCGGGCCTCGAGCTCCGGATCGTACGTGGTATACGCCTCCACCCGTAGCCGCTCCGCTTCAGACCAGTTGCCGCCGATCGCCGCCGCCAGGCTTTGCGATAAGAGCGACCGCGTTTCGATCATCACCTCGTCCACAATGTCGGCCGTGGTGCCTGAACGGCGCAGCGTGATGCCGAATTCGTTCTGCAGCAGTTTCGCCGCTGCGGCAAGCGTGGTCTCCAGATCATCACTCGACACTTTTGCAGCGATCTGCGTGTCGGCCTTTTCGAGATGATCTTCGAGTGCGTCAATTGACTTGGTGAGCTGTTTCGACTTATCGCCCAGCCAAAGCGGCGCCAGTTCGCCGACGATTTGCCTCGCCTGCTGCGTGAACGTGACGGCTTCGCGATATTCCAGCGGCACGGTGATCTGCCCGCCGCGAACGCCGGCGCTGTATTCCTTCGGCACAAGTTGAACGAGCTTGAGCAGCAGCCGCTCGCGGCGTTCCTTTTCCTTGTCCGACAGCAAACTCGGCAGCCGGCTTTCGATTTCGTTCCGCAGTAATTCCATGCGCGGCGCGAGTTGTCCCCAGGCAGTCGCCTGCATCTGCACGAGGGCTGCTTGATCGAGCACAGTTGCCGAAGAAGCGTCAAGCCCGGCCGCCTGTCGAAGCGCGCCGGGCAGATCCGCGAGCGTCATCGCCTCGCCGAGCCGTTCCATCAGTCGGCCCGGGAGCGGCGCTTCCTTTCGCATGGTTCGCAGGGCGTCATCGAGCAATTGGCGCACACGAGACGTTTGCCAGGTGATCGATTCGCGCACGAGCAGCCGCACGGCGTCGTCGCGTTTGTCGGCGCCGAGCGATTGGAGGATCAGCGAGCCTTCGGTCGCCGACACGCCGCGAGGCAGGCTGAGTTCTGCGCGGAGTGATTTTGCCCGTTCGATATCGCCAGCCCGGATCGCCGCCGCCATTTCGAGGATGATTGCCTGCTGCATGCGGGCCCGCATCCGCCCCGCGGCGAACGGGAACAATGCCACCGGAGATGCGTCCTCCAGAAGCGTCCGCGCGGACGCCGACCACGTTGCCGTCACGCTGGTGGGCGCGAGCGGCGTCGTGGCCGACTGTGGGTCCTCGTAGTAATCCAGCAGCTGCGAATCGAGTGATGCACTCCACTGGTCGATCGCCGTAGGCGTTACGGCGCGTGCGATCGGCCCGTTCAAAAAGAACGAGCCGACCACGAAGAGACAGACCAACAACTTCTTCATTGCTGACTTTCGATTTTGCGAACTCCACCCATGCGTGCCGGCAGGGGAGAATCCAGAACTACCTGGCGTTCACGTCAATGCCGACCAATGCCGCAGCCTGCGCGCCCTGAATCGTGAGTTTGTCGGCCTTTTCCTTCGCCTGCGAGCCAAGGGCGTCGATCGTTTCAACCTTCAGCGATTGCTTGGCTTCGCGGGCTTCAATCTTGTCGATGAACGTGAGAATCTGGTCGTACCCGAGCGTCACTTTGTCGGCGAGCGCTGCGTCTTTCGTCCGCACGTCGCCGGCAACCGCCATCCATGCCAAGCGGGTGCTGGCCATGATCCCGCGCATGTCCGACAGGCGCGACACGGCGACAAACCGACCGCCGACGGCCATGCCGTACTTCTTGGTTTCCTTCCAGTCGTCGAAATAGTCTGCCAAGGTCGGCGTCATGTTCGCCACGACGTGGAAGCAGTCCTTCTCGGATGGCTCCCATGCGATTGCGTCTTTCTTCAGCCGGCCGTACGCATCGACCGCGTAGTCGGCCAGTGCGACAACAAGCTTCGGTTTGGGCAGACCGACCGGTGCATCAAACCCCGGAAGGGTCGCGTTGCCATCGGTGAAACGGGGATTGGTACCGAACACTGTTGGCTCGATGAGGAAGTTGTTAAGCGAACCTTCCTTGTCGATGACTACATCGCCCGCCACGATCTTCACGTCGGCCACGTTGTCCTGCAGTTCGGCCTTGGCGAGCGGAACACCGGCGTCGAGTTCGATGTCGTATTTCATCAGGGCCGGCACGCCGGCGACGATGCCTTCAATGTATTCGTAGCCGAAGCTGTCGATGCGCTGGTAAGCATCGCGCATCTGCTTAATGAGCGCGGCGACTTCTGCCGGCTTCGCCTTGGCGGCGGCCTCGGCAGAGTTGCCGTTATCCGCGATAAGTTTTGCGTATTCACCCGCGGCCTTCTTCAGATCCGCCGATGCAGTGTTCGTCTGTTCTACGACGGCTAGTAGATAGGTTTTCACCCCCGCCGTCCCTTTCACGTCAGAGGGTAGTGTCGGGGCCGTCGTCTCAGCGAGAGTCGCGGCGGCAAATAGCCCCATCGAGCACAAAACTACGCTTTTTCCCAGAAAATTGTCAAACATTCAGGTCCTTTCAAAGTATGACTGGAAGAGTACTTCAATTGAGACTCAGTTGCAACTAGCTTCCAACACGCTACGCTGTCCCCACTTCACCCCCGGAACGCGCGGCGGGAGAGGTGGGTCGGTTTCACCATCCTGCGTGCAGAAATGCACTCAGATACGCGAATCGACGAGTGGCCGACGTATCCGCGCTGGCATCAAAACAGGGACTTGGAGACTCAATGACTAAGCAAACTTTGCACACGCGGTTGGTTGTATTTTCTACTGTTGTGGTTTTATCTTCGGCGATAGGCTTCGCGGATGAACCGCGCACGACCGGCCGGCCGGGCCGCAATGATCCGCAATCGATAACGCCGTTGCCCACCGAGCCGGATAAGAATGTGGGTGCGAAGGACGCATCGGATGACGATCTGCTGAAAGACACCGCCAGCGGGATGGATCTCACGCCGCCGCAGCAGCGATTGGACCGTCAGCTTCTCTCTTGGTACGGCTTGAGGACCAAACTGGCGAACGAGGGCTACACTTTCGATTTCTCGCTCACCGCTGACTACTCACAGAATCTGATGGGCGGCGTTAACACCAGTGGCGGCGAGTTTCGCCACCTGCTGGATATGCGGATGAGCATCGATACGCTCCCCACGCTCGGCTATCGCGGCGGAACGTTCTCCGTCGACTTTCAGAACCAGGCCGGCGAGAGCGGCGCCGGCGGCGCGGATGACGCGGGAGATTTTCAGGGCGTCGGGAACGCCGATGCGGACGGCCGCACGCAGATCAGCGAAATCTGGTACGAGCAACTCCTGCTCGACAACAAACTTCGCGTGAAGATCGGCAAGATCGACGCCAACAGCGAGTTTGCGGCCCCTGATAACAGCGGCGAATTCATCAACTCCTCCTACGGCGTCTCGCCGACCGTTCTAGGCATTCCGGCTTACCCGGATGCGGCGTTCGGCGCCAATGCCTTCATCTACCCTACTCGTAACTGGTACCTGGGCGTCGGAATCTATGACGGCAGCGCCCAGAACGGCCGGCTTACCGGCTCGTATGGCCCGGCCGGATTGTGGCACGACGACAGCAGCTTGTTCTCGATCGCTGAAGTCGGCTACCGCTGGGTGTGCGCGGATAACACCCTGCCCGGCCACGTCGGCGTGGGCGTCACGTATCACAGTGGAGACTTCGAAAAAGCCAACGGCGACATCCAGAGCGGCGCATCGAGCTTCTACGTCGTGCTCGACCAGAAGATCTGGCACAAGAAATTCTACGACAAGGGCAACGAGCAAGGCGTCTACGCCTTCGGACAATACGGCCATGCTGACAAGGACGTCAGCGAAGTCAGCGATCACGTCGGAGCCGGTGTGATGTGGATCGGCCCGTACGACAAGATGTATCCCGATATCGTCGGCTTGGGCGTGCAGACCGTGAAGTTCAACGACGACTTTGGCTTCACTGAGAACTACGAGACCAATATTGAGCTGTTCTACAGCTACCAGGTGACGCCGTACTTCAGCGTGAAGCCTGACCTTCAGTACATCATGAATCCTGGCGGTGATGAGACCATCGACGACGCGCTGGTGGCGACCATCCGCGTGACGTTGGCGTTCTAATCGATCGTTCCGATTCGGCCTGCGCCGTCGCGATGCCACATTTCTTCGCGCCGGTGCAGGTTTTTTCATGCGCATGCTCTTCGATTCCGTGTGTTGTGGTCTCGCCAAATCAGACTTAAGAAACCTTTCCGGAAAGTCCGATAACGAACCATAGCCGCACGTGTGAACGCGCGGACACTCTGGAATTGGACATGGCCAAAACAACGTCGGACAAATCGAAGTCACCGGCTGCCAAGCCAAAATCGCGTTGGTGGATGCATCTGATCGCCGCCGCGATGCTGATCGGCGCGGTCGTGATCGCCGCCAAGGCTTCGCTGGCGTACGTGGATTCCAAGGTCGACCTGCAGACCAAGCCGCCGACCGTGGTGCTGAAGGATCAGCCGGTGTGGATGAGCGACGTGCTGGCCGGGCAGATCATCGCGACGGTTCAGCCCAAGGTGGCACGGTCGGCGTTTGATCATCAACTGCTGGTGGAAACCGTTGCACGGCTTCGCGGCAATCCGTGGATCGCGTCGATTCATGCAGTTCGCCGCGGCTACAACAAGTCGGCCGGTGATACGCTTGAGATCGACGCGGACTATCGCGTGCCGGCAGCACTGGTGAAATGGGGCGACTACTACTCGCTCATCGACGGCAAGGGCGTGAAACTTCCCGAGCAATATCCGAAGGAACTCGCAGATCGAATCGTGCACGGTACCGATGGCCGCGTGAACATCCGCGTCATTGAAGGCGTCTACAATCCCCCGCCCGAGCCCGGCCGGACCTGGCGCGGCGAAGACGTGCAGGCCGGGCTGCAGATGGTGAAGCTGCTCTACGATCAGCCGTTCGCCCAGGACATCATCCGCGTCGACGTGCAGAACGTCGGCCGGCGCAATAACGCCAAGGAAGCACAACTCGTGCTGAAGACTCGGTACGGCACGGAGATCCGCTGGGGCCGGCCGTTGAACGCGACCGATTTTTTTATCGAAGTGTCGACCGAGCAGAAGATCGCCAGCCTGCAGCAGATTTATCAGCAGTTCGGGCGCGTCGATGCGAAACAGCCGTGGCTCGACGTGAGATTTGATAAGATCACGTACCCGAGCCCCGCCGCCCCTTCTTCGGCGTCGGCTCGATCCGATCAATGAACAAGCTTTCGACCACGCCGGCCACTGCAACGTTGCTCGCCAAGCCGTTGCTGCTGTGGCTGACGGTTCAGCTCATCGCGCTGGCGATTGGCGCCGTCGGCTTTCCGTTGTCGGCCCGTAAGCCCGTGCCGCCGGAAACACTCTCGATCCAAATCATGCTCGTGACGCAGATCGCCGCCGCCGCGCTGCTGTGGCCGCTGCTGTTTCTGGAGCGGCGGGCATCGCTGGCGGTGATCGCGACCGCGATTCCGTTCGCCCAGGCAGCGGCCTTTTTGTCCGTCACGCCGCGCGGGGATGCTTACGCCGCCGTCGGGCTTGTTTTGGTGTGGCTGATCGCCCTCGGCGTGCTGCCGGCTCGCCGGCCGGGGTTGACGATGATCCTGCGGGCGGCCGTCATTCTCTGGTCGATCGGAGGAGCGATCGTGACATACCTGCAGGCCGACTTCTCATTGGACGCGATTAAACCGGTCGGCCCGATCGTCTACGTGCTAGCCGCCCTCGACGGGAAAAGCTCGAGTGGCGCGTGGGTCATTGCTGGTTTTTCAGTGCTTGTCGCGCTCGCTGCCCGCCTGCTGTGTAATGCAATTCGCACGCCTCGCTAAAAAAATACTTTTCCACACCGCTTAGCGCTCCAACATTTCTCCGTATCGACGTTCGAATCGCGCATTTTCCCAAGAAAAATCGCGTATTCTCATCCGCTTCAAAAAACTTTACAAATTGTGTCCACAAAAACGGTTTTTAACTTGAAATACAGCCGAGTGGGTTTACATTCTGCGTCAGTGGTAGAGAAACACATGAAGTGGGATGGAATTGCTGAAAAGCCCTCTGTTTGTCGGTGAGTTTGAGCTGATGATCGACGAAAAATCGAGGTTGAGCATACCGGCCGAAGTACGCAGGTTATTGGACCCAAGCCGGGACGGTGAATGCTTCTTCCTCGTGTTCGGGATGAACCGCAGGCCGTGGCTTTATACGGAGCGGGCGTACGAGAACCTGGCCGAGCAAGTGCCGGCCGACATTTCGCCGGGTGAAGAGATGTTGATGTACGACCAGTTGACCTTCGCCCTGGCCAGCCGCGTGGAGATGGACAAGGCCGGACGCATCCTGATCCCGGAACGGACGATGCGTCGCACGGGGCTGAGCAAGGACATGGAAATAACACTTTTTGGGGCGCGCGACCATTTCGAAATCTGGCCGCGCAAGGTTTGGAACGAGTTTGTGGACGCAAATCAGGACCGAATCGCAGACATCTCCTCGCGGGCCAAACACGCCCGCGGCGGGAACTCCGGTTCGAACAATTAGCAGTTTGAATGGGCAGTGATCGGGCAGAAGGTGCAGGTTGTAACTGACGAATCCGGATCGCCCCTCTCGGTAACGGCGATCGGACGAAAGTGGCCAAAGGATTCTGGCCACTGCCGGGTAAGCATGAACGGCTGGGAACCAGGCGTTTATGAACCATGTCAGGGAAGGCTAGTTTAAAAAACATATTGTTGGTTTTCGCAGGCGACCAATGCGCTTGGTGCGGGCATGGATGCTCCATTAAGTGATTGGCTCGAATCGTAGTGCCATGGATGGCGCGTTTCTTCGATTCGAGTTTCGATTTCACTCGGCAGGATGCTGAGAATGAATGGGCCGTTTGCATCGGTGTTCTCGGGCGGTGGGTGAGGAGAGCCTAAAAACTCGAATCACGTCGGAAGCGTTTTCGTCTTCCCGGAGACGGCTTCCGACACGGGTTGTGCCACCGCCCGCGCACATCGCGCTCGCTGGTCTGCCGCAAGTCGCGTTAAGGGACATGACGTCCTGCGACCTTCGGCAGACGAGTGATGCGTTGCCAGATCCGGTGACCGAAAAATTGAGTGGGAAAGAGAGCGAACCGGGTAACGTCGAACCGGGTGACTCCTTTCACCGCCGTTACGAAGCGCGTTTGTTTTGTCGCAGCGCGATACGCAGAGCATTCCTAGGGATGGGTTCCCAGCGCTAACTGGGGAGCATGGAGCTCGGCTCGCCGTATCACGCGTTTCCGAAGGATCGGGAACTCGCGTCACAACGAACGACACATCAGGACTCACAAATCGGCTAACTCGGCCCGACTGCCCCGCCGCCACTCGCCTGGCCAAACTCCTCGCCAATTCGTATCTGTAAGGATTATGCCCGTACAAAGACCAACCAGCAAGCAGAAAATCTCCGACGATACAAATATTACGGGGGGTTTTTAGCCTTTGTATAGGGGAACGCCCGATCCCGAAAAATAATTCCGATGTTCTTTGCGAAGTCGCAAGCGGCAGGCAAAGTGTGTTGTGAAGGTACCCCTTGCGCCTTCGCGGAAGAAGATCCCGCCGCGCCCACCCTCCAAAACTCGCTCCTCCTTTCGAGCCGTCCCGCAATCGCTACCATTCGCCGACCATGAATCTTTCGCCGGCCGGGCATGATCCGGTCCTCCTTTCTGAAGTTTTGACGACGCTCGACCCCAAACCGGGCCAGACGATCGTCGACTGCACCCTCGGCCGCGCGGGCCATTCCCGGGCGATCGCCGACCTCCTCGGCCCCACCGGCCTGCTCATCGGGCTCGACGTCGACCCGCGCAACCTCGAATTCGCTAAGGCCCGCCTCGCCGATGCCCCCTGCAAGACGCGCCTCTTCCACGCCAACTTCGCCGAGCTGCCCGACGTCATGCGCGAAGTCGGCCTCACCCAAGTCGACGGCATCCTTGCCGACCTGGGCCTTTCCACCAACCAACTCTTCGATCCGCACTACGGCCTCTCGTTCGCCAACGACATGCCGCTCGACATGCGAATTGACCCGCGCATCCGCCGAACCGCCGCCGATTTGGTCGCGAATCTGAACGAGGAAGACCTCGCCAACGTCCTATACAACCTCGCCCAGGAACACTATTCGCGAAGAATTGCCAGAAAGATTGTGGAAGCGAGACGCACTTCGCCGATTAATTCCACAGAGCGATTGGCTGACTTAGTTAGGTCAGCGATTCCAAGCCGGGGAGGAGCCCCGGCGAAAATTGATCCCGCCACCCGAACGTTCCTGGCCCTGCGAATGGCAGTCAACCAGGAAATGGAAAACCTGGCCGCCCTGCTCAAGCAGGCTCCCAAGTTTCTCAAACCGCACGGGCGATTCGCGGTGATCAGTTTTCAATCGATGGAAGATCGCCCGGTGAAGCAGGCGTTTCGGTCGGCGGAGCAGACCGGTTTTCTCGCCCTCGTGACGAAGAAGCCAATCTCCCCTTCCGATTCCGAACTCTCTGCCAACCCAAGATCGCGATCCGCAAAATTGCGGGTCGCCGAACGAGTGAGCCTCGACGCGACTTCGCAGCGAAGAACGACCTGATTCGTTCTCCTGCCCTGCTCCCTCGAGGCCAACAACGGACTGGCGAGGTGCAGCATGACACGTGAAACCAAAATCGGACTCCTGGTCGGCCTGGCATTCATCATCGTGATCGGGATCCTCCTGTCCGATCACATGGCCGCCACGAACGAGCCGCCGACCGCGCCGCTCGAAAACGCGCAGGCCACCGCTCAAAACGCCGTCGTCACGCCCGGCCAATCGCACAACCCGCCGATCACCCGCGTCATCACCCCTAATGACTTCGTCCCGCCGGCCCCCGTGCCGACGCAGAGCGAGTTGACCCAGCGCCGCCCGATCGGCGACATCAGCATCACCGGCCCGGCCAACACCGGCACGCAAACCGCTCAGCAAACGCAGGCAAACGACCCGACGCCGAACAACACCGACAACGGCAACACCGTCGTCGCCATGCAGGACCCGCGCCGCGACCTGGTCCACACCGCTCGTCAGAACGGCGAAGACGTTGTCGACCCGAACACGCACACGTCGCTGGTCGACCCGCAGCCCGTGCAGCGCCCCGCCGGCCCCAAGACCTACACGATCCAGACCGGCGATAACCTCAACAAAATCGCGCTCAAGACCATGGGCACCAGCACCAAGGAAACCCGCGCCGCGATCGTGAAGGCGAACCCGAAACTCGCCGCCAATCCCGATCGCATCATCGCCGGCCAAACGCTGGTGATCCCGAGCGCCGCCGCCGCCAGCAACAACACGCCGCCGTCGGATTCGCCGACCCGCGTGCTGGCGCTCGTCCCCGTCACGCCGACGCCCGAAGTCGTGCGAACCCGGTCGACGTCGAGCAACGCCAACATCTACATCGTGAAGGAAGGCGACAACTCCCTGTGGGGCATCGCAAGAGAGCAACTCGGCACCGGCCAAGCCGTCGCCGCGATCAAAGAGCTCAACAAAGACGTCCTCAAAGACCGCGACATCATCCGCGTCGGCATGCGTCTGAAGATGCCCGCCAAGAGCGTCGCGATGGCGGACTGAATCAAAGGATGAAGGATGAATGCAGAAGGATGAATTGAATTCTGCATTCATCATTCCGCATTCTGCATTCTGACTTTTCGTCATGATCAAGCTCCTCCTCTGCCTAACCTCCGCCGTGCTCATCGCCGCTGCGATGTTGCAGCTGCGCGAGCAGAAGCGCGAGCTGAGCTATCAGATCAGCAAGGTGCACACGCAGATCGAGTCGCGCCAGGCCAAGCTCTGGAGCCAGCAACTACAGATCGCCATCTACACCGCCCCCAACGCGATCAGCAAAACCGTCGGCAGCCAAGGCATGAAGTTCGGCCCGCCCAAACCTCTGCCCGCTGAACGTGGCACATGGATGGGCGGCGCGACAGAATCCGCCGACCACGCCGAGTAACGAACGCCCACGTCGCATCTCAAGCCCCATCAAGGATTTATGGCGAAATTGGGTTCGTTTGTTCCTTTTTCATGTTTCCGCTTTCATCCTTCCTCCATCCCCTCAAATTGGGTTCGTTTGTTCAACTGATCCGCAACGCACCCCGTCCCCGGCACACTAAACCGCTATTCACGTGTCAAAGAACACCTCCCTCTCGCCGCTGGGCAGTAGGAACAGAAGTCGCCTGCCAATCGCAAGCAACCCTCCAATCTATACCGCCGCCGATCCCAAAAGTCGGCCAAAAAAACGCCGAGAATCCAGCCGATTCTTGCTGATTTTTCAACCCTCGTCCGGGCCGCGACTTGGGCCTGCGCGGTTACAATTAATTTGGTGTCTTCGTCCCCGGCGCGAATTATCATTCCGTCAGTCATGTAGGGTTGGATCGCAATCCGACCGTGTCGAGCCGCGGCGGGATTGCCATCCCGCCCTACACCGTCACAGCGAATTACGGTTTGACATGTCCTACCACCAACCCAACTACGAAGCTCCGCTCGCGTACGAGATCGAACTCGGCCTGCAGCGGATCGCCTTGGCGCCTGACGACGTCACGCTTCACAAGCAACTGAGGACGACAGCGCTGCGATACAAAGCCGCCGGCGGCCGGGCTGCTGGCGTGTTGGAGCGGATGAAACTGCCGTCGAGCAACGCGCTACAACGACTGCTTCACGCCGAACGCATCTGGTCATTTGATCCGGCCAACTCAGATCTGGTCACGAAAGTGTTGGCCGCATTGGCTGGACTCGAACGTGCGGAGCAAGCCCGAGACTTCATTGCAGTTCGCCGCTGGCTCTACACAATCCTATCGATGAGCGGCAGCGACTAATGATGCTAAGCTAACTTTCATAGCAACTGGTCAGGGGGCAGATTCTGATGGACGACACCGAGTGGCTTGAATACATCTTCGGGCAACCGTTGGCGGCCAAGAACAACCCTGACGCTTACGAATTCGAGCGTAACGTCCCACGACGAGACGCGTTAGCGTTGACGACGTGGCTGTTTTCAAACTGCGGCAACCTGCTTGCGCAGTTCACGGATCGACAAGTCGCCGAGGAACTCCTTTTTTTGGTTTCGTCGGGAGAAAGCGGCTGGATGTATTATTTATACGATCCGTCGATCGATCGAACAACGCGATTCGATTGTATCCGGTCGATTGAAACCGTGTATCGCGACATATTTTCGATTCGGTGCCCGAACATTCCAGATCAGCGATCATCCGACCGGGATGCGCTCGACAACATCTGCTTCATGTGGTGGGAATACTTCCCCTCTGCTGGACTTCCCACAACAACCGATGACGAACGAGAGGCTGTCGTCGACGCGCTGATCGAGGTGATGTCGAAGATTCTACAACTAGATTCCGAGGCGTGTCAGGAGAGCGCATTGCATGGCTTAGGGCATTTCGGATCGGGAACAAAGCGTGCTCAAGTCGCGATTGATGAATGGCTCGCCAGTCATCCTCAATCAGTGTTGGGAGCGTACGCGGAAGCAGCACGTGAGGGGAATGTGCAATGAGCTCGGGGGTGACCTCGGCGCAGCCCACCGAATTTCGCGGCCGTGCGAGTTCGTCGAACCGGAATGACGGCCGTTCGTATTAATCAGTGGCGAGCGCGGCAACGCTCGCACCGGCCGATAATTATTGGTGACGAACCTCACAAAACGCAGGGCAAAATTACCCACTGTCGCGCCGGGAATCGCAATTTGATTGGCATCGCACGATTGCTACACAATGCAATCGAACGGGCAAGGTTTGAATATCCATCCCCGGCCGGGTGCGGACCCGGCCTATCGAACGGTCATCCGTCAATCACTGAGGTGCGGCCGTGCATTATTTCTGGAATCATCGGGGACCTCGCGCTGAAGGGGAGCAGGTGCGATGTTCCGACAAGGGTTGCGACTGCGGCGGAGTCGTGCTGTCGTACAATGAGGCCTATTTATATGTGAGCGAAAAGGCGGCGGCGTTCCGCATGCGAACGCCCTCCTACGATGCGGTTCGCCAGGAGTTGGCCAAGCAGCAATCGGGCGGCGTCGCAACGAAGGTGCGGGCGACCGACTGGACGGGCATTATCGTCTGCGAGAAATCCGCCAAAGAGCGCAAGCTTGATCTGCACGTGGCGCGGGCCGACGCGGCGCACTGGTGGGACACCGGCGAAATGCCGCTCCGCGCCACCCCGCTGGCCGAAAAGAAACTGCACGACGGCCCGCAGACGCAGAAGGTCATGCGCCGCTGGTGGGAGTTCTGGGTCGACGATCCGATCTCGCGCACGGAGTTCGTCTACGTCTTCACCGGCACGTCGGCCCCCAAGGGCGACAAGGCCGAGTACACCAGCTCCGCCGGCACGCACAGCGCCTGGACGACCGGCACGGTCTACCTCGCGGGCCTGGCATTCCCGTTCGCCAAGTGGCCCAAGAAATGCCGCTTCGGCGGCGCGTACGACTCCAAACCGGAAAAAGATTTCACCGAATCCTATCAGGATGGCCTGCGATCGCTGGCGTGGAACGCCTATCAGGGCCTGCTCCTCCGCGAGAACATGGAACGGATGAAGCAAGGAAAAGCGTCCGTCTCAATGCGCGGTAAGCACGACTATGAAATCGACGTCGTACGCTGCGAAGGAAACCGGACGGACGTGGTGGTGATCCGAAGGAAGTAGAATTGCGTCACGCGGGGGAATTCGTGGGCACAACGGACAATGAGCCGAAAAACGAGCCCGAGCTCCGGGGGTTAGTTCGCCGACTACTATGCGGCCTCTGTTTGGCGACGGCGCTCGGCTCTGCGTTTCCCGCCGCTGGCAACATTCTGCTGACCGGGCAAATCCTCAATGACGAGATTCGAGGAGGCATCGTTGAATCCGTTGTGAGACATACGAAATCCGGGCCGAGGCTACGATTGGATACTGGCGAAGAAGTAGTTTTTTCGAATATCGCGCTTTACCGCAGACCGACACCGATCGTGCTTGCCGTCGGAGACCGAATTGAAAAGCATCGCGATTCATGCGTCTACATTGTTAACGGCAGAGGGATTACGGACGTCTCGTGGCTTGTGCACGAAGTTCTAGTGCCGTGGCCCCTGCTGATTCCGATAGGAGCATACGTGCTACTTGGAACTGCGTTCGTCTTGTCGTATAGGCGCACGCCGCTTGGTGAGTGTATTTGGTCTAACACTGATCCAAACCGCCCGCGCCGACCGACCACGCGCGCAGCATTGCTTGTCCTTCTGGGGGTGAACTGGCTTATCCTGCTTATAGTAATGGTCATTGGATTCGGCTGCATTTCTGGCTGTCTTTCTGGCATCGGTAAGTTAGTTTCAGGCTAGCAATCCAGTTTCGAGACCAATCTCCCCAAAATTCCAGTCCCAGCCCCCCGCTGGCCGATAATTATCGGACCTGCGGAGACTCGTTTTATGGCCAATTTCTCCCCTTTTCGAGCCGGCGGACTGCTTTTGGTCCTGGTTTGCGTGCTTTGCGGGCTCGTGGGACGCGTTGCGTACCTTCAAAGCTACGGCCGGCAAGGGTCGATCCGCCAAGCCGAGCGGCAGCACCATCAGACGATGACCCTCGGGGCTCGGCCGGGCAGTATTTTTGACTCCAACGGCATCATGATGGCGGGCTCGGTGCAGAATCAGTCGCTCTACTGCGATCCCAAGTTCATGCAGGAGTGCTACCAGACCGACGGCCGCACGCTGGCGGACATGGACGACGACGTCACCAAGCTGGCCCGCATCATCGACCGCGACCCGCTGGAGATCAGCCAGACGCTCAGCGACCGCGCCACGAGCCGCTTTGTGAAACTCGCGGACAACCTCGACGAAGTCACCGTGCTGCGGATCAACCAGCTGAAAATGTTCGGCCTGGGCATGATCCCCATGAATGTCCGCTACTACCCGATGGGCTCGATCGCCGCCCACGTGCTGGGCGCCCGCGGCAAGGATGGCGTGGGCCTCGACGGGCTCGAGCTGAAGTACGACCCCATCCTCACCGGCAAGCCGGGTTACGCCCGCATGCTGAAAGACGCCAGCCGGCATACGATCGAGATCTCGGCCGAAGACTACGTCCCGCCGGAGCACGGCAAGCACCTGATGCTGACCGTCGACGCGAACATTCAAATGATCGCCGAGGAAGAACTCGCGGCATCGTGCGAAAAGGTGAAGGCCAAGCGCGGCGAAGTCGTCGTGATGGATCCGAACACCGGCGACGTGCTCGCCTTGGCCAATTGGCCAACCTACAACCCGCAAAATATCGAAGATTCCACGCCGGAACTGCGGACTAACAAAGCCATCAATTGGCCGTACGAGCCCGGATCAACGATCAAGCCGTTCATCATGAGCCCCGCGCTCATGTGGCATGTGACGCGCCTCGACGAAGTCTGGCCGATCAACGGCCCGCACTGGGTAAGCAGCTACGGCCGAAAAGTCACTGACGTGCACGGCTATCCGAAGCTGGCCACGTGGGACGTGCTGGTCAAATCGAGCAACATCGGCATGTGCATGCTCGGCAACCGAATGGGGAACACCAACCTGTTCCGCGCGATCACCAGCTACAACTTCGGCAAGCAGACGGGCATTGAATTGCCCGGCGAAGACCCGGGCCGCGTCTCGCCGCTGCGGAAGTGGACGAAGTACAGCACGGAATCTGTCAGCCAGGGTTACGAATTGATGGTCACCCCGCTGCAATTGGCGCGAGGTATGTGCGCGATCGCCAATGGCGGGCGGCTGGTGTCGCCGCACATCGTGAAAGGCACGCTCGACTCCAACGGCGATCTCGTTCCCGCCAAGCGAAGCGGCACGCCGGACCCGATGGTCATCGACAGCACGACGGCCGCCGAGATGCGCCGCGTGATGTGCGACGTCCCGATCCGCGGCACCGCCCGCGGCACGCAGTCTGATACGTGGAATTTCTTCGGCAAAACCGGCACCGCCCACATCAGCGGCGGCAAGAACGGCTACGATGAACAGCGCTACACCAGCAGCTACATCGGCGGCGCCCCCGCCGAACGGCCGCGGCTGGTCATCGCTATGATCATCCACGAACCCGACCGCACCATCGCCCACTACGGCGGTGCCGTAAGCGCCCCCGGCGCGAACAAAGCCCTCAGCCGGGCACTCGCGTACCTGCAGGTGCCGGCCTCGCCCGACCTCACGCTCCCGCCGGCCAACATTGCGAATGTGCTGTGGGGGTACAACCCGAAAGAGTACAACCGCAAGCTCGGCCCAACGGCGTCGGCGGAGTAGTCTTCGGCGCATTAGCAGGGTGGCCCGATGAATCAGATTCCGAAGCGGTCGATGGTCCGCCCAGTTCTCGGTGGCTTCACTGCGACGATCACTGCCGCGGTCTTCACGTTCCTCCTCCACTTTAATCCTGACCACGCCCACGGACCGGCCGACATTTGGTTCCCGGGGCCCGTCGATCTACTCATTTTCTTCGGGCTGCCGATCCTGAACGTTGCATCAACGCTCTACGCGATGATCACTGGATTGGGTGCCCTATCCGCCTCAAATCCCAGAGTAATTCGTCAGCGCGGAGCGTGCGCTTTTACTCTTGGTGTCGTCGGTTTGACCCCGTGGGTAGTCATTGTGAGCCGATGGTATTTTCGATGATTGGCTATTCTGTCCGCGGTTTCGTGGGCGGTTCGCACGACTTTATTCCACGAACATCGCGTCACCGTAGCTGAAGAATCGATACCGCTCTTTGATCGCTTCAGCGTAGATCCGACGCTGCTCTTCGAGGCCGGTCATTGCTGCCACCAACGCGATCAGGGTGCTTTTCGGCAGGTGGAAGTTGGTGATCAGCGCGTTGACGTGTTTCCACTCATAACCCGGCCGAATGAAAATCCCGGTTTCGGCGGATTTTGGATCGATCGGGCCCGGCGGCTGGCTTTCAAGCACCCTCGCGGCCGTCGTACCGACGGCGATCACTCGGCGGCCCTCGGCTTTTGCGCGATTGATCGCCTCCGCGGCGGCGGGGTCGATCGTGTAGGCCTCAACGTGCATCACGTGATCTTCCAGGCGATCGGCTTCCACTGGCTTGAACGTTCCCAATCCCACATGCAGCGTCACAAACGTCCGTTGCACGCCGGCCTCGTTCAGCTGCGAGAACAGTTCCGGCGTGAAATGCAGCCCGGCCGTCGGGGCGGCGATGGACCCGGGCGCCTTGGCGAATACCGTCTGATACCGCTCGCGGTCCAGCGGGTCGCGTTCGTCCCCATCCTTTTCGCGCCGGATGTAAGGCGGCAGCGGCATGCGGCCGAGCCGGGCCAATAACGTATGGGCTGGCTCGGAGGTGCTGACTTGTATCTCGTACTCCGCCCCGGCCAGCCGCTCGACCGTGACGCCGATGGCTGGATCCCCCTCAAAATTTAAAGATCCGCGGAACGTCCCGAGGTTTTTCAGCATGACTGTCCAACGGCCGGGCCCGGTTTCTCGGACGAAGAGCCCTTCGATCCGGCCGCGGGTGCTTTTCCGCAACACGAACCTGGCGGGCACAACCTGCGCGTCGTTGAAAACGAGCAGATCGCCCGCCCGAAGGAGGCCCGGCAAGTCCGAGAACCGCCGATGGTCGATAAAGGCGCCCGCGCGGCGGTAATGGAGAAGGCGCGACGCGGCGCGATCCGGCGCGGGAGTCTGTGCGATCAATTCAGGGGGCAAATGAAAATCGAGTTCGCTGCTGTCCACGATCCGACTTTCCCGGACGTGGCTCGGATCGTCAAGCAAAGCGTTTCGTAGCCACGATTGCCAGATCGTGGTTCCCGAGCACCACGAACGCGAGTTAGTGGCCACAAAACCCCAGCCCGTGTTGCTCCGGCGCATCATCCGTCATAAACGGACTTCCTTAACGTGCCAGGAAGATAGAAAAGAAAAATTGTTTTGATCCTGATTTTTCCGGCGATTTTTACTGCAGTTGTATTGTAAATACGCATACAGCGGTGGTGTTTGCTCTGAAGCTCCTCGTGAGCGTCATGTCGAACATCTCCCTGCTGCTGGCCGCATCAGACTTGGCTGTCGTCAAGTCGATCACGAGTGCCATGCATGCGGCGGACGTGGCAAGCGGGAAAGGAATTCCCGCCTGTGCGCTCGGTCCGGCTCCGAATCATTTGCCCGCGGCGCGAGTCGACTGCTTCGAAAAACGGCATCACTTCCTGTCGACGCCTGTTTACGAAGAGAGAAAGCATTTTCACCCGACGCCGGTGTACGAGCGTCGGCCGGTGATCCATCCGACGCCGCGAATCGGCTTAGAGAAGCTCGTCCCGGCACCCTCGGAGGGAGCGCCGGCGACGAAGCTTCTCCCGCCGCCGCCGTGGAAAATGTTGCCGTGGAATATTCCGACGAAGTCGCCGGAGATCGTAAAGAAGGTCGTGAGAGTGAACGATAAAGTTCGTAACGGGCAATTTATTGATTTGTTTATCTGACACTAACAACGCTGCCTAATATTGATGGTAAGAGTGATCGAGGATTGAGCCATGCCGCCCACAGCCAGCATCGAAGAACTTCTCTGCACCGTCGCGACGTGGGACCGCGACCAGCTGATTCACCACTTTTCGGCCCAACAATCGCGTTTTCCGATCGATTTCACGCCTGATTTCTACCAGACGCAGTCGGTCGAACGCCTGCGGCACATTTTCGTGGCGATGTTTGTCCAGAACCGCCAGTCGAACGCGATGAGCGCGTAATCGCTCGTTTTCACGTTTTTTTTAAATATTTTTTTGGCGTTTCGAGTCCGTCTCGCTTCAGCGTCTCGGATGGAACTTTTCGTGAATCGCTTTCAACCGCGACTGGTCGACGTGCGTGTAGATCTGCGTGGTGCTGATGTCGCTGTGGCCCAATAGCTCCTGAACAACGCGAAGATCCGCCCCGCCGCCGATGAGGTGCGTCGCGAAGCAGTGCCGCAGCGTGTGCGGGGAAACCCCACGGTTATAGAGGTCGGCGGCCTTGGCGTGGCGGTCGATGATGAC
>Ga0268266_10000777_pt1 | contig 42678 bp, 39 predicted proteins | sample KBSS13metaG_FD_190356 | JGI IMG/M metagenome (GOLD analysis project Ga0268266, IMG submission 190356) | Switchgrass rhizosphere microbial communities from Kellogg Biological Station, Michigan, USA - KBS S1-3 metaG (SPAdes) (version 2) | ecosystem: Host-associated > Plants > Roots > Rhizosphere...
AATCCCTACCCAAACTTTCAAGGGATAGATCAGCGCCGCTTCACCCGTAACGCTCGTGATGTAAAACTGATTCCCGTACTCGCGCAGCCCATCGAGAAACACGGCGGGTATCTTGAGACGACCCTTCTCGTCCACCGTCGCCCGACAGTTTCCCCGAAGACTCATTTGCACCTGACCGCCGGAAGCTCGGCGTTGCCCGTACCCGAAATTCAGCGAAAAAGCTTGCCAATCTGTTGCCCCAGATCGTCAAATCGCCTTAAAAACGCCCAATTTTTCGTGTTCTTACGACCGCTGCCCTGCTTTGCCCAGTTGCCTCTACTCTGCCCTACTTCAATCCACCACTAACCACTTCTTACCACTTTTCGCCACATATTAAACTCGTTCCAAAACTTGTCAAGAAAAATCGTACATTTCTTAAAATATTTTTTGCAAAAGTGTTCCTGCGCTTACCCAGCGCTCCCACGCAAATTTCACCGCCACCAGTTGTGTGCGCATCCTTTGCGACTCACCACAGCTAGCGGCCTCTTTTCGCACCGGCGATGAACCCGCAACGTCGCTGGCGTCCGTGCTCGTCATTCCGAGCCGAGTTCTCTTGGAGCGACGAATTTTTCTTTGGTGGCCCGCGACTTCACCAAATTCTCTTCGCGTTGTACTCGTCCCGTGCTATTCTCAACCTGTACCACAAACTCCAAGGAGTCACTTACCGATGGAATGGACCACACCTCAGCACGAAGAGATCGACCTCAACTGCGAAATCAGTTCCTACGCCAACGCTGAGATTTAACCAACCGCTCGAAGTCCTCCTCGAAGCGACTTTACGAGGCCGGGATTTTCCCCGGGCTCTTTTTTTGTAGCGCCGGCGTCTGGCTGGCGTTTTTCTTTTGGCCCTCTATACGATTCCCCCTTGAGCCAGGCTGTTCGTCTCGTCCCGCTTGGCCCCTTCTGTCCTTTCCCGCTATCATCGTTCGCGCGTATGCAGATCAAAATTCTCGGCTCCGCCGCCGGCGGCGGCTTCCCGCAATGGAACTGCGCCTGCCCCAACTGCTCCGGCTTCCGCTCGGGCTCCATCCAAGCCACCGCTCGCACGCAAACGCAGATCGCCTTCTCTCCCGACGGCGTAGTCTGGTTCCTTGTTGGCGCCTCCCCCGATCTCCGTACACAAATCCTCTCCACTCCTCAGCTTGCGCCGCCCGGCGGCGAACTCACCGGCTCCCCCATCGGTGGCATCTTCCTTCCCTCCGCTGACGTCGATTCCTTCATGGGCCTACTTCACCTCCGCGAATTCCAAACCTTCTTCCTCTTCGCGACTCCCGCGATCCAAAAAATCGTGCAAACCGAAAATCGCATCTTCGACGTCCTCCACCGCGCCGAACCGCCCGTTCAATGGCAATCGCTCTCTCCTGGCGGCCGTCTCGCCTGCCGTTTCGGCGAAGATCCCTCCGCCCCGCCAACCTTCATCTGCTCCCCAATTTCTGTAGGCGGCAGCTTCCCCGACTACATCAGCACCGAGCTTCGCCGCTCGCTCGCTTCGCAGGAATCCGTCATCGCTCTCCGCTTCGAACAAGGCGCCAAATCTTTCTTCTTCGCGCCATCTCTTCCCGACATTTCCGGCGAATGGCTCAAAGCAGCCGCCTCCAGCAGCGTCGCTTTCCTCGACGCCACCTTCTGGTCCGACGATGAACTCCTCTCCACCGGCCGCGGCCACAAAACTGCCCGCGAAATGGGCCACGTCCCTCTCTCCGGACGCGACGGCCTCCTCGCCCAATTCCCCACTGACTCCGCCGCGCGCAGAGTCCTCATCCACATCAACAACACCAATCCCATCCTCGACGAAAATTCCGCCGAGCATCGCGCCGTCCGCGATGCCGGCTTCGAAATCGCCTACGACGGCATGGAGGTCACGTTTTGACCAACGCGCAGGAACGCCACCTATTCACCGAAGAGGACTTCATCGCCGGATTCCACGCCATCGGCGAAGAGCGTTACCACCACAAGCATCCTTTCCACCAGCTCATGCACGAAGGTGCACTCAGCCGCGGCCAACTCCAAGCCTGGGCTCTCAACCGTTACTACTATCAGTCGAACATTCCGCGCAAAGACGCCGCTCTTCTCGCTCGCACCGACGACCACACCTTCCGTACCGCTTGGCGCAAACGTCTAGTCGATCACGACGGCGACAGCGCGGATTCCGCTTCCGACGGCCCCAAACCCGGCGGAATCGAAAAGTGGCTCAAGCTTGTCGAAGCCACCGGCCTCCCGCGCATCTACGCCGTCCGCGGCGAAGGCATTCTCCCCGCCACGCGCTACGCAGTAGACGCCTACATCAACTTCGTCTCAACGCGCTCCCACATCGAAGCTGTCGCCTCTTCTCTCACCGAACTTTTCTCCCGCCGCCTCATCGCCCTCCGTATGGAAAAACTCCGCGAATTTTATCCCTGGCTCTCCTCCGGCCTCGACTATTTCACCGGCCGCCTCACGCAAGCTCCCGAAGACGCCGACTTCGCTCTCGCCTGGGTTGTCAAACACGCTCGCACCCGCGGAGAGCAAGACGCCGCCCACAACGCCCTTCGCGCCAAGTGCGATATCCTCTGGGCCATGCTCGACGCTCTCTACTATTCCTACGTCCAACCCGGCTGGCCGCCTCCCGGCGCCTTTCACCCCGAGAAAACAAATCTATGACGATTGATCCCAACTCCAAACCGCAACTCGCCCCCGGCGTCCGCCTCGGCGAAAACCAAGGTCAAAAAGTTTTGCTGATGCCCGAACGCGCTCTCCGCCTCAACGGCCCGAGCCTCGAAATCGTTTCCCGCTGCGACGGCAAACACACCGTCGCCCAACTCATCGCCGACCTGCAAAAGCTCTACTGCAAAGCCGAGCCTCACAAAGTCGAATCCGACATCCTCGGCTACCTCCAACTTCTCCAAACCCAGCGCGCCCTCGACTTCGTCTCTTAATTCTGGAGTGCGGCGGCTCGACGCCGCTTTGCCGTAGCGGCCAGCCTTTTTTAGCCGACGCCTCGGAACGCTTCCTTTCATTTTCCTAGGTTTCTCTCCGCACCCCGCGTCCCCGCGCGAGAAGCGGTCTGTCTGCTGCGCTCTCTGGTCGTTTCCGCTAAACTCTCCGCACCATGAACTCCAGGTCTTTCGCATTCTTCGCCGCTCTTTCGCTGGCATCATCTCTCGCAATCCAATCCAACAAAGGAACCCCCGTGTCCGCCACCGCCAAAGGTACCTTCGACGTTAAAGCCACTCCGCAACCCGCCGCCGAAGGCGACGACCCCAGCTTCAGCCGAATGACATTCGACAAGCAGTTCCACGGCGACATGGAAGGCACCAGCAAAGTACAAATGCTCGCCGCCGGCACCTCAGTCAAAAATTCCGGCGCCTATGTCGCACTCGAAAAAGTCAACGCAACCCTCGCTGGACACAAAGGCAGCTTCACCCTGCAGCACTCCGCCACCATGAACCGCGGCGTCCCTAGCCTCACCATCACCGTCGTCCCCGATTCCGGCACCGACCAGCTCACCAGCATCTCCGGCAAACTTTCCATCGACATCAAAGACGGCAAACACTTTTACACCTTCGAATACACTCTGCCCGCCGCGAACTAACTCGATCCGTCACCCGCAACGCCATTGACAAAAACGGACTGCGGCGGTACTAATACGCCACTATGCTCCCCAGCTACCTTCGCAGGTTTCTCGCCTGCGCAATTCTGACTTTTGCTACTTTCACTTTCGCCGCCAACAAGAACAAAACGGAACCCGCTCCCCGCTTCAACGCCAAAACGGTCGACGGCGAAAAATTCGACAACGCCTCAATCAAAGGCAAAGTCGTCCTCCTCGAGTTCTGGACCACCTGGTGCCACTTCTGCGCTGAGGAGGCCCCGCTCGTCGAAAAGCTTTCCCAGGAATTCAAGGACAAAGGCCTCACCGTTCTCGCGGTCAACGTCGGCGAATCCAAAAAGACCGTCAAGAAATATCTCGAGCAGCATCCCCGCGCGTGCCGCATCGTCCTCACCGAAGACACCAATCTCGCCGCCATGTACCAGGCGACTGCTTATCCCATCTACGTCGTCATCGACCGCGACGGCAACATCGTCGCAACGCAACGCGGCGCTGGCGGCGAAAGGCTCCTCCGCCACAATCTCTTCCGCGCCGGCATCGGCTCCTCCGACTTCGTTGTAGACGATTCCGACGAATAGCGCGCTCGAACGTAGTGGGTTCTTTTGGTAGAGCCAGGCATCCTTGCTGGCTCTTTCTTTGCCTGGGCTCTGCGTTCTCTGCTCCTCTGCGTTAGGTTTCTCTTTCCTGTAGGCACATGTTGCGTAAAATGTTCCAACTCAAAGGAGCCACAATGATTTCCCATCGGTTCGCATTCACAAAAATTCTCCTAGCACTCGCAGCTACAGCCTTCTTCACCGCTTCCTCCCCCGCCCAAGACACCTACAAGCCCACCCCCGAAAACCTCTCCGCCCGCCAGCAATTCCAGGACGACAAATTCGGCCTCTTCATCCACTGGGGCGTCTACAGCGTCCTCGGCGACGGCGAATGGGTCCTCCACAATCGCAAGCTTCAGCTCCGCGACTACGAACGCCTCCCCAACTTTTTCGACCCCGAAAAATTCGACGCCAAAGCCTGGGTCGCTCTCGCCAAAGCTGCCGGCATGAAGTACATCACCATCACCTCCCGCCACCACGACGGCTTCTCCATGTTCGACACCAAGCTCTCCGACTGGAACATCGTCCAGCGCACTCCCTACAAAAAAGATCCGCTCAAGATGCTGGCCGACGAAGCTCACCGCCAGGGCATCAAGCTCTTCTTCTACTATTCCCAACTCGACTGGCATAACCCCGACTACTACCCGCGCGGCCGCACCGCCTGGGACAACGGCCGCCCCGACAACGGCGACTTCAACGCCTACATCGATAACTACATGAACGGCCAGCTCACCGAACTCCTCTCCAACTACGGCCCCATCGGCGGCATCTGGTTCGACGGCATGTGGGACAAGCCCGACGCCGACTGGCATCTCTCCAAAACTTACGCGCTCATTCACCAGCTTCAGCCCGCCGCGCTCATCATTCCCAATCACCATCAAGCGCCCAAGCCCGGCGAAGACGTGCAAACCTTCGAACGCGACCTTCCCGGCCGCAACACTGCCGGCTTCAACACCACGTTCGTCACCGATCAGCTTCCACTCGAAAGCTGCAACACCCTCAACGGCTCGTGGGGATTCGACATCGGCGACGACAAATACAAATCCGTGGAAGAAATCGAAGAGATGTTAGTCCGCGCCGCAGGCAACAATTCGAACCTGCTGCTCAATATCGGCCCGCTGCCCAACGGCGAAATTCAGCAAGAGTTCGCCACCCGTCTTCGCGCGGTAGGCGAATGGCTCACCAAATATGGCGTCTCAATCTACGGCACGCGCGGCGGCCCCATCGCTCCCGGCGATTGGGGCGTCACCACACAAAAAGGCGACACCGTCTACGTCCACGTCCTCAACTGGAAAGCGCCGCTCCTCGCGCTTCCCCCGTTCCCGCGCAAAGTCGTCGGCGCTCAGGAACTCATCCACGGCACCAAACTCCAAGTCGCCCAATCCGAAAACGGCGTGGTCATCCCGTTGCTCCCGGCCGAAAAAGGCCAAACCGACCGCGTCATCGTCCTCACCCTCGCCAAATAACCTTCGGGGTGCGGCTTTTCTACGAATGCACCAGCGGCCTGCTTGCTATCCTACGGCAGTGAGCCACATGGCAATCGCTCGTCAAACGCTCGCCCTTCGCGGAAAGCGGCTGGAGTATTTCACAATTGGCTGGAATTCCCTCGAAGGGTTGATCGGCATAACGGCAGGAGTCCTCGCGGGCAGCATCTCCCTAGTCGGTTTCGGAATCGATAGCCTCATTGAGGTTACATCGGGGGCCACACTTCTCTGGCGCATGTCCGTCGATGCGGATGTCGAAAGGCGAGAACGAAACGAGATCCTGAGTCTCAGAATCGTTGGCGCCTGCTTTCTCGTCCTGGCGTTTTACGTCGCCTACGAAGCCGTGTCGGATCTCGCAAAGAAGGCTGCTCCCGGACACAGCATCCCTGGAATCGTCCTCGCCTGCGTTTCCCTGATCGTCATGCCCATCCTTTCGCGTGCAAAAAAGAGCGTCGGCAAAGCCCTTGGCAGCCTCGCGATGCACGCCGATGCGCGGCAAACGGATTTCTGCGTCTATCTCTCGGCGATTCTCTTGATCGGACTTATTCTGAACGCGGCCTTTGGATGGTGGTGGGCAGATCCCGTGGCCGCATTGGTTATGTTCCCGATCATCGCAAAAGAGGGACTGGATGCGGTTAGAGCACGAACGTGTTGCTAACGCACGCCGACGAACCTGCTAGGGTTCCGACATAAGTGCTTGGCAACAATGTGGACTTCAGCCCTCAGGACTGAAAGGAAATCTCACTATCCCGGCTTTAAGATAGCCGTAGAATTCAAGACGCAAGCGTTCTTGATCCAGGATTGACACCCTATGACAGACTGGTTCGCCCGCCCGATACTAAGCGTCACAGACGTTGACGCCTCCTTACGCTTCTACGTGGATCGCCTCGGCTTCACAAACCCCTGGCGCTACGCGGAGGACGGCGAAGCCTATGTTGCGCAGGTCGAGCGGCAGGGCTGCACGCTGATCCTGTCCACCAACTGGCCAGAGAAGATTGGCAAGGGCCTGATGTTCATTTCCCTGAACGTCGAGCCCGCAACGCCTGAAGCCACCGCCGCGCACGCGGCTGCAGTCGCAGCCTTGGACGCGTTGCGGGCCGAGCTCGAGGCCAAGGGCGTTTCGGTCAAGGAAGGTTGGTGGGGCTACAAGCTCCTCGTCGTCGACGATCCCGACGGCAACCAGCTCCTCTTCAACTATCCAAACCAGCCAGCATCCGGTTGACCAAGTCTCAGCGCAAATTTTCTCAATCGTGAGGAGGGACAATGAATGGACAGAACGAACTTCGTGCCAGAAAAATCCCTATGAACAACGGGATAGCCATTCCTGCCCTTGGGTTTGGCACCTTAATCCCCGATCTTGGCGATACGCTGCGCGCGACCGGAGCTGCTTTGGACGCCGGCTTTCGCCAATTCGATTGCTCGGAGCGATATCGAAATGAAGAAGCAGTGGGCGAAGCGATACACGGCGCGCTGCAAGCGGGAAACATTCGCCGCGACGATCTCTTCGTTGCCACAAAGCTCTGGAACAACAATCACCGGCCCGAGCGTGTCAAACCTGCCATCGAGGCTAGCCTGAAAAAACTCCGGCTCGACTATGTCGACCTCTACCTGATGCACACGCCTTTTGCCTTTCGGCCTGGCGACGATCAGGATCCGCGCGACGACAGTGGCAGAACTATCTACGACGACGGCGTCACATTACTCGATACCTGGGGCGCTATGGAACGCCTTGTGGACGAAGGCCATTGCCGGGCAATCGGCTTGTCCGACGTAGGCCTTGAGCATGTCGCCGAAATCAACCGGTCTAGAAGAATCCGTCCAGCGGTTGTCCAGGTCGAGGCGCATCCTTATCTTCCGCAATGGGAGTTGCTTGAGGCTTGCGGAGAAGCCGGGATTGTCTTCCTCGCGTTCGCGGTGCTGGGGCATGCCTTCGAGCCAAAACTGCTCGAAGATGACGTCATCAAGGAAGTCGCCGCCGAAGTAGGTAAGACCACAGCTCAGGTTTGTATCGCCTGGGCATTGCAGCGGGGCACCGCCGTCCTTACCACCTCAACCAACCCCGCCCATATCCGCGAAAGCCTTGACGTGTCGTCCCTTCCAGAAAGTGCAATGGAGGCGATCAAAGGAATCACAACGCGTTATCGCTTCAACAAAGTCGTCGAAACCGGCCTCCCCGGCTTTATTCCTCGAGAAGGCAGCAACAGCGCCTCGGCAAAGTGACTCGACAATTTCAAATTGCCTAAAAGGCGCGCGAAGGATTCCTCCCTAATTTCGGTTTCAGCGTCGCGTAGCACCTCTTCCCTGGCGTGAGGTTATTCCCTTTAATGCCAATGCCGTGCCGGAAAAAGCTATGCGGTCGGAAACTACTCCCGGGGACCGGCGGTTTGGTGGACCTTGGTTGAGACATCCTCGCATTTTCCGAACCGTGCCACTGCGCTCTTGTAATGCAATTGGTGGTCTAGCATCTCAACCGCTCGCTTATAGCGAAGCGTCTGCCAGTTGATCGAGAGACGTATGCGCATGCTGTTTCTTGCATCGAAGTCGTACACGTCGCTAATCCAGGAATTGGCTTCTTTGTCGTAAAACTTCTCGCCTTTGAACGCAATACTCTTGTTATATCCCCGGATGATGAGATAGTCGTTCTTAGAGGGGCTCTTGTCGCTAAGGCCTTTTCTCACCACTTCCAGCGAGATTCCCCTTTTGCGCGTCCTGGTACTCAAGTCGGCGGGTGGTTTGCCTCGCCTCGGCTCACGCTATAACGTAGACCTATGACCGCTCTCCTCGCCCTCATCGCCGAACTCACCCACCGCTGCCCCCTCCACTGCGTCTACTGCTCCAACCCCCGCGAGCTCACCGCCCGCACCGAAGAGCTGGGCACCGAAATCTGGTCACGCGTTTTCAGCGAAGCAGCAGCAGCTGGCGTCATGCAGCTCGACCTCACCGGCGGCGAGCCTCTCGCCCGCCCCGATCTAACTCAGCTCATCCAGTTCGCGCGCGCCGCAAGTCTCTACGTCAACCTCATCACTTCCGGCCTTCCCCTCGACGAAAAACGCCTCGACGAACTCGTCGGCGCCGGCCTCGATCACTTCCAGCTCAGCTTCCAGGGAGCCCGCGAAGATTCCGCCAACGAATTCGCCGGCACCAAAGCCCACGCGCAAAAACTCAAAGTTCTCGGCTGGCTCAAATCCCGCCGCGTCGCCGTCACGCTCAATTTCGTTCTCCATCGCAACAATCTCGAACAACTCCCCGAAATGCTCGCCATCGCGGAAAACTCTTCCGCCTCGCGCATCGAGTTTGCCCACGTCCAGTACTACGGCTGGGCCTTTGCCAATCGCGACTCGCTTCTCCCTACACGCGAACAGCTTATGCAGTCGCTCGCCTTCTTCAAGCAAGCCGAGGAGCGCCTCCGCGGCAAAATCAAAGTCGAATATGTCGTCCCGGATTATTACGCGAAGTTCCCCAAGCCCTGCATGGGCGGCTGGGGACGCAAAGTCATGCTCATCACGCCACGCGGCGACGCTTTACCCTGCCACGCCGCCAGCGTCATCCCCGGCCTGCGCTTCGACAATGTGAAGGAAAAATCCGTAAAGGAAATCTGGGAATCCAGCGAAGCGTTTCAGAAATTCCGCGCCCCATTGGATGGACACGAAGACTGGATGCAGGAGCCGTGCAAGACCTGTGATCGCCGTACGGTGGACTTCGGCGGCTGCCGCTGCCAGGCCATGCTCCTCGCCGGAGACGCCGCCGCTACCGACCCCGTCTGCTCCCTCTCTCCGCTGCGCCGCAAAGTCGACGCCATCCTCGCCCAAATGAACTCAAGTAGCCCCGCGCAGCCCTTCTCTGCGCCACAACTCACGACTCCGTCATGGCTCTACAGGACGAACCCACAATGAGCCGCCCACTCACCGTTGGTTTTTCTTCTGCTTTCTACTTTCTGCCTTCTAGTTTCTGCTTTCGGCGCTCAGCCGTTCGCCCGCGCCGCTTCCTGCGCCGGCTTCACGCAAATCAGCACCCACGCCGCGAACAGCAAGCTGCCCACCAAACAAACACCGCCAAAAATCGCCAGCGTCATCGGCGCGCCAAACCGTTTCGCAAGTCCCCCAGCCAGCAGCGCGCCAATCGGCTGCACGCCCATGAACATCGTCGCGTACACCGCCATCAATCTTCCCCGCAACTGCTCCGGCGAACGGTTCTGCACGGTAGTGTTCGACGCAGCCATCTGCGACGTCGCGGCGAATCCCACGATGAACAGCACCACAATCGACAGCCAGAAAATTTTCGACTGCGAAAAAATCAGCAGGCACACCGAACAAATCAGCGACATCACCGCGATCCACTTCGCCAAGCCTTTGTACACGGTGCGTGCGGCGAACTGCAGCGCGCCCAGCACCGCGCCCACTCCCGCCGCGCTCATCAGAAATCCCAACCCCCGCGCGCCCGAATGCAAAATGTCTTCGGCAAAAATCGGCATGAACACCGAGTATTGCAAACCAAAAAGACTCAGCATGCTCATCAGCAGCAGCGTGGAGCGAATCGGCCGGTCATTCATCGCAAAGCGAAAGCCAGTCAGCAAACTCTGCAGCGGCGATTCGCCGGAATCGTTTCGCACATGCGGCTCAATCTTCATGGCCATCAATGCGAAGATCACCGCCAGAAAACTCAAACCGTTCAGGGCAAAGCACCAGCCTTCGCCGACCTTCGCAATCGCGAATCCAGCAATCGCCGGACCAACCACGCGCGCGCCATTAAAAATCGAAGAGTTCAGCGCAATCGCATTCGGCAAATCCTCTTTACCCACCATCTGCACAAAAAACGACTGGCGAATCGGCACATCAAACGCATTCACAATCCCGACCAGCAAGGTGATCGCGATCAGGTGCCACACCTGAACAACATGCGTTAGCGTTAGCCCCGCAAGAAGAAATGCCAGCACCATCGAAACTGTCTGCGTCGTGATGACGCCGCGATGCTTGCTGTACCGGTCACCGACATAACCGCCGACTGACGCCAGCACCAGCATGGGAATCTGGTTCGCGAATCCAAAAATGCCCAGCCGCGCCGCTGCCGCGGACGGCGAAAGGCCCGCGGCGATGCTTAATCGGTAGACCAGCCACAACTGCGCGGTCGTCTGCATCCACGTTCCGATCAGCGAAACGAGCTGGCCCGCTACAAACAGTTGAAAATTGCGATGCTTGAGTGCGCGAAAGCGTGCGCTCACGAGAAAAGTCTTGCTCCACAAATTAGATGCAACGCGTTCCCACAAGTCACGGTAACGAGGGACGCCAATCCATTATCAGGTGCGAGTCAAACGGAGAGAACAACCAATTTGTCAGATTGCGGAATTCTGATTTCTAGTTTCTGATTTCGCTTTTCTGACTCACGGTTCGTTGGAAGGAGGATCGGGAGCGCCACCGACGTGCAGGTGGCTCAAATCGTGCAGCATGGCGCGGTCTTCGTCGCTCATGCCGCGCGTGAAGTTCGGATCGGCCAGGCGTCGATTGCGCGCGCCTTCCGGCATGTTCTGCAGCACGCTAAGCTTCTGTTGGATCACCTGCTGGCGCTGCCAGGGAACTTGTCGCCAGCGCGGCATCACGTCGCCCTTGATGTAGTCGCGCTGCTGCGGCGTCAGGTTGCGCCAGGTATTTTCCTTCTCGCGCAGATCGTTCCGCTGCTGCGGTGACATGCGATCCCACTGGTTGAACTGGCTGCGGATGCGGCTTTGCTGCTCAGGCGCAAGATTCTGAAAGACTCGGCTGCTCTGCAACTGGCGTTCGCGCTGCTGCGGCGTCATGTCACGCATGCGATCAACCAACGGCCGCGGCGAACCGGCGCCGACCTGCTGGCGCGGCGTCATTCTCGCGCCGCTGTTTCGATCGTAATTCGGGCGATCAGAGTATGAATTGTTCGGCCGGTCGTAGGAAGTCGTTGGCCTATTGTCGCGACCGTTGGGGGCGATACCATTCGGGCGATTCGGATTTGTGTTCGCAGACGGCGGGCGATTGTCGTTGCGCTGCGGACTGCGATCGAATTGCGGCTGATTTTGCGGTCGCGTGTTCGGTCGATCGACGCTTCCTGTGCGCGGTTGGTTCGGCGTGCGATCTGCGCTGCGATTCTGATTCTGCGGCGGATTCTGGCGCGGCGGGCGATTCGCGTTAGGATTCTGCGCGGGCGGGCGATTTCCGTCGGTGTTCGATTTCGGCGGCTGCGATTGCTGACGCGGCGGTGGCGGCGGCGGCTGCTGGCCCTGCGGCGGCCGATCTTGGCGTGCGCTTTGCGCAAACGCGACTCCACCAGCCAGCGCGGAACAGAGCACTGTAAGGAGGATTCCGGATTGCAGCCGTTTGCCCATTTACCTTTCGCTTCAGCATTTCACGAGTTCAAGCCCGAAGCTCAGCTTCTTCTGATTGCACTCGACTACATGTCCTGCTGATCGTCATCCGCGCTGTTTGGGTCTACCGGAGGAGGCAGCTCCTTCAGCGGCTCGAAATTAGACAGCGTGTCGTGATCTTCGAGAACAGAAAGGTCCTGCATCATTTCAGCGTCAGCCTGATCCGGAGGAATCGGCGGTGCAATGGGGCCCCCGCCGCGATAGCTGACTAGCACTGTTGCAAGCAACAACATGGACGCAGCAAAGGCGATGCGCGGCGACGGACTCAATGTAGCCCACACCTGCGCCCACCAACTCTGCTTCACCGGCTCGGCCGCGATGCGCGCGCGCACGCGCACATCGAAGGCCGGCGATGGCTCAATCATCGGAAGCTCGTCCAGCAAATCATTCACCGAGCTGAATTCAGTGGCGCGCACGCGGCAGACGGCGCATGCATCGAGATGCTTCTGCACCTCGGCGCGCTCGCTTTCATTCAGCCGCCCATCCATGTACGCCAGAATCCGGCTTTCCATTCGTTCACAACTCATGACAACCTCTTTCAAGCTCAGGGTTTGTAAAACAAACCCTGAAACCCGTTACTCGCACTGCAAAAACTCTAACTACCAAATTCTTCCCCGCCTTGAGTTACTTCGTTCCGTGGCGCGCAACCAACGGTGCCAATTCCACTCGCAGCGTTTCATAGGCACGGAACAACAACGACTTCAATGCACTTTCCGAACAGCTCAAAATCTTGGCAATCTCCGCATAATCCAATTCCTGATACTTATGCAGGAGCACCGCAGCACGCTGCTTTTCCGGCAGTTTCTCGATTGCGCGACGGATCATCTTCTTGCGATCCTCCTCGACCAGTTCCTGCTCGATGGTCGGGTGCTTGTCCGCTACTTCGAAAGGCTTTTCATCCCCGTCTTCGGCGTCTGCGGTTACCGGAGCATCCATGGAGATTTCCAACTTCTCATGCCGGTGGTCCCGCAAAGAGTTGAGCGCCAGATTGGTGGCAATCCGGAACAGCCAGGTGGTGAACTTCGCGCTGGGTACGTATTCTTCTCGCGCGCGGTACACGCGAATGAAAACTTCCTGGGCTAGGTCTTCCGCCTGTTCCCGGCTCCGAACCATCCGGTACAGGAAATTGACCAACGGAGTCCGATAGCGCTGCAAGAGAAGGCCGAATGACTGTTCGTCGCCCGCCTTCACGTCCAGCATCAGTTGGACGTCCGACCTGGTCATTGCGACCACACCGTATCTAACACAAGGAAAGTCATAAAGTTGCGGGCGAGATTTAGCTGGCGTTTAAGGAGACTGGCCGAGCTAAATCGTCCCAATTGTTCGGCTTACGGGTAGCTCCTTCCGCTACTTTAACCCGAACGACGGAATTTTCGACGCGAGGAAATCACTTACCCGTTTCCGGCCATCAACCGCCCAGGAACCTCTGCAATATCAATAAGATAGCGACACCGGAAAAGACCAGGAGGGCCATCCGCCAGTTCGGTTCGCGGTTGATTTCGGGCAGCAGGTCGGTCCCTGCTACATAAAGCGTGACGCCACCGGCCAGCGGCAAGGCGTATTGAAGTTGGCCCTCGAAGATGCTCGTGAGGGCGACGCCAAGAAGCGTGGACCCGCCGAGAATGGCAGCGGCTCGGATAGCATTTTGGCGAGACTGCCCGCTAGCCAAAACCATAGAGGCCACGGTGAAGCCTTCCGGAAGCTTATGGAGAAAAACGGCTACGAAAATTACAGCACCGAGCCATGTGGAAATCAAAAAGCCAGCGGCGATGGCAACTCCGTCAAAAAACGAGTGAATGCCGAGGCCGAGGAGAACGGCACGCCGGGCATGCCCGTGTTCGAATTCTTCGTGGTGGGTTTCTTCGCCAAAATGGAAATGTGGCGCGACGGTGTGTTCGAAAAGATGAATGAGAAAGAAACCGATCAGAACGTAGAGAAAGGCACTTTGCCCGGCGAGGCGGACGGATTCAGGAAGAATTTCAACAAAGACGACGGCAAGCATGTAGCCGGAGCCGAGCGCGAGGAAATACTGCAAATATTGGCGAGGCCACTCTTTGCGCACGACGAAATAGCCGCCGAGGAGGTTGCCGGCGGCGGCCACCAAGCCGAGGACGCCCGCAAGGATCGTGCGCAGGATTTCTGCGCCGCTCACTTGTGGAATAAAGAGTGCCAAGTGTCAGGTTCCAAGAATCGAGTCGGAGAATTGTACGGCTTCCGGCGGCGGTTGTCAGTTCTGCAGGCAAGAGAGCAGAGTCGCGCCATCTAAGAGCAATTTTACTGCGACTAGGGTGCTTGCCACTCGAGCGCGTAAATCTCTTCGACGCTTGTGTCGCGCAGAACCAGCGGAGAATCATCGGGTGCGAGGCCCGTCCACTTGCCCACAATACCCCAGCTCAGAGCCCTAGGATCCAAAGTTGTGATCTTCTCGACATTTCCATCGGCGATATGGACACGGTAAAGGGCCGGATCATCGCTGTACGGACGTGCAAAGTAGATGTGACGACCGTCGCGCGACCAGTTCGGGTATGCCGCTCGATCAGACAACTCCCTTCGTTTGTGCGTTTCAAGATCAAAGAGCACAAGATTCTGCGAGGGATCACTGGTCAGCGCTGCGATAAACCGCCCATCGGGAGACCAGCGGGCGGAGTGGGTGCCCTGAGATTCTTGCAAGGTCGTGACTTGGCGTGTTCTTAGATCCAAGAGTTTCAGCCAGGGAGCCGGATCCTTTTCCAGCCAGTACCAGATTCCGAAAACGATCGAATGCCCATCAGGGGACCAACTCGGTTCACCTTCGTTCGCATCGCCTGCCATTGCCTGCTCGGGGATTCCACCGTCGCGCGAAATCAGGTAGATCTTGAAGGGCTTCTTCGCAGCGGCTTGAGCTAGGAATGCGATGCGACTGCCGTCAGGCGACCAGCGAGGCAGGCTCGCACTCATTGGAGACAGAGTAAGCCGAAGCCGCTCGCTTCCGTCGCTTTTGCTCCGCCACAACGTCCCCTCGGGAACAGACACGTACGTGACCCAGCGCCCGTCCGCCGAGAAATCTACATCTTGTACTGAAATTCCAGAGAGGAAGGGTAGAAACTGGCCAATTCGCAAGTCATAGCGCACCAACTGACCGCGGGGCTGGGTTGTTATGGCAAAAAGTTGTTTGCCGTCGGTGCCAGGTAGAGGCGCGAACAAATTCGTTGGCCCAGTGGACAATCGCGTGAGTTCGCGCACTCTCCCGATAGGCCGGTTTCCGTCGCGAACGGCCCACAGTTGACTCTCGGAGAAAAACGTCGACGCGAAAACAAAGTACCTGCCGTCCGTCGTCCAGCTCCCGCAGCATTGGGATAATGGTTCCGCTTTCTCGGCAAACAATCGATGAAGATGGCCGCCGTCGCCGGAGACTTCCCAGAGGCTGCTCACACCCGGCTCGTCCAAAACCGTAAAGCGCACGACGTTTCCATCCGGTGACCAACGAGGCCACCACGCACTACTTGGAAGCGTTGCAAGCTTACGGGACGCCGTGCCGTCGCTTTTTGCGACGTACAAGTCATTTCCGTTCGCGTAGGCGATCCTAGTTCCGTCCGCTGACCAGCTCGCGTCGTGCGCCAGGATATCGCCTACTCGATGTGGTGCCCCAGCCGGAAGCGGCAAGACAGTGAGAGGAGTTTCAAACTGGAGAGGATCGTCGTTCGAAACCAGCGCAAGTAATTCGTGCCTATCCGCAGAGGCGGCGACAATTCGACGTATGCCAAGTGGCGCGGTGAACGATGCCGTATCTCCGCCAGCCATTGAAACCTGCATCAGCCTTTTATTCCCTAGCGGGCCGGCCATGAAATAGAGTTGCGACCCATCGCTAACCATCGGTGAAAGCAGTTCACTTACATAACTGGAGGTCTTAGCCTGTGAATCCCTAGTGACCTGGTGATACCGCAAGACTTGCGGTTGCCGCGACTGGCTGAGGTAGCCGAAAACTGCAGCGGCAGCCAAGAGTATTGCGGCGACTGCGGCATATCGAAAAAGTGAATTACTGCGAATGCGGTGCTGGTGAGGAAGTATTCCTTCGGTCAGAGCGTTGTCGTGTTCCGGCCATGCTGCGGCCGAGGTATTCACCGCAGCAATGAAGCGGTACCCGCGGCGAGGCAGAGTTTCGATGAACCGCGGAGTGTCGGCGGAGTCGCCTAGCGCCTCGCGAAGTCGGTTGACCGCGGCGCTGAGGCCATGCTCGAAGTCCACAAAGGTATCGCTCGGCCATAGCTGCCGACGGAAGTCATCGCGGGTCACGATACGCCCTGGCCGTTTCAGTAGAAGAGCAAGAACCTCAAAAGGTTGGCCTTGGAGCCTGACCTTCGTCCCATCACGGTAGAGCTCGCGAGCTTCGAAGTCAGCGGTAAACTCGCCAAACCGAATACCGGGTACATGAAGGTCAGGGGAGGACAAGGACACCACCCTCCTAGAATTGCCGCGAGTGTACCCCCGCATACGTTTCCAAGCAATACAGCGCTAGCGCATTGCTAGCTCAAGTACTTACGCGCCGTGAACTCCGGGCGATGAAAGGATGAGACTGACGTGAGGCCCGCGGAATTGAGGTAGCACGCAGCATGGCCAAATGTCGGCCCACCACTAGCGGAGGTGGGCGCCGATGCTCAAGACAAAACGGGCTTTTCTTCTTTGGCTATTGCTGCTCGGAGGTTTTCCTGACGGCACTCGCGCAAGTTGCTGTGGCGCAGCAAAAGATGCAGTCGGGCATGCCATTGAAATTCCTTTCGAAATGTACAACGACAATCTCGTGGTGGTGGAAGGCACGCTAGGCTCGATGGAAAATGCGAAGATCCTGCTGGATACGGGAACCGGAGCGACCATCGTTAACTCGGAAACCGCCGCGCGGCTTAACTTGATGGAAAGTCCCGAGAAGGTACGTCTGACCACACTGGGCGGCTCGCTTGATGTCCGGAGCGTGATCGTCTCGCAAGTCAAGGTCGGTGCACTGTCTTTGTCGCCGGCCACGGTTATCGTACAAGACCTAACCGTTCTGCAGCAGCGACTCGGTGTCTCGATCGCAGCCATTGCGGGGCTCGACTTGATTAGTACGCGTAGCTTCATGATCGACTTTCGGAGAAGAAAGATCGTCTTCACCCCCGACAAACTACCCGGAAAATATGTGCGGTTCGAAACCCAGAGACCGTTCCTCACCGTGAAAGTAAAGATCGCAGGACACGAACATCGTTTGCTTGTGGATTCAGCAACGCCGGGCCTGCTGGTGTTCCGCAACCGGCTCAGGGCAAGTTCGCCGAAGCTGACGGAGCTTTCGAGCGGAAACGCCCGAATATTTACGGCATCCGGGACGATGAACGCGAAGTGGTTGCGCGCATCCGAGGTCTTGCTGGGTACCGAGTCAATTGGTCCGCAGACCGTGCTTGTGGTTGCGAGCCCGTACGGCGAAGACTTTAAGCTGGACGGCTTACTCGGGTTCGTGACAACCAGATTTCAGAGCGTGTGGTTGGATTTCGAAAACGGATTGTTCGGATGGAGCTGAATGCATGATTGGCGCGGACTTCATCCGGAGTGGCGGAAAAGGATGACGTCGCCTTCCTGGACGATGTAGTCCTTGCCTTCCAAGCGGACCTGGGCTTTTTCGCGGGCGGCACCGAGGCTGCCTGCGGCGAGGAGGTCGTCCCAGCGGACGACTTCAGCGCGGATGAAACCTTTTTCGATGTCGCTGTGAATGGCGCCGGCGGCTTTGACGGCGTTGGTCCCCTTGTGAATGGTCCACGCGCGGACTTCGGGTTCGCCAGCAGTGAAAAAGGAAGTGAGGCCCATCAGATCGTACGTGGCGTGGATAAGGCGGTTGAGTCCCGGCTCTTTCAAACCGTAGGAAGCGAGGAGTTCGGCGGCTTCTTTGTCGTCCATTTCGGCAAGTTCGGCTTCCAGGCGGCCGCAGACTGCGACGACCGCAGTGTTAGGGCGGCCCTGCAGCGCGCCAAGTTTGTGGCGCTCGACGGCGGAGTCGAGTTGGCCGGCTTCCTCGTCGCCGAGATTTAGCACGAACAGCATTGGGCGCTGGGAGAGAAACAAGAATCCGCCGATGGGCTTTTTCTCCTCCGCGGTCAACGGCAGTTCGCGCAAGGGCTTTTCGGCGTGCAAGTGCGCTTTGCATTTTTCCAGGACGGTCTTCTCAAGCTCAAAATTCTTGTCGGATTTCTTCTTAAGGTCTTTTTCCAGGCGTTCGAGGCGCTTCTCGATCTGTTCGAGGTCGGAAAGAATGAGCTCTAATTCCAGGTTGGTGGCATCGCGCAGCGGATCGACGGTGCCTTCCGCGTGGGGCACGCTCGGGTCATCGAAAACACGGATGACGTGAGCGATGGCGTCGACTTCGCGGAGGGACGCAAGAGATTCGCGCATGCGCTCTTTTTGCATGCCGCCGAGATCAACGTATTGCACCGTCGCGTAGGTGATTTTCTTGGGGTTATAGAGAGTGGCGAGTTGGGCGAGGCGCGGTTCAGGCACTTTGGCTACGCCGACGCGGGTTTCCTGACCGCCCTTGGCCGGATCGATGTGCGCTTTGGTCAGAATTCGAAAGAGTGTGGTCTTGCCGACGCTGGGTAGTCCGATAATTCCTGTTTGCATAAACCAAAAAGTTTAGCACAGGCGACCAGCTACAATTCGACGCAGGAAACAACCTCAATCGTGCCGTCAAGCAAGTCAGCCCCAGAAACACATATCGAAATCGAATCTGAGAATTCGTCCATTAGCGCGAGGCCATTTTCGTCGAAATCGTTCTCTGCTCGAAGGACCACTCTGGCCCCGTCCCAAATGCAAGAAACATTTTGATGCCATGGTCGGTGTCGGAACTCCGCCGAGATCGCAACTGCTGCAGCCGGGCCTGCGTTCGGCGTCGTACAAGCGCTCGCTAACGTGATTCGGTACATAGCTCCAATCTCCGATCAGTCAAAGCTTTTGCAGTTCTGCAAGCTCAACCTACAATTGATGTCCATGGATGACAAAGCAAATTTACTTGCCTTTGATTTGGCGGCAGCGACGGCGCACCTAAGCATGGCTGATTCGGCGTTGGCGAAGCTGATTGCGGAGATGCGACCGTTCGATCCGGGGATTGACCATACGCAGTCGCCGTACGAAGCCCTGATGGAAGCGATTGTGTATCAGTCCATTTCGGGGAAGGCAGCGGCAACGATTTTTGAGCGAGTTAAGGCTTTAAGCGGCTTTGGAAACGACGGAGTTGCTAGCGGCGCTAAGCATGCGCGGACACTGGCAGGCACTGAACTTGCCGGAAAGGTGAGCGGGAATGGCCGCGTGCCGACTCCAGTAGAGGTGCTGAAGCTGACCAAGCGGCAGCTGCGCAAGGCGGGGCTTTCGGGCGCGAAGATTCTGGCGATGCGCGATCTGGCGCAGAAGACGATTGACGGCATTGTGCCGACGCATGACGAGGCGCTAAAGCTTTCGGATAATGAGCTGGTGGAGCGATTGGATTCGGTGCGCGGAATTGGGCGTTGGACGGTGGAGATGTTTTTGATTTTCCGGTTGGGGCGGCCGGACGTGCTGCCGATTCACGATTTAGGAGTGCAGAAGGGCTGGTCGGTGGCGTACGGGAAGAGGCACATGCCGCGGCCGAAGGAGCTGGAGAAATTTGGAGAGCGGTGGCGGCCGTATCGTACGGTCGCTTCGTGGTACATGTGGCGGGCATTTGAGAAAGCCGGTTATGCCACCACGAACAAGATCAAGAAGCCACAGATAAAGCGGAAAATAAGAATAAAGATTAAGCGAGTAAAGATTGTTGTGCGGAAGAAAGTCGCCAAGAAGAAGGCATAGTTTAACCTTGCAACATTTCGCGGACGAAGAGATAGAGAGTAGCAAAGCCCGCTAACAACACGCCGCTTTCGAGTGAGACGGAAACGCGGTGAAGGCGTGAGAATTGGGCGAGTAGCGGGCTGTCGGCTGCAGTCGCCTGGATCGAGCCCATCTGAACGCGTAGCGCGGCCATCTTCGGACTAACCGCTAGCTGCGACACCGTCGTCAGCACGATCATCAGCAGAATGCAGAGGGCTGCAGTCGAGGTGAAGCTTGCGAAGCTACGGGTTCGCAAGAGCCGACCGAGCAGAATTAGGACGCCGCAAATGACGCCCATCCAGTGCATACGGGTAAGCGAATAGCCGACGATGGCGCCGGCCTGGTCGCGGCTGGCGAGAACGGAGAAGGCTCCCGGCGCGACGACGAAGCTGAGGAAGATGTCGCTGCCGAGCCAGATGCTCAGCGCGAGGAATTCAAACCAGCGAAGTATGGTCATGAGCAGCCTGCCAGGAAAGTGCGGCGCGATGCCTGCTTTATTCTACCGCGCTGCCGAGTTGACGCTTTGCCGAAGTGTAGGCGACGGTGTTCGCGACGAGATAGACGGGCGTCAGGATGAGAGAAATCATGCCCCACGGACCAAGGAGCAAATTCTTGGCCTGAAAGTCCCAGAACTGCGACGTAACGCATGTCTTGCAAAGATTCGCTTCGAGCCGCCGCGTCTGGCGAAGAAACAACATTCCGATGTTGCGCTCGTATTTGACGCGAGTGGTTTGCCGCATGCTTTTACAGAGCTGGCACTGGCCGATCGCGTTCGTGGTGTTGAGCTGAGCTGGCGCGGACATAGGGCCTCCCTTGGTAGCGCTGCGAAGTGACGGAAGACGACCCGTCAGTAATTAACTTCGTAAGCAATCTAACAAGTGAGCGGGTGCGCGTCGGTAGTACTGCGCCGAATCACTAACCACCGTTTGGGCACAAGAAAAGAGACCGCAAACAGCTTCGTGCAGATCGGTGTGTCAAGATAGGAAGAAGTGGTGGGCGATAAAGGATTTGAACCTTTGACCTCTCGCGTGTGAGGCGAGCGCTCTAACCGCTGAGCTAATCGCCCGTCGAAACGGGTGGACTTTTTTGGCTCAGGGTTTGTAAGCACAAACCCTAAAACCCGGTGCGATAGCAAAACTCGTATCGCACCAGCGAAGTTATTGTAGCAAGAACCCGGGGTTTTCAACCAATGCCAACCGCGACCTCTCAAGTGGTTTCGCAGCTGCAGCGCTCAATCGCGAAGGCGATTTATGGGAAAGAAGAAGCGATTCAGCTTGCGCTGATCACGCTGCTGGCGCGCGGACACCTGTTGATTGAGGATGTGCCAGGCGTTGGAAAAACGACGCTGGCGCAGGCGCTGGCTAGGTCCTTTCACTGCAGCTTTCAGCGCGTGCAGTTCACGTCGGATTTGCTGCCGAGTGATGTGCTGGGCGTGAGCGTGTACCAGCCCAATTCGAATGAGTTTGAATTTCGTCCCGGGCCTTTGTTTGCAAACGTCGTGCTGGCGGACGAAATCAATCGCACGACGCCTCGCACGCAATCGGCGTTGCTCGAAGCGATGAACGAAGCGCAGATCACCGTGGACGGCAAGACTTATCCCCTGCCACAGCCATTTCTTGTGATTGCGACACAGAACCCGATCGAACATCACGGAACCTATCCGCTGCCTGAGTCGCAGCTGGACCGATTCTTGATGCGCATCAAAATGGGCTATCCGTCGCCAGAGACGGAGCGCGAAATTTTGCGTCGGCGCGCGTTTGACAATCCGATGGAAAAGCTCGAGCCGGTGGCGGACGTGACGGAAGTACTGGCGATGCAGGAAGCGGTGACGCACGTCAAGGTGGATGCGAGCTTGCACGACTACGCACTGGATATTGTGAACCGCACGCGAACGTCGGATCAGCTGGCACTGGGCGTGAGTCCGCGCGGGACACTGATGCTGCAACGCGCGGCGCAGGCGCGGGCGTTTCTGGATGGGCGCGATTACTGCGTGCCGGATGATTTCAAGCAGCTGGCCGTGGCTGTGTTTGCCCACCGCGTCGTGGCGAGCGCGCGGCATGCTTCGCTGCAAAGAAAGTCGGAGACGACGGAAGCAGCGCTGCGCGAAATTGTGGAGTCGGTTCGGGTGCCGGTTTAGAACGAGAAGCAGCGGTGTAAAGCCGCTGCTACATTGAACCACTGTTTTTCATGAGCCAGTCTAGTTCCCTTCTTACACAGCTTTGGGCGAAGGCCGACACGCCGGGAGTGCGTGCGTTTTTCCTTTCTATCGTGGCTTTGGGTGTGGCGTTCTTGCTGGCCGTGTATTCGGGTGCGGCGGCTGAACTTGGAAACATTGGAGTAGCCGCAAGCTCGGCATTGTTTGCGCTGGCAATTGCGGGTTGGGTCGCCGTCACGATGGTGCCAACTTTGGCTAGGCGGACGCCGCTGCGGTGGATCGGCTACCGCATGGAATACCGGATCAGCCGCGCGGGTTGGCTCTATATCGGCGCGACGTTGCTGGTCGCGCTCGCAGCGCTGAACACCGGCAACAATTTGTTGTTCTTAATCCTGGCTTGCCTGATTTCTGTGATTCTGATGTCGGGAATTCTCTCTTCGATCTCACTGGCTGGCGTCGAGTTGCGGATCGAGCTGCCAGAACACATTTTCGCGGGCCAAATGGTGCGCGCGAACATTGAACTCCACAACGAAAAGCTGATGTTTCCGTCATTCGCGCTGCGCGTGGAAGCGGCGGCAGCGAAAGGCGCAGCGGCCGCGACAGTGTTGGACAAACCCGTGTTTTTTCCATTTTTGCCTCGGCAGGAGCGGATAAAGCAGAGCGTCCCGGTGACGTTTCTGCGCCGCGGGCTGCATGTGCAGGATTCGTTTCGAATCGTGACGCGGTTCCCATTTGGATTTTTGCAGAAGACTCGCCGCGTGGCGCTGAAATCGGAAGCGCTGGTGTATCCGTCGGTGGACGCAAGTGCGGAACTGACAGACATGTTTCCGGGAATCGAAGGCAGCATCGAAAGCCACAGCAAAGGCCGCGGACAGGATTTGTACGCGTTGCGCGAGTATGTGCCTACGGACAGCGTGCGGCATGTGCACTGGAAGGCGTCGGCGCGGATGGGTTCGCTGATGGTGCGCGAGTTCGCGCGTGAAGATGATCGGCGCGTGTTGCTGGTCCTTGATCCATATTCCGGCGGGGCGGACGACGCGAGTGGCGAGAAGGCGGAAGAACGGTTCGAACGAGCGGTGAATCTCTGCGCGGGAGTTGCGTGGCACTTCTACGAACGCAATGCACAGCTGGAGTTTCGCGGAGCGGGAATCGAAACGCGGCTAGCGCCCGCTGAAGAAAATATTTTTGCGATTTTGCGGTACTTGGCGGTGACCGAAGTGGAAAAAGCGGGAGCAGAAAGTCCGCTGCTGCAAGAGCTTGCAGCCTCGCCTGATTTGTTCAAACTGATTGTGACCAGCCGTCCGCGCGGGACGATTGCGGCCGATCTGTGGCACTCTTCGTACGTGGTCTTCCTGGAGTCGCTCGAGGAACGAAGCGGCCGCCGCTAGGTGCGCATTGAAAGAGGGACAACTGAAGGAGTTCAGGGCCGCGCTGCCGGCGTGGTTCGCGCAATTTCAGCGCGACCTGCCGTGGCGTCGTTCGCGGGATCCCTATCGCATCTGGATTTCCGAGATCATGCTGCAGCAGACGCGGGTGGCTGCCGTGGTTCCCTATTACGAAAGATTTCTGGAGCGATTTCCCAGCGTGCACGCGCTGGCGGCCGCAGCGGAAGAGGAAGTGCTGCGCATGTGGTCGGGGCTCGGCTACTACAGCCGGGCGCGCAACCTGCAGCAAGCGGCGAAGCAGATTGTGGCGAAGCACGGCGGCGAGTTTCCGCGAACTAGAGCTGAAGTGATGGAGCTGGCGGGGATCGGCGAGTACACGGCGGCGGCGATCCTAAGCATTGCGTTTGGTGAAAAGCTGGCGGTGCTGGATGGAAATGTTGCCCGAGTGATAGCGCGGCTCGATGCTGTGCGCGGAGACTTGCGAGGTAACGGACGCTGGCGCTCATTACAGAATCGCGCAGACGAATTGTTGGCTAGCGATGCGGCCGGCGACTGGAATCAGGCGATGATGGAGTTGGGCGCGACGTTGTGTACTCCGCGCTCGCCGCAGTGCTTGCTGTGCCCGGCACAGCAGTTCTGTGAGGCGCGGAGGCTTGGAATCGCGGACTCGGTGCCAGAGATACGCAAGAAGCGCGCTGAGGTTTCGGTTCGGCTGGCCGCGGCGGTGTTGCTCGATCGGCATGGCAATTCCCTGCTGCTACCGCCTCCGCTGGATTCGCACAAAGCGGCAGCCCACGATCACGTGCCATCGCTGGTGGCAAAACTGTGGCACTTCCCTACTGTTTCGGCCAGTGGGAATGGTGTGACAGCGCTAAGAGAGTTGCTCACGAAACAATGGGGACTAGAAGCTCTGGCGGCGTCAGCTTGCGAGCCGCTAACGAAGGTGAGGCATACGGTGACTTACCGCAGGATTGAGGTCACGCCGTTCGTAGTCCGCGTGCAGAATCTGCCGCGAGCGCCAGGCGCGAAAACAATCGAGTTGAGCGAGGTTCTGGAGCAGCCAATTTCGAATCTCACACGCAAAGTAGCACGTGTAGCCCTGAAGCATCTTGGTGACGGAAAAGACTAGCCGGCGGTTATTGATTGGACCTGGAGCGGCGAAAACGGCGGATGCGAATGCTACGATTGAAGTTCAGCCATGGCCTCCAGTTCTGCCCTTCCGGTTACGCCGCGACTTCCCGCTGAGCGTTTCTCTCGCGTCTCGCTGTTCCTGCTTTTGTTCACGGCAATCCTGACGCTGATCGGCACGGGTAAGCTCGATATTTTTACTTCCGTCGTGGCGATGGTGGCGCTTTTGTATCGCGTGCGGCGCTGGTGGTACGGGCACGAGCCAGAGTTGCGGCCCAGAACCGCAACGATCCTGGTACTGGGCTATTTGTTGTTCTTTCCGGTCGACATGTTTTTCCTGTCGCGCAGCCTGGCTGTGAACTCGCCGAATCCGCCGCTGTACGCCGGGCTAATCAGTTCCGTGCACTTTTTGCTATTCATTCTGCTGGTCCGGCTCTACAGCGCGCGGACAGATCGCGACGCGCATTTTCTGGTGATGCTTGCGTTTGCTGCGCTGCTCGCGTCAGCGGTGCTCACCGTGGACACCGCGTTTCTTTTCCTGTTCTTTTTCTTCTTGCTGTTCGCCATCGCAACGTATACGGGGCTCGAATTGCGGCGTGGCGCGATCGGCGCTTCCCTTCCGGCGACGGGCGTTCAGGTAGAAAGCGAAAAGCGGCTGGCGCGCGCGCTTGGCTATTCGGCGCTCGGCGTTTCGCTGGGAGCGATTCTATGCGGAACTGTGCTCTTTTTCATCTTTCCGCGCATCAGCGCCGGCTACCTGGGGAAAACGAGTTTCAATCCTTCGCTTCTGAGTGGCTTTACCGATCAAGTGGAACTGGGCCAAATCGGAGAGATCAAGAAAAGCGAAGCGATTGTAATGCGCGTCGAAACGGGCAAGCCGATCGACTATCCGGCACTGCGCTGGCGCGGAAACGCCCTGGCCAACTTTGACGGACGGCGCTGGAGCTCGCCGCAGCATGAGCCGGAAAAGTTGGAATCCAATGCGGAAGGGTGGATCCCGCTGCGTGAGCGGCCCAAGGCGGGCGAGCTGCGCGGGGAAATTTTGCAATTCACAGTGTTGCAGGAACCGATGGCGTCCAACGCGCTGTTCGTGCCGGGAAATGCCTTGGCATTGCGCGGAAACTTCACGGGCGAAGCGGGCGGCGTCAGCCATCGCCGGACATACATCTTTCGCGACGCGAGCGGCTCCCTTTCGAACCCGTTTCACAACTACGTCGCGATTCGCTACACGGGCCTTTCGCAATTGCCGCCTCTCGATCGCGCACGTTTGCAGGCATCGGGCAACGAGTATCCGGCGGACATCCGTGAAAGGTACTTACAGTTGCCGGATCGCTTGGACCAGCGAGTTGCGGCATTGGCCCAGTCCTCGACGGTTAATTCAACGACTCCTTACGACAAAGCAGTAACTCTCGAGAATTTCCTAAAAACGAAATATTCCTACACCCTGGATTTGACAGGAAATCCGGGCAAAGATCCGATAGCGCACTTTCTGTTCGAAACGCGAGCCGGGCACTGTGAATATTTCGCGTCGGCTATGACAGTGATGCTTCGCACGCTTGGTATTCCCGCGCGCGAGGTCAATGGATTTTTGCCAGGCGAGTACAACGACCTCGGTGGCGACTACATCGTGCGAGCCAGCGACGCCCACAGCTGGGTGGAAGCCTACTTTCCGGGCAGTGGCTGGATCGTGTTCGACCCAACTCCGCCCGCGCCTGTGGAGTCCACAGGGTTCTTCAAGCGGCTTTCTCATTTTGCCGATTGGGCCGAGCTGACCTGGAACGACTGGGTAATCGGCTACGACTTAGCGCACCAGACAGCACTCGCTCAGACGGTACAGATGCGTTCGCGCAACTGGCGCGAAGTTGGCATTGCTTGGTTCGCAAGAATTCAAAAGCATATGAAAGACGATTTGAGTGCATGGCAAGCCACTCATCTGGGCTTTTCATCGATGGTACCCATTCTCTTGGTGACGGTGCTCGTCATATTCCGGTATGGACTGCCTGGACGCTTGTTTGGGCAGCTTCGGTTATCGTGGTGGCTGAAAAGGAAAAATCCGGGCGATGCACGAGTCCTGATTGCTTCTCGTTTGTATTCGGAATTGACGCGATTGATGAGCCGGCACGGCTATTCACGGCCGGAGACACAGACCGCATTTGAATTCGCCGACACCGTAACGAGGCCCAGCCTCCGAACGAGTGTGCAGGAATTTACGCACCTCTACGCGGAAGCACGCTTTGGCGGCGCCACAGACGACATCTCACGATTAGAGCAATTGCTGGGAGCTATCCGGGCGGAACTTCGTGCCAAATAGCGGTTCTGTCCCCAGTAGACGGCTTGAAAAAACACGCCGAAAACCACCGCAAACTCTGCATGCTACAATGGAGAATTGCGAAAAGGCGCAATTTTCCGCATGCCTAAGGTCGGTTTTGTCAGTCTGGGTTGCCCCAAGAACCTCGTCGATAGCGAAGTCATGATGGGTGTTCTTGCGCGCGACGGCTACGAATTGACTCCGCGCGCCGACGAAGCAGACATTCTCGTTGTAAACACCTGCAGTTTCATTGAGCCGGCGCAAAAAGAGTCCGTGGACGCCATTCTGGAGATGGCTGAACACAAGAAGTTTGGCTCTGCAAAAAAACTGATCGTGGCCGGCTGCCTCGTGGAACGCTATCGCGATCAGATCCTCGAGCAGATCCCGGAAGTGGACGCCGTAGTCGGTACCGGCGAAGTTGAACGCATTCTTGAAGCCGTGCACGGCGACCTGCGCGTTTTGCCTTCGGAACCGGCTGCGTTTCTCTACCACGACCTGACGCCGCGCGTTCTCACCACGCCAAAGCACGCCGCTTACATCAAGATCGCCGAAGGCTGCGACCATCCCTGCACTTTCTGTATCATTCCGCAGCTCCGCGGCAAATTCCGGAGTCGCCGCTTTGAATCCGTGGTTCGCGAAGCGGAAAACCTTGCGGCCAGCGGAACGCGCGAAATCACGCTGATCGGCCAGGACACGACTTCATACGGGGAAGACCTTGGTCTTCGTGATGGCCTCGCGCAATTGTTAGAAGGCCTCGCCGGTATCGACGAACTTCTTTGGGTGCGCTTCCTCTACGCGTATCCCAATCGCATAACGCAAAAATTGCTGGACGCTCTGGCGGCACATCCGCGTCTCGCAAAATACATGGACATGCCGCTGCAACACGCCAGCCGCAACGTGTTGGCCCGCATGAAGCGCGGTTCGCACGGTGATGCTTTTCTTAAATTGCTGGAACGCATTCGCGCCACAATTCCAGGCGTGACGCTGCGCACTTCTTTCATCGTCGGGTTCCCCGGCGAAACCGAAGACGATTTCAACGAACTCTGCGACTTCGTCAAAGCGGGCCAGTTCGATTGGCTCGGCGTTTTTGAGTATTCCGACGTGGACCACGCCGGAAGTTTTGCCCTCGACGGAAAAGTGGATCAAGAAGCGATCACCGACCGCCGTAGCCGCCTGATGGCCGTGCAAAAGAAAATTTCGCGCGCACGTCTGCGTGCGTGGAAGGGCCGTACAGAAACGGCTCTCCTGGAAGGCCCTTCGCAGGACAACCCGATGGTTTGGGAAGCCCGCCTCCAAGGCATGGCACCTGAGATCGATGGAAAGTTGTATCTTACCGACATCGAGCTTCCTGACGGCCGCCTCGCGGACACAGGTGATGCGGTCCGGGTCGAAATCACGAAGACCGACGCCTACGATTTGATTGGCAAAGTCGTGGAAATCTTGCCCCGCCCGCCAAAACGGCCCTCGCCAGCCCCGCAACAAAACCGCGAAACCTTGCACCGCATTACAACCGGAGCACCGCTGCGCGTTTTGGGTTAAGCTTTCGCCATGAAGCATCGCTGCCCCATCTGTAAGGGTCCCACCGACTCTGATGTCCATGCGGACTTCCCTTTCTGCAGTGAGCGCTGCCGCATGCTCGACCTCGGAGCTTGGGCCAGCGAAAAGTACGTAGTCAGCGACTCCGTTTTCGACGAAGAAGTACTAGCCGACGCCGAGCGCAACGCTCAACTCGCCCCACGCAAAAAGCAAAATGAAACCATCCACTGACCTTGTACAGCCAAAACCGCGGTTCGCGCTGGCCATCGCAACCGCCTGCGGTGTTGGCTATCTTCCCAAAGCGCCGGGAACATTCGGCTCACTCGTGGGGATTCTGACGGCCATGGCGACGGCGCTGTTCTTCCTTCGTCCGCATAGCCTGCGCGATCTGCTCTCTACGCGGCGCCTGACGGAAGCCACGCTGATGGATCACAACTTCCTGGTGCCAGGAGCGGAAATCCACAACGCCGCGCTGATTCTCCCCATAGTCTCCGCAATTCTGCTGCTCTTGTTTTTGGCGCTGGTGGGTGTGTGGAGCGCCGGCAAGGCCGCGGCATACGCAGGTATCCACGATCCACAGCACGTCGTCATCGACGAAGTCGCCGGCCAGCACATCACCCTGATCTTGCCCCTAATCCCGATCGCCGTCCCGGACCTCGCCGCGCGCATGGATTTCTCTGCGTACGCCATTTTTTCCGCTCTGAGCATGCTCAACTGGAAATACCTTCTCGCGGGTTTCGTCCTGTTCCGTCTCTTCGACATCTGGAAGCCCTTTCCGATTCGCAGGTTAGAAAAACTCTCAGGCGGCTGGGGAGTGATGGCCGACGATTGGCTCGCTGGAGTCTACGCTGCCATTCTTCTGAAGGTCGCGTTACACTTTGGTCTGTTCTCGTTCCACATTGGCTCGTCATGAAATTCGGTCTGGGCTCTACGGAAAAAAACGGTATACCTCGCATTGACGGTGTTTCGCCAGCTGCAGCCATTCCTGGCGGCGAAGTTGAAATTCGCGGCAGCGGATTCGCCAGCCGCAGTTTCGCCCGCCCCGTCGTGCGTTTTGGCGAAGCGGAAGCCAGCGTTGCGCTCTCCGGCCCACAACGCATTGTCGTGCGAGTGCCCGAATCGGCAAGCGGCGGTACGGTCCGCGTGACGTCCGGCGCACAGGAAAGTCAGCCGTTTCCAGTCTTTGTCGGCATGCAAATTGCCGACAATCTGCACCCTATCGCCAATCCTGCGGTGGATGCCGAGGGCAACACCTACGTAACTTTCAGTGGACCTCGCGGCCAGCGTGTCCCTGTTTCCCTTTACAAAATCACCGCGAACTTCAGCGTGAAGCCGTTCGTCACGTCGCTGACGAACCCCAGCGGACTGGCGCTCGATCACGCGGGAAATCTTTTCGTTTCCTGCAGGAATGACGGCACCATCCACAAAGTCACGCCCGACGGCCGCGCCGAACAATGGATCGAAGGCATGGGTGTTGCGACAGGTCTGGCCTTTGACCGCGAGCAAAATCTCTACGTCGGCGACCGCAGCGGAACGATCTTTAAGATCAGTCCGTCTCGTGAAATTTTCGTTTTCGCGACGCTCGAACCTTCCGTCGCCGCCTACCACCTTGCGTTTCACCCCACCGGTGAGCTGTATGCTACCGGCCCGACGACTTCAAGCTTCGACCGCGTCTATCGCATCTCTCAGGGCGGCGAAGTCACCACGTTTTTCCGTGGACTCGGTCGTCCGCAGGGGATCGCCTTCGACCGCGAGGGTAATCTATATGTCGCGGCATCGCTCGGCGGTCGCCGCGGCATCGTTCGCATCACACAGATGGGCCGCGCTGAGCTGGTCCTCAGCGGCGGCGCCGTCGTCGGAATGGCTCTGCTTCCTTCTGGCCGGGCGATCGTAGCCACGTCGAACGCGATCTTTACGCTCGACTGGGATGTGCGCGGCACGCCTCTTTTCGGATAACTCTGTTTGGCTGGTCCTATTGGGATAGCCTGTTGGGACAATTTGTCCCGATGGTTTCTCCTCGATCGACTTGTCACAGCTTGCGCAACCTGCAAGGGTCAAGTAAAACTAATTTCGATGAAAGCAGAAATCATCGCCGTCGGTTCTGAACTGCTTACGCCCGATCGCCAGGATACCAACTCACTTTTTCTTACAGCGGAGCTGAACAAACTCGGCTTTGACGTAGTGCGCAAAACCATCGTTGGCGACGAACGCGCTCTACTGATGGAGGCCTTTCGCGACGCCTTGAATCGCGTGCCCGTCATCATTTCTTCGGGCGGTCTCGGACCAACTGAAGACGACCTTACCCGTGAAACCGTGGCTGAATTATTGGGGCGCAAACTGATTCGCAACGATGAGGTTGTCCGTTGGATTGAAGCTCGATTCCGTTCCTTCGGCCGACCAATGACGGAAAACAACTTGCGTCAGGCGATGGTTCCCGAAGGCGCCGAACTGCTGACAAATCCTCGAGGCACGGCGCCGGGCCTATGGCTCGAAAAGGGCGATCAGGTTGTCGCGCTACTGCCCGGCCCGCCGCGCGAACTCAAACCGCTCTTCGCGGAACAGGTTTTGCCGCGTCTGCAAAGGCGCGCTCCTTCCGGCCGCATGTTTCACCGCGAACTGCGCATCACGGGCCTTGGCGAATCGCACGTGGACTCGCTCGCCGGCCCCATCTATACGCGCTATCCGGAAGTGCAGACGACCGTCCTCGCTTCGCCCGGCGAAGTGCAGATTCACCTCCGCATGTGGAGTGCGGATGCGGAACACGCCGCAAGAACGCTGGCGGACTTGCAACAGGCTCTCGACCTGGCACTCGCGGAGCGGATTTTCTCGCGTGACGGCTCGTCGCTCGAAGTCGTTGTCGCTCATGAACTACTGCAGCACCACGCAACCATCGCGGCAGCGGAGAGCTGCACCGGCGGTTTGCTCGCCGAACGCCTCACCAACATCGCTGGCAGTTCGGCTTACTTTCTAGGCAGCGTGGTCTGCTATAGCAACGAACTGAAAATAGCCTGGGCCGATGTTCCCGGTGAATTGATTGCCGCAAAGGGCGCAGTCAGTCCCGAAGTGGCCGTCGCTCTGGCGCAAGGCATTCGCCGCAAAGTAGGCAGCACGCTCGGCGTCGGCATCACGGGAATCGCTGGCCCGGGCGGCGGCACGGAAGAAAAGCCGGTCGGCACAGTTCATATTGCCGTCGCTGGACCAGCCGGCGTGCGGGAGCGCGCGGTCCGCTTCATCGGCGATCGCGACATGGTGCGCATGCAGGCTTCGCAGGCCGCACTCGACATGGTTCGCCTGCATTTCCTTTACAACGGCCAGCCGGCTTCCATTCGCAAATGACATGCGGCTGTTCGTTGCGCTCTCGATCTCTGACGAAGTGCATGAACGTCTAGCTTCTTTTCTCAACGAACTCCGGCGCGCAGATTCCGAAGCGCGCTGGGTCAAGCCAGATAATCTGCACGTCACCTTGAAATTTATCGGCCACGTCGCCGACGAACAGTTACCGACTATCATTGCCGCGCTGCAGAGAGTTGCCGCTTCGTCCGCGATAGCATTGGAGTTTCGGGGAATCGGTTTCTTTCCGAATGATCACCGCCCTACAGTGATCTGGGCGGGCATCCAGGCCCCGCTGGAATTAGCCGCGCTCGCGACACAGGTTGATGAAGCGGTAACCCCTTGCGGCGTTGCGCGCGAGACGCGTCCATTTGCCCCGCATCTAACGCTCGCGCGCTTGAAGGAACCACGATTGTCGGAGCCGTTGCGCACACTCATTGCGAGCTCGAAAGACCGCGTCTTCGGCGAACAAGTCGCCAACGAATTTCACTTGATGGAAAGCAAAACGAAACCAACCGGAGCGGAGTACACTACGCTGCGCTCGTTTCCATTCGCTGCCGAGGAAAAACACCGGTGAATTTTCCGCTCACTCTGACCTTCCTTTTGGTAGCGGCTTATCTTCTCGGCTCCATTCCCTTTGGGATATTCATGACCAAGCTTTTTGGCGGAAGCGACATTCGACGAGCTGGCAGCGGCAATATAGGCGCTACCAACGTTGCGCGGGTCGTGGGTCCGTTCGCGGGAGTCTTGACCCTGCTACTTGACGCGGCGAAAGGTTTTTTTGCTGTCTGGCTCGCCGCTCGCTGGATGCACGGCGAAGCCCTAGCCATGGTCCTTGCGGGCCTGTTTGCGATGTTGGGGCATTGCTTTCCCGTATGGCTGCGCTTTCGAGGCGGCAAAGGTGTTGCCACTGCTGCGGGCGCATTCCTCGCGCTTTGTCCAGCAGCGATGCTCGCGGCGTTCATCCTGTTCCTGCTGGTTGTCGGGTTTTGGCGATATGTTTCGCTGGCCTCTATCGCTGCGGCGGCAGCCCTTCCCTTGCTGATCTATCTTCTTTGGGCTCCACATTTTGCGCCGCCGCAAAGCGTCACGCTTATCTCGCTGGCCATCGCCGTTCTCGTGATCTATCAACACCGCGGCAACATCGGGCGTTTGACTCGGGGTGAAGAGCCAAAGTTTTCTTTCAGTAGGAAGGATCCGGCTTGAAAAAGATCGCCATCCTCGGCGCGGGCAGTTGGGGCACTGCGCTGGCCATTGTTCTTACGCGGAGCCGCCAGCCTCATCGCATTTCGCTGTGGGCGCATGATCCGGAGCTTGCCGAATTTCTTCGTCGCGAACGCGTGAATCCGACCTACCTCCCAGGCCACAAGCTTGCCGAGCACATTGAAATCAGCGCGCGGCTTGGTGAAGTACTGGATGGCGCTCACATCGTCGTCGGCGCGATGCCTTCCGCGTTTGCGCGCAAGGTCTACACGGAGGCGCGCCCGCTCTGGCAGGCGGACACAACGATCGTAAGCGCAACAAAAGGCCTGGAACCTCGGACACACGCGCGAATGAGTCAGGTGATATTCGACGTGCTGGGCGAGGATGCCGCTTTGCGTACGGCGGTCTTGTCCGGTCCTTCATTCGCGGCGGAAGTGGCGCGTGGTGAACCTACTGCTGTGGTTGTTGCGGGGCGCGCTATTCTGGAACTCGCTCGCGTCTCCGGCCGGCACTACTCGGATTCCGCGGCTGAGGCCCAAGCCGAATTCGCTGGCCCCAGTTTTCGCCTGTACACCAACACCGATGTGCTAGGCGTGGAGCTTGCAGGCGCGATGAAAAACGTCGTTGCGATAGCCGCCGGTGTCTGCAGCGGGCTTGGTCTCGGCTCCAACTCGCTTGCGGCGCTCATTACCCGTGGCTTGGCAGAAATGTCCCGCCTCGCCGGCAAGCTTGGCGCCAGACCAGAAACTCTGAGTGGGCTTGCCGGCCTCGGCGACCTCGTTCTCACCTGCACCGGCGCGCTAAGCCGCAATCGCCATGTAGGCATCGAGCTCGGCAAAGGCCGCTTGCTCAAGGAAGTCCTCGCGGAAATGAAGATGGTCGCGGAAGGTGTGGAAACCACTTCGGCCTTGATTGACCTTGCAGCGGAAGTGCAGATCGAGCTGCCCATCGCGGATCAAGTGCACGCGATCCTGAGCGAAGGCAAATCCCCCGCTGACGCGATCCGCGACGTCATGGAGCGCCCCGCAAAACGCGAGTAACACAGCCGGCTTTCCATTAGAAATTTCTGACGACCTACCTGTACGAATGGCCGGGTACGCAACAATTAATGCTGCTTCGGCACTTTCTTAGTGAAGGTCAGGTTTCCCGGACGTGGCCTCCCTAAAATTAGAAGCTGGATCATGGCCCTCGACCTCAATGCGCTACTCGACCGCGTGCCCATCGGGCGCGTGCGCATTCTTTGGCTGGTACTGGGAGCCATGCTGCTCGTCAGCGCTCCTCCACTGCTGCTCTACCACATGCAAGTGCTCAAGCTCAGCCAGGACAAGCTGTCTGATAACGAGCGCATGCAGCAATCCGAGCTGACGCGTTCCCTCGCCCAAGAGCTTCAGCAATTCGACGCCAATGTCACGCAGCAGCTGATAAGCGAGCGCCAGATCCTCGTTCTTACGGGCCTGATTCAGGACGTTGAAGATCCCAGCGCTGAGCCCAAAGTCACGCGCCTTTTGGAAAATTTCGTCGAGAGTAACCGTACCACGTTTCTATACATGACCGCGGTCGGCAAATCCGGCAAGGGCACCAGCGCCTCCCAAGGGAACTTTCGCGCCGAAAAAGACCCGTTCGTCAGCAAAGCGCTGCAGCGCGCGTTCGTGACCTGCATGCAATCGCCGCAACTAGGCTCGGTAAAATTCCGCAGCGATCCTTTGGCCATTGAACCTGACAACCAGCCGGCTTTTGTAATTGCGATTCCTTTGAACGTCGATAACCAGTTCACGGGCATGATCGCCGCCGTCGTGTCACTCGACCCAATTCTCAATCGCTTGAAGGATTCCAGCGTGCGCGGTCGCAGCGTTTTTGTTGTGGATCACCAGGGCCACATCGTCGCCCATCCAGACACCGGACGCTTCACTCCGGGCGAGGATGTCAGCGCGAATTCCACGGTCGTCGCGCGCGTCAAAGCGCTACCCCAGGAACTTCGGAACACGGAAACGATGCGCTTCACGGAAGCCGAAAATAAACGCTCCGTCGAAATGATTGGGACTTACACGACATTTCCAGAAGTGAACTGGGCCGTCATCGCGCAGCGTAGCCTCGCGCAGGCGCGCACCGATGCTGGCGTCACCGAACTGAACCGCCAGGCACTGACTTTCGTCAGCTTAGTCGTGCTGGTCGCGATCCTGGTCGGCTATCTCTTTGCCGTGGGGATCAGCGAACCCATTCGCGGACTTGCTGGCTCCACGCGCGCCATCAGCCGCGGTGAATTTCACCAGCGAACCGCTGTGCGCGGCTCACAAGAAATCACCGAGCTCGCCGGCAACTTCAACAAGATGGCCGGCGACATCGAAGAGTACATCGAAAAACTCAAGGAAGCCGCCGAAGCCAACCGCGAGCTCTTTCTCGGTTCAATTCGAATGCTCGCCGCCGCGATCGACGAAAAGGATCCTTACACCCGTGGTCACTCTGGCCGTGTCGCGAAATACTCCACGCTGATCGGCCGTGAACTCGGCCTCTCCGAAGAAGAACTGGACAAGCTGCGGATCGCCGCGCTGCTGCATGACGTGGGCAAAATCGGTGTCGACGATCGCGTCCTCAAAAAGCCGGGCGCCCTTACCAACGAGGAATTCGAATTGATGAAGCAGCACACCGTCAAAGGCGCCAACATCATGCGCCCGGTTTCCCAGCTGAAAGAAATGCTTCCCGGCATCGAGCTTCACCACGAACACATGGACGGCCGCGGCTATCCCTATGGCTTGACAGCACCACAGATTCCCATAATGGCTCGCATTATCGGCGTTGCCGACACATTAGATGCCATCACAACTAATCGTCCTTACCAGAACGCCATGGACCTGGACTTTGCCCTAAAGCGGATCCAATCGCTCACGGGCTCCAAGTTTGACGCCGTGGTTGTCTCCGCTCTCGAATCCGCTGTCACCACAGGCAAGCTCCGCCTCTCCGCCGTCGAAGTCCAAGTCTGAGCCACCGTGTCGTAAAAACTGTCTTTCTGAACGCAGTGAGGAACCTACTTTTGCGCTCCTGTCTCCGGGACGGCTTCTCGCATTGGGTCCATCTGCTACACTTTTAGCGATGATTTCCCTCTTCGGCAAACCCGAACCGACTCTTCTGGAGCGCCTTAAAACCTCAGTCTCCAAGACCAAGACTGCGCTCTCCGAAACCGTCGACAACATTTTTCTCGGTGAAAAGCAGATTGATCCGGCGGCCCTCAAGCACCTCGAAAGCGCCCTCCTCTCCGCTGACCTCGGCGTAAAAACTACCCGCGAAATCCTGGATTCAGTGAAAGAGAAGCTCGATCGCAACGCGCTTTCCGACACCGCCCAGCTGAAAACCGAAATCAAGTCGCACATCAGCCGCATCCTGCAGTCGCCCAATGGAACTTCAAAAGAACTCGCCTCAGCGAACGGCAATTCGAACAAAGATCCTCGCGTCATCTTCATGGTCGGCGTCAACGGCGTCGGCAAGACCACCAGCATCGGCAAACTCGCCAACAGACTTCGCCAGCAAAATCTCAACGTTGTCCTATGCGCCGCCGACACTTTCCGCGCCGCCGCCATCGAACAGTTAGAAATCTGGGCCAAACGAAACGGCGTTGAAGTTATCAAGCAGAAATCTGGCGCCGACCCTGCCGCCGTCGTTTACGACGCGATGGCCGCCGCAAAATCACGTAATGCTGATGCCGTTATTGTCGACACCGCTGGCCGCCTCCACACCAAATCCAACCTCATGGCCGAGCTCGAAAAAATGAAGCGCACTGCCGCCAAAGTCATTCCCGGTGCTCCCCACGACGTTCTTCTGGTAATGGACGCGACCACAGGCCAGAACGGCCTCTCACAAGCCCGCGAATTCACCGGCGCGATTGGCGTCACCGGCATCGTCCTCACCAAACTCGACGGCACCGCCAAAGGCGGCATCGTCGTGGCTATCTCTCGCGAACTCGGCCTCCCCATCCGCTTCGTAGGCACTGGCGAACAAATCAACGACATGGTCCCGTTCGACGCCGAGACTTACGCCGCTTCTCTTTTCGACTAGCGCATGAACGATCACGACATTCGTTTCATGCAGCGAGCGCTCGAGCTCGCGCGCAAAGGCATCGGCCTCGCCAGCCCGAACCCCACGGTCGGATGCGTCATCGTCAACAACGGCCAAATAGTCGGCGAGGGCTTCCACCAGTACGACTGGCGCGACCACGCCGAAGTCGTCGCACTCAAGACCGCCGGCGAAAAAGCGCGCGGCGCGGCCGCGTACGTCACGCTCGAACCCTGCAATCACACCGGCCGCACCGGCCCATGTACCCAAGCCCTAATCAACGCCGGCGTCGCCCGCGTAGTAGCCGCCACTCGTGACCCCAATTCCAAAGTCTCCGGCGCGGGACTCGAAGCGCTTCGTTCCGCCGACATCACGGTTGATTTAGGAGTTTGCGAACCTGAAGCACAAAGTTTGAACCTTGGCTTTGCCAAGTGGATCCGCACGGGTCGCCCTTTTTTGACTCTGAAGTCCGCTCTAACACTCGACGGCCAACTCGCTCTGCCCGGTTCCAGCAAAAACCAGAGACGCGAGTGGATCACCTCTGAAGAATCCCGCGCCGAAGTTCACCGCATGCGCCACGCCAGCGACGCGCTACTCACCGGCATCGGCACGGTTCTCGCCGACGATCCGTTCCTCACTGACCGCAGCGGCCTCCCTCGTCGCCGCCGTCTTTTCCGCGTCGTACTCGACTCCCGCCTCCGCCTTCCACTCAAATCCAGAGTCGTTGCGTCCGCCGACGATGATCTTCTCGTCCTCACGGCAGCGCCTCTGAAATCACCGAAAGCGCGCAAACTACAAAAGACCGGCATCGAACTCCTTCGCATTCCCCAGTGGCAAGGCCAACTCGATTTGAAGTCGGTTGTCGACGAACTTGGCCGCCGTGAAATTCTCAACGTCCTCCTCGAAGCCGGCCCTCGCCTTAACGGCGCAGTTCTCTCCGCCAACCTCGTCGACCGCCTGGTTCTCTTTTATGCCCCAAAAATCGCCGGCCACTCCAAAGTTCCTTTCAGCCTTGCGAAAACCCGCCCTGTTCTTCATCCGCTCAGCACTTCTTTCAAACAATTGGGCCCGGACTTCGCCGCCAATCTCCTACTTCACAATCATTTTGGACAGTAATAGAGGGATTGCTGGTTGCAGCCAGGCCTTAGTCCGCGGCCTGCTCGGCGTGCTATTCTGAACCACACCAACTCTTCGCGATCGCCGAGGTATTTCATCATGTGTGCCACCGCAGTTTCTGAAATTCGCGTTCCTCATTTCATCGCGGGCGAATGGGTCAACTCAAAGTCCACCGAATGGCAGGACCTCGTAAATCCCGCCACGCACGCCCCGCTCGGCAAAGTTCCTCTCGCCGACGCCGCCGAAGTCAACGCTGCCGTCGAAGCCGCCTCCGGCGCTTTCCCCGAATGGCGCCGCACTCCTCCGGAAGACCGCATCCAGCCGCTCTTCAAACTCAAAATGCTCCTGGAAGAACATCTCGACGAGCTCGGTCGTCTCATCACCATCGAGAACGGCAAGACCCTCACCGAAGCCAAAGCCGAACTCCGCCGAGCCATCGAAAACGTCGAAGTCGCCTGCGGCATTCCCATGATGATGCAGGGCTACAACCTCGAAGACGTCGCCCGCGGCATCGACGAAATCATGATTCGCCAACCGCTCGGGGTCGTAGCGGCAATCACCGCCTTCAATTTCCCCGCGATGATTCCCTTCTGGTTCCTTCCTTACGCCGTCGCTACCGGCAATACTATGGTCCTCAAGCCCAGCGAACGCGTTCCTCTCACCATGAAGCGCGCGTTCGAACTGCTCCAGCAAATCGGCTTGCCCAAAGGCGTGCTCAACCTCGTTAATGGCGGCAAAACTGCCGTTGACACTCTTCTCGATCACCCGAAAGTACGCGCCGTCAGCTTCGTCGGTTCCACTCCCGTCGCGAAATACATCTACGCCCGCGCCGCAGCCAGTGGCAAGCGCGCGCAATGTCAGGGCGGCGCAAAAAATCCTGTCATCGTTCTTCCCGACGCCGACATGTCCATGGCCACGAATATCATCAGCGACAGCGCCTTCGGCTGCGCCGGCCAGCGTTGCCTTGCCGTTTCCGTAGCGGTAGCGATTGGCGACGCGCAAAGAACTTTTCGCGACGCCATCGCAGACTCCGCCTCCAAACTCCGCGTCGGCAATGGCCTCGAAGACGGAGTGCAGATGGGCCCGGTCATCACGCCGCAAAGCAAATCCCGCATCGAAACTTTAATCGGAGAAGGCGAAAAGTCCGGCGCCAAAGTTCTCGTCGATGGCCGCAACACCAAAATTCCCGGCCACGAGTCCGGCAACTTCGTGAAGCCGACCATCCTTGACGGCGTCTCCGTCGAGAGCGAGCTCGCTCATACTGAAATTTTCGGGCCGGTCCTCAGCCTCGTTCACGCCAACGATCTCGACCAGGCCATGTCCTTCCTCGCAAAAAATCCTTTCGGCAATCAGGCGTCGCTCTTCACATCCAGCGGCTCAGCCGCACGCCGCTTCCGCTACGAAGCGCCCGCCGGCAACATCGGCATCAACATCGGCGTCGCCGCACCGATGGCCTATTTCCCGTTCAGTGGATGGAAAGACAGTTTCTTCGGCGACATGCACGGCCAAGGCCGCGACGCCATCGAGTTCTACACCGACAAAAAGGTAGTCGTAGAACGCTGGGCCAAAGAACACTCTCGCAAATTCTAGTTTGGAGTGCGGGAGCCCTGCTCCCGCTTTTCGGCCGTACGCACCAACAACCTGCCGCAGGTTACCTTTGCAGTTTTTCTTTTCTGACGGATCACTGTCAACCGAAGACTGACAACCCGTCGGGATCAACTCACCCAATCCAGAAACTTGTACCAAGCCCCCGCGAATGGCAGAAACCACGGCTTCCCGTTGTACATCCCGAGCGGCGCTCCGGGAAACTCAATCTCCGCAAACGGATTCTCGTCCCGCCCACTCAGGATCGCCTCCGCCATCTTCTTGCCAAGCAGTGTCGCCATCGCCACGCCATGCCCCGCATATCCCACGGAGAAATACATCCCGTCCATCCGCCCCGCGTGCGGCATGATGTCGAACGCAAAATCCAGCGTTCCGCCCCATACAAACTCCACTCTCACATCACGCAGCTGCGGATACACCGAAATCATCCCCGCACGCAAAATCCTCGCGCTTTCCCGCACGGTGTTTTCATTCTCTGGAAAGAACGCCGCACGCCCACCAAATAGCATCCGCCGGTCTGGCGTCAGCCGGTAGTAATACAAATAGTTTTTCGAGTCGTAGATCATCCGCCCGCGCGGACTCAACTCCCGCGCGAGATCTTTCCGCAATACGTCCGTCACAATGATGAACGACCCGATCGGAATAATTTTCTTCTGCAGAGCTGGTGTCACGCCGCTCGTGTATCCACTCGTCCCAACCAACACTTCCTTCGCGTGCACCCCTCCGCGCGTAGTCGCCACGTTCCATCCGGTCTCGCCGCCGCTCGTCGCACGTTCTAGTCCCGTCATGCGCGTCCTCTCGTGAATCTCCGCCCCCGCCTTCGCCGCCGCGCACCCCAGTCCAGCTACATACCGCGCCGGATTCAGCCCCGCGCTCACCTCATCCACCAGCCCGCCGTGATAAATCGCCGATCCAATCTCACTGCTCAAATCCTTTTTCTCGACAATCTTCAGCCGCCGGCCAAACTCCCGCTCAACCGTTTCCGCGCCGCGCCGGAACTCCACAAAATGCTTCGCTTTGCACGCCACCTCCAGATGCCCGAGCCGCGCGAAATCGCAGGCAATCCCCTCTTCGCGAACAATCTCCTCCACACAATCAATCGACTCCAGCGATGCCGCGTACATCCTTTTCGTCGCTTCGCGCCCATACCGCTTCATCAGTGTCGGAATTCCCAGCTTCAGCCCGCTCAGGACCATCCCGCCATTCCGGCAGCTCGCTCCCCATCCGACATTTTCCGCTTCCAGTACCGTCACACGCGCTCCGCCCTTCGCCAGCGTCCGAGCCGCCGATAGTCCAGTAAATCCAGCGCCGATCACTGCGACGTCCACACGTTCGGGCAGTGGCCGCACCGCCATCTGAGGCATCTCTACCGTCGTCAGCCAAAAGTTTTTCTCTTGAGCGCTCATCTCAAATAAGGTTTCGTTATTCCAGGCAACTCGCCCACCGCCCGCCAAGCTTCATCAATCGCCGCATCCGTATATGCCCGCGCCGCCGAGTCCGCATTCGCAATCGCGATATTCCCAAACGGCTTGCGCCCAATCACATTCGGCCGCGGCCCCGCCGGCAAATCGCGATCGGAATACGAGTCATACTCATACGCATACCCGTGCGCCCAGCGATTTACGGTAATCGCCGCAATATCCCGCGCCACATCAAAGCCCACTTCTCCCAACATCCTCTGCAACTGGTCCCGCGTGTTGCGCTCAATCGTTTCGAAGCTCGTACTCTGCAATTCATACCGCCCCGCTCGATACTGATCCCGCCGCGGCGCTCCCGGACTGCACGGTGTCCGCAACAAAAACAGCGCCGCCGGCTCCTCCGGCTTGCTCGGAAATTTGTAATCGCCAATGCTCACCGGGAAATCCAACCCCACATACGAGTGATAGCTCCCCGGCGCCTGTATCTGATGTATCTCCAATTTCGCAAACGCTTCCCAATTTCGTATGGTCACACGGGTGTACAAAAACGGCGCCTTCACGCAATACTTCAGCGCCTTCTTCTGCGCCGTCGGCAACTCTGGAACCAAATACGGAACCATCGCGTTGTAGCAGGCCAGTACGCAATGCCGTGCCTTCACGCGGTGCAATTTCCTATCGCGCACGTACGCGACGTTTACCTCACCGGTCCCCTGTGTCCCAGCGGCCTGCTTCGCATTCAATACTGTGCTGCCGAGTCGTATCCGCACGGTATTCCCGTCCGTATCCAGCTTCGAATAGTCCGCCTTCGCCGTAACCACGTCTTCCATCGTGCTGCCCGGGACGCTCGCTGGAATCAGCTTCCGCACCAACAGCCGCGCTACCGTTGCGTTCCCGTCAGGAAAATGAAAAATGTACGGCTCCTCTTTCTCGAGCGGCGGCAACCCCAACCCATCGAATCCAGCGTACAAATACGATTCATAGTCGTCAGGATTTTCGTAACATGCAAACGCCGAAATCGCCTCGACCCCCACCGCAAACAGATCGTGCGAATATTTCTGGAAAAACGGCAGCGACTCCGGTAACGCCTTACAATACTTTGTCAAGAACTCCGCATAGCTGATGGACTTGAGCAGCGCCACTTTCTGCGCTCGCGTCTTCCCCGCCAGATAATCCTTTTTCTCGTCATAGAGCCGCGCGATGTCTTTTTTCACTGCGTCGGCTAGCGGCGTCTTCGCCATAAACTCCGCCCATGGGATTTTTCCCATCGCAACAACCAGCTTGTCCGCTCGGAATGTTTCTTTATCGAAAAAACATGCCGTTCCCAGGTTCTCGTAAAGTTTCCCGTCGTAAGCCGCGTAAAACTTTTTCGGTTCGATGCCCAATTCCGCCAGCAAACCCTGCGCAACTCTGCTGTACGCCCCCGGGCTCTCGATCGCTTGGGTCCCACCATTCGCCAGCAGCAATCGTCCGCCAACTTCAAACTCATCCCGCCGAGCATGCCCGCCAAAATCATCATGCGCATCCAAA
>Ga0268266_10000778_pt1 | contig 42654 bp, 39 predicted proteins | sample KBSS13metaG_FD_190356 | JGI IMG/M metagenome (GOLD analysis project Ga0268266, IMG submission 190356) | Switchgrass rhizosphere microbial communities from Kellogg Biological Station, Michigan, USA - KBS S1-3 metaG (SPAdes) (version 2) | ecosystem: Host-associated > Plants > Roots > Rhizosphere...
CGAAGTCGAGCCGGGCGCGGCGGACCCGGAAGTCGGTCCGCTCGAAGGCGAGGCCGTTGTCCTCGTCGGTGTAGGTGAAGGTCGGCTGGGCGTAGCCGTAGAGCCGGAACAGCGCCTGGCCGTCCGGCGACTTGACGAAGACGCCGCCCCCCTGCGGGTTGATCCCCGCCGTCCACTGGTGCTTCTCCCGCTCCTTCAACTGCCGCTCGACCTCGGCCTTGACCTTGGCGTCGATCTTAGCGTCAATACTGGCGTCGTCCTGGGGCTCCTGGGCAAAGACAGGAAGGCCGGCGAACACAACGACCACCAACGGAGCCGCGAGGCTCCTGAAAAATCGGACCATGAAATCCCTCCTCGAACGTTGAACGTCTATTGCGGCGGCCAGGACAGGGCGAGGAGAGAGATCGGCGGCGGGCGGTTCGCGAGGGGGTGGACGAGCGGAGCGGGCACCGCGCGGCGGACGTCCTCCGGCCCGCGCGGACGGGCGGCCGCCAGGAGCGCCGCCAGCTCGCGGTCGCCGCGGGCGTCCAGGTTCAGCAGGTCGGCCCGGCGGTCGACGTCCTCCAGGGGATCGAGCACCGCGGGCGCGCCAGCGTGGGCGGCGAGGTCGGCGAAGGCGCGGGCCGTCCGCCAGCGGACGCCACGGAAGAGAGAGGTGGGATCGATCCGGCAGCCGATCAGGTAGGCGCCGCCGTCGGGCGAGGGGCCGAGCACCACCTCCGCCGCCGCCAGACTCCGGAACGCCTCGGCGAGCTGCCGGACGCCGAGCCGCGGCACGTCGGTGGGGACGGCGACGATCTCGCCGTACCCCAGGGCGCGAGCGTCCGCGAAGGCGTTCCCGAGCCGCTCGGCGAAGTCCTTCCCGCGCTGGGGCAGGGAGCCGCCGGGGCCGACGACCAGCAGCGTGACCCCGGGCAGCGCCGCGGCCGCCGCGACCACGCGCCGCCGCGCCAGGGCGAACACCCCCCGCGCCCGGGCGAGCCGCTTGGCACGCGCCTCCCCGTCCGCCGTACGGGCGAACAGGAGGACGCAACGAGAGGTTGGACGAGTGGTTTCCACAGTGATCCCGGAAGCTTATACGCGGAACCCGGAAGAACGGATGGTCGTCTTCTCAGGCCTCTTTCCTTCGTGAGTGTCCCAAATTTCCGAATTTCGTGCACTCTATACGCAGGTTTCTACTAATTTCCGGACCGGAGCGGCGGCCCCTTCTCGGCCGCGCTCTACCCGGGCTGACGGCGATCGCGAATCACCCTGCCCCTGGGGGAGGTGTGTGGCGCGACCGCGAGGAGGGATGCCCATGGAGCTGTTGAAATCGGTGCGCCTGCTCTCGAACGTACTCTTCTACAGGTTGAAATGGGGGGACCCCGGCAAGGTCGATCGTCACTGGGAGAACTACTGGAAATCGATCGAGAAGACCGGGCGCGGCGGCCAGGTGCTGTGGGACAACGAGCCCGAGCGCGCCTCGGTCGAGGATCTGAAGCGCTTCAAGCCGCTGATCCTGGATCCCACCCTCCCCCTGCTCGACTTCGGCTGCGGCAACGGCCGGCAGACCCGGTTCCTCGCCACCCAGTTCGACCGGGTGATCGGCACCGACGTCTCCCCCTCGGCGGTCGCCATGGCGCGCCAGGAGACCCCGGCGGAGCTGAAGATCGAGTACCGGGTGGTCGACGGGCTCAAGCCCGAGGACGCCCGGGCGTTCCACGACGAGTTCGGGGACGTCAACATCTACATGCGGACCGTGATGCACGTCCTGCAGGACGACGACAAGCCCAGGTTCGCCGAGAACCTCGCCATCCTGCTCGGCGAGCGGGGCACGCTCTACCAGATCGAGCTCTCCCTCTGCGCCCTCGACTACTTCCGCACGCTGCCGGGCGACAGCCCCTCGGGCCTGCCGTCGCACGTCCACAACGTGATCCGCACGGGGGCCACGTCGGTGGGGTTCGACCCCGTTCAGCGGCCCGTGGTCTACCCCGACGCCAAGTGGCAACTGGTCGCCCATGGGGATGACGTGACGATCAACACCGTCCCCCTGGGCCACGGCGAGGAGGGGCACGTGCCGGCGAACTATCTGGTGGCGCGGACGCGCCGCAACGGGGCGCGCGCCTAGGAAACAAGGGGGGGAGAGAGTCGCCGCTGACGATGCGGAGATATAATTCAGTTCCCATGAGCTGGATTTCACGGAAGACCACCGCGACTCTCCTCCCCCTCCTCGTTCTGTTTCTGGCGCCCCTCGCCGCCCGGGCGCAGGAGCCTTCGGCGCCACCCCGGCCGCAGACTTCCGGCGTCCTCTTCGGCGGCGTGGAGCCGCTGATGAGCCAGCAGACGAAAGTCGTCGACCTGCTGCTCGCCAAGAAATGGCAGGAAGCCCAGACCCTGGCCCGGCAGCAGTTTCCCGTGCTGGCCGGCTATGTGGAGAAGTATCCCGGCCTGGCGGCGACCGCGCTCGCCCTGGAAGCCCTGGCCGACGCCGGCCTCGGCGAGGAAGGCGCGGCGGCCTGCCGCTGGGAGGCGGCGCAGGACATCGACCCGAAGCTCGGCAACGCCGACCTCTCCATGTTCGGCACCGCCGGAGCGTTCCTCAAGGAGCAACCCTACAAGGCGCCAAACACCCCGGACCCCGAGACGCTCAGGCTTACCCCGACCGCCGGCCAGGAGAAAAGGGCGGAGGGAGCCACCGAAGAGGTCAAAAAGCCCGAGATCATCGCTCGACAACTTCCCGTGTACCCCCTGGCAGCCCGCCGCGAGAGGGCCAGAGGGGCCGTCGTCCTCGAGGCGATCATCGGGAAGGACGGCAGCATCTCCAACCCCAACATCCTCCGGCATCAGCCCCTGGGCCTGGACGTCGCCGCGGTCGAAGCCGCCTGTGGCTGGCGGTTCAAGCCAGCGACTTTGAAGGGGGAGCCGGTCAAGGTGTACTACGTCCTGACGATCAACTTCCAAGCCCAGGAATCAACGCCGCCGGCCTCGAATCGGTGAGGGGGTCACGAACGACCCGATCCCGCGGTCTCCCCCTTCCCCTGTCATAATCCCCGTATGGGGCCAGAATTCTCCGTCGTCATCCCGACCTACAACCGCCTGGAGGTCCTCTCGGAGGTCCTGCAGGCGCTGGAGTTCCAGCAGGGTCCCCCCGCGTTCGAGGTGGTGGTGGTGGACGACGGTTCCGCCGACGGCACCAGCGAGTGGCTGCGCGGCCGGAGCTTCCGCGTGCCGCTGCGGGTCCTGGTGCAGGCCAACCATGGTCCGGCGGCGGCGCGGAACACCGGCGTGGCCGCCGCCTCGGGCCGCTGGGTGGCCTTTCTTGGGGACGACACCGTCCCCTCGCCGGGATGGCTGGCGGCCCATCGCGAGGCCCACCGGCAGCGCGGCGACGACACCCATCTGGGGGTCATCGGCTACACCGGCTGGCATCGCCGCATGCGCCTCAACCCCTTCCTGCGCTACATCAACGAGCATGGCCTCCAGTTCGGCTACGCGCTGATCAAAGACAAAGAAGACGTCCCGTTCAATTTTCTATACACCTCCAACCTCTCCCTGCCCCGCGACCTGCTGCTCGCCGAGCCCTTCGATCTTCGGTTTCCCCATGCGGCGTGGGAAGATATCGAGCTCGGCTATCGTTTGAAGAAGAGGGGATTCCGGCTCATCTACGAGCCCACGGCGACCGTGGCGCACGATCATCCGACCGACCTCGCGCGCTTCGCCACGCGCCAGGAGAAGGCGGGCTACTGCGCGGTGGTGTTCTACCGTCTGCATCCGGAGCTCGGACCCTTCCTCGGCATCGGTCCGGACGGGCCGCCGCCGCTGCCGCCGGCGCGGCCGCAGAGACGCCGGGAACGCCTGGTCCAGGCTTTGCAAAATTGGCCTGTTGGATTGTCCAGGGTGTGGGAGGAAGTGCTTCGCTATCACTACATCAAAGGTCTTCACCGCGCCTGGTCCGAATTCGGCGCGGAGTTGGAAAAGGAGAGTTTCCATGATCACCCAGAAACCAGCCGCCAGCCGGCTCCCGTTCAAGGCCGCTAGCACGGCGTTCGCCGCGCTGCTCGCCATTGGGCTCCCCCTGGCGGCCCAGAGCCGCGGCCATGCGTCCGGAGGCGGCGGCGGCGACAGGTCGGCCCATTCCACCGGCGGCGGCTCGCGTTCGAGCGCCCCCGGCGGCGCGCCCCATTATTCCGGAGGCAACTCCGGAGGCAACTCGGGCGGCGGCTCCTCGACGGGCGGCGGCCGTACGGCCCATGAGGTCCCCGGCGGCTCCCAGCCCCAGCGCCAGCCCAACGGCCGCGGCAGTGGCGGCGGCCACGGTCACGGCGGCCACTACGGCGGTGGCTACTACGGTGGCGGCTATTACGGCGGCTACTACGGTTACGGCTACCCCTACGGGTACTACGGCGGCTGGGGCTTCTGGCCCGGCTACTGGGGGGGTTACGGGTATGACTACCCCTATGGCTATCCCTACGGCTATGGCTACCCGGGCGCCGCGGGCCGCTACTACGACAGCAACCGGCAAGGCGCGCTCGACCTCGACGTCGCCCCCGGCCGCACTCACGTCTTCGTCGACGGCCAGGACCTCGGCCCGGTGGATCGCTACGACGGCTGGCCCGGGTATCTCTGGCTGCCGCAGGGCACCTATGACGTCGCCTTCTACCTCGACGGCTACAAGACCATCGCCCGCCAGCTCACGGTCTACCCCGGCACCGTGCTCGACGTCGACGATCGCCTGGAAGAGGGCCAGTCCGTCCGGCCCGAGGATCTCGCCACCAAGACGCACCAGCGGCGGGACGACCGTCTGGGCTACGAGCGCCAGCGGCGCGAGAGGCTCGACCGCGGGTATGGCACCGACCGAGGCGACGACGATCAGGATTGGCGCGACCGCGCCCGCCGCGATCGGGACCGCGGCGCGATGCGGAACGACGACCGGGATGACGACGACGACGATCAGATGGACGACCGGAAGATGGACTCCATGTCCTCTTCGGGCGCCCACCTGCGCCTCTCGGTGGAGCCCGAGGACGCCTCGATCTATCTCGACGGCCAGTTCGTCGGCACCGGCTCGGACGTCTCACTCCTGCAGGCCGGCCTGCCGGTCGCTCCAGGCACCCACCGCCTCGCCGTGGTGCGGCCGGGCCACCGGGCCGTGGAGAAGGAGTTCGACGTCAAAGCCGGCGGCAACGTCGAGCTGAACATCGAGCTCGAGTCCGGCTCCGGCCGGTAGAGACCCCCTCCACAGAAGTACGTTCCAGGGGCGTCCCTTCGGGGGCGCCCTTTTTGTTTTGTCGTAGCTGGAGGCAGATCGTCGTATCGGTACGATGGACCGTCGTCGCCGGAGGCAAACCGTCGTAGCTGGAGGCAGACCGTCGTATCGGTACGACGGACCGTCGTCGCCGGAGGCAAACCGTCGCAGCTGGAGGCAGATCGTCGTATCGGTACGACGGACCATCGTCGCCGGAGGCAAACCGTCGTAGCTGGAGGCAGATCGTCGTATCGGTACGACGGACCGTCGTCGCCGGAGGCAAACCGTCGCAGCTGGAGGCAGACCGTCGTATCGGTACGACGGACCGTCGTCGCCGGAGGCAAACCATCGCAGCTGGAGGCAGACCGTCGTCGCCGGAGGCAAACCATCGCAGCTGGAGGCAGACCGTCGTATCGGTACGACGGACCGTCGTCGCCGGAGGCAAACCGTCGCAGCTGGAGGCAGACCGTCGTATCGGTACGACGGACTGTCGTCGCCGGAGGCAAACCATCGTAACGGTACGACGGGCTATTTTTTCGCTTGAAGCGTAGCCCGACCGGCCTCTCCGCGTCAGCCTGTGGGCGGCGCCAGCCCGGACGGAGCCCCGGAGAGCGCGGTACCCTGGAAACGTTCCGAGCCCAATCGACATCAGGTGTGGAAGGGGATGGGAGGATTCGCCCCGTCGAACCACGAAAAGAGGAACCGTATGAAGCCACTGCGCTCCGTCCTCCTGGCCTGCCTGATCCTGACACTGCTCGCCGCCCGCGGCGCCGCGGCGGCGGATTTCCCTCCCGTCACCGACGAGGAGCGCGCCCTCACCTCGGTGCCGGGGGCGCCGAACGCCCCGGCGGTCATGCTGTTCAAGAAGGGGGAGTTCCTGATGGCGGGCTACGGCCTGCGGTCGGGCCTGTCGTCGTCCCTCCGCATCCAGGTCCGCCTGAAGATCCTCACCGAAGAGGGGAAGAGCAACGGCGAGGTGGCGATCACCCACAGCGGCTGGGAGCGGCTGCACGGCTTCGCGGCGCGCACCGTGCTGCCGGACGGCCGGATCCTCCCGGTCCCCTCCGACGCCAAATTCGTGCGCAAGACGTCGCGCTCCAACCGGACGTACACCACCGCCCTGGCCTTCCCCGCGGTGCAGGTGGGAGCGATCCTCGACTACCAGTACGAGCTCTGGTTCGACACGATCTTCTATCTCGAGCCCTGGTACTTCTCGGAGGAGATCCCCGTCCGCTACTCGGAGATCGTCTTCAAGACGCCCCTGGACGTCGGAGCGTCGGCGTGGAGCCGGGGGCCCGCGCAGGTGAAGATCCAGCGGCAGACGGACCGGAACGCCAGCGGCTTCCTGTCGAAGGCCTGGGCGGAGAACGTCCCCGCGGTCGCCGACGACCCCTACGGCCCCCCCTACCAGGACCTCGCGGCGCAGATGATGCTGCTGCCGACCTCCTTCGTGGGCCCGTACGGCCGGGAACCGCTGCTCGAGAGCTGGCCGAAGACCTGCGATCTGGTCCGGCGGCAATACGACCTGGTCCGCCGCCGGGACGGCGGCGTCGCCCAGCAGGCGCGTGAGGTCGCCGGCTCCGGCCCGCCCGGCGAAAAGGCGCGGGCCCTCTACCGCTTCGTCCGCGACCAGATCGAGACCGCGCCGTTCAGCGGCGTGCTGGTCGCCGAGGACACCGCGCTCGGCAAGCGGCTCGCCGAGCGCAAGGGGGACCGCGCCGAGAAGGCGCTCCTGCTGCAGGCGATGCTGGCGGCGGTGAAGATCGATTCCCGGCTGGTCTGGGCCGCGGACCGCGACCAGGGAGCGATCGACCTCGCTGTCCCCAACCCGGCCTGGTTCGACACCATGCTGGTCCTCGTCGAGCTCGACGGCCAGAAGATCTATCTGGACCCTACCGACCGCGCCCTCGGCTTCGGCCGGCTGCACGCCGGCCATGAGGGGACTCCGGCGCTGATCTACGACCCCAAGAAGCCCGAGCAGATCGCGCTGCCGTCGACGCCGCACGAGCAGAACCTGCGGCGCGCCGAGCTCGACCTGGCGCTCGACGAGAAGGGGCGGATCGCCGGCACCGGCACGCTGCGGCTGGCCGGCCACCCCGCCTGGGAGAAGATCGACTGGCAGGAGGACGCCGCCAAGGCGGCGCAGGCGTGGAAGGAGTGGCTGGAGAAGCGCTTCCGCGATTATCAGATCTCGGACGTCAAGGCGGTCGAGTCCGCGGACGAGGAGAAGGTCACCGTCACCTGGGCGCTGGCGCAGCGCGCGGACGAGGCGCTCGGCGACGAGGCCACGATCGCGCCGAGCGCGCCGCTCGGGCCGCGCACCCAGCCGTTCGTCCAGCCGGTCGCCAGCCGGCGGACCGGCGTCTACTTCGACTATCCGAACCGCGAGGAGGTGGAGCTGCGCCTGCGCTGGCCCGAGGGGTGGAAGCTGGAGGCGATGCCGCAGGCGAAGACCGTGGCCAGCTCGATCGGCGGCCTGTCCACGGTGGTCGAGGTCAAGCCGGGCGAGCGCGCGCTCGTCTACACGCGGCGGATGGACATCACTCACCGGAGCTTCGAGACCGCCCAGCAGTACGAGGCCATCCGCTCGCTGTTCGGCGAAATGGAGAAGAGCGATGCGCAGCCGTTGTTGCTGGCTCATCAGTAGGAGGCTGGGGGGTAGCCAAGGGGACGGTACTGCCGCGCCGCCCGGGATTGAAATCCCGGGCTACCCACGGCCGTCCCATCCGGGACTCCCCAAGGCCCGTTTCCTTGTAGAGCCCCGGGCAGGGGCGACTGTCGGTAGCCCGGGATTTCAATCCCGGGCGCGAGGCAACACCGCTTGGTTCCTCAGCCTGTTGGCCATCCTGGCCCTCGCCGCCGCGGCTCCCCTGCCGGCCGCCACCGTGCTCGAGAAGTCGATCGACGTCGAGATCCGGCCGGACGGCGTGACCGAGCGGACGCATCTGCGGGTGCGGCTCGACAACCCGAGCGACCTCTCCGCCTGGTCCCACTACTCGATCCCTCTCGACGACAACCGCGAGTTGGGGGACCTCGACGCCTCGGCCACCCGGCCGGACGGCAAGACGCTCAAGGTCTCCCGCCGCGACCTCGACACCCATCAGGTGGCGGGCGCGGGGAACCTCCACTCCTCGCTGGTCTTCCGCACGGTCACCTTTCCGGCCGTGCCGGTGGGCTCGGTGCTGGCCCTCGACTACGAGGTGCGGAAGCACCCCTACTTCCCCTCCGGCCAGATCGCGCTCGGCTCGCCGGAGCCGGTCGAATCGCTGCGCATCGCCGTCCATGGCGCCGGCGCCGGCTGGCGCTACCACGTCGACGGCGCGATGCCGGGGGTGAGCGTCCAGGAATCCCCCGGCGGGGTGACGGCCACCGGCTCGAAGCTGCCGGGACTCGACGCCCCCGCAAAGTCCCCGGGCCTCGCCGCCGACGGCGCCGTGCTGCGCTACGCCTGGGGGGATGCCGGGAGCTGGGAGGCGGTGGGCCGGTGGTACACGGGGATCCTCGCCCAGGTCCCCCGCGGCGCCGGGCCGGTGCGGAGCAAGGCCCGCGAGCTGATCGCCGGCGTCGCCGACAAGCGCCCGCGGATCGCGGCGCTGACCGACTTCGCCCGCCGCCAGGTGCGCTACGTGGCGGTCGAGGTCGGCATCGGCGGCTACCGGCCGCACACGCCGCAGCAGGTGATGGAGCGGCTCTGGGGGGACTGCAAGGACAAGGCGCTGCTGCTGGTCGATCTGCTCGCGGAGGCGGGGATCGAGGCCTATCCGGCGCTCGCGCGGCTCGACCCGGAGGGGCGCGTCGACCGCGACTTCCCCTCCCCCGACCAGTTCAACCACGTGATCGTCGCCGTGCCGGCCGCGGGGCTCGGCCTGGAGAAGGACGCGCCGGTCGCCGGCGGCTATCTCTTCCTCGACGCCACGCAGGAGACCGGCGGGCTCGCCTGGCTGCAGCCGGCCGCGCAGGACCAGGAGGTGCTTGTGGTGCGCGACGGCAAGGGTGAGCTGGTGCGCACGCCGGTGCGCAACGCCCAGGAGGGGAAGCGGCTGGACGTCGCCCTCACCCTCGCCGCCGGAGGCGAGGCGAGCGGCACCGCCCGCCTGGAGCTCTCGGGCTCCATGGGGGCGGCCTTCGTTCAGCTCCACGCCGGCGGCAGCCCCCAGGATCTGGACCGGGTGATCCGCAAGGTCTTCGCCGCCCATCTCCCCGCCGGCGCGGCGCTCTCGGACATCACCTGGAAGCCGGCGGCCGGCGCCGTGCCCGGCGTGACGCTGGAAGCCAGGGTCAGCGTCCCGGCGCTGGGGGCGGCCGGCGAGGGTCTCCTGCCGCCGCTGCCGGTCCCGTCGATGGTCGAGCTCCCCTCCTCCGGGCTGCTCGACGGCCGCGCCCTGCCGGTGGTGGAGACCCCGTTCGCGAGCCAGGTCACCTGGCGCGTCACCCTCCCCCGCGACGCCTGCAAAGCCGAGGGGCAGGACGTCGACGTCGCCAACAACGTGGGCGCCTTCCGCCAGACGGTGGCCGTCCATGGCCGCGAGCTGGTGCTGGAGCGCGGCACCGAGTTGCGCCAGCGCTGGATCGACCCCGCCGCCTTCCCTGCCCTGAAGGAGATCGGCCTCGCCGAGTCGCGGACCAACAAGCGGCGGCTGCGGGTGAGCTGCGGGTAAGCTTTCCTACGCCTCGCGGGTCAGTCCCAGGCCCCGCTTCACCCGGAACCACGCGTTGCGCAGCTTCCAGAAGCGGCTCGCCTCCATGGCCTGGAGGCGGTTGCGCAGCGCCACGAGCTCCGGGGTGGAGCGCGTCCGCTCCTCGGCGAGGAGGGTCTGCGCCTGCCAGAGCTCGTTGCGGAACTTCTCGGCCTCCATGCGGGAGCCGGCGAGGAGCAGCGCCTCGATCGAGCCGGCCCAGAGCGGCTGGACCTTCCCCCGGCCGTCCACCACCCGCAGCCGCAGCACGGCGGCGGTGCGCGAGGCCCCGGCCGGCAGCGGGCAGGAGGCGTGCCAGCCCGAATGCAGGTAACGGTCGTCCCCCCCGTAGGCGGCGAGATAAGCGGCGACGTCCGGGCGCGGATCGGCGACCGGCGCCGCGGCGAGCCGCTCGCCGTCGAGCATCACCTCGACCTCGCGCGCGGCGCCGGAGCGCATGGCGGCCCATCCCTGGACCTCCAGACGCCGCCCGCCGTCCGCCAGCCTAGCCTGCTCGATCACGAGGTGCGGCTCGCTGTGGAAGTCGAGGGCGGAGAAGTCGACCCCCGGCTCCGGCAGGGCGAGGTAGAGATCCTGGAAGTTGCAGAGCCCCCGCTCCAGGCGATGCAGCGAAGAACCGGGACCGGCGGCGCGGTCCAGGGCGGAGCGGACAAAGGCCTCGGTCACCCAGGTGGAGCCGTAGTCGCTCTTGGCGAGCGAATCGCTCTCGCTGGTCTCGGCGAAGAAGATCCCGCTCTCCGGCATCGCGGTGCCCGGTGGCAGCACCTGCGGAGAATGGGCGCTGAAGGCGAGCATGCCGCCGGGGGCGAGCAACCCCAGGAGCACCCGCAGCCAGGCCACGAAACGCTCGTCGGGGAGATGGGTGAACAGCGAGGTGACCAGAATGGCGTCGAACCGCTCGGTGCAGACGAAGTCCTCCGGGCGGATGGTCGAGACGATGCCATGGACGCCGAACCGCTCCTCCTGGAAGCGGACGCCGTCGGCGTAGACGTCGGCCACCCAGACGCGCTCCGGCGGCACCTCGCGCACCAGGAAGCGGGTCACCCGCCCGTAGCCGCTGGCGAAGTCGAGCAGCTTGACGGTTTCCCCAAGGCGGTCGCCGAAACGCCAGCGCAGCGCCTGGCCGAGCGAGTCGGCGATGCTCGCGCCGGAGCGGAAATAGCCGAACAGCGCGCGGTCGCGGTCGCCGTCGAAGACGTCGCCGAGGAAGCCGAGCATCTCGTCGCGGGCGTCGATCGCGAGGTCGAGAGTCCCCGGAGCGATACCGAGGTCGCTCAGCAAGGGGGGGACCAGAAGGCTGGTCTCGTCGGGGCGGAAGGCAAGGGGCATCGGAAAGTTTCCTCGTGGGCGCGAGAGTTTAGCAGCGCAAGGTAAGATCGGCGCCATGCTCAAGCGTCTCGCGCTGGTACTCCTGGTGGCCTGGGCGGCTGCCGGCTTCCTCCAGGAGGTGAACCAGGCGGTCGCGGGCTACGACGACCGGGCGCCGCAGCGCGGACCCTGGGCCTGGCGCTTCGGCACCGCCGAGACCGAGGACCTCACCCGCTGCCTCGAGGCGGCACAACGGTTGATGCCCGCCGGCAGCACCGTCGCCTTCACCTCGGAAGACCATCCGGAGATCCAGTTCGCGCGCTGGCGGTGGGCGGCCTATCTCCTGCCGGCCTACGACGTGATCCCGGTGAGCGACCCCGCGACCGGCACGCTGGCGCGGTACGCGATCGCCTACCGGACGAAGATCGACCACCCCCGCGCCGAGCTGATGAGCATCCTGCCGCACGGCTGGCTCTACCGGGTGAAGCCGCCGCAATGAGCGGCACCGCCCTCCTGGTCGCCGCCGCCGTGCCGGCGCTGCTCGCCCTGCTCGGCAGCCGGCTGGCCGCCGGGCTCGCCGCCCCGGGCGACGGCGCCCTCTACCGTGCCACGGTATACGTGCTGGGCGGCGCGGTCGTCCTGCACATCCTGCTCACCCAGCTGGACTTCGCCCGCATCCCCTGGCACCCGCTCCTGCTCGTCCTTCTCGGCCTCGCGCTGTACGTTCTCGCCGGGCGCTTCCTGCCGCGGGGACCAGAGCGCCCGGGGCTCCCTTCCGACCTCGGCTGGGGGGACGGCATCGCCCTCTTCGCCCTCGCCGTCTTCCTCCTGATCGCGCTCACCGGGTGGATCACCTTCAACGACTTCATCTTCCACTGGGGGATCAAGGGGGAGCGCTTCCACGCCGCGCGCGGGACCGACTACGCCTATCTCGCGCGGGGTTGGAACTGGGTGCTCCACCCCGACTATCCGAACCTCCTGCCCGAGATCTACGCCGTGACCGCGCTGCTCACCGGGCGCTTCGAGATGCCCGCGATGATGCTGCAGGCCGGCGCCTTCTTCGCCCTCCTGCTCGCCGCGGCGCGGGAGGGGCTGCGCCAGGGGGGCGCCGACCGCTTCACCCGCCAGACCGGCCTGGCGCTGATCGCGCTGGCCATCGGCACCTTCGGGATCGGATACATGACGGCCGGCGGGGCCGACTGGCTGCTCGCCCTGGCGCTCACCGTCGCGGTGCCGCCGCTGCTCCGGCCGCCGGACCGCGTGGGGGATTTCCAGATCGGCGTCATCGCCGCCTTCGCCGCCGCCGCGAAGATGGAGGGGGTGCCGCTCGCCGCCTTCCTGGTGCTCGTCCAGTGGGCGCGCCGTTTTCTGGGGAATACCTTTGGGGAACGGCCGGCGCTCGGAGAGGCGGTCCACGCGGCGCTCCGGACCGGCCTGCCGGCCGCGGTGGTGGTCCTCCCCTGGCTGGGCCGGACGATCCACCACCATCTCTTCCTGGCCCTCAACTCGGGCCCCTTCACCCTCTCGCGGGCCCCCGGCATACTCGCCGCCGTGCTGGAGGCCCTGCAGACCGCCGCCTGGCACGGCTTCCTCTGGGCCATGTTCCTGCCGCCGCTGCTCCTCCTCCACCGGCGGGCGCGGCCGTTCGCGATCGTGACGACGCTGCAGCTCCTGTTTTATTTCTACGTCTATTTCACCTCGGCGTCGGCGGACCAGATCCGGGTCTTCGTCCTCTCGAACTTCGCGCGGCTCGGCTTCCAGGTGATCCCGGCGATCCTGGTGATGGTCCTGGTAGTGTGGGGATCAGGGTGGAAAGCAAAAGGGCGGGGAACCGTCCCCGCCCTTTCGACAGCGCCGGAAGATCCGGCCTCCGCTCAGCGCGGCGTGCTGACCACCACCGCCTTGCTGTAGGGGGAGGACTGGCCGCCCGCCACGGCGCGCACCCGGAAGGTGTAGGAGGTCCCGGGGGTGAGCCCGGTCACCTCGGCCGTGGCGGAGCCCGCGGGCACCGTGGCGACCACCTGGAACTTGGCCTTCCGCGCGTTCACCTTCGCCTCCACCACGTAGGACTCCTCCCCCTGCGCCTTGTCGCGCCAGGTGAGAACGACCGTGGTGCTCGAGGTCGCCCGGCCCGCCAGGCGGAGGGGAGCGGTCAGGCTTCCCGAGCCGCCGCCGTTGCCGCCGCTGCTGCCGTTGCCGTAGACCTGGGCGACGGCCGCGCGGTCGTCGGCCTGCAGATAGGAGCCGCGGCCGTCGTTGTGCACGAACGGGTACATGACGGCGTTGCGGTCCTTCGAATGGTCGAGCCCCAGCGTGTGCCCCAGCTCGTGGGTGAAGACCTCCTCGGCGGCTCTGGGGTTGTCCTGGAACAGGCACTGCGTGCCGTCGTTGGTCACGATGTCGGCCTCGGCCGCCTCGTGGTAGCGCTTCCCCTTGTAGGTCTTGGTCTCGGGGTAGTAGTAGAAGGGGCCGCCCATGGCGATCACGCCGCCGCTGTTGCAATCGAAGGTCCCCTCGACAGCCTGATCGGGATTATCCCGGAAGGGGTCGTCGAAGAGGATGGTGTTGGTGCGATCCGAGCGGGTCAGGCCGGTCGCGGCCTGGGTCGTGCCGCTGTAGACGTAGTTGATGTTGCTCCCCGGGTCGGCGGTCCAGGTGTTGAGAGCCACCTGGAAGGCCGCGATCGTGGCGTCCAGCCCGAGGCCCGGCTGGCCCGCGGTGTTGACCTTCCACTCCACGCTCTGCCCGCTGTCGAAGCGGTACCAGCGGATGGGATTGCCGTCGTCCGCGGCGAAGAAGGCAAACTTCTCAGGGAGAGACGAAAGCTCGGCCTTGACGTTCTTCAGGACGTAATCGCCCGCGTTCGGCACCCTGGCGGTATGGTCGGCGATCCAGTCGGAGAAGCGGGAGAAGTCGCGGACCGCGTCGGTCCCCTCCCCGGCCGTGCTCTTGGCCCCGATCTCGTGCGCCTCCGAGAGGTCGCGCAGCGCCACGGTGCGGCCGCCGACTGTCCGCTGATGGAAGGCGCCCAGCATGAGGTGGAGGATGCGGTAGGTGCCGTCCTTGGCCGGGCCGAGGAAGAGGATGGCGTTCTCACCCTCGGCGAACCGGGGGGCGCCCCAGATCTTGAGCCCGAGCCCCTGGGGATCGAGCCCCCCCGGCACCCGCACCATCACGGTGCTCCCCGGGAGGTCCCCCTTGAGCACGCGGTCGACCTCGACCAGGTAGTCCGTCGCCGGCTGGCCGACGAGGGGCGCCGAGCTCACGCTGGTGATCCTGGCCTCCACCACGACCGGAGCCTGATCGGCGAGGGCGCTGTCGGACATCATCTGGTACGTGGTGGCCGTCGCCGGCTGGCGGAACAGGAAGGGGAGGGCAAGGAGCGGGAGCAGGCGGGACTTCGACTTCATGCGGACCTCCTGAACGTCGCAAACTTCTGTGTGGAGCCGGGGACTCCGTGATGTCATTGTAACATTCAGGAGTGTCGTTGAATTCCAATGAGAGGCGCCGGCGGGGAGAGAAAACCCCCTACTCCGAGCCCCCCGAGGAGCCTGAGCCGCCCGAGCCGCTGGAAGCCTTCGACTCGCTGGCGGCGGCCGGCTTCTCGCTTTTGGCCTCGGATTTGCTCTCGCTCTTGCTCTCCGAGGCGCCCTCCGATTTGCCTTCCGACCTGCCCTCGCTCTTGCCCTCCGACTTCCCTTCCGACCCGCCGCCGCCCTTCTTGCCGCCGTAATCGGTGACGTACCAGCCGCTCCCCTTGAACTGGAAGGCGGGCGACGAAATCAGCTTCTTCACCTCGCCGCCGCAGGCCGGGCAGGCGGCGATCGGCCCTTCACCCATGCGCTGGAGGACTTCCGTCCTCTTGCCGCACTGTAGACACTCGTACTCGTAAATCGGCATCGCGCTTTGATCTCCCGGACAAGCTCTCAGACGCTGAACTTGTCCCCTTGCGTTTTGAAGCGGATCTTGATCGCCCCGGTGCTCTCCTCCCGCCGCGGCTCCGGGGGCGGGGGCGTGACCCCGGCCATCCGGATGAGCTGGAGGATCTGGAAAGCGTACAGCACCTTGGCGTTCTCGGACGCGCCGTGGGGGCCCTGGGTACAGATGTCGAACAGGGTCCGCCGGCCGTCGACCAGCCTGAGGAGCTTGTACTCGTCGCCGTCGAGGGCGAGCTCGATCAGCTGCTCCGCTTTATAACAAGACTCGAGGACCGTCTCTTTCCGGCCGAGCCGCCCGACCAGGGTCTTGGCGTCCGGCGCCCGCTTGATCCCCTGCAGGATCACCTGCCGCATCGGCAGCTGGATGCGCACCGCGTCGGGCTCGCGGAACTCGCCGATGCTGTAGATGACGCTGCCGTCCTGCCAGTAGAAGAGGCTCCAGACGATCGCCTCGATCTGCTTGCGGATCGCCCGGTAGACCTCGGCCGGCGAGAGCACGCCGTTCTCGATCAGCAGCACGCCGTAGCGCTTGTTGGTGCGCTCGCGCTCGCGCATCGTCTCCAGGTAGAGATCGGGGGTGATGATGCCGCTGCGCTGGAGGTAGGAGCCCAGGCTGTCCTCGCGGTCCGTCGAGGTGGCGTGGACGACGTTCCCCTCCTTGATATAGACCTGCTTGACGATGCCCTCACGGCTCGCCTCGATCACCCCCGGCACCTGGAACCGGTCGATCGTATAGAGAATCTCCGGCAACGCCGTCTGGGACAGGTCGCCGCGATACTGGAAACTGTTCTCCACCGTAGGCACGGCGAGATCCCTCCGTCGAGTCGTTCAAGTCTGGGGAAAAAGCCCAACAACTATACCATTGCGGGGAAAGGGGGGCAGACACCATGGCACCGATTCATCCTGACGAGGCGTGGCAGCGGATCGCCGGGCGGGTGCGCCCGCTCTCCGAGGAACGGGCGGCACGGCGGGCGGCGGGCGGCCGGGTGCTCACCCGCGCCCTCGCCGCGGCGGTGGACGTGCCCGCGGGCGACGTCTCCGCCATGGACGGCTACGCCGTCGCCGCCGGGGTCTCCACGGCAGAGCCCCTGCCGGTCTCCGGCACCGTCGCCGCCGGGGACCCGCCCGGCTTCACGCTCCTCCCGGGGACGGCGGCCCGCATCATGACCGGCGCCCCGATACCCGCCGGGGCCGACCGCGTGATCCAGGTCGAGAAAACCGACGGCGGGCGTGAGCGGGTGACCTTCCAGACCGCCGGGGAACCGGGCGAGCACATCCGCCGCCGGGGGGAGATCCTGAGGACCGGCGATCCCCTGCTCCCCGCGGGCTCGCGCCTGACGCCGGGAGCGCTCGCCCTCCTCGCCACCCACGGCCACGGGGAGGTGCCCGTCCACCGCGCGCCGTCGGTGGCCGTGCTGACCACCGGCGACGAGGTGGTGCCGGCCGACGCGGTCCCCGCCCCCGGCCAGCTCCGCGACTCCCACACCGACTTCCTCCTGGCGGCGGGCGCCACGCTCGGCCTCCGCTTCGTACCCCTGGGCATCGCGCCCGACCGGGTGGAGCCGCTGCGGGAGCTCATCCGCGAGGGGCTCCGCGCGGACGTGCTGCTGCTCTGCGGCGGCGTCTCGATGGGCGAGTTCGATTTCGTCGAGGGGGTGCTGGCCGAGCTCGGCTGCGAGACGGTGTTCGACGCCGTGGCCATCCAGCCGGGCAAGCCGCTGGTCTTCGCGGTCCATCCGGGGGGGCTGGTTTTCGGCCTGCCGGGAAACCCCGCCTCGGTGATGGTGAGCTTCTGGCTCTTCGTGCGCCCCGCCCTGCGCCGCCTGCTGGGCTTCGAGGACTCCTGGTGGGGCCAGGCCCTGCCCGGCACCCTGGCCGCCCCCCTCCCCGGCACCGGCCCCCGCGACCGCTTCCTGCCGGCGGCGATCGAGACCCGGGGCGGCGAGATCCTGGTCACCCCCTTCCCCCCCAAGGGCTCGCACGACCTCGCCACCTTCGCCCAGGGCACCGCCCTGGTGCGCGTGCGGGCAGGATCGGAGCCCGTGCCGGCGGGGGAGCGCTGCGAGGTGCTGGTGGTGGCGGGATAAGGAGTCAAGCCAAAATCGTCTTCAAATTCCGGCAAAACTGCTTAGCGGATCGAAATAAGTAAAGTATACTTGCCTTATTCGATGGTGCTAAGCATGATAGCCCCTCAACAAGAGATCTTCTCAGTCCTCCGGCAATACAACCCCTGGTGGGAGTCCGGCTCCGTTCGCGATCTTCCGGACTGGCGCCGGGCGGCCTTCTCCGAGCTGATCCTCTGGCTGGGAGAGCCTCCGGCGCCGCGGGCGGTCCTGCTCAGCGGAGCTCGCCAGGTCGGCAAGACCACCCTGCTTCTACAGTCGGTCCAGGAATTGCTGTCCCGGAAGGTTCAGCCCGAGCGGATCCTGTATGCCACATTCGATCACCCCCTGCTCAAGCTGATCGGGCTGGAAGGGGTGCTCAACGTCTGGCGGGAGATCCAGCCCCGCTCGGAGGAGGCCGAATACCTGCTTCTCGACGAGATCCAGTACACCCATGACTGGCAGACCTGGCTCAAGCATCAGGTGGATTTCGAGAAGCAGACCCGCATCGCGGTCACCGGCTCCGCCGTCCCCCTGGAGACCGAGAACCTGGAATCCGGAGTCGGCAGGTGGCACACCATCCGGCTGGCGACGCTGTCGTTTTTGGAGTACCTCCAGATCCAGGAGATCAGGTTGCCCAACCTGCCGGAGGTCAATTCTCTCGCCGAGGTCTTCTCCTGGAAGCCGGCCGATCTCCTCCGCGCGGGGGAAATGGCGCGCCCCCTCGTGGGCCATTTCCACGAGTACCTGCTGCGCGGAGGATTCCCACAGACCGCCCAGATCGAGAGCCTCACCCTGGCTCAGAAGCTGCTGCGGGAAGATATCGTCGACAAGGTCCTCAGGCGGGACATGACGGCCCTGTTCGGAGTCCGCCGGGTGCTCGAGCTGGAGCGGACGTTCCTCTACCTCTGCCTTCACGACGGCGGCCTGCTGGACGTCCAGACTCTCTGCACCCAGCTCGGGCTCAAGAAGCCGACCGTCAGCCGGTTCATCGATCTCCTCGAGGCCTCCCACCTGATCTACCGGCTGCCTCCTTATGGGTACGGCAAGGAGATTCTGCGGGGGAAGTTCAAGGTCTACCTCGCAGACCCGGCCATCGCCGGCAGCGTCCTGCTCAAGGGCCGGAGTCTTCTGGAGGACGAGAGCCGGCTGGGCGCGGCGGCCGAGACGGCGTTCTTCAAGCACGTCTTCGCCCGTTACTACCAGACCGGCGTAAGCTTCTCCTACTGGCGGGGCCGCAAGAACCTGGAGGTGGACATCGTCGCCGAGGTCAACCTCCGCCTGATCCCCTTCGAGGTCAAGTACAGCCGGAGCCCGGTGCAGGAGAGCGACCTCAAGGGGCTGCGCATCCTGTGCGAAGAGAAGGAAATCCCGCGCGGCTACGTGATCACCCGCGAGACCTCCGACTTCGGAGTGGTGGCGTTCCCCGGCAAGGTGGCGGCGGCGATCCTCAAGATCCCGGCGCCGCTCGCCTGCTACTGGCTCTCACGGTCGGAAGGACGATCCTGAGGCACTCCTGAGAAGCCGCTGCGGCTATGATTAACCTTTCTAATATCCGTAAAGGAGAATTATGCAAGGAAAAATCTGGAGGATCTGCGGCGGCGCGATCGGAGTCGCGGCCCTGCTCACCAGCGCTGGATGCCAACCGTCAGAGCCGAAAGAGCAGGCGGAGGCACCCGCGGCCGCGACACCCGCCCCCGCGACGCAGGCGGCGCAAGCGGAGGGGCCCGTCTGCGGGCTGAACCGCGAATTGACACAGTGCGCGCCGGTACAGAAGTCGGACCTCAGCCCCACCGTGCCCGCGGACATCTGCAATCCTCAACTGCGGGGATGGACGCCCAACCAGGCGGGCTTCAACCAGCTCTCCTGGCAGACGTTCGTGGCCCTGAGCTGGCCCGCCGACCTGACGAAGGGGCGCGGCGTGGCCGACAAGAGCAAGACCCTGGGCGCGGTCGACGCCAGCGGCAACCCCCTGCCCGCCGTCTGGGACACCTACAAGCAGGACTATGAGATCTTCCGCCCCAACGACCCGAGTTGGACGCTGACCGACGCGGACTGGAACAAATGGGGACCGGCGCCTCCGGGCTGCCCCAGCGCTCCGGCCGGCACGCCCGTCCTGCGGATGACCGCCAAGGCGCCGCCGGCGCTCGCCCGGGCGGTGACCAGCGCCGCCAAATCCAACGGCCTGCTCGGCGACGACGTCAACGAGGCCTTCACCGGGCCCCTGGTCGACCAGGCCGGCCATCTGGTGCGCTATCAGATCCATGTGAACCAGACCGAGTTCGACCAGATCGTCGACGGCAACTACTACAAGCCGGGAACCAGTACCAGCAAGCTGGTCTTCTACGACAACACGACCGACACCAAGTACGGCATCGGCGTCACCGAGGTCAAGGCGGCCTGGAAGGTGCTGAGCGACGCCGAGTGGAACGGCCACACCTACTATCAGCGCCAGGTGCTGGTCTACGACGAGGCCGACCCGCAGCGGCACACCCCGACCTCCTGCAAGCTCCAGAGAATGGGCCTGGTCGGGCTGCACATCGCCCACAAGACCTCCTTCTCGGACCCCGACTGGGTCTGGGCGACCTTCGAGCACGTCGCGAACGTCCCGGCGCCCAACGCTCCGGGAAAGGGGCCGTTCTCGTTCAACAACCCCTCCTGCCAGCCGGCGGTCACCGCCCCCCAGTGCGTGGCGGCGGCGAAGACCGGACAGAGCTCGTCGCCGCGGTTCCAGTGCTGCCCGAATCTCCAGCGCTACAAGGCGATCGGGCCGCCGCCGGACGATCCGTACAACATGCCGCGCGGTCCGATCCAGGCGACCCGGCTCGATCCGCTGACCGGGGCCACCGGCTGCAACGCCGCCTACCAGCCCGCCCTCCAGGGGACCGTCTGGGCGAACTACTTCCTGGTCGACACGCAGTGGCTGAACAAGGGAACGGAGGGGCCAGGACAGAAACCGGTGGTCACGCCGGCGACCTTGCGCAACACCACCCTCGAGACCTATCTCGCTCAGTGGACCAACGACAAGCAGGTCTCAACCAGCAGTTGCATCGGCTGCCACAGCGGCGGCGTCGACTTCAGCTACATCTTCCCGTCGGCGACGGTCAACGCCGCCCACTTGGCGCAACATCCGTAGGAGTGGTCCGGAGGGCGGCCCCGAGCGGCGGCCGCCCCTGCTTACTTTTCTCAGCGGAGGTCTCTATGGCTTCGATCACTCGGCGGCAGGCGATCAAGAGCGCGGCGGCTCTGGGGGCCGCTCTCGCCTGGCCCTCACTCCTCACGGGTGCCGCGAAAGTCGCCTGGAGCGAGCGGCGGGATCTCTACCCCCAGGGCGTCGCTTCGGGCGACCCCCAACCGGACAGCGTCCTGCTCTGGACGCGCCGCCCCCCCGCGCCCGAGGGAGCGGGCGGGACCGCGAAGACCCTTCACCTCGAAGTCGCCGAGGACCCCGCCTTCCGCCACGTCGTCGCGCGGGCCGAGGCGGCGCTCTCCCCCGAGGCCGACTGGACCTGCCGGGTGCTCGCGGCCGGTCTCCAGCCGCGCCGCGTCTACTGGTATCGCTTCACCGACGAGCACGGGTTCGGCAGCCGCGCCGGCCGCACCCTCACGGCTCCCGCCGCCAACGACGATCGCCCCGTCCGTTTCGCGTTCGTGAGCTGCCAGAACGTGACCCAGGGCGCCTGCAACGCCTACCGGCGGATGATCTTCGAGGACGACAAGCAGCCCGAGGGGGAGCGGCTGGGCTTCGTGCTCCATCTCGGAGACTTCGTCTACGAGGTCGTCTGGTACCCGGAGGACCGGCCGCAGGGGATGTACGACCGGCGCATCCGCGACATCGTCCGCTATCCGACCGGCGAGAAGATCACCGACTTCCATGTGCCGGTAACGGTCGAGGACTACCGCGTGCTCTACCGCGGCTATCTCGCGGATCCGGACCTCCAGGACGCCCGCGCGCGCTGGCCCTTCGTCTGTGTCTGGGACAACCACGAGTTCTCGTGGAAGGGGTGGCAGAGCCAGCAGAACTTCGGCGGCAACCGCCCCGCGCAGACGCGCAAGGCCGCGGCCAACCAGGCCTGGTTCGAGTATCAGCCGGCGCGGGTGACCCAGTCGGGCTCTCCGCGAGGTGACCGTTTCGCGCTTCCCAGCGTCGCCGACGCGGCGATCCGCGAATTCGACGAGCACGGCCTGGGCCTCGAAAAAGGGAACCTGGCTGCGATCGAAAGCCTGAAGATCTTCCGCGCCCTGCGCTGGGGGCGCAACGTCGAGCTGATCCTCACCGACAACCGCTCCTTCCGCTCCGAGCCGGTGATCAACCAGAAGGGGACCGAGGCGTTTCAGTCCAGGCCGTTCCCGTACTTCATCCCGCAGGACATCCTCGAGGTGCTGGACGCCGGGCGCTCGCATGGAGGCGGCAAGCCCCCGGCGACGATCCGCTTCAATGGCGCCGACGTGCCCAACCCCCGCGTCGGCGCGCCGCCCTCTTCGATGCTGGGTGCCGAGCAGAAGAAATGGTTCCTGGACCGGCTGCGCGCCTCGGCGGCGACCTGGAAGCTGTGGGGGAACTCGGTGGGCATGCTCGACTGGCGGACCGACCCGCAGAACCTGCCGGCGGAGGGGGGCCCCCGCTGGCCGGCGGACGGCTTCGCCCTGGCCGGCGGCGAGGACTGGAGCGGCTACCGCACCGAGCGCGCGGAGATCCTGGATTTCGTCGAGCGCGAGCGGATCGCCGGCTTCGCCACTGTCGCCGGGGACCGGCACGCCTTCACGGCCGGCGTCCTCTCGACGTCGCTGCCGCCGCGGCCCTACAAGCCGGTCGGCGCGGAGTTCATCACCGGATCGATCTCGGCGCCCACTCTGCTCGAGAGCGCGCAGCACAACCTGAAGCCGGACCAGCCGTGGCGCGCGGTCTACCTCCACGATCCCGCCGCCGGCGGGCGGCCGGAGCCGGCGATCAACCTGTCGCTCCGTCACGGCGTCCGCGCCAGCCTCGCCCTCCAGAAGACGGGAGATCTCCGGCAGGCGCTGGCGGCGGCCAACCCGGAGGTCGCGCCGCACCTTTCGTTCGTCGACCTCGGCGGCCACGGGTACGCCGTCGTCCGGGCGAGCGCCGAGGATCTGCAGGTCGAGTTCGTCTGCATCCCGCGGCCGCTCGAGCGCAGCGACCGCCCCGACGGCGGCCCGCTCGCCTACCGGGTCGCGCACCGGGTAAAGCGCTGGGCCCCGGGCACGGCGCCGAAAATGGAGCGCGTGAGCGCCGAGGGGGAGTTGCCGCTCGGATCGTGAGATCGGACACAGACGCGCCCCGGAGAGCAGACTCCCAGGGCACGCCCATGGTCCCGCGTCAGAGGGTTACGGGAGCGGACCGGTCCAGCACTGGCAGTCGTTGGCGGCGCAGACGACATATGCAGGTCGGCAGTAATAGTACTGGCCGCTCTGGAACTTACAGAACGCCCCGAATTGCTTTCCCTGACAAATCGTGTCACTGCAGGCTCCACAGCCGACGGCCTTATTGACTGGGGCGGGCTCGAACGAGGGGAGCGCCGCTTCCGCGCAACCCGGAGACGCCGGAGCGGAGAAGATCGCCGTCAGGCTTGCGTTCGCCGGGTCTGCCTGCGTGGCGATCTGACCGGCGCTCGCGATAGAGCTGATCAGCAGTAGAGAGGCGAACGCCAGGAACAGGAAAGTGGATCTGAGCTTCATGCAAGTCTCCTCGGAAGGGAAGTTCACGGATGAGCTGCGTCGTTTGCGGCAGCCCTCAAAGAAGAAGGGTGCCGGACCTCCCCTTCGGGGAGCCCATGTCATCGCATGTCCGGGACGGCATCGGCGTTATCTTTAGGCATGAGGACTCTGCCGCTTCACCGACATCTGCGCGACAAGCTCTATCTGCCCATCTCTCTGTGGGTCACCTACGCCGTCACCTACTTTCTCGCCGGCACGCTGATGAACCAGGTCGGGCAGTGGCTCGAGATCGCCCGCTTCACCTACTGGTGGCAGGTGATCACCGTCTACGTGCTCTACATGGTCCCGATATCGGTCATCTTCCGCCGCCTCCCCTGGTGGCAGCAGTACCTCTACGGGCTCTTCCCGATGGGTCTGCTGGAATTCGGCGGCTACGCCCTCCACTCCAGCTACGCCTATCCCCATAACTGGATCGACCGGCTGTTCAGCGAGCGCAACTTCAGTCTGGCGATGGTGCTCTTCTTCAGCGCCTACTTCCCCCTGCTCAATGCCCTGGTGAGCGGTCTCCATGGCAGGCTGTTCCGGTCGCGGGCTCAGGCAGCCGCGACATCCGACCTGGAGCTCGGGCCGCCGATTTTGTGATCGCGCGCTGCCCTCCCTCGGTCAGCGCGCCCCCGCGGCGGCAAAGCCAAGCAGCCAACCGACACGGGACAACGAACGGTTTGAGAGGCGGATCGGCAATCTGGCCCATCCGCCTCTCTTACTCTTTCGCCAGGGGCTCAACTCACCAAACCTTCACCAACAAGGCGAATGGAGCGGCTCGTTCGGGCAGACGACGTTTCTGGGGACGTCTACGGGGTGCAGTACCACCTGCTATTAACGCAGTCGCACATGTATACGAATCCGTTGCTAACACAACTACTTTCCGCGCCGTTGGTACAAGTCTGCTTTACCCACGTACTGCATGTAGAAAGAGCAAACGTCTGAGCTGAGTTGGCAATTAGAGACAGAACCAAGATTCCACTGAGCACAAACAGCTTTCTTTTCAAGAGGCTCTCCTTGCTTCAGATTACGGACCCTGCTGTGAATTTAGAGGATATGCAAAAAACTCGATGAATAGCAAGCATGAACAGCCGAGCCTCTCCCGCAAATGAGGGCGCGGCTCTCATGACACCTCCCCGCAACCGGTGCGGACAGCGGTGTTGAAGACCGCAGAAGGCACCAACCCGCGAGCGCTTCCAGGGGCATCCCGATATCAGAGGACTGCTGAGTTTCGAGGCGGATCGGCAACCTGGCCCATCCGCCTCCCACTCACCGCGCCGCCAAAGGGCTCAACTCACCAGGCCTTGCACGTACAAGGCGAGTGGAACGGCTCGTTCGGGCAGACGACGTTCCTGGGGACACAGCGCCCCGGCTGGTCCAATTCGGTGAGGCAGGGATCCTGATAGTACCCACCCTGGCACTGATACTCACTACAGAAATTGCCGCAGTCGGGGTAGAGAACGCGGAGTGTAGGAGCGGGAGCTTGCGTGGGGAGATCGACCGGAGCGTTCCCGCTGCTGGACGCCTCGCAGGCAGGCTTGCCCGCCAGCGTCGCAAGAAACGCTTCGGTCGAAGGGGCCGCCGCGGCATTCAACCGGGCCTGCGCGATGAACAGGAAAACGAGGCAGAGCGCGAAGGGGAGACGACCAGAGATACGGGACATAGGAGCTCCTTTCACGGACCGAAAGTGTCCATACCGATTCCATCAATAAATTACCACAGGTTTGCACCTGCACCTACTATTATCGAAGCTGAGCAGCTCGAATCCAAACGCCATGGTAAAACGGAGCAAAGCTCTGCTGCGGCTGTTGGGGCGAGTAAACGCAGGGCGGCAGCACCGTCGGCACAGTGAACAAGAGCTTGGCACTCCAGCAACGCCGCATTGACTAGTTTCCATACATAGAGCAGACTTAGCTTCGCAAATACGTCACCCCCATCTGGGCAAGGAGGCTCCGTGAGAAAACTCTCAGTAGCGCTCGTGTTCCTGGCTGGAACGATTCTGTTGCCTGCGCTCCTCGCTGCCGAGGACATCCTGACCCTCTGCGGCTGTCCCCCAAATGCCTGCCCGTCCGGGTACACCGAGTTCGCTTCGGGAACCACTCCTCTCGCCACCGGTTGTACCGGAGGGTGCGCCCCTGGTGTCACTCCCTGGTGGCGGCAGTGCACCCGTTGCGGGGATGGCACCTGCCGAGCGGGAGTGGAGAGCAATTCGAACTGCGCCACGGACTGTTGCGGCTCGAACACTTCCTGCAATCAGGTGCGTCCCACCACGACGAACGAGTACTGCCGCAGGTTCAAGACCGACAGCGGATCCTGGGGCAACTGGCAGTGGATCACTCCGACGAGCTACAACTCGCTATGGTGTAGCGATCCCGTCCACCATCTCTGCCACAGCCACGCCCAATGCTCGACCACCGAATCGATCTGCGCCGATGTCGTCAACGAGCCGCACTGGAAAGTTTTGCCGGCTTCCTGCCCATAGGCCAATACGAAACCCGACGGGAGACTCACCCGCGGGCGGACACAGCCGCTCTCTGATCGAGCCTCACCGCCTCATCCGGGCGACGCTCGAGAATTCCGCCCGCCGCAGGGCCTGGGTAAAGAGCCGGGACGAGAGCCAGAGAAACACGATCGATGCCGCCGTCCCGAGCGGCAGGGTCCAGACACGCGCCGCGGCGAGGCTGTCGTAGGGCAGGTAGGCCGTGAGCAGCGCCGGGCAGAGATACAGGAGCAGGCGCGCCTTGCCCTGGAAGGCGGCGGCCGAGGGGAGCGAGGAGAGCGTGAACGTGGTGAACACCAGGAAGTCGCTGAGCGCTCCGCCGCGCCGCATCCAGAGCGAGGCCGCTCCGCCGAGGGTGAACAGGGCGGCGAAGGTGAAGGACGCCATCGGCACGCACGCGAGGCCGAGGAGCGCGCGCCATGGATCGAACCAGGCCGTCACGCCGAGGAGCACGAGGCCGAAGAGCACGTCCGCCAAGGCGACGACGCTCGACGCGGACGCGGCGGCCACGAGGAGCGGCGGCAGCGGCAGGCCCAGAAAGGATTCGATCTCACCGTTTTCGATCGCGATCGCCAGCCGGCGCAGGCCGTCGAACCCTACGCCGATCGCTCCCCAGCCCATGATCATCGCGCCCTGCTGGCCGAGGTAGGGAACCAGCGAGCTCGGGCTGAGCTCGCGCAGGAGCAGCCAGAAGGCGGAGAGCTGCAGGCCGTGAACGATCAGCATGCAGACCAGCCCCACGGCCGCATCGGCGAACAGAGAGAGGTCGGCGCGCAGCGTGCGCGAGATCGAAACCCAGAGGAAGAGCGCGGCGCGGCGGAGCATCATCGGAGCCTCATCCTCCCGCCACCTGCAGGCCGCGCCACGCCAGCCGGAACGATGCGTGCGCGGCGAGCGCGAGCAGAGCCATCCAGCACGCCACGCGCGCGAGCCAGAGCCCGGTCGCCATGCCGTAGGCGTGGCCGTACAGACAGAAATAGGCGGGCTGGAAGACGAAGTCCGAGAACGGCAGGTATCGCATCCAGCCGATCCCACCCCGCCCGTCGCCGAGCAGCGGATACAGACCGCCGCCGAGCGCGAGCAGGCTCTTGGTGACGACGAAACGCAGGCTGTCCGATTTGCCGACCCGGATGTAGAGGCCGGCCATCACCTCGGTCGCCAGCGCATCGGCCAGCGCAAGGAGCGGCAGGACGAGCAGCCAGCGCAGCACCATGGCCGGCTGATACGCCGCGCCGGTCAGCGCCAGGAAGACCTGCACCAGCCCGCCGACCACGAGGAGCTGTCCGGCGGTGCGGCCGAACCCCTGGGCCACGCCCTGTGCCCACCACGAGAGCGGACGAGAAAGAGCCGGCTCGAACCCGAGCACCAGCGAGCCGATCCCGAAGCGGTTCAGACAGCTGTCGAGGATCGTCTGCGTGAACAGGAAGTAGGCCAGCGCCGGAAACCCGCCCCCGGCGCCGTCCCCGGCTCTCTTGTGCAACCCGTTCCACAGAGCGGTCAGGGCCACGACATAGACCGGCAGGGTCAGGCAGCGCATCAGGATGGGCGCCGGATACCGGACCAGCTCGACGAATTCAAAACGGGCGAGCAGCAGCACCGCGCGCACCCTACGCACCCCGCCCGTCGCCGCGAAGCGCCTCACCGCCGCTCCCCCATGTGCCGGGCGAGGCTCTCTTCGAGCGAGCCCGCCTGGCTCTCGAGCGTCGCGGTCGGCCCGTCGAAGACGAGCTGTCCCTGGGCGATGAGCAGCGTGCGCTCGCAGAGCGATTCGATGTCGCCGGCGTCGTGGCTGGTGAGGAGCAGCGTGATGCCGGAGGCGCGCGTCCAGCCGCGCAGCAGCTCGCGCAGCGCCCACCGGGTGGGAATGTCCAGGCCGAGCGTCGGCTCGTCGGCCAGCAGGACGGCCGGACGGTGCAGCACCGCCGCCGCCATCTCACAGCGCATGCGCTCGCCGAGCGAGAGCGTGCCGCCGCGCCGGCCGAGAAAACCTTCCAGATCCAGCTCCCGCGCGAGCGCCGCGATGCGCTCCCGGCGCTCCGCCGCGCGCAGCCCGTAGATCGCGCCGATGATCTCCAGGCTCTGCCGCACCGTCATGTGCGACCAGAGCAGGCTGCGATTGCCGGACACGAAACCGAAGCGCATCGCCGCCTCCGGCGTGCCGCTGCGATGGCCGCAGATCGAGGCCTCTCCGCGCGTCGGCGTCAGCACGCCCGAGAGCAGCCGCAGCGTGGTGCTCTTGCCGGCGCCGTTGGCGCCGAGAAAGGCGGCCATCTCGCCGGGCTGCACCTCGAACGAAATCCCGCGCACCGCCTCGACGCTCTCCACGACGCGCCCGCGCCAGTTGCGGCGCTCATAACATTTATACAGGCCGTCGGCCCGGATCGCCGTCATCTCCCGCCCCCCCCTCCTCCCCACTGCGCGCGCGACAGGGGCCGCGCCTGCAGCACGAACAGCCGCTCGCCGGCGAACGAAAACTCGATGTCGAGCGCCCGCTCGCCGAGCGTCTCCTGGAGCCGCGCCACTTCTCCGAGGAGCCGGCCGCTCTGCTCCGGCGTCAGCCAGGTCTCCCCCGCCAGGGCGCCGCCATGGAGCGGTCCCTGCGCGCAGCGGGGCCGGATGTGCCCGGAAACCAGCGCCTCGCAGAGGCCGGGCGTGGTCTCGACGATGATCTCGCCGGAATCGGGACGCCGTGGGTCGATCGTAAAGACGACCCCGGACACGGTCGCGTCGACCATCCGCATGACGAGCACCGGCAGCTCGAAATCCTCCCCGCCGCCCGCCCCTCCGCTCGCACGATCCCGCCGCTCGCGCTGGATCTCGTCGATCGCCCGTGCCACGTCCGCGGTCGCCACTCCGAGCCGGGTGGTGAAACGGCCGGCGTGGGATTGATCGTCGCCGTCCTCGCAGGTCGCCGAGCTGCGCACCGCCCAGCGCGCGCCCGCATCGCCCGCCGCCAGGAACGCCATCTCGTCCTCGATCGCCGCGGCCGGCGCGGCCCGATCGCCGCTGACGTAGTCGGTCACCAGAAAACCTTCCGGTACCGGATGGCCCACCTGCCGCAACCGGTGCAGCACTGCCGCCTTGCGGCCGGTTCGATTGGTTTCGGGCCAGGCACCCTGGCCGAGCCGGTAGAGCGGGCGATCCATGGTGCGCTGATCCATGGTGCCAGGCGCGGCGGAATCGATGATCTCCACCGTCCCGCGCCAGGCATCGACGACCAGGAGATCCCCTTCCTGAACGATCATCGTCGCGCCTGTCACGCCGGTGACGCAGGGAACGCCGAGCTCGCGCGCGATGATCGCCGCGTGCGACGTGATGCCCCCCTGATCGGTCACGATCGCCGACGCCCTGCGCATCACCGGCACCAGGTCCGGGTCGGTCTCGACGCTGACCAGCACGTCGCCGTCGCGGAAGCGCCGGCGGAGCGACTCGTCATTGCGGACCGCCAGCACAGCCCGTCCCCGCGCGCGGCCCGGGGAGACCGGAACGCCGGCGAGCTGCCCCCCGGCGCCGATCGGAACCTCGACCACCGCCTCCCGGCAGGCGAGCGACGCCTCGCCGACCAGAAGGAATTCCTCGCCATCGTGGATGACGAACGTCATCGCTGCGGCGCGCTGGCGATAGTGCGCCTCGCCGTCCACCCGTCCGCGATCGAAACAGCCGAGGACCTCCTCCGGCGTCATGAAGCGGAAGACGGCCTCGCAGGTGTCCAGCCGGATCGCGAGCTCGCGGAGCATGGCGTCGAGGAGCTCGAAATTGTGGAGCTGCACCATCCGGCGCAGCACCTTGGTATTGCCGAGCTCCGCATACGTCCGGAACAGCGAGATCCCGTCGTCGTCGAGCCCGATCTCGCGCTCCAGCCGTGAACGTTCCTCGAGGGACGCCGCGCGGCGCTCGATGAGCATCCGCTCGCGCTCGCGGCGGGCGTCGTCGGCCACCAGCTCGACCAGCCGTTCGAGGATGTCGTCCTCCGAAGCGCGCCGGCGCAGGGAGAAACCGTGATAGGCGAAGACGCCGCTGCTCGCCGACACCTCGCGCGCGAGCCGCAGCACCGGCGCGTCGAAATACAGCTTCGCCCGCGCCGGGTGCGCCGCCACCAGGGCCTTGAGCGCCGGATCGTCCGCGATCGCCATCGCAGCGCGCACCAGCCGCTCCTGCTCCGCCCCGAAAATCGATGGCGCATCGGTCGCGGTCAGGGTATTGAAAGTCTCGAAAAGCGTCTCGCGGGAAACGTTTCTTTCGAGCAGGAGCCGGATCAACGCCTCAGTCAATCCCTTGCCCGCGGCCTGCAGCGCCTCGGCGGTCCAGCACGGCTCGTAGAGCTTCAGGTGCGCCTCGAGCTGTGCTACGTAGAAGGCCCGCAGCTCGGACAGCGACAGATGGCGGAGCGCCTCGGGCGTCCGCAGAGGAGCCAGAACCGCGTCGAGCCGGGCGGCGGCCTCACGGATCGCCCCCGGGATCGATTCGCGCCAGGGACGGTCGCCGAAATACCGCTTCACGAGACGCGCGATGACCTCGCGGTTTTCCTGCTCCTCGTAGAAGAAGCGAGCGTCGAATCCATCATGATAGGAAAGCACCGAGCGGCTCGCATAGCCGGCGCAGGACGCCATCGAGCCGCACGATACCCGCAGAAAGAGCACGTCCGTATGGAAGTCGTCGTCATGGTTTTGCGACGCGAAATCCCAGCGTTGGCGGCTCAGCAGCTCGCGGGTGGAGCCGGGCAGGTCGAGCCAGCGCTCGACGATCCTCATTCGATCACCGGGCGCATTCGGTCACCTGCCGGATCCATTCCGATTTCGTCAGGTGCGTCGGCTCGCACGCCACTCCCTCGCGTTCGAGCTGCCCGCGGAGCAGATCGCAAAGCTCGACGTGGACCTCCGCGATCAACGACTCGTTCGGCAATGCCGCCGGGTCTGGCGCCGCGTTCCTGGGCAGGAGCGTGCTCCAGTACTCGACCTCAATCTGCGACAGCTCGGCGGGCAGGCCGACCGGCTTGGCGTGGTCGATGCTGGCTCCGAAGACCACGCCGTGCCGGCGATGAACGCAGACCGCGCGCGCCTTGCGCTTGTAGAACGGACGCATCCCTGTGATCCGCACCGGCGCGCCATGACGGGCGCCGAAGTCCTCGACCACCGCCTCGAAGGCAGCCGGGCTCCATTCCTCGAGCTTCATGCTGCCTTCGAGGCGGTGGTCGAGGTCTCCCCGGGTTTCCTTGATCTTGATCGCCGGCTTGCGCTTGTCGTTCTTCCTGCCGAGCCGGACGACGTAGACTTCGGCGCTCCCCGCACGCAGAAGGAAGTGCCGCTCATACGAGAGGCTGTGCGCGAGCGGACCGAAGGAAAACGCGTCGACGGGCAAACGTTCCAGGAGATCGCCGAAACGGTCGAGCGGCAGGCCGACGTTGATCTTTGCCTCGCACTCGACGGAATGCCAGAACGCGCTTTTCGCATCGAGGATCCGCAGGTCGGGATTCACCTCGGTAAATTCGGCCTTGGTGCCGGCATGGACGACCAGGGCATTCTGGATGGGCGTGCCGAGCGCGCCGCGGGCCGCCTCGGACAAGGGCAGAACATGAAAGCCGGACATCGGCAGGGTGGCCAACTCCTATAAGCCTCCTTCAGAGGTCGTGGATAAGCCCACGATCAAAGAGGTACCCGCGGGACTCTTTTGCGCGCCTCGGCGGCTCCGCTGATTGGCATCCATTCTGCAGCAACAATATCCCATGAAGAAGAAACTGAAGCAGTTTTACGACATGGTTGAAGACATCGATACGGCGATGTTCACGACACGCCGTCGAGATGGGCATCTTGTCTCACGGCCGATGGCGAACCAGGCGGCCGCCAACGGCGCCGATCTTTGGTTCGTCACCTCCAAGGGCACCTCGAAGATCGAAGACCTGGAATACGATCCTCACGTCAACCTCTCCTACTACAAGGATCGCACTCGCGAATGGGTCTCCGTCTCGGGCCTCGCGAAGATTTCGACCGATCGCAGCAAGCTCCGCGAGCTCTACCGTCCGGACTGGCGCGCCTGGTTCGGCGACGAGGGAGGCGAGCACGATGGCACGGCCGATGATCCGCGCATCGTCCTGATCGGCGTCGACATCGAAACAGCGACCTTCATGGAAGTCAACAAACCTCAGCCCGTCGTTCTGTTCGAGTTGGTCAAGGGTCTGGTCACCGGCAAAGCCCTCGAGATCGGAGAGACACAGGTCGTGACCAAAGCGGAAGCTGGCGAGAAAGCGAGCCGGCGCAAACCAGCCAAGGCCAAGTAAGCAGCTCCCTCGGCCTCTGCCGCGAAGCGGAGATATACTTCCAGCCGCTACATGCCAGAGATCCGATACCTCCAGCCGGTCTCGCCCGCAGCGGCCACAGGGCTGGTGGCTGAAGTCTACGCCCAGGCGCGGCGGGAGTTCGGGTTGCTGCCGCCGATCCCTCTCCACTCTCCGGTGCCGCGGCTGCTGGCCGGCGCCTGGTGCGTGCTGCGGGAGACACTCGTCGCCGGTCAAGTCGCGAGACCGGTCAAGGAGGCCCTTGCGGCGGAGATCTCGCGCCTCAACCGCTGCCCTTATTGTATCGACGCCCATACCCTCATGCTGGAAGCGGCCGGGGAGCGGGACGCCGCCCAGGCGCTCGCGGGCAGGAAACCCGGCGCGTTGCGCGACGAAAGGTTCCGCGAGGTCGTGGCCTGGGGAGCGGCGCACCGTTCTCCCGGAGCCGCCGCGCTGTCACGGCCGCCGTTCCCGGCCGCGGATACCGGCGAGATGATCGGTACCGCGATGGCGTTCCACTACATCAACCGTATGGCCCACGTCTTCCTGCCTGAATCGCCATATCCTCTGCCCTCGGTGACTCATTGGGCCAAGGGGTGGATCAGGAAGCTCGCCGCCGGCCGTTTTGCGGCGCTCGTCTCGGTCCGTCACGTGCCGGGCGCGTCGCTGGCCCTCCTGGAGCCCGCCGATCTGCCGGCCGACCTCCCTTGGGCGCGGGGAAATCCCAGCGTGGCCGGCGCCTTCGCCCGCTATGCCGCAGAAGTGGACGCCGCGGTCCAGGACGCGCTGCACGAGTCGGTACGGGAGCGGGTGTTGGAACGGCTCGAAGCCTGGGACGGCACCGATCCGGGCCTCGGGGGTCTGGGCCCGAAAGAGCTCGACACCGCGCTTGCCGGGGTTCCCCCGGAAGAGAGGGCCGCGGGCCGCTTCGCCCTCCTCACCGCGCTCGCCTCCTACCGGGTGGACGGCGCCGTTGTCGCCGCCTATCGCGCCCGGTATCCCACGGACGCCCAACTGCTCGGCGCGGCCGCCTGGGTGAGCTACGTTTCCGCCCGGCGGGTGGGACAGTGGCTCTGGGAAGCGCTCCCCGCCAGCCATCGCTGAGGGAAACCGGCGTCGAGAAGCTGTCGTAAATCCTTGAACCGAATGGCGGAAGTGCAGGGCATCACACCGTATCGAGCCAGCGCGATCTCCTGGCTTCCGCCCAGATCGAGGAGCGGCTCAAATGCAGTCGTATTGACACGTCCCGTCGACGCAGCCCGTGACCCAACAGTCGCGGATCGCCGGACAGTGAATGGGCTTGGTGCACGAAGTCCCACGCACTTCAGATGCAAGGGCAAAGAATGTGAGCGCCATGAAGGCCAGAGTTCCGACGAGTTTTTTCATTTCTTAATCCTCCTATCTTCTATTATAACATCCGGTTCGGCACCTTCGTGAGATCGATGAGCAGCGGCGGCTGGATCACCGGCTGCCCGACATCTCCGTCACCCACAATCCTCGATTCGTGGGGCCGCACGGCTGAAGCTCGCCGTCCGCTGGACAGCCCGGTCATCCCCCTTCCTGGAGAAGATCGGGGACATCGGTCGTAAGTTCTTGAGCCGGATGGCGGAAGCGCATGGGAATCGAACCCACCCCCCGTACCGCAACCGGCACGGGACAACGGTTTTGAAGACGGGTTCGCTCCCGTGCTTCCGTCATGCATCTCCTTGGTTCTTCATGGCTCAGCCGCTTGACTTAGAGAGGCTCAATCCTCCGGTGTCACTGCCACCTACAGTCCCCCCGAAGAGTCCCGGGAACAGGGGTGGATCAGGAAGCTCGCCGCCGGCCGTTTTGCGGCGCTCGTCTCGGTCCGTCACGTGCCGGGCGCGTCGCTGGCCCTCCTGGAGCCCGCCGATCTGCCGGCCGACCTCCCCTGGGCCCGGGGGAATCCCAGCGTGGCCGGCGCCTTCGCCCGCTATGCCGCAGAAGTGGACGCCGCGGTCCAAAACGCGCTGCACGAGTCGGTACGGGAGCGGGTGTTGGAACGGCTCGAAGCCTGGGACGGCACCGATCCGGGCCTTGGGGGTCTGGATTCGAAAGAGCTCGACACCGCGCTTGCCGGGGTTCCCCCGGAAGAGAGGGCCGCGGGCCGCTTCGCCCTTCTCACCGCGCTCGCCTCCTACCGGGTGGACGGCGCCGTTGTCGCCGCCTATCGCGCCCGGTATCCCACGGACACCCAACTGCTCGGCGCGGCCGCCTGGGTGAGCTACGTTTCCGCCCGGCGGGTGGGACAGTGGCTCTGGGAAGCGCTCCCCGCCAGCCATCGTTGAGTACAGGCGGCGGGGAATCGGTACGGCCCTGCATCAGGAACTCAAGGCCCATATCCCCAGAGAGCTAGTCCGCTATTTGGATGAAACCTCCAGGGTGAAGTAATCGTTTAGATCGATCACTGTAGAGCCGGAGGTCGATAGAGATACATTGTGACTTCCGGACCCCAGTGAGAGCTCGGCGATGGCTGGGACAAGCGATTTGTGGGAATTGGCTTCATTCGTGTAGCCGTTGAGTGTCATCTGGACGTTGTTGTCGATCACCAGGTTAACGGCAAGGGTCGCACTTGCAGACCTTGAATATGCACTTCCAGCGAAGAACACCCGAACGGAGCCGCCGTTCGCGGTGAAAGATCCTGCCAGGCCGGTCCCATAGGATTGGCTACTCCAAACGATTGTCTTCTGCTTGGGCATTACTGTTCTCCTTTGTTAATCCCTGCGTTTGCGGGGAGTGCGAAGAGCAATCGCAATCGATATGCCAGGGTTGAATGGGAGAAAGCGCCATTAAAAATGGTAGAGCGACCGTCGCGACGGTTCACCACCATTGTCCGACAGTATCGTCCGACGATCGGACCGTTCAAGAACGCTCTTGCGGCGGAGATCTCGCGCCTCAATCGCTGTCCTTATTGCATTGACGCCCATACCCTCATGCTGGAAGCGGCCGGGGAGCGCCTTCGCCCGCTATGCCGCAGAAGTGGACGCCGCGGTCCAGGACGCGCTGCACGAGTCGGTACGGGAGCAGGTGTTGGAACGGCTCGAAGCCTGGGACGGCACCGATCCGGGCCTCGGGGGTCTGGGCCCGAAAGAGCTCGACACCGCGCTTGCCGGGGTTCCTCCGGAAGAGAGGGCCGCGGGCCGCTTCGCCCTTCTCACCGCGCTCGCCTCCTACCGGGTGGACGGCGCCGTTGTCGCCGCCTATCGCGCCCGGTATCCCACGGACACCCAACTGCTCGGCGCGGCCGCCTGGGTGAGCTACGTTTCCGCTCGGCGGGTGGGACAGTGGCTCTGGGAAGCGCTCCCCGCCAGCCATCGCTGACCGCTGAGCGGCGGGGCGGGCCGCGAAGGCTGGCATACGGCACCAGCCCCGGGCGCGCTTCTGCCGAATTCCTTTACTGTAGTTAGCCTCCGGACAGGCACTGGCTGACACAGACCAGGGCGCCGGTGCAGTAGTCCCTGGCCGCCAGCCTGCCGCAGCAACACGACCCACCCGTACAGATTGCAATACAGGCGGACTCCGCCTTGGGGGTGATCGCGAAATTTGTCCCGAGGAGCAAAGTTAAGGCGAGCGACAGCTTGATCAGTTTGGCTTTCATGACGTGACCTCCTGGAAAATGATCCCCTTCAAAGGGAATCACTGAAACTGCACCAACGCTCAAAGATACAGGTGCAGAAGAACACGAGAGGCGAGCCAGGGCACGGAAGTGCCTCCTTCTCCCCATCGTGCCGGGAGACACACCTCACGGCCTTCCCGGTGTCACTGCCGTGTCACCAAGGGTGCGGGTTCAGAGGAAGCAGGAAGTCTGGGATGAAGGAACTGGCGTCGAGAAGCTGTCGTAAACCCTTGAGCCGAATAGCGGAAGCGAATGGGAATCGCAGGTGCCAGGGCCGGTTCTCCTGAGCCTTGGCGCCTGCGGCGACCAGAACGCGTGAAGCGCATGGGAATCGAACCCACCCCCTGTACCGCAACCGGCACGGGACAACGGTTTTGAAGACCGGTTGGTTCCCATGCCTTCCGTCCTGTATCTACTTGGTTTTTCATGGCTTAGCAGGACAGTAGGCAGGAAGGAGGAGCCCAGAGGCAGAGTCCGCTTCCTCTCCAGGCCCGTAGACGAAGAGGATTCGGAACTGGAGAGACTTCTAGCAGCCTGCAAGCAGAGCAGGAACCCGGACCTCTATGATCTGGTCGTGCTCGCACTCTACACAGGGATGCGGCAAGGGGAGTTGATGGCTATCCGCAGGTCATGGATTCGCCTCGACATGGACAGCCCCGGCATCAGCCTCCCTGCTATCACCACCAAAGGCAATGAGGATCGCTTCGTGCCTCTTGTAGGCGAAGCTCTCTCCCTGGTCAAGCGCCGCCTGTCAGTGACCTCCGATTACCTCTTCTCTCGTACCCACCCCGGTAAGCAACCTACGTTCCCACGCAAGAGTTGGGAGAGAGCACTGCAGGTTGCCAAGATTTCCGATTTCCGCTTTCACGACCTACGCCACTCCCATGCCTCCTACCTCGCCATGGAAGGTTCTACAGAGAGGGAGATCATGGGAGCCCTCGGTCATAAGTCAACTGCCATGGCTGCCGTTACTGGCCTTGCCCGGAATTTGTGGACACCTGAGATAAGGGCGAGAATGCGCCCAGGGGGTATCCATGAGCCGGAGGAAGCGGCGGGTGTTCACGCAGGAGCAGAAGTCAGCGGCAGTGGAGCACGTCAGGAGCACGGGCAAGACGGTGTACCAGGCGGCCCAGGATCTGGACCTGACAGAGACGGCGCTACGTCGTTGGATCGCTGAGGCAGAGCGACAGGCTCGTCCGGCGGCGGCAGGAGAGCTGTCGATCGAGGAGCGCGAGGAGCTTCGTCGGCTCCGTCGGGAGAACCAGCAGTTGCAGATGGAGCGGGACTTCCTAAAAAAAACCGCGGCCTTCTTCGCCAAGGAGAGCTCGTAGTGTTCGAGCTGATCCAGGCGGAGAAGGCGAGCTTTCCGGTACGGATGATGTGCGAGGTGCTGGAGGTCTCCCGTAGTGGCTACTACTCGTGGCTGGGGCGGGTACCGTCGAAGAGGTCGCAGGAAGAAACCCGGCTGAAGGCCTCCATCCAGGAGGCTCATCAGCGGGGCCGTGGCACGTACGGAAGCCCCTGAGTGACTCAGGAGCTGAAGTCGAAAGGTCTGAGGGCCGGGCGCCACCGGGTGGCCCGCTTGATGCGCGAGCAGGGCCTTCGTGGCCTGCCTCGCCGACGTGCATTCCGGGTCGCGACAACGCGGACGGACCCGTCCCTGGCCGTGGCGCCGAATACTTTGGATCGTGACTTCTCGACGACGCAACTGGACCAGGTCTGGGTCTCGGACCTCATCTACCTGGATACGCAGGAGGGCTGGCTGTATCTGGCGGCGATCCTGGACCTCGGCTCACGCCGGATCGTCGGCTGGTCGCTGAAAGACAATCTGGGCACGCAGCTACCCTTACGGGCTCTGCACATGGCTCTGGGTCATCGGGAGGCAGCGAAGCTTCACCACTCCGACCGCGGCTGCCAGTACGCGAGCACCCCCTATCGGTCGGAGCTTGCCAGGCATGGCATCGAGTGCAGCATGAGCCGACGCGGCAACTGCTGGGACAACGCCCCAATGGAAAGCTTCTTCTCGACCCTGAAGCGGGAGCTCGCTCACCGTTCTGCCTGGCAAACCCGTGCCCAAGCTCGACAGGATGTCTTCGACTACATCGAGGTCTTCTCCAATCGACAACGGCGTCACTCGGCCCTGAACTACCAAACTCCCTCGGGCTTCGAGGAGCAGCTCAGGGCCGCTTAATCAAACTGTCCACTAAATCCGGGCAAGACCAATAGTAGGCCAGAGGAGGAGAGTTAGTTTGCTAGGGATGGATGCTTTACAGGAACGGTCTAACAAAGAGGCTAAAAGTACGGGACTCATCATATCAACAGCCCTATATCTGAGCGATATATCAGGATTTATAACATCAATAGGCCGAGCAAATCCTCCTTTGATCAGATAGATTATCAGTCCGTGAGTTTTTCATGCACTATAAACTGATTCTAGGCAACACCCCCCACATCTATTCTCTCGGAACAAAGGCAGCGGCTCTTGCTAAGCTCAAATCTATGTACGAAATTCATCCAGTTCACCACTTACCAGGAAACGCTCAAGGAACTTGTCGACTTCTGTCAGTTGATAACCAATCTTCTGTTCCACGCTAAACCAATCCTGAGCCTCCAGGCGCTTCCGCATTTGTGCTATGTGCCAGTGTATTCGACGCATTGTGCCATAGACGACTCCGCCATCCTCAGAGTCCATAGCGTTGCTGATTGTGCTTTGCATAGCCGTTAGGTTCGCCGCAATCTCCCTTCGAAGCTCATCTGGCAAGCTTGACTTGCCCACTGCCACACGCAATCTCTCCAGGTAATCCCCTACGTAGCCAACTGCTCGAAATCCACGACGAGGCGACAAGCTTTCAATGGCATGACCAAACCGAATCTCGCGCCTAAACCGACCCCGGATAAGCTCTAGGTCATTCCCTTCAAAAGGAACAAAATCCAATGCCGATGTGCATTGAAGTGCATTCCTGAAACACGGATGGATTACAAACTCGCAGTCATGCGGTTGAATTGTGCGCTCATTCTTTTGATCGTAATAATAATTTGCCGACCCGCTTCGTATGACTCCGATAAGGCCGATAGAATAGTATATTGAGAGAAGAGCCTCCGCAGAAATACTCCTTCCCACTGTAGGATATCTCGAAACCAAGTCTGAGGTGATCGCGCCTAGCTTTGCCTCGAAGTTTGTGCGCCTGAAGAGGTAGCTGCCGTTAGCAAGGAGAACAAAGGTATCTGCAAGAAATGGATAGTTTACCATCCATTCATTCTGGAGGTCGATCAGCTTCCAATTAGAATACAGACCAAGTGATTGTTTCAAATCTTTTTCTGCGATTTCATCGTGACCACTAGTCTTGGCTGTATCGCGACAGGCATTGCAAAGCTGTATTAAATCGCGAGGACGCATTAAGGTCCTTGATACAAGAAAAGTTTTTATGTCTGTCTCTTCTGTTGTGGCAGGGAATAGCTCTTCCCAAAGCCTGCTTGGCGTGAATGCCTTCCCGGAGGAAGCCTGAGCCCTCGTCTCGATAAGATCAAGAAGCTTCTCTTTGTCCCAGTCAATGTGAAATTCGTCTCCCCTAAATTTATCTCGATCTCCAAACTGGAGCTTCTCGTATATATCTGTCCTGAGGAAGACTGTGCAATGTATGAAGTCGAATTCTGCTCTAATATCTTTGACAGCTTGGAGAAGGCCTACCACCATAGCATCAGATTCCCGGTCATTCGACCAGACTTTTTCTATTTGATCGACTAGGATGTGAAAAGGGGGAGAGCTTGAATCGAGTCCGAGCTTCCTTGCGGCATTAATAAGGCTGGTTTGCAAACGATCAAGCCGATCCGTTGATCTTAGGCCTGGAGCTGAGTTGTCGACCTCGGCGCTTGCCTTGAAGCCAAAGGCTTCAAGGGATACCTTTCCTTTAAGCCTCTCTATGATCTTCCAAAACCGCTCAACAATCGTAAAGTCATCAACTTCTCCATTTTCAACCAGGAAATGACGCACTCGTGCTACTTCGGGGGACATGCTATCTCCCGAAGCGATGGGTCGGCTGATTAGAAATTTTGCTATTTGTATTAAAAATACGTAACGCCAGATGAGCTGCTTTGATTGCTCTGAAGAGATACCTGGGAGCTGAAAACGTCGGATTTCTTCTGCTGAAATTTCATCTGGGGTAACGAGTGAAACACGATTCTCTTGCGTTAGGGCAGATTTTAACATTATGCAGACGGCGCTTTTCCCCGAGCCTTTCCTGCCAACTATTAAAGCTTTACGACCGCTAAGAGCCTCGTCATAAGACCGCGTACGCAGAAAACCAGCCCTGAGAAGGCCACCCTTGGCAAAATCAGACTCCGCATCGTCTTTCCCAAAGTAGAGATTGTCGAGAGAGCTCATGCTAGTCCTTTCGGTAGTCTGAGGGATAGGCTAAAGAATTCTTCTGCGGCTTGTCAAATCATACAATACAAATATTGACACCTTCAAGTGGTTTTATTTAGGGAGGATCGTCTTCCATCTTGAGGAAGTCTCTGAGCGCTTCCCTTACTACCTCTGAAGCTGGCATCTCGCGATTAAGAGCTGCTTGCTTTAGTGCCTTTCTCTCTTCTGGTGAGAGATAGATAACCACGCGGATTAGACCGCCACGTCGTACTCGGTACGAGCCGACATCTTGCAGTCTCTCCGGTGGTCAACCATGGCGGAGCACCTTGGGTTCCGCTCCGTCGCAGCTTGGCTCACCTCGCTGGCGGAGAACGGGGTCCGTGACTTCGATGAGGCAGTGTATACGATGTCTCGCCGCCGGAAAAAGCTGTATGCCATCTCGGAGGAGGAAGAGCGAGAGAAGCCGCTCAAGGTCAACGTGCGGCGAGCCTACCGGGTGGAGTTGGACCGGCTGTTTCAGCTCGCGCTCACCGTTCCCGAGCTACAGGCGAGCAACCAACGCGTCTTCATGGACAAAAGCGAGTTCAACAGGTGGCTCTTCGAGGTCATGAATACAGTGACCCTAGTGGCCTGTAACAGCTGATTCGGTACCGATCCGGTGGCTCACGTTGCGGTAAGTCCATTTCACCGGCTTGGGTACCTTGTTGTAGAGACGAATGTACCGCATCAGCTTCTGGGCCAAGTCTTTGACCGAGGTAAAGACGCCCCGAGCGATGACATCGCGCTCGATCTTGGCGAACCAGAGTTCCACCTGGTTCAACCAGGAAGAGTACGTGGGTGTGTAATGCATCTGGACATTGGGATGAGCCGCCAAAAAGTCTTTGACCTTCTGCGTCTTGTGAGCCGAGAGGTTGTCGACGATGACGTGGATCTCCCGTCCTTCCGGCTGGTGAGCAACGATGTCGGCGAGGAAAGCCACAAACTCGGCCGAAGTGTGATGGTCCGCCGTTTTGCCCAGCACTTCTCCGGTTTGCGTGTTGAACGCTGCATACAGGGACAAGGTACCGTGCCGGTAGTACTCGAAGCCATGCCGCTCGGCACGACCCGGCGACAAGGGCAAGACCGGATCGAGTCGGTCCAACGCTTGGATGGCCGTCTTCTCATCCACGCAGAACACGGCAGCGTGCTCAGGCGGGTTCAAGTACAACCCAATAACATCGGCCGCTTTCGACTCGAAGTCAGGATCATTCGAAGCCATGTAACGCTCCAGCCGATGAGGCTGGAGCCGATGCTTGGTCCAAACCCGCTGGACCATCATGTGGCTGATCCCCAAATGAGTCCCGAGCCGGCGCGTGCTCCAGTGCGTCGTACCGTCTGCTGGAGGGCGCCGCGTGGCATCCAGAATCCGGGCTTCCAGTTTAGGCGTGAGCACATCGGCTTTCTGCCCGCGGTGACGGCTAAACAGACCTGCCAGTCGCCCATTGCGGAAACGCTGGCTCCAGGTCGCGACAAAGCCTCGGCTGCAGTCCAAACGCTCCATGACTTCGTCCCAGGTCAGCCCCTCACCCAGAAGCAAGATGACGCGAGCGCGGCGTGCATCCTCAGCACGTCCCGTCCGGCTCGCTGCGCGACGACTCAGTTCCGTATACTCAGAATCCGTCAGTTTGATCGCGTTCCTCATGGACGCGATTATAGTCTATAACTGCATGTTACGGGCCACTAGTCGCTGAGCGGAGAGGGCGTATCCTGGGCTTCCTGTACGCCACCTTGGAGGAGACTTCGGCCCGGATCGTGTTTCTCGCCGTTCTTCCAGAGTACAGGCGGCGGGGGATCGGTACGGCCCTGCATCAGGAACTCAAGGCCCACATCCCCCGGGAGGTAGCCTTTGTGGGCGGGTACGCCTTGCTGGACAGCCCGGTCCTCCCTTTCCTGGAGAAGATCGGGTACATCCCCGGTAAGCAGTACCTCTGGATGGATCGCTATGCCTGACGAGAGAAGCAAAACTCTCCCCGGAAGCGCTCGGGGGCTGGTGCCTCCTGCGGTCTTCCCTGTGTCACTGCCATGTCACTGAGGACGCAGACTCGGGTGAAGAAGGTAGTCGGAAGCTGAAGAGAATCGGTGTCGATAAACTCTCGTAAATCCTTGAAATGAATGGCGGAAGCGCATGGGAATCGAACCCACCCCCCGTACCGCAACCGGCACGGGACAACGGTTTTGAAGACCGCAGAAGGCACCAGCCCCCGAGCGCTTCCGTGGAGGGGATTCTAGCCTATGCGGTCGACCGCGGCGACACATGGATCGCTAACCGAGGCTTCCGGCACCCTCTCTTTAGGATCTACGACAAAAGGAGACCGTATGACCTCTCGCTCCATCCTGTTGATCTTCGCCGCGCTTCTGCTGACCGCATCTCTCGCCGGCGTCGCCGTGTCCTCTCCGGCCGCCACGCCGGCCACCAGCGGAATCCCGGCGTTCCTGTCCCCCGCCTCGACATCGCCCGATTGCGCCAAGGGGGAGCTCGCGTTCCTCAACCCCGCGCCCTCGCAGCAGGCCGGCGGTGCTCTCTGCGGGAGTTGCAGCGAGACGCTTTGCCGGGGGTACACGACCGGCACGGTCTGCGGTTACAAGAACGGCCGGAATTCCACCTGTCAGGCGGTGTATGGAGGCACGTGCACCACGGGCGGCCTGGAGTGCAGTTGCTGGAACGGGGATCTCCCGTAACCTCCTGATCCGATTCGAAGACGAGCGGGCCCAGGGGTGCGGAATCGCCCACCCCTGGACGCCTTGCCGGATTCCAGCCTCTGAAGGGGCGGTGATACGCTTCCGGCATGAACCGCTCGATCCTGATTCTTCCCCTGCTCTTGCTCTCCGCCTGCGGCAACCGGAAGCGTATCAC